>Ga0302321_100006424_pt1 | contig 10349 bp, 4 predicted proteins | sample Fen_T0_1_FD_202505 | JGI IMG/M metagenome (GOLD analysis project Ga0302321, IMG submission 202505) | Peat permafrost microbial communities from Stordalen Mire near Abisko, Sweden - Fen_T0_1 | ecosystem: Environmental > Terrestrial > Soil > Wetlands > Permafrost | place: Sweden: Abisko... | reverse complement strand
AAACCCCGAGCCGTGAGGTCTCGGGGGCGATGGCTGAAGCGGTTTGGATCTAGACGCCGCCTACCCTCGCACCCAAGGTGCGAAAGCTAAAGGCGAAAAAGCGGGAGGAGATCAACATGGCAGTGATGACACCTTGCCTGAAACCGGGGACTCCCGCAAGGGGCCTATCGGAACAAGCCACTCAGAAACCTCGAAAAACGCGAAATGCCCTTCGGGCTCGCGAAAGAAAAAATCGGTCCATACGGACCCAAGTCCTACCCTTAAGGTTTTCCCCCTTTTCGCGCTCTTTCGCGGTTTCAGTTTTGCGGCTTGGTTTCAGGCACCCAGGTGAGTCCGCACTTCTGCCAGGCAGGCCGCCCACACTTCATCCGGCGTCTCTTCCAGGAAGAACTCCACGGCGTGCCCACAGGGCCGGGCCTCAGGATGCAGGGACCAAGCCTCGAAGAGCGCATCCAGCGGTGCTGCGTTCAAAGGATTGTGGCGGAACTTATGGGATTTGCGGACGCGGTCCGGCTCAGGCCCCCGTAGGCAGACACCTTCCCGCTTGGTGGCGACGAAAGTGAACGCCTGGACCCACTTCCCCTCCATGAGCTGGTTGAAGTGCAGGAAGCCGCCGTGGTGGCTCCGGGAATAGTCGAAGATCCGGTGTTTCCCACTCCACTTGGCGGTCCATTGGGTGAGGATGGCGGCGAGCCGGGCCCGCTCTGAAGGGTGCTTCAGACAGCCCTGGGCGTAGGGCAGGAATTCGTCGAGCAGATCCAAGGTGCAGCCTCCCGTGTCATTCACCCTACCGCAGGCAAGAATTCCAGGCACCCTCAGTGGGCCCGGCGGATCTCGCAAAGGTCGCTAACATGAAACGATCCTCGAGCCAACCGATGTCCGTTTTCTCCGATCCCACCCCACCCAAGTCTGGCACCCGCCGGCCGTGGGTGCTATCGCTGGCCGTTCTGTTGGTGAGCCTGGGCGTCACGATCGTGGCCTGTTTGACCGTGCGGCAGGGTCAGCTCCAGCGTGATCTTGGGCGGTTGAACCGATTCGTGGGCCGCACGGAACAGGGCCTTCAGAACCGCCTGGGCCGCTACGAGGATATCGCCCGGGGAGCCCAAGGGTTTTTCGTGGGTGGATCGGATCCCCTCTCCGTCGAGGATTGGCGCGCCTACGTCAACCGCCTTGACCTGCCCGGTCGCCATCCCGGCCTGACGAGCCTCGCTTTCATCACCCCGATTCGACCTTCGGAACTGAATGCGTTCCTCGCCTCCCGGCCTCAACTGGTGGGGCGTTATCACCAACCCATTTCCGACCCGATGCCCCTTCGCCGTCCCGGGCAGGACGGGGATCACCTGATCATTGAACTGTGCGAGCCCGGCGAGCGCGCCGCTGCGGGCCTTGGCCTCGACGTCGGCACCAGCCATACCCAGCGGGTGGCCGCCGAGCGGGCCCGCGACACGGGACTGCCAGTCCTTTCCGGCCTTCTCTATTTCACCCGACCCACCGGACGTGAAGATGCCGTGGCCCTCTACGTGCCCGTGTACCGGGGCCAGCCCGACAGCCTCGACACCCGCCGCCAGTCCATCCGAGGCTGGATCTCCGCCGGCATCCTGATCAAGCCCCTTATCGAAGACATCCTGCGGGGTGAGGATCCCGGCGTGGCCTTCGAAGTGGTGGACGCTTTCGCCGCCCAGGGACCCCAGTGGCTCTATGCCACCTCTGATTGGCCCAAGGGCGCCACTCCCGATGTCATCCGGGTGCTGGATATCGGCGGGCGCGGGTGGCAGATCCGGTATGCCATCAAGCCTGGTTTCTACCAAGTCGATGGACGCAACCAACCCCTGCTGCTGCTACTTGGGGGACTGGTGGTCAGCCTTTCCCTGGCCGCGGTCGTGTGGTCGCTGACCGGCACCCAGAGGCGGGCCCTGGATCTCGCTCAGACCATGAACGCCTCGCTGCATGAAGCGATGCAAAGAAACCTCAGCCATCTGGCTTCGACCCCTTTGGCAGTTATCGAAACAGATGCCGCCTTCCTGGTGAGCGAATGGAATGCTGCTGCCGAGCGCATCTTCGGCTATACGAGGGAGGCAGCTCTGGGTCAGGATCCTCGCATCCTCATCCCCCCGGAGGGCCAAGCCGCCGTGGCCGCGCGCCGCGATGCCCTGCTCCAAAGCGACAGCGGCACGCGCGTCGCCATGGAGAACCTCACCCGAACCGGTCAGCGGATCCAGTGCGACTGGTACAACGCGGCCCTTCGAGACGAAGGAGGCAGGTTCATCGGGGCCATCTTCCTCGCGGATGACATCACCGATCGCCGCCGGGTGGAGGACGCCCTTCGCCAATCGCAGAAACTCGAAAGCCTGGGGGTGCTGGCGGGAGGCATCGCCCACGATTTCAACAACCTGCTTACCGCCATCCTTGGGAACACCGAAGTGGCGTTGGACCGCATTCCGGATGACCCCGCCCTGCGCAGTGCCATTCAGCGGATTGAAGCCACGACTCAGCGCGGCTCGGACCTCGCCCGTCAGCTCCTGGCCTATGCCGGCAAGGCCCACTTTGCCATTCGTCCCCTCGACTTGAACACCATCATCATTGAAATGGGTGACTTGCTCTCGGTCTCCATCTCCAAAAAAGTCGGTGTCCGGATGGACCTGCAGCCAGGCCTCCCCCCGGTAGATGCGGACAGTGCCCAGTTCCAGCAAGTGGTGATGAACCTCGTGATCAATGCATCTGAAGCCATCGGCGATCACCCGGGCATCGTCACCCTTCGCACCCGAAGCGTCTTGTATGGCCGTGCGGAACTCTCCGCGACCTTCCCCGGGCAGGTCCTGGAGCCGGGTCCCTATGTGCGCATGGAGGTCGAAGATGATGGTTGCGGCATGGATGCCGAGACCATCGGTCGCATTTTCGATCCCTTCTTCACCACCAAGTTCACGGGGCGAGGCCTGGGCCTGTCGGCCATGCTGGGCATCGTCCACGGCCACCGTGCCGGCATCCGGGTTGAGAGCACCCCTGGCGAAGGAACGAACTTCATCCTCCTCTTCCCCTCCTCCGAATCCACGGTGGCCCTTCCCCCACCTGTGTCCGAGCCCCAGCCGCAAATGTCCGGCACCGTCCTGGTGGTAGACGATGAGGGCATCATTCGGGATCTGGCCCGCAATGCCCTTGAAAATGCCGGATTCAGTGTCCTGGAAGCTCGGGATGGCCTGGAGGCGGTGGAGCGGTTCGAAGAGAAGCGGGACAGCATTGACCTGGTCCTCCTGGACATGACCATGCCCCGCATGGGGGGCGCCGAGGCCTTCCGCCGCATCCGGGATCTGTCTCCAACCGTTCGCGTGTTGTTGACCAGTGGCTACACCCAGAAGGAATCCCTGGAATCGCTTGCGGACCTTCCCCCGGATGGGTTCCTGCAGAAACCCTTCCGGGTCCGTGAGCTCACCAGCAGGGTGCGGGATCTGTTGCGGGATTCGAACTCGAAATCAACGACCAAATAAGCATTCAGGAATTTAATTATTGCCACCTAAGTCCTTGCGATAGCAGCGTCCAGTGCAATGGATCACAAGTGTTCCCAATTAGGTTTTTAGACACAGAAATTGGGGCCTGAACATCGCATGCTGATCGGATCTGGAGGCATTCATGTCCGACTCGGCCACTCAGCTGATCAGCTCCGGCAATCTGCCCACTCCCAACTGGCATGCCACTCATGAGGAAGCCCAAAATCGGCTGACCCGCATGGCCGAGGCCCTGGGCGCCGGGGACTGGAAAGAAGTGGACCGCGGCGCCAAGTGGATTTATGAAGTGCTGCGGCCGCACAACGAGGCGGAGGAGCGCGAGCTGTTCCCGCTGCTGGAGGAGCTGGGGGCGGAATCGCTCCACCAGCGCCTGCACGAAGACCACCGGCAGATGTGGGATTTGAATCTCCAGTTGCTCACCGAGATCAGCGAGGGCCAGGTGCGTGCCCCGCGCTCCCTCACGCTGCTGGGCCAGCGTCTGGTGGACCTGATCCGTGATCACATCGAGGCTGAAGAGCACCTGATGCTGCCCTTGTTGAAGGGCAAGTCGCTCTATGCTTCCGATGCCGAAACCCAGGACGGCTACCTGATCCTGGAGAAGAAGCTCATCGCCCCCGAGACTTGGTCCTTCATCGTCCAGGCCCCCCAGGTGGCCCGGGGCCGCAAACCCGGTCAGTTCTTCATGGTGGCGCCCTTCCCGGAGAGTGAGCGCATCCCCCTCACCCTGGCCGGCGGCGACGCGCGGAAGGGCTACATCCACTTCGTCATGCAGGAAGTGGGCAGCACCACCCAGGCCATGGGCAAGCTCAGCGCAGGCGATCGCCTCTACGCCGTGGCCGGCCCCATGGGCACGCCGACGGAACTGGTGGAGGAGGGCACCATCGTGCTGATGGCAGGCGGCTACGGTTCCGCGGCCATCCTGCCTGCGGCCGAGGAACTCCATTCTAAGGGTCGTCGCGTCATCACCATCCTGGGCGGCCGAGCCAAGGAGCGCGTACTGCTGGCAGACGAACTGGGCGCAGCCTCCGCCGAACTGATCATCACCACCGATGACGGCAGCCTGGGTCGCAAGGGCCTGGTCACCGACGCCCTCAAGGACATCATCGCCCGCGAGCAAGTGGCGCAGGTCGTGGCGGTCGGTCCCCTGCCCATGATGCGGGCCGTCGCCGACCTGACGAAACCCCATGGCATCTTCACCCTCGTGAGCCTCAACGCCATCATGGTGGACGGCACGGGCATGTGCGGCGGCTGCCGGGTCAGCGTGGGTGGTGAGACCAAGTTCGCCTGCTTCGACGGCCCCGACTTCGACGGCCACAAGGTGGACTTCAACATGCTCCGCAATCGTCAGGACTGGTACAAGACGGAGGAGAAGGACGCCTGCGACCCCTCCGAGTGCAAGATCGGCCGCGTCGCTGCCACGGGCCCTGTGGACTACTCCAAGTATCTGAATGAGGCCGTCACAGATCTGGCGGACTGGAAAAACCTGGATCTGGGCGCCATCAAGCCCAGCCAGAAGATGAAGATCCCCCGCCAGGAGATGGCCTGCCAGCCACCCGAACTGCGGGTCTGCAATTTCGACGAAGTGAGCTTGGGCCTGTCGCCCGAGCAGGCGAAGCTGGAAGCCGCCCGCTGCATCATGTGCAAGCACCCCGCCTGCATCGAAGGCTGCCCGGTGAGTATCAACATCCCGGCCTTCCTGCTGCAGATCGTGCAGGACAATCCCCAGGGCGCCGCCCGCGTCATCAAGGAAAGCTCCTCACTGGGTTCTGTCTGCGGACGCGTCTGCCCGCAGGAGAAGCAGTGCGAGATCAAGTGCGTGGTGGGCATCAAGGGCGATCCCGTTTCCATCGGTCGGCTTGAGCGCTTCGCCAGCGACTCCATGCTCGGCTCCACGGAACTCCCCCCGGTGGAAGCCGCCACCGGTAAGAAGGTGGCCGTCATCGGCGCCGGTCCCGCGGGCCTCACCGTGGCAGGCGAGCTCATCAAGAAGGGGCATCAGGTCACGGTCTACGATGCCTTCCACAAGCCCGGCGGCGTGATGCTCTATGGCATCCCCGAGTTCCGCCTGCCGAACGCGATTGTGGATCAGGAAGTCTCCACCCTGCGTGGGATGGGCGTGAAGTTCGTCATGAACACCCTGGTGGGCCGCAGCATGACCCTCGAGGATCTTCGCCAGGAGAATGACGCCATCTTCATGGGCACCGGTGCCGGTCTGCCCAAGATGATGGGCATCCCCGGTGAGGAGTACAAGGGCGTCTACACCGCCAACGAGTTCCTCACCCGCATCAACCTCATGCGCGCCGACCTCTTCCCCGAATACGGCACGCCCGTGACCGTCGGGAAGAACGTCATCATCGTGGGCGCGGGGAATACGGCCATGGACGCCTCCCGCGCCGCCCGCCGCATGGGCGCCGAGCATGTGACCGTCGTCTATCGCCGCACCGTGAAGGAATCCACCGCCCGCAAGGAAGAGCTGGAACACGCCCAAGAGGAAGGCGTCGAGTTCAAGTTCCTCACCACGCCCGTGCAGCTCCACGGCAATGAAAAGGGGTGGATGACCCACGCCGAGTGCGCCGTCATGGAACTGGGCGAACCGGGCCCCGACGGCCGCCGCAGCCCCAAGATGACCGACGAACGCCTCATGATCCCTTGCGAGACCCTGGTGGTCGCGCTGGGTTTTGATGTGAACCCGCTCATCGCCATGACCGACAAGGGGCTAAAAACCCTGAAGGGCGGAGTTGTTGTGGTTGACAACGAAACAGGTGAAACCTCCATCCCGGGTGTTTATGCCGGTGGCGACGTCATCACGGGCGGGGCCACGGTCATCCTGGCCATGGGCCAGGGTCGCCGGGCGGCGGCAGCCATCCACCAGCGCCTCATGGGTGAGCCCCAGGTCGCGGTCTGACCACTGGACCGTTTGTGATCAAATCGACCGTTTCATCTTGTATGATATGGCAGGCACGAATCCTGTCCTGATACCCATTACCGGTACCCCGTTGAGGGTCCCCGGGAGGAGCGAACCATGAGCACCCGCATCATGAAGACCCTTGATGGGAACGAGGCCACCGCCTCGGTCGCCCATCGCCTCAGCGAGGTCATCGCCATCTATCCCATCACGCCCTCCTCCAACATGGGCGAGTGGGCCGATGAATGGAGCTCCCAGGGCAAGACCAACGTCTGGAAAACCATCCCCTCGGTGATCGAGATGCAGTCCGAGGGCGGCGCCGCGGGCGCGGTCCACGGCGCGCTCCAGGCCGGCAGCCTCACGACGACCTTCACGGCGTCCCAGGGCCTGCTCCTGATGATCCCGAACATGTACAAGATCGCTGGTGAGCTGACGCCCTTCTGCATGCACGTCACCGCCCGCACCCTGGCCGCCCACGCGCTCAGCATCTTCGGTGATCACTCGGACGTCATGTCCTGCCGCATGACCGGCTTCGCCATGCTGTCCTCGGAGAGCGTGCAGCAGGCTCACGACTTCGCGGCCATCTGCCACGCCGCCACCCTGCGCAGCCGCATTCCCATCATGCATTTCTTCGATGGCTTCCGCACCAGCCACGAGGTCGCCAAGATCGAGATCCTCAATGACGAGGACCTGCGCCACATGGTGCCGGACGAGCTGGTGGCCACCTTCCGCAAGTCCGCCCTGACGCCTGATCATCCGGTCATCCGCGGCACCGCCCAGAACCCCGACACCTTCTTCCAGGCCCGCGAGGCTTGCACCCCCTACTACAAGGCCTTCCCGGCCATCGTGCAGCAGGAGATGGACCGCTTCGGCGCCATGACCGGCCGCAACTACCGCCTCTATGACTACTACGGCCACCCCGAAGCCGAGCGCGTCGTGGTGACCATGGGATCAAGCTGCGACGTCACCCACGAGTACGTGGAATGGGCCGTCAAGCAGGGTGAGAAGGTCGGCGTCCTCAAGGTCCGCCTGTTCAGGCCCTTCGCCATCGAAGAGTTCGTCCGCGCCCTGCCCGCCTCCGTGAAGAAGATCGCCGTCCTGGATCGCTGCAAGGAGCCCGGTTGCCCCGGTGATCCCATGCACATGGACGTGATCGCCGCCCTGCGCGAAGGCCGCGAAGAAGGCCACACCACGCTCGATCCCATCGTCGTGGGCGGCCGCTACGGCCTGTCCTCCAAGGAATTCACCCCCGCGATGGTCCAGGCCATCTACGAGAACCTGTCCAAGGACAAGCCGAAAAACCACTTCACCATCGGCATCATGGACGACATCAGCCACAGCTCACTCACCTACGACGCCAGCTTCGACGTGGAACCTGCGGATGTCACCCGCGCCCTCTTCTACGGCCTGGGTGCTGATGGCACGGTGGGTGCGAACAAGAATTCCATCAAGATCATCGCGGAAGAGACTGACAACTACGGCCAGGGCTATTTCGTCTACGACTCCAAGAAGTCCGGCGCCATCACCATCAGCCACCTGCGCTTCGGGCCCCGGCCCATCAAGAGCGCCTACCTGGTGACAAAGGCCAACTTCGTCGCCTGCCACCAGACCAGCTTCCTTGATAAATACGAGATGCTCGAGACCGCGGGTCCCGGCGCCACCTTCCTGCTGAACACGCCCCACAACACCGAGAACGTCTGGGACACGCTGCCGAAGGAAGTGCAGGAAGCCATCGTCGAGAAGCAGCTCAAGTTCTTCGTGATCGATGCCTATGAAGTCGCCAAGAACACCGGCATGGGCGTGCGCATCAACACCATCATGCAGACCTGCTTCTTCGCCATCAGTGGCGTTCTTCCCCGCGAAGAGGCCATCTCCCACATCAAGAAGGCCATCTACAAGACCTACGGCAAGAAGGGCGACGCGGTCGTCCAGCAGAACTACCTGGCCGTGGACGAAACCCTGGCCCACCTCCATGAAGTGAAGGTCCCCACCACCGTCACCTCCACCCGCGTGCGGCCCCCCATGGTGGCCGTCGAGGCCCCGGACTTCGTCCAGCGCGTCACCGCCGTCATGATGGAGGGCAAGGGCGACCTGCTGCCCGTCAGCGCCTTCCCCATCGACGGCACCTGGCCCGTGGGCACCACCAAGTGGGAGAAGCGCAACATCGCGCTGGAAATCCCCGAGTGGGATAGCTCCATCTGCATCCAGTGCAACAAGTGCGCGATGGTCTGCCCCCACGCCGCCATCCGCGCCAAGGTCTACGATCCCGCGGCCCTGGCCGGCGCGCCCGACACCTTCAAGGGCGTGGACTACAAGGGCCCCGAGTACAAGGGCCAGAAATACACCATCCAGGTGGCCCCAGAGGATTGCACCGGCTGCACCCTGTGCGTGGAAGTCTGCCCCGCCAAGGACAAGAGCAACCCCAAGCACAAGGCCATCGACATGGTCGCCCAGGCCCCCCTGCGCGATGCCGAAGTGGCCAACTACAAGTTCTTCCTCGATCTGCCTGAGGTCGACCGCACCACGGTGAAGCTGGACGTGAAGGGCACGCAGTTCCTCGAGCCCCTCTTCGAATACAGCGGCGCCTGCTCCGGCTGCGGTGAAACCCCCTACATCAAGCTGCTCACCCAGCTCTTTGGCGACCGCACCCTCATCGCCAACGCCACGGGCTGCTCCAGCATCTACGGCGGCAACCTGCCGACGACGCCCTACACCACCAACAAGGATGGCCGCGGTCCCGCCTGGGCCAACAGCCTCTTTGAGGACAACGCGGAATTCGGCCTGGGCATGCGGCTCTCCGTGGACAAGCACCAGGAGTTCGGCCTCGAGCTGATGCACCGCCTGGGCTCGAAGCTCGGCGATGAGCTCATCGCCGGCATCGCCACCGCCGACCAGACCACCGAAGCCGGCATCAAGGCCCAGCGTGAGCGGGTCGAGATCCTCAAGCAGAAGCTCGCTGTGATCGCCGAACCCGAAGCCAAGATGCTCTACGACGTGGCTGACTACCTCGTCAACAAGAGCGTCTGGATCGTCGGTGGCGACGGCTGGGCCTACGACATCGGCTACGGCGGACTGGACCACGTCCTCGCCTCCGGCCGCAACGTGAACGTGCTGGTGCTTGACACTGAGGTCTACTCCAACACGGGCGGCCAGGCCTCCAAGTCCACGCCCATGGGCGCGGGCGCCAAGTTCGCCATGGCCGGCAAGAGCATGCCCAAGAAGGATCTGAGCATGATCGCCATGACCTACGGCGGCATCTATGTGGCCAAGGTCGCCTTCGGCTTCCGCGACGCGCAGACGGTGAAGGCCTTCCAGGAAGCCGAGTCCTACAACGGACCCAGCCTCATCCTGGCCTACAGCCACTGCATCGCCCACGGCTATGACCTGTCCCACGGCTGCGACCAGCAGAAGCTGGCCGTGGACTCCGGCCACTGGCCGCTGTTCCGCTTCGACCCCCGCCGTCTGGACAAGGGTGAAGTGCCCTTGCAGATGGATTCCGGCGCACCGAAGATTCCCATGCTCCAGTACGTCCGCAATGAGACCCGCTACCGCATGATCGAGCAGCAGAACCCCGAGCACTTCAAGAAGCTCATGGATCAGGCCCAGCTCGACACCACCAACCGCTACTCGGTCTACGAACAGCTCGCCAAGCTGTCCGTCGTGGCCAAGTGAAGGGTGACGACATGAGACTCGCGACCACCTACCTCGGCCTCAAGCTTGCCCACCCCCTGATGGCGGGCGCCTCCCCCATGGTTGATGACATGGGCATGGTCAAGCGCCTGGAAGACGCCGGCGCCTCGGCCATCGTGATGCACTCCCTCTTCGAAGAGCAGATCACCCGCGAAGAGCAGGGCACCATCATGGACATGCAGCTCAGCTCGAACAACAGCGCTGAGGCCCTGTCCTACTTCCCCCAGCCCGATGATTTCCGCCTGGGCCCCGAA
>Ga0302321_100006423_pt1 | contig 10350 bp, 7 predicted proteins | sample Fen_T0_1_FD_202505 | JGI IMG/M metagenome (GOLD analysis project Ga0302321, IMG submission 202505) | Peat permafrost microbial communities from Stordalen Mire near Abisko, Sweden - Fen_T0_1 | ecosystem: Environmental > Terrestrial > Soil > Wetlands > Permafrost | place: Sweden: Abisko... | reverse complement strand
GGCTTTCACCCTGAACTCACGGGGCGTGAAAATATCTTCATGAATGGCGCCATCCTTGGCATGAAGAATGCCGAGATCGAATCCAAATTTGACGAGATCGTTGATTTCTCCGAGGTCAGCCAATTTATCGATACACCTGTCAAACGATATTCATCAGGCATGTACCTGCGACTCGCATTTGCAGTCGCTGCCCATCTCGAACCTGAGATTCTAGTTGTTGATGAAGTGCTCGCAGTGGGCGACGCTGAATTTCAGCGCAAGTGTCTTGGCAAAATGGGTGACGTGGCGCAGCAAGGACGCACAGTTTTATTCGTCAGCCATAACATGTCCGCGATTTTGCGATTGACCCAGGAAGCGATTGTCTTGAACAAAGGTCAATTGCTCATGCGCGGACCAACACAGGAAGCCGTTGATTTTTATCTTTCATCCGGTCAGGCGCAGGCAGGCGAACGCATTTGGGGTGCGGAAGATATCCCAGCTTCGAGTGCTCCATTTACGCCGATCAGTTTGAAGGTCAGGGATAGAGGCGGCAAGGTCGTGGATACTGTCCGCTCCACCGAACCAGTCCATATTGAATTTGAATATCAACTCGATGCGCCCATCACAGGCCTGCGGATCGGTTTTTATCTCAGCACCATGCGTGGCGAATATGTGCTCGCGTCGTTCGATACTGATGCACCAGAGATGTTCGATAAATTTGATTCACGCAAGTCGGGTCGTTATGTCAGCCGCGCCGAAATTCCCGCAGACATTTTCAACGAGGGTCGCTACAGCCTCGGCGTGAACGCGAGTTCGTTCGGCGTGCGCCGCTATTTTATGGATGAGAACGCGCTTGCGTTTAATGTTGATATTTCCGGCGCGCCCGGCACACATTGGGCTGAGCCGCGGGTGGGCCCTGTCCGTCCGAGATTGAATTGGAAGATCGAAAAAATAGATTGAAAGTTACAGGTTCAAAAAAGTTGCAAGTTGAAAGTGCAAACCTTCAACTTGCAACCTGCGACCTTAAACTGCCCTATGCCAAACAAAAACACCCTCCGAGAATTTTTGGGCGACCTGCCCTATACAGCCGAAATTGACTGGATGCTTCGGCAAAAGAATCGTCCGCGCAAAGATCATTTCAATTTGGATCGTTTGCAAAAGTCGCTGCCTGCGGCGCGTGCGGTCGTTGAGCCGTTTGCGAAGGAAGCGCCGCGAGGCAAGAATGTTTTGTTCTTCGCCACGCTCCATTATTGGATCGAGCAATCCGCATATCTTGGATTGGTGCTGGCTGGACTTGGCCACAAGGTCACATTGCTGACTCTGCCTTATTCTGAGTGGCATAAGCAAAAGGATAATTTCACACAGCGACAACGTGTGCTTCACACAAAGGATGCGCTGGCGAGTTTGTCCCCATTAATCAAACACGCTTCCATGCTGGACCTCAAGCCTGTTGCCGTTCTCCCAGAGAGAATCTTGGCTGACATAAAAGAGGTCTCGCTCTGGGACGCGCAATACACCCTGATGCGCGAAGAAGTGGACATGAACAACGCAGGCGACCGCGCGTTGTATGACCTGCGGATTCAGCGCAACACTTTCGCCGCCCAAGCCGCGCTCGAATGGATGCAAACCAACAAGCCCGATGTGGTTCTCATTCCAAATGGCTTGATCCTTGAAATGGGAATTGTCTTCCGCGTGGCGCGATATTTGGGCATTGACGCAGTCACCTATGAATTCAACGATCAGCGCGAACAAATTTGGCTGGCGCAAAATTCGTCAATCATGCAGCAGGACACCGATTATCTGGTGGATGCGCGCTGCCCTTTGCCCGTGACCGATGAAATGTTTGAACGAGTCGCTGACCTTGAAAACGCCCGCCGCGGCGCGCGCGTGTGGGGCAAATCCAAACGTCTGTGGCAATATGTCTCATCACAGGGCGCAAAAGAGACTCGCACATTGCTCAAACTCGATGACCGTCCCGTGGTCATGCTCGCCGCAAATGTGCTTGGTGATAGTCTTACCCTCGGACGCGACATTTTCGCCGCCTCGATGACCGAATGGATCACGAAGACCGTTCAATATTTTGCCAGGCGGACTGATGTACAAATGGTGATCCGCGTTCACCCCGGCGAAAAGCTTGTTCCGCAAGCCAAGTCCATGGGGACGGTTGTGCGCGAGGCGTTGCCCGAGCTTCCCAGTCACATCCATGTCATCGGCGCGCTGGACAAAATCAACACCTATGACTTGATCGAAATTGCCGATGTCGGTCTGGCGTACACCACCACAGTCGGACTCGAAACCGCGATGAATGGTCGCCCTGTCATTTCCTGCGGACAAACCCATTACCGTGGACGCGGCTTTACCCTCGACCCAAACACATGGGATGAATACTATGCTACTCTCGAAAAAGTTTTGGCTAATATCTCTGCTCATCAGTTGAACGAAAAGCAAACCGAATTCGCCTGGAATTATGCCTACCGTTTCTTTTTTGAATACCCGCGTCCCTTCCCCTGGCGATTGATGAATTTCTGGGACGACCTCGAAGTATGGTCCCTGGAAAGAGTATTGAGTGAAGAAGGTCTGGCGCAATTCAAAGACACATTCGATTTTTTGGTAAACGAACCGTTCACGTGGAAATAATGATTCGACCGTGGACGATTGACCATCGTCCACGGTCCACCGTCCATCGTCGGAATGAAAAATATGACAAACGAAACCAAACAAAAAGTACGCGAATTTTATGATGAGATCGGCTGGCAGCAGGAAGAGGGCGGACTATACCAAAACGCCCGCTACGATGACCTGCGTCCTGTTGTAAAAGATTATGTGCATAATACGCGTCTGCGTGTCAACCGCGTCCTTGCGCCAAGCGGGCGTTTTCTTTTGGATGCAGGCTCTGGTCCCGTCCAATATGACGAATATGTTACCTATTCGCAGGGATACGAAAAGCGGGTCTGCTTTGATATTTCCATTCAGGCTTTGCGTGAGGCACGCAAACGGATCGGAGATCACGGTCTCTTCGTGGTTGGCGATATTGCCAACCTGCCCTTCAAAGCAGATGCTTTCGATGGGATTGTCTCGATGCACACGATCCATCACCTGCCCACGACCGAACACAAGCGGACCTATCTGGAATTATTCCGCGTGCTGGCGGTTGGAAAAAGCGCAGCCATCGTCAACGGCTGGACAAATCCTTTGCTGGTTGGGTGGCTGGATAAATTGATCACCTTCTCGCACCGCATGCGCCGCTTGTTGCGCGGCAAACCAATGCGTGCCCAGCCGCACGACAAGAAAGCTACATTTGTCAAAAAGACCAATGCTAGTTGGTTGCGGCGTGAGATCGGAAAAGAAATCCCATTTGAAATTATTGCCTGGCGTTCAGCCAGTACACTCACCATGCGTACCCTGATCCACGAAAAGTTTGGCGGCAAGTCGATTTTGCGTTGGCTTTATGCAATGGAAGAAAAATACCCGAAGTTCTTTGGCGAGAATGGACAGTATCCGTTGATCGTGATCAAGAAGAAATGAAACTCAGATTCACAGACCAAAAATATCTCACGCAGGATCAATACAAGGATGCGAGTAATCTCGATGCGCGGATTGTGATCCATCGAAAGTTCAGCACGAACCCACAAGGCTGGTTCAACTGGATTTTTGACACGCTGACTCAATTGCCTGCGGACTCCAAAATCCTGGAATTGGGCTGTGGCTCCGGCGAGATGTGGAAGGAATGCGTAAGCCGAATCCCCGCTGGCTGGGTGATCACCCTCACCGATCTCTCTGACGGGATGCTGGATGCGGCGTGGCGGAATCTGGTTTCGCTGGGACGTAATTTCAAGTTCGAGCAAATGGACGCGCAGTCCATTCCGTATAGCGACAAAACATTTGATGTCGTCATTGCCAATCACATGCTTTACCATGTCCCCGACCGTAAAAAAGCCTTGCATGAGATCAAGCGTGTGCTAAAAGATGACGGTCACTTAATTGCAACGACGATAGGTAAAGAACATATAAAGGAAATAGTTCAGTGGTTGAAGTATGTAAATATCAACGAGCAGCCAGATAAATTTTCCAATCCATTCACGCTTGAAAGCGGGCTGGAGCAATTGCAGAATATTTTCTCGCAAGTAAAGATGTCACGCTATGTTGATAATTTGGAAGTGACTGAGATTGATCCACTGATTGCCTATATCCGTTCCTCGATTGGCGCAACAGATTTGTCAGAAGAAAAACTTGGCGAGTTGAAAAAAGATTTAACCGCAGTCCTTGAAAAAGAAGGCAAGATTTTTATTACAAAAGACTCTGGCTTGTTTGAAGCCTTGAAATAACATGTAAACTCTGGTGGTCGAGTAGGGCGACACTTGCACCGCACTGCGTTTGGTGCAGTGCAGGTGAGTCCGTACCGAGACCACCAATTACAATTGACCAAGAAATTTCATGATGTGGTCTCGATATGCCTTCGGCTATCGCCTCAGGCTACTCGACCACCGTTTGTAAACAAGGAGAAATTATGAACTGGAAAGATCAGGTTGTATTAGTCACAGGCGGAACGGGGTCGTTCGGAAAGAAATTTATCAAAATATTGCTTGAAGAAAAACAGCCGAGAAAGGTCATTGTCTTCAGCCGCGATGAACTGAAACAACACGAAATGCAAGTCGGCGGATATAACCAGGAAAATCTGCGTTATTTCATCGGCGACATTCGCGATCGTGAGCGCCTCGTGCGCGCCTTGCATGGCGTGGATATTGTTGTCCATGCGGCGGCGCTCAAGCAGGTCCCTGCTTGTGAATACAATCCCATGGAAGCGATCAAGACCAACATCATGGGCACGGCAAATGTGGTCGAAGCCGCGCTGGATGCGGGCGTGAAAAAAGTGTTGATGGTCAGCACCGATAAAGCTGTCAGCCCCGCGAATCTTTATGGGGCAACCAAACTCGCCGCAGAGAAGTTAACGATTCAAAGCAATGCCTATGCCGGGGGCTCGGCAACCAGATTCTCGTGCGTACGCTACGGAAATGTCGTCGGTTCGCGCGGATCGATTGTCCCGTTATTCCTCAAGCAGCGTGCAGGCGGAAAGATCACCGTCACCGATGACCGCATGACCCGCTTCTGGCTCTCACTCGATCAGGGTGTGCGTTTTGTGATTGATTGCATTGAACAAATGGAAGGCGGCGAAGTCTTCGTGCCTAAGATTCCCAGCACAAAAGTTGTTGACCTTGCCAAAGCCATCGCGCCGAACGCGGAGATCAACATCATTGGCATTCGCCCCGGCGAGAAATTGCACGAGATGCTCATCTCGGAAGACGAAGCGCGTCACACCATTGAACTCGATAAAATGTTTGTTGTGCAGCCTGCCGAAGCCATCTGGTTTGGTTATTCATGGAAAGACAAAGGCCGTGCGCTCAAAGAGGGTTACTATTATTCCAGCGATAACAATGCCGAGTGGCTTGATATTGAAGGTATCAAAAAATATATCGCCCCGTTTGAAGAACTGTTCGCACAAGGCAAACTCGAAGGATAAATTCATGGCGCGTATTCTCATCACGGGAGCCAGCGGTTTGCTCGGTATCAATCTTGCGCAAGAGACAATGAACGCGCACGATATTACCGTGGTGGATCGCGGCAAACTGGTCAATGCGCCTTTTAAGATTTTGAATGGAGATTTGTTGAACCCCGGCATTCTGGACTCAGTCCTCGACTCTGCCCAACCCGAATGGCTGATCAACTGTGCGGCTCTGGCGGACCTCGAAGCCTGCGAGAACAGCCCGGGCATCGCCCGTCGCCTCAACATTGACCTGCCCGCGCAAATGGCAAAGGCTTGCAAAGCACGCGGCATCTCTCTCGTTCACATCTCAACCGATGCTGTCTTCGACGGCGAAAAAGATGGCTTTTATACTGAGGAAGATTCACCCAATCCGTTGGGTGTTTATTCGCAAACAAAATTAAAAGGCGAGCAGGCTGTGCTTGCCGAAAATCCAAATGCCATTGTGGCGCGAGTCAATTTTTATGGATGGAGTTTGGGCGGCAGAAAAAGCCTTGCAGAATTCTTTCATCACAACCTGACAAACAACAAAAGTATGAACGGATTTACCGATGTGAAGTTTTGTCCGATGCTGGTTAATGACACTGCGCGTATTTTGGTAAAAATGATTCAGAAAAAATTGAGCGGCTTGTACCATGTAGTTGGTCCGCAGGCGATGAGCAAGTATCAGTTTGGAGTTGAGATCGCGCGCAAGTTCGGTTTGAAAGAGGGTGAAATCTCGCCGAAATCCATTTTGTCTTCCAGCCTGACCGCGCGGCGTGCCCACAACTTATGTCTGTCTACCCACAAGTTGTCCACAGCTTTTGGCGAATCTCTCCCCGAGTTTTCCACAGGTTTGGACGAGTTTTTTACACAGTTTGAGCAAGGTTATCCACAGAAAATCCGAAGTTATCAGCCATCGTAAGTCGGATTGCCAATCCGACTTACCAGTTACCCACAGGCAAGACCCAGTTATCCACAGGTTTGACCACCTTTTTCCACAGATATAAGTCGGGTTGCCAACCTGGCTACCAAGCAGCCACAGAAATGGAGAAGTTATGGAAATAAAATTCGGCAAGCACACAATTGGATTAAACCACCCCACTTATTTCATCGCTGACATCGCCGCCAACCACGATGGCGACCTAAACCGCGCGAAGGAATTGATTCGCCTAGCGAAGGAAGCAGGCGCAGATGCGGCAAAGTTCCAGAATTTCGATGCGCCAAAGATCGTCTCGGATTATGGTTTCAAATCCATGAACGGCGGACAGGTTTCGCACCAAGCCACCTGGAAGAAATCCGTGTTCGAAGTGTACAAAGGTGCGTCCATTCCGTTTGACTGGTCCATGACCCTGGTCGAGGAATGCAACGAGGTCGGCATTGACTATTTCTCCTCGCCCTACGATTTTGAAGCGATTGATTTTCTCGATCAATATGTGGAAGTCTACAAGGCTGGTTCAGGCGAAATTGACTGGATCGAAGCCCTGGAGCGCATGGCGAGCAAAGGCAAACCGTTCTTCGTCGCCACAGGCGCATCTACGATTGGCGAAGTGCAAAGGGCAGTCCATGCCATTTTGAAGATCAATAAGCAATTGGTTTTGATGCAATGCAATACCAATTACACAGCCAGCCCGAAAAATTACGATCATTTACATTTGAATGTTTTGAAAACTTTCGGGACGATGTTCCCCGATGTAATTTTGGGTCTCTCTGACCACACTCACTCGGTTGCCCCTGTTCTCGGCGCGGTGACTTTGGGCGCGCGCGTGATCGAGCGTCACTTCACCGACAGTAATGACCGTGAAGGTCCCGACCATAAATTTGCGATGAATCCTGAAAACTGGGCCAAGATGGTCGAAGAGACCCGCCTGCTCGAGCGTTCGCTTGGAAGCCCCGATAAATTCATCGCAGAGAATGAACAAGATACGCAAATTGTGCAGCGACGCTGTCTGCGTGCCGCGCGTGACATCAAAGCGGGCGAGACTTTTTCCCGTGACATGATCGACGTGCTGCGTCCCGCCACCCCCGGTGCGATCAAGCCTGATCAGATTCAAAACGTCCTTGGTACAAAAGCACTGGCGGATATGCCTCTCGGCAAGGAATTACGCTGGACGGACTTGGGAGCCTAGTTTTGGTAATGAACCGCAAAGTCCTTATCCGATTGCCGATCATCTTAGGTGGCGTTGGTCTTATCGCGATTTCCATATTTGCTTTTCAACTCGGGCTTGATAATGACCCAGGTTGGGGGGCAAGCCGCTACAGGATGCTGGCCCTTGGCCTGGGCATTGTTTTGTTCGGCACAGCTTACTGGTCCATGCCGATCATTAGCAGTGGATTGGAAACTGTAAAAAACAGATTGGATAAATTATCCTTTTTTCACGGAGCGAACAAATCGAGCAGGCAGGTGACCGCTCAGATTCAAAAGCCTGTTCAATTGATTCGTGATTCATCTTTTGCTGTCAGAATAAGAACGTCGAAATTGTTCGGCTGGCTTTCCAGCAATCTATCCAGTATCTGGTTGATCCTGCTGGGCTGTTGTTTGATTTGGATGTATGTTTGGATCATCACCATTGGCAGGATCGATACGTGGCCCTCTGGCAGAAACTATTATTGGTTATTGTCTCAGGCGTTTCGACACGGGCAGACTCACTTGTTGGTTGAGCCCAACCCTGAATTATTAAAGCTGGGAAATCCTTATGATTATCGTCAGCGCCGGGGACTTGAATATTTGTGGGACACCACTCTTTATAAGGGAAAATATTATTTGTATTGGGGCCCTGTCCCTGCGGTGCTTGGGATGATCGTTTCCTCCGTAACATCCAAACCTGTGACGGATACGGGATTGGTTTTTTTCTTTGTAATTGGCATTGCATTATTTTCGGCTTTGCTTCTTCGGGATATTTATAAAGAATATAAGCTTCCGGCCTGGGTGTTTTGGTGCGGAGTGTTTGCGGCTACGGTGAATATTCCATTGATATGGATGTTGACGCGTACAAAATTCTATGAAGTTTCCATCTCCGGCGGACAGTTCTTTTTGATGGCAGGCTTTTTTGCCCTGTTTCGCGCATTTCGTTCCAGTGTGCCGCATAAAGGATATATTGCCTTTGCCGCAATTGCTTTCGGGCTGGCGGGCGCAACGCGGATTAACTTGCTCCCGTCAGTGGTGTTCCTTGCCATTGTTATTTTTTGGCGCATTTATATTGTCAACCAAAAGAAGATCAATAGTTCGCTTTCTGCCATTGCTGCCGCCTTTTTGCCCCTTGCCTTGATCGCTTGCTCGTTGTTCTGGTACAACTATGTCCGCTTCGGCTCGATATTTGAATTTGGACATCGCTACCAGCTTACGGGTCCGTCCCTCACTGCTGACTATAAAGATATAAGCTCTGTAAAATATATTGTTCCCAATTTATATACCTACGTTTTTCGTTTGCCTGCGTTGAGCCATAACTTTCCTTTTATAACCATTCCCTGGATCAAAGAGGATATGTGGCCCTCCTTCATCCACTTGCCTGAGCATTATTACTATACCGAGCCAGTGGCAGGCATATTAATCATTGTTCCACTTATTGGATTAACAGCCTTGTTGCTTGTCTGGTTATTTTGGCAGTTTATCAATGGAGATATTTCACTGTCGGGAAATAAAGAGCGATCACCCTGGTTTGAGATTTCAATGCTGGGAGTTGTTGCCATTCAAATGGCTATCCTGCTGGTTTTTATCAACTCAGCCATGCGTTATCTGTTGGATGTATCTCCTGTTTTGATCGTGCTTTCCACAGTGTTTATTGGGTACTATGCCCGATCTCTTGAAAAGAAGCCCTATTTGTTGAAACTGATTTTGTGCGCGTGGATTCTGGCTACACTATTAACTGTGGTCTCAGGCTTTTTCATCGGTTTTACAGGCGATAAGAATATTTTCTTGAATCAAAATCCGCAGTTGTATTACCAACTGTATAACTGGTTCGGCGGCTGATGCGAATCCTTTATTTCTCCCTCGGTTACTGCACGCATGATTACCGTTTTCTCAAGTCCATTTCAGAAGGCGGGCATGAGGTGTTCTTTGTCCAACTGGAAGGGAATGTACGTCAGGTGGAAGACCGCCCTGTGCCGACGAATGTTCAACTGGTTTTGTGGAAAGGCGGACGCGAGCCGTTCAAATGGAGCAATCTCGCCAAGCTGGTTTTTGACTTTCGACGTTTGACTCGCGAGATCAAACCTGACCTCATCCATGCGGGTCCCATCCAGACCTGTGCATTCATCGCGATCTTGAGTGGATTCCGCCCCGTCCTGACCATGTCGTGGGGATTCGATTTGATGGATGATGTGCATCGCAACAAATGGTGGGAGTGGGTGACGCGCTACACGCTGAAGCGCTCCACGTTTTTTATCAGCGATGCCAATGTGACGCGCGATAAAGCTATGAACTACGGAATGGATCCCGAAAAAACAATTGTCTTCCCCTGGGGCGTTGACCTCGATCATTTCAGAATGAAGAGTGCAGAGGGCAGAATTTCGGATGGCGTTTTTACGCTTTTCTGCAATCGCTCGTGGGAATCTCGTTATGGGGTGGATGTGCTGGCGCGCGCGTTTGTGAAAGTGGCACAGGAGCGCGATAATGTGAATTTGCTTCTTCTTGGTGGAGGCTCACAGGGAAATGTCATCCGCCAGATATTGCAAAACGGCGGCGTGCTGGATCGGGTCGCATTTTGCGGACACGTTTCGCAAACAGATTTGCCAGACTGGTATCATAAGGCTGACTTGTATATCTCGCCTTCGCATGTGGACGGTTCGTCCGTTTCGTTGATGGAGGCGCTGGCTTGCGGCTTGCCTTGTTTGGTCTCAGATATTCCCGCCAA
>Ga0302321_100006421_pt1 | contig 10354 bp, 10 predicted proteins | sample Fen_T0_1_FD_202505 | JGI IMG/M metagenome (GOLD analysis project Ga0302321, IMG submission 202505) | Peat permafrost microbial communities from Stordalen Mire near Abisko, Sweden - Fen_T0_1 | ecosystem: Environmental > Terrestrial > Soil > Wetlands > Permafrost | place: Sweden: Abisko... | reverse complement strand
CGGGGCGGTGAGCACCTTGTTGTCCAGTACCACCGCGATCTGCCCGGTCGGGCAGGTCTGAGAAGGGGGGTTGCACTGGGCCGCGGCGGCGTTGAACTTGTCGATGCCATCGGCGCCGTCCTTGAAGACGGGGCGGATCTCCCAGGTGCCGCTCTGGTTGAGGCCGGCGGTGGCCGACTCGACGGCGGTTCCGCCGACGGCGACCGGTCCGAGCGAGTAGACGGCGGTGATCTCCCCCGTCTTGCGGTTGACCTCGGGGACGACGACGTTCATGGTCTTGCCCGCATCACTGTTGAGCACGTCCTCCGACGTGAGCTCCGGCGTCGTCGACTGGGTGGCCGCGACCGGCGTCGTCGTGGCGGTCGGATCGACGGTCGTGCTGGCGGCCGGATCGACGGTGGTGGTCGACGTCTCAGACACCGACGTACCGGACTGGGCCCCGAGGGCGCTCTCGCCAGCGACCAGGGGGCCCATGCTCTGCTGGCTCGTGGAGGTCGACCCGGCCGCGGTGGTCGAGGTCGAGGTCGAGGCGTCGGCCCCCAAGCTGTTGGGCGTGGTGTCGGTCGAACCGGTGGTGTCGGTGGTGTCGGTGGACGCGGTCGACGGCGGCGGGTAGACCGCCAGCACCGGTCGGAACTGCAGCTCGGCGGTCTCGCCGACGAGCTTGAGCGCCCGGTCCTTGTCCTTCACACCCGGGATCTGCACGAGGACGTTGCTGCCCTGGCGCGAGATGTCGGGCTCGGCCACACCGAGGGCGTCGACGCGGCTGCGGATGATCTTGATGGCCGTGTCGAGCGTCTCGTTGGAGACGCCGGGGTCACGAGGGGTGAGCACCACCGACACGCCGCCCTGCAGGTCGAGCCCCAACAGGGGCCGATCTCCCGACACGACCGTGTAGAGCACACCCAGGAGGGCGAACACGATGATGACCGCGAGGGCGACGAGGCCCTTGCGTTTGCGCTTGCGGGCCATGGGTCAGTCCTCGGTCCGGTCGATCTGGCTGGGGTTGAGCTCGGCGGCGTCTGCGGCCGGGTCATCGATGGTCATGTGGTCGCCGCTCGCGTCGTCGCGGCGGAGGTCGCCGCTGGTGGCGTCGGCCACCTGGTCGGCCAACTGGTCGGCGGGCTCGATCCGGGAGCCGACCGCCCGCTTGGCCATCTTGATGATGACGCCTGGAGCGATCTCGAGCGAGACCTCGTCGACTCCGATGGCGGTGATGGTGCCATAGATGCCGGCGCCGCTCATCACCTCGTCGCCGACGTCGAGCGAAGCCACGAGGGCGTTGTGGCGCCGAACCTCACGCTGGCGAGGCAGGATCAGCACCACCCACAGGAGGGCCAACAGGATGAAGATGACGACGGCGCCCATGGGATCTCACGACTGGCGAACGGAGCGACGGCAGGTTAGTCGAGCGTCAGGTCACGGCAAGACCGCCCCGGACAGCCGGGTTCAGGTCCAGATGCTCCACATCTCGGCCCGCAGGGAGTCGAAGGTGCCCGCCGAGATGGCCACCCGGGCCCGACGCATGAGCTCGAGGCACCAGTGCACGTTGTGGATGGTGAGCAGCCGGGCGGCGGTGGGCTCCTGCACCCGCAGCAGGTGGCGCAGGTAGGCCCGCGACCAGCGGGCACACACCGGACACGAGCAGGCCGGGTCGAGCGGGCCGGGGCTGCGCTCATGCTCGGCGTTGCGCAGGCTGAGGCGGCCGGTGCTGGTGAGGATCGTGCCATGGCGGGCGTAGCGGGTGGGGAGGACGCAGTCGAACATGTCGACGCCCCGGGCGATGCCCTCGACGAAGCCGATCGGGTCGCCCACGCCCATGAGGTAGCGGGGTTGGTCCTTCGGGAGCACCGCCGTGACCACGTCGAGCGCCGGCAGCATCTCGTCGCGTGGCTCCCCCACCGAGAGACCCCCGATGCCGTAGCCGTCGAAGCCGACCTCGATCGTCCGCTCGGCGCTCTCGCGCCGCAGAGCGAGGTCGACCCCGCCCTGCACGATGCCGAACTGGGCCTGGGATCGCTCGGCATCGGTGCCGCCCGACTCACGACCAGCGAGGAACGCGGTCCGGCCGCGGCGCGCCCACAGCGCCGTGCGCTCGACCGCGGCCCGCACCACGGGCTCGTTGGCCGGGAGGGCCGGGCACACGTCGAGCACCATCTGGATGTCGGCGCCGAGCAGCCGCTGGATGTCGGCCGAGGACTCCGGCGTGAGGTGATGCCGGCTGCCGTCGTAGGTCGACTTGAAGATCGCGCCCTCGTCGCTGACCTTCGGCTCCAGGGAGAAGATCTGGTAGCCCCCCGAGTCGGTGAGCACCTGAGCCGGCCACGCCATGAACCCGTGGAGGTCGCCCAGCTCGGCGATGAGCTCGGCCCCGGGACGCAGCATCAGGTGGTAGGTGTTGCCGAGCATGATCTCGGCACCGAGGTCCTCGAGGTCGACCGACGAGAGGGTGCGCACCGACGCCCGGGTGCCGACCGGCATGAACACCGGGGTCTCGAAGCTGCCCCGCGGCGTGCGGACCCGGCCGGCCCGGGCCAACCCGTCGGTGGCATCGATCTCGATCTCGACGACCCGATCGGTCGTGCGGTCGATGGTCATGCCACCTCCCACCGGTCGTGGCGGGTGAGCAGCATGGCGTCGCCGAACGAGAGGAACCGGTAGTCCCCGGCCAGGGCCAGGGAGTAGAGCCCGCGCCACCTGGGACCGGCGAACGCGTCGATCATCACGAGCAGCGACGATCGGGGCAGGTGGAAGTTGGTCATCAGCCGGTCGACGACCCGGAAGTCGAACCCGGCGTGGATGAACAGCTCGGTGTGGCCCTCGAGCTGACCAGTGGCCGCGGCGCTCTCGAGAGCCCGCACGGCAGTGGTGCCGACCGCCAGCACCCGACCCCCGCGAGCACGGGTGTCGGCGCAGGCCGCCATGGTCGCCTCCGGAACCGCGTAGCGCTCGGCGTGCATCTGGTGATCCTCGACCTTGTCGACCTCGATCGGGCGGAAGGTGCCCAGGCCCACGATCAACTCGACGTCGGCCACCTGAACCCCGCGCTCGGGCAGCCGGTCGAGCACCTGGTGGCTGAGGTGCAGGCCCGCGGTCGGCGCCGCCGACGACTCCGGCTCCGACCGGTGCGAGAACACGGTCTGGTAGCGCTCGGGGTCGACCAGCGATTCGCGGATGTAGGGCGGCAGGGGAACCTCCCCGGCGGCCTCGATGCCGGCCAGCAGCCCACCGGGGGCGCCGCGGTCGAGCTCGACGAGTCGGATGCCGTCACCGACGACGTCGCCCACGGTGACCGAGAGGACCCCTGGGCCGGCCGGGTGGTGCAGCACCGTCCCCGGTGGCACCCGTCGCCCCGGACGCACCAGCGCCTCCCAGGTGGTGGGGCCGCGTCGCGCCAGCAGCAGCACCTCGACCGCGCCGCCGGTGGGCTTCACCAGCCGCAGTCGGGCCGGCATCACCCGGGTGCGGTTGACCACCACCAGGTCACCCGGGTCGAGCAGGTCGGGGAGATCGCGCACCCGCCGGTGGTCAGCTCCGGTGAGGACGTCGACGAGGAGCCGCGCCGAGTCACGCGGCTCGACCGGCTCCTGGGCGATCCGCGCCTCGGGCAGGTCGTAGTCGAAGGCGGCGGTGTCCACGGCGGCCCACGTTAGGGCGGACCGCCGAGGACCCCGTCCGAGGCCCTGCTGGTGTCGACGCTGACTACCAGAGACCGCGGGGCAGGACGACCACGGTGCCGTACCCGGTGGAGCGCCCGAGGCTGGCGGTGAAGATGCCGGCACCGAAGCGGTTCGCCGACACCAGGCCCGTCGGGCTGATCGAGGCGCCGCACCCGAGGAGCGTGCCCCACTTGACCAGGGCGCTGACGTTGGCGGTCGAGCCGTCGGTGAGCCGGGCGACGGCCGTGAGCTGCTTGGTCTGGCCGGGGGAGAGCACCGAGAAGGATGGGTTCACCGTGAGATAGGCGACCGGGGCCAGCACCGAGATGGCGGTGTGGCCGGCGATGGCGTCGATGCTGGCGGTGACCGTGGTCGAGCCGACGGCGGTGGCCGAGAACACACCGGCGGGCGAGACGCTGCCGACCGACGGGTTCGAGCTCGACCACGAGGCGGTGGCGGTGACGTCCTTGGTCGAACCGTCACTGAACGTCTCGACTGCGCCGAGCGGCTGGGACGTGCCCTTGGGCAGTGAACCGACCACCGAGCTGACGGCGACGCTCACCGGCACCGGCGCTGTGCTGAACGCGACGTCGACCCAGTAGTTGTTGCCGTTGAACGTGCCCGTGGGGAACGTCGGGCTCGGGCTGTAGGCGTAGAGGCCGTTGGGGGTGGACGAGTCGCCGCCCGGCGCGGTCAGCGGGCCGTTGGTGTAGCCGTGAGCGCTGAAGTAGCCCTGGTCGACCGAGTAGTGGCCGGTGTTGGTGTGGTAGCCGGCGACGTAGCGGGCGTTGGCCACGACGGCGACCGGAGTGGCGAAGTTCACCTGCTGCCAGCCGCTGTCGGACTCGGCGGTGAAGGTGGCCTCGGCCAGCAGGGTGCCGTCGGCGGTCCAGAGGCTGCCGACGTGCTCGCCGGTGTTGGCGGCGGCCTTGTAGAACCGGACCCCGTTGATGTAGCCGCTGGTGTCGGAGCTGAACTGCACACCGAGCTCGATGGCCTGCGCATCGTCGAAGTCGACGATCGCCGGCAGGGTCTCGGCAGCCCACAACGAGCACGGGCAGGTCGGGTCGGCGGCGGCCGGCGATGCGCCGACGGCCTCGAGGGCGACCAGGGGCACGAGGCCCATCAGCACGGCGAGCATGACGGTGAGCGCCACCGGCAGTCGGCGTCCCCGACGCATCGACGTGGAACGGGCTTCGCCCGAAGGGATGGTATCGGTCATCGGTTCTCCCATGTGTCGCCGCACGGCGGAGCCGCGGGAGACACCCACGGCAGCGAAGGTCATCATGGGTTCAGGTCTTGACGTCTCCCTGATCTCGCACTGAAGGTTCGCTGAAAATCGCGCTCGCCGAAGCGGCCGACCCACGCAGACTGACCACTTTGGCCGTCCCTTGAGCGGCTCGGCTGAAACAGGGGCTCAGGCGAACAGGTTGGCTCAGGCGAACAGGTTGGGCGGCTCGTCGGCCGCCGCCATGGTGGCGCTGGCCGGCGCGAGGAGGCCCAGGTGCGCCCACGCGGACGGCGTGACCACCCGACCCCGCGGGGTGCGCATGAGCAGGCCCTGCTGGATGAGGAACGGCTCGTAGACGTCCTCGACGGTCTCGGTGGGCTCGCTGACGCTGATGGCCAGCGTCGACAGGCCGACGGGCCCACCCCCGAAGCGCTCGCAGATCGACCACAGGATGGCCCGGTCGATCTTGTCGAGGCCGAGGTCGTCGACGCCGAACACCGCCAGGCCGTCGTGGGCGGTGATCTGGTCGATGGTGCCGTCGCCGCGGACCTCCGCGTAGTCGCGGACGCGGCGCAGCAGGCGGTTGGCGATCCGCGGAGTGCCCCGGGCCCGGCGGGCGATCTCGGCGGCGCCGGACTGGTCGACGGTGACGCCGAGGATGCCGGCGGCGCGCACCACGATGCTCTCGAGGTCGATGGCGGAGTAGTAGTCGAGTCGGGCGACCAGGCCGAAGCGGTCGCGCAGCGGGCCGGTGATGAGGCCGGTGCGGGTGGTGGCCCCGACCAGCGTGAAGCGGGGCAGGTCGAGCCGGATGGACCGCGCCGCCGGGCCCTTGCCCAACACGATGTCGAGCTTGAAGTCCTCCATGGCCGGGTAGAGCACCTCCTCGACCGCACGCGAGAGCCGGTGGATCTCGTCGATGAACAGGACGTCGCCCTCGTCGAGGCGGGTGAGGATGGCCGCCAGGTCGCCGGCCCGTTCGAGCGCGGGGCCCGACGTGATCTGCAGACCGACCTGCATCTCGGTGGCCACGATGCCGGCGAGGGTGGTCTTGCCCAGGCCCGGGGGCCCGGCGAAGAGCAGGTGGTCGGCCGCCTGGCTGCGACGACGGGCGGCCTCGAGGATGATGCCGAGGTGCTCCTTGAGCTCGGCCTGGCCGACGAACTCGTCGAGCGAGTGAGGGCGCAGGCCCCCCTCGTCGTGCAGACCGATCGTGTTCTCGGCGGCATCGAGCCGCTGGGCGAGGTCCTCGGGAACGGGTTCCGGGTTCAACAGCTCCTCACGCATCGATCGTCCTCCCTCAGCCCACGGCGAGCCGCTGCAGGGCCGCCTTCAGCAGCTCGGACACGTCGCCGTCGTCGGGGAGCTCGCGCACGACTGCGGCGACCTCGTCGGGCTGGTAGCCCAGGTTGGCCAGCGCGTCGCGTACGTCGGATCGGACCGAGGCCGGACCGATCCGGGTGGTCGAGCGACCCGAGGAGGATTCGAGCACCGGCACGCTGAGCCGCGACTTCAGCTCGATGAGCAGGCGGGCGGCGGTCTTCTTGCCGACCCCGGGCACGAGGCACAGCGCATCGACGTCGTCGTCGGCGACCACGATGGCCAACGCCGAGGGGCCGTGGACCGACAGGATCGCCAGCGCGAGGCCCGGGCCGACGCCGTGGGCGCCGAGCAAGGCCTCGAAGCAGTCACGCTCGTCGCGCCCGAGGAACCCGTAGAGCGTCTGGGCGTCCTCACGGAGGTGGTGGTGGATGTGGACGAAGACCTCGGAGCCGGGATCGCCGAGCTCGACGACGGTGGTGGGGGTGACCGTGACCCGGTAGCCGACGCCGGCGACCTCGATCAGCACCTCACCGGTGCCCCAGCGGTCGAGCAGCGTGCCGCGCAACGAGCCGATCATCGGGTGGACCGGCTCTCCGCGGCCGAGGTGGCCCGGGCCATCGGCATGCGGGCCAGGTGGCAGAGGGCGAGGGCGGCCGCATCGGCCGCATCCGGCGGTTGGGGGACCTCGGCCAGGCCGAGGAGCGTCTGGACCATGAGCTGCACCTGCTCCTTCGTGGCGGCGCCGTAGCCGGTGACCGCCTGCTTCACCTCGTTCGGGGAGTATTGCTCGACGACGCAACCGCGAGAGGCCGCCTCGGCCATGGCCACGCCGCTGGCCTGCCCGACCGACATCGCGGTGCGGACGTTGACCTGGAACAGCACGCGCTCGACGGCCAGGGCCACCGGCTCGAAGTCGTCGAACAGCGATCGCAGCTCGCGCTGGAGCTCGGCCAACCGCAGCGGCACGGCATCGGCCGGCGAGGTGCGGATCACGCCGAGGGCGACGGCCCGGGTGCGGGCGCCGGCGCGCGATTCGAGCACGCTGTAGCCGCAGCGGGTGAGGCCGGGATCGAGGCCGAGGACGAACACCCGTACGAACCTAGTGACCGGTCCCCCCGCAGTGGTGGACCCTCGACACCACCCGGCACGTCCCGACACTTGAGGTCGGCCCCCAGATGCCGATGAGGTATCCGTGACCCCACTCCAGCCTGCCTCCAGCTCCGAGACGATGGCCCAGCCCGGATCGGCCACCTCTCCCCTGCCGCCGGATGGTCCCTTCGGGTCGTCGGCCACCTCGCCGAGCGATCAGGGCCGGTCCGGCGACGCCCCGGCCGAGGTCGAGGCCCCGAACGGCCTGGTCGTCGAGATGCGCGACGTGTCGAAGAGCTTCGGCCGCGTCCCGGCGCTGTCCAACCTGACGATCCTCGTGCCCGACGGCCGCATCACCGTGCTGCTCGGACCGAACGGCGCCGGCAAGACCACGGCGATCCGGGTGATCACCGGTGCCCTCACCCCCGACCGGGGCCACGTGCGCACCTTCGGCTTCGACCCCGACCGCTTCGGCGAGGACGTGCGGCGCCGGTGTGGTGTCGTGTCGGCCAAGCCGGCGCTGTACGACCGTCTTTCGGGCTGGGACAACCTCCAGTACTCGGCCGAGCTCTACGGCCTGGGCCGCAACGCGACCGCGCCGATCCGCGAGGCCGCCGGACGCTTCGGCATCCTCGAGGCGCTCGACCAGCAGGTCGGCGGGTACTCGACCGGCATGAAGACCCGGCTGGCGCTGTCGAGGGCCGTGCTGCACAACCCCGACCTCCTGCTGTTCGACGAGCCCACCTCGGGACTCGACCCGGAGTCGTCCCACGCCGTGCTCGACCTGATCCGCGAGATGACCGACGAGGGGCGCACGGTCGTGATGTGCACCCACCTGCTCGTCGAGGCCGAGGGCCTGGCCGACCAGATCATCGTGCTGGAGAACGGCACCGATCTCATCCACGGCACCCAGCAGAACCTCACCCGTCAGTACTGGCCCCACGACATCGTGCGCCTCGATGCCGAAGACCCGAACGAGCTCGACCAGATCGAGGGGATGGACGGCGTCATCAGCATCCGCCGCGAGGACGACCACACCGAGGTGCAGCTCGACGACCTCGCCCGCGTGCCCGACCTGGTCGCGGCCCTGACGGCCGCCGGCGTGCGATTGACCCGGGTCGATCCGCACAACCCGTCCCTCGAGGACCTGTACTTCGCCATCCGCCGAGAACGGCGGGCACCTGATGCCGGTCCCGGGCTCGGCGCGTTCCCGGAGGTCACCCGATGAACTACCAGCGAATGCTCACCGTCATGCGCACCGACCTCAAGCAGCTCGCCCAGTCGAAGGACTTCTGGGTGCCGATGTCGCTGCTCGGCGGGCTCTTCTTCATCGTGATCCCGGCGATCCTGCTCTCGGTGATCAACAGCATCGGCAACATCGGCTCGGTGCAGCAGGTGTCCCAGGCGCTGCAGCTGCTGCCCCAGAGCGCGCAGGACGCCGTGCCCCAGGCCGCCGCGGCCGGCACGAAGGTGTCCTACGTGCTGGCGGTCTACCTGCTGGCCCCGATCGCGGTGATCGTGCCGCTGACGATCTCGACGGCCGTCGGCTCCAGCTCGATCGTGGGTGAGCGGGAGCGCGGCACGGGCGAGTTCCTCGCCCACTCCCCTGCCGGGGTCAAGGAGATCTACCTCGGCAAGCTGATCGCCAGCCTGATCCCGGGCTACCTCACGACCATCGTGGGCTTCGGGCTCTACTCGATCATGGTCAACCTGATCGTCGGCCCCGACGCCGGCGGTTGGTTCTTCCCGACGCCGTCGTGGTGGCTGCTGATCCTGTGGGTGTTGCCGCCCTTCCTGCTGATCGCCCTGTCGATGGTGCTGCGCCTCTCGGCCCGGGTGAAGAGCACCGCCGCTGCCCAACAGGCGGCCGGCCTGATCACGTTCCCGCTGATCCTGATCGCCTACGCCCAGTCCACCGGGGCCCTGTTCGGCGGGGCCGCCGTCCCGTTGTCGATCCTGATGGGCGCCGTCGCCTGGGCCATCGGCATCGGCCTGCTGATCAGCGGCATGCGCTCGCTCACCCGGGCCCGCCTCCTCGGTGTCGCCAACGAGGCCTGACCCGCGCTCGGGCCGTCAGGCGAGGGCGCGGACGGCGTCGACGATCTCGTCCACGGGACGGAACGTCAGGCCGGCCGTGGCCCGATGGGCATAGCGCACGATCCCCTCGGGGTCGATCACGAAGATCGAGCGACGGTAGAACCCGAGGGGCCCGAGGATGCCGTACGCCTCGCCGACCTTCTTGCCCTCGTCGGCCAGCAGCGGGAAGGCCAGGCCGTGTTCGGCGGCAAAGCCCTCGTGCTCGTCGACGCTCTGGGGGCTGATGGCCAGCACCCGCGCCCCGATGTCGGCGAACTCGGCGATGTCATGGCTGTAGGTCTGCAACTGCACGGTGCACACCGGCGAGTGATCAGCCGGGTAGAACACCAGCACGACAGGAGTGCCCGCGGCATCGTCGAGCGTGAAGTCCCGCCGCTCGAGGTCCTCGACCCCGGGCTCGATCCCCGGCAGGGTGAACGGCGGGGCAGGCTGGCCCACGGCGACCGTCACCGCTGACGACCCGGCCTGAATCTCGGGCGGAGCGCGGTGTTGGACGTCATGGTCGGGACACTACCGGCACCGAGCAAACGCCTTTCAACCCGGAGCGGAACAGTCGGGGTCGACCAGCAGGTCAGGGCGGCAGGGTCACGCCGGGATCTGGGCGGCCAGGGCGTCGGCGATGAGCTTGGCCCGCTGGGCGTAGCCGGGTGACGTGTAGTGGATCTGGTCCTTGGTGAACCAGGGGTCCTGCACCACCGAGCTCCAGTCGTACACGTGGATGTTCGGATAGCGCTGCGTCGCCGCCTCGAGGTGCTGGTCGAACACCTGCATGTGGTCGTTGGCCCAGTTGCCCGACTTCTCCAGGGTCTTGACGTTGACCCACAGCACGGGGTCGTCGCCGATGACCGCCATCATCTTGTCGATCCGCTCGTCCTCGCTGTGGTTGCTGCCCGCCGCGATGTCGGCGGCGTCGGTGGTGCCCAGAGCCAGCACCCAGCAGCCCTCGTAGCCGGTG
>Ga0302321_100006419_pt1 | contig 10356 bp, 4 predicted proteins | sample Fen_T0_1_FD_202505 | JGI IMG/M metagenome (GOLD analysis project Ga0302321, IMG submission 202505) | Peat permafrost microbial communities from Stordalen Mire near Abisko, Sweden - Fen_T0_1 | ecosystem: Environmental > Terrestrial > Soil > Wetlands > Permafrost | place: Sweden: Abisko... | reverse complement strand
CCGGTCTCTTCACGCAGCAGTACGTCCAGGTTGCGCAAGAGCGAGCCGCCCCCGGTGAGCACGATGCCGCGGTCCACGATGTCGGCGGCCAGTTCGGGCGGGGTGCGCTCCAGCACCGAGCGTACCGCCTCCACGATGGCGCCCACCGGCTCGGCCAGCGCCTCGCGAATTTCGTCGCTGGTCACCACGATAGTCTTGGGCACGCCGGCGATGAGGTCGCGGCCCTTGATCTCCATGGACTCGATCTCTTCCAGCCGGTAGGCGTTGCCAATCTGCTTCTTCACCAGTTCCGCGGTGCGCTCGCCGATAAGCAGGTTGTACTTGCGCCGGATGTAGGCCACCACGGCCTCGTCCATCTTGTCGCCGGCCACGCGGATGGAACGGGCCGCGACGATGCCGGAGAGCGAGATCACCGCCACCTCGGTGGTGCCACCGCCGATGTCGACGATCATGTTACCGGAAGGCTCGGTAACCGGCAGGCCGGCGCCGATGGCGGCGGCCATGGGTTCTTCGATCAGGTACACCTCGCGTGCGCCGGCGGCCAGGGCCGAGTCGCGTACGGCGCGCTTCTCGACCTCGGTGATGCCCGAGGGCACGCCGATGATGATGCGCGGTTTGACCAGGGTCTGCCGGTTGTGTACGCGCTGGATGAAGTAGCGCAACATCGCCTCGGCGACCTCGAAGTCGGCGATGACCCCGTCCTTCATGGGCCGCACGGCTGCGATGTTTCCCGGCGTGCGCCCCAGCATCTCCTTGGCCTGCTTGCCCACGGCCAACACCTTCTTGGTGCCGTTGCCGGTTCGCTGAACCGCCACCACCGACGGCTCGTTCGAAACGATTCCCTTGCCGCGCACAAAGGTGAGGGTCGTCGCCGTGCCCAGATCAATGGCAAGGTCGTTCGAGAAGAGACCGTAGACCCAATCGAGAAGCATGCGGTGGTGCCGTGTCCCGGTGGCCCAGTTGCCCGGAAGACGCGCATAGTCAGGCCACCAGAGTAGCGGTCTTATCACACAGCCGCATAACAAGCCAACCGCAGTTCGCGTCACTTGAGGTCAGGGCAGGGGGCCGGGGCGGGAACCGGGACGGTGCCGGGAGGCGGTGAGGCGGGCCCTACCCGGAATTCCAGCGGGCCACGCATGGTCGTGCGCTTTGCCTGGCGGCCGTGCTAGATTGCCGCACCTTTTGACCTACCCAGACTCGTGAAACGGAGGCCTTGCTAAATGCTCGAGCAGATGCGTCAACAATCCCGATCGCTGCTCATCTATCTGCTGTTTTCGATCGTGATTGTTGTGTTCATTGTCAACTTCGGCCCGCAGTCCATCGGCGGCTGTGGCATGCGCATGCCACACCGGGTAACCGAGAGCGCCGCCCAGGTGAATGGCCATGTGCTGAGCCTAAAGGATTGGACGTACGCCTACACCGTGCTCAACGCCGCATCGATCTCTCCGCAGCAGGCCAAGCAGATGCGCCTGAAAGAGACCATCATGGATCTGCTCATCGATCGTGAGCTACTCGTCTCGGAGGCGGAGCGGTTGGGTTTCAGCGTGGGCGAGGAAGAGGTCGAGGACTTCATCGGCAAGTCGAAGATGATGAGCCTGGGTCGCGAGCAGAAGGTTGGCTACTTCGAGGATGAGGGCGTGTTCTCATACGAGCACTACCGCAAGTTCGTGCAGTACCACCTGGGCATGTCGCCCAAGTCCTTCATCGAGCAACAGCGCCGGGAGCTCATGGCGGTCCGCATGCGCGATCTCTTGCGTTCGGGGGTGGGTGTGTCGGCGGACGAGGTCAGGGAGACGTACCTGCACGATTCCGACCGGGTCAACCTGGAGTATCTGCGTTTTCCGATTCATCGCTATGAGGACGAAATCGAGCTGCGGCCCGACGAGATCGCGGCCTACACCAAGGCCCACAACGACGGGTTGAAGAAGCTGTATGACCAGAGAAAGACCGCGCTCTATGACAAGCAGCCCAAGCAGCGCAAGCTGCGCTTCCTGCTGGTCGCCATTCCGAGCGACGCCGACCCGGACAAGGTCGCCGAGACGGCAAAACGGGTCGAGGCCCTGGCCGCGCGTGTGCGCAAGGGCGAGCCTCTGGCCAAGCTGGCCAGGACGCTTTCTGATGATCCCCATAGCCGGGCGCGGGGCGGGGATTTGGGATGGCAACGCAAGGGCGGCACGACGCTTGGCTCTGAGCTTGAGGAAAAGGTGTGGGCCGCCAAGGACGGCGAACTGATCGGACCGGTGAAGATCGCGGGCGGTCTGGCTTTGGTCGTGCCCGAGGCCACCCGCGAGGGTGACATCTCCTTCGAACAGGCGGGTCTGGAGATCGCCGAGTCCGAGTTGCGCCAGGAGCGTTCGCAGGCGCGCGCCAAGGCCGCGGCCGAGGCGGCCCTGGCCAAGGCCAAGGCAGAGCCGAGCAAGAGCCTGAAGGATCTCTTTCCAGCCTCAGAGGGCGACGAGAAAGTTGCCAAGAAGGACGTTCCCCGCGCAGAGGAAACCGGCCTTTATGCCCGCCGTGGTTCCATGGTGCAGGGCATTGGGCCGGCGGTCAGCTTGGCAAAGGCGGCCTTCGAGCTGTCGAGCGAGGCGCCTCTGGCCGGGCCTTTCCAGGAGCTGGGCAGCTTCATCGTGGTCAGGCTCAAGGAGCACCTCAAGCCCGATATGGCCGAGTTCGAGAAGGAAAAGCAGCGCATGGCATACGAGGCCGCCCAGCAGAAGGCTCAGACGGTGGTGATGGATTGGGCGCGGCAGCGTTGCCAGGAGGCCAAGGAGGCGAAGAAGATCGAGGTCAACCTGGACCTTTTGCGCTACGAGGGTGGGCCCGAGGGTGCCGTGGCCTACGAGCCCTGTTCGCCGCCGCGGTTCTAGAATGACTATTGTCATGGAAACCCTGGGAGGGTTTCCAAACCCTCCCGCGATGGTACGCCGCCGGCGGAGCCGGCGGGCTCCCCACGCGACTAGGTCACATCCCGCCTGAGCCAATGAGTGCCAACCAGGGTCCGGGGGACGGGACCAGACGGCCTTCCGGCGAGAGATTGCGGTCGTCGATGCGCCGGCCTCGCTGGGTCACCGTGCTCGCGGTGCTCATGCTGCTGACTGGCGCAAGCCTGTTCTTCGGCGGTCTGACTGACCTGCGCCGGCTGGCGACGGGCCGATCGATGGCCGACGTCCGCATGGAGGGACTGGCCGACGCTGACAAGGAAGTGCTGATTCGCGGGCAGCTCGCCCTGGACGATGCCGTGGATCGGGCCCACCCGGTTGCCGCATGGGTGAAGACCGCCGCGCGCCTGGGGCTGGCGCTGGGGTTCCTGTTCGCGGTGGCTGCGGTGTTCTCCGACGATCCTCGGGCTGGCCGTGCCAGTGTGCTTGCGGCCTGGGCCGGGACGGCTGTGTACGGGGGCATGGGGGCTTTCGTGCTGGTGGTCGTGCGCAAGGGAGTGGCAGACGCACTACCCGTGTTGCAACAAGTGGCCGCCAAGGTCCACGCACGGACCGGGGACGCACCACCGTCCCCAGCCGACCTGGCCCAGCTGGCTTCGACCCTGATGATCCAGATGCCCCTGCTGAGCGCGGCGCTAGGCGTTCTGTTCAGTGTCGTATTGCTTGTCAGCTTCGGTGGACGCCGCGGCCGCCTGTTCTACAATGGCGGTGTCGAGGCGGATCATGGCTGACACCGATGGGGCATTCCGACTTACCTTCGTCGAGGGGCGAGGCCTGCTGAGCCTGGCTGGTCGGGACATCGCTGCCTTCGGTCGCGTGGAAAAACTGGAGCTGGAGATCCCCAGCCTGCGATTCCCGTTCGACATGTCGGGGGGTGTGACCCGCTTCAAGAATCATCGCCTCAGGCTGCGCGAGATGGTGGTGTCCTTCGAGGCCAACGATCTGGCCGGCTTCTTGCGGGGAGCGCGCCTGGGCGACTACGGGCTTTTCAGCCCGGAGGTGGAGATCGACAATGGCTTGGTTCGCATCGGCGTGCGGGCTCTGCTCGGGGAAAGGCAGGCCGAGTTCACCGCCACCGGCGCGCTCACCATGGTGCATCCGGGCCGTGCTCGCTTGTCCATGTTCGACGTGCGGGTGTACGGCTTTCTTCCCGTGCCTTCGCCCTTGCTGGTGACCGCGCTCTTCACAGCGCTGGGGGCGGCCCCGTCGCGCCGGTCTGATGACGGCGTGGCCCCGCTGGTACATCTCGAGGGTGCGACCGACCTGGAGATCGATGTGCGGGAGTTGGCCCTGCTTGCCCTTCTGCCCATGCATGGGTGGCGGATGCCCGAGCGCCGGCACTTGGAGGGCACCGCCCTGCGCGCCGATGCGGCCTCACAACGCCTGAGAATTGCCTTCTTCCCATCGCAGGACGCCCCCGAGTCTGCGGGCCTTTCGGTGACGCCGGCTCGGCTGGCTGAGCATGCCGCTGCCATGAGCCGGCTGGCAGCGGCCGAGAGCTCCCTGCTGGCCGGGGATGTATCGAGTGCGCTTGAGAGCTATCGACATGCGGCGTCCGTGGAAGCCGGGGACCAGGCGGGAACCACCCGCCTGCTGAATCTGCTCACCGCGGCCGCAGAGACGTTGTCCGAGGCCGAGACGACAGCCTCTGCCGCGCTGGAACGATGGCCGGGACTGGCCAGCGCGCTTCTGGCGGAGGCCATCGCCGCGAGTGAGGGCAGCCGTCCGGCGCAGGCGGCCGAGCTGTTCGAGAGCCTGGCCAGGACCAGCGACAGCTCGCGCATGGACCGCGCGTTTGCCTTGCTGGCGGCGGCGCGCCAGTGGGCACGGGCAGAGCAGATGGACCGCGCCGTCAGCGCGCTGGAAGAGTCGCTTGCCCACCGCTCGATGATGGGCCCCGCGGTTCGCGCCCTGGCCCTGCGTCTCGGGACGGAAGGTCGCTGGGACGAGATCCTGCCCATGCTGGGGCGGCGGGCGTCGGGCGCCAAGCCCGGACCGTCGGACAACGTGGGCGCCATAGTCGAGATGGCTGAGTTGGCAGTCGCCTCGGGCGAGCCGGACCTTTGCGCCAAGGCGGTGGACGTCCTCGATGACCTGCTCCTGCGCGAAGACTGGCCCGATCCCGCTGTGCCGCGGGCCGAGGCGGCGCGCCAGATGGCCGCGTTGTGCTTGGTGCTAGGGGACGAGGAGGCTGCCATCGAATGGTTGAACGACTGTCTGCAGGGCGAGGCGCCGGGCCCCACCGCGCAGACCGCCTGGCAACGCCTGGTGGACGTATACGCACAGCGGGGCGATGTCCGCGGGACGGTGCAGGCGCTGACGGCGTGGGCGGCCGATGCGCGCACCGCGGATTCCGCCGAACAACGGGCTTTGCGCCTGTGCGAGGCGGCGCGCCTGGTACACGAGACGCTGTCGGAGGGGCAGGAGGCGGTGAGCCTGCTGGAATCGGCCTTGCGCATGGACCCGACGTGCGTGCCGGCTCTCGATGCCCTGGAGGCGATGGCGGGCGAGACGGGCGACTGGGCTGGGCTGGCCGAGGTGTTGCGCCGGCGACTGTCCGAGGTTAGGCCAGAAGAGGCCAAGGCGCTGCTGCAACGTCTGGGCTCGGTTCTGGGAGAAAGGCTGCCGGACGAGAAAGACGCGGTAGCCACCTATCGGGTGCTGCTCGATCTCGACCCGGGCGATGCGGAGGCGCGTCTTGCCCTGGCCCGTCTCCTGTGGCGGGCCGGGGAGCGGGAGGAGAGCCAGCATGAGTATCGCGAGTTGCTCCATCATCCGGCATGCACGACCGCGATGATGAGCGAGGCCTACCTGTGCTTCGCACAGACGGCGCAGGAAGCGGGCCATGCGCCGCAGGTCGAGGCCGCACTCGCCGCGGCCTTCGCGCTCGAGCCTGACGGGGCACCGCTTGACGTGTTGGTCGAGGGTCTGCAGGCCCTTGGCCAAGAAAACAAGCTGGCCGAGTACCTGGTTCTGCGAGAGCAAGCACTCGATGAAAGCCCGGCGCGCGTCGCGGTCACGCGGGCGCTGGCCGAGGTGCTGGAGAAGATGGGCAAGCTCGACGAGGCAGAGGCAGCTTGCCGCCGTCTCCTGGAGCAAGTCCCCGACGATCTGCACGGCCTCGAACGTCTGGCCGCGCTCTGTCGCCAGCAATCCCGCACTGAAGAGCTGGCGACGTTGCTCGAGCGCTTGTGGGCGGCGCTGGAGGCTCAGAATTGGCCTGCCGGCCTCGACTGCGAGGCCATCGGGGTGGAGCTGGCCGGCCTGCTGGCCCAGAAGGACGACGGTCGTGCTCAGGCGGAGTCGATCCTGCGGCGCTTGGCTGATCATGGCTCGCCCGCCGCGCTGGAGGCGCTCAGCGCGCTTCTGGCCAACAAGGGGGCGCTGGACGAGGCGGATGCCCTGTTGCTGGCGCGGGTGGACAGCGACACCGACACACAGGCCACAGCGGCCCTGCTGGTCGAGCGAGCCCGGTTGCATCTGGCCCGGCCCGAGGGCGAAGGCCCCGCGCTCATGCTTCTGCAGTCGGTGGCGGGCGCTGTCCTGCCCGACGATGCGCTGGCCCTGCGTGCCAGTTTGGCGGAGAAGGCCGGCGACATCATCGACGCGCTCGCCTGCTGGCAACGCCTGCGCACGCTCCGCAAGGACGATCGGGCGGCGCGGGACGAAGTGGATCGACGGTTGGCGGCCTTGGTGGTGCGTCCCACGGTGTCGACGGAAACCGCGCGCGCGATGCTGGAGGAACTCCACCACGCCAATCCCTCTGACGAGGGGCTGGCCGAGTCCCTGTTCGACGTGTACGGGCGGCTCCCCGACGTGGAGGAGCGCAACCGGGCGTGGGCCGCCTTGCTGGAGAGAGTGCCCGGCTTGCCGGCCTCCTGCCACGCGCGCTGGCACCTCGCGCAGGCTGAGGCCGCCGAGCAGAGCGGAAACGCTCCTCGGGCCGAAGAAGAGTTGGCGCGCGCGAGTGCGCTCGACAGCGGAACCCAGGCCCGCGCCGGCCAGCTCACCGTGCAGGCGCGCCTGGCGGCCGGGCAGGGCCAGGTCGACGACGCCCGAGCTTTGCTCGATGAGGCGCTCGCTCTTGTGCCCGAGCATGGGGGCGCCGTGGCGGCGCAGGCCGAACTGGCCTACCGCGCGCAGGAATGGGACAAGGCGCGCCAGGCCTATGCGCGACTGGCCGCGCTGCCCGACGCGGCCGCGATTGTCGCGCCCGACAAGCTGGCCTTGCGTCGCGCGGAGCTGGCCGAGATGTTCGGTGACTCTGCCGACGCGGAGAACGCCTACCTGGAGTTGGCCCGCCTGGATCCGCACCACGCCGACGCGCGCGAAGCGCTGGCGGGGTTCGCGCTCGCGCGCAACGATCGCGCGGGTGCCGCCGCGAAACTGGAAGAAGTGCTTCGCCTCTTGCCGCGCGATGCGGTCGCGCGCCTGACCGACATCCGGCACCGGCTCGGCGAGACCTACCTGGCTCTCGGGAATCTGGGGGCCGCCCGGGAAAATCTAGAGATGGCGCTAGCCAGCGATGCCAACCGGCCGGGTGTTGTCGAATGCCTGGTGGAAACCTATCAGCGGCTCGGTCTGCACCGCGAGGCAGCTGCGAGTTGTGAGCGCCTGGCCCGCGAGTTCGACGATCCACACAAGCGCGCGGAAGCGCTGTATCGCAAGGGAGAGATTCTGCGGGGTGCGCTCGGCGATCTTGACGGGGCCAACGACGCGTACCTACGCTCCTCGGATCTAGACCCCGGCTTTGCCCCCACGCTGGCTCGCCTGGTGGCCTACTACTGGGAACGGGGAGACCTCGTCAACCTGGCCGAGGTGGGCGGTGGCCTGATTCGCACCGCCGCACGGCCGTTGCCGGGCGATCCGGACCTTCCCTTCCTGGTGGCGTTGGCCACCATCCTGGGAGGCAAGGACGAGGATCTGGCCCGCAGCGCACTGGAGGAGGTGCAGTTCGAGCCGGGCCCGGTGGCCCGTCGTCTGAGCGAGCTGATCTGTCTACTGGGCAAGCCTGCATCGCTGGCTGCATCCGGCGGCAGCGAGAGCGGCATCCGCAAGCTGCCCCCTGAGCGAGGCGTCTTCGAGAAACTGGATGCGGTCTTGGCGTCCATGCGCACGGCAACCCCGCTGCAGTTCGAGGTGGACCTGTGCGTGGCCGCACTTCGGGGCGTGCTGGGCGACCCTGCCGATCTCGGCGCGGCCTTGCTCGCCGCGTGCCTGCAACAACGATCTGGCCGGCTTGCGCTCGCGCGCGCCGCAGGGGATCTGGCGCTGTTCCTCGACCCGGATCTGGTGCGCAAGGGAGGCATTCCCAGCCTGGGTGCCCAGAATTCTGCGCTCCCGGCGGCGTGGGTTCCGACGGCGGTCGAGCATCCCCTGTGCCGCGGGCCCTTGCGCCGGGTCCTGCGCGCGCTGGCGCCGGCCCTGGCGGACGTGCCTCATTCTGGGGGCGCTCCCCCCGAAGGGGAGCCGCTCGGACCCAAGGCCGAGGCTGTCTTCCAGGAGTTGCGGGACCAGCTGGGCGCTACTTTCCCGCGCGCCGTGGTGCGGGGCGCAGGGGCCGATGTCACCTTTGCCGTCACGCAGCCCCTGACGGTCGTCATGGGGCAGCGAGCTGAGGATCTGGAGGTCGCCGAGTTGCGCTTCCTTGTCGGGCGCGCGCTCGAGCAGGCGCGCGCGGGGACGATGGCGGTGGCACGCCTGTCGGTCAGCAATTTGCGCGGCCTTTTGCGCGGGGTCATTCGTGCGGTGTCACTGGGTTCCTCCGACGGGGAAGTGGGCGAGCAGGGCGGCGAGAGCGATCGCGCATCCACCTGGGCGGCGCTGCTGTCGCAGCCCCAGATCGCCAGGCTCATGCCCACAGGAAAGGTCCGCGCGGACCTGCTGGTCGATGCCGGCGAGGCGCTGACGCGGCCCCCGGACTTGGAAGGCTACGTGCGTGGCTGTCGCTACACAGCCGACCGGGTCGGACTGCTCTGTTGTGGAAGCCCCCTGGTGGCACTGCGGGCGCTGGCCGGGCAGTTCAAACACGACGGAACCTCGCCAGCCGAGGAGGGCGCGCGCGAACGGCAGGAGCGGGTCCGCAGCTCGACCGCCATGCGGGAGCTCGTCGCGTTCATGTTGTCGGACGACTACGCGTCCTTAATAGAGGACTAGAAAGGATGCCTCAGCTCACCGAAGCGACGACGGCCGACGATCCGACCCGATGGCCGCGTCGGGCCTGCGCTTCCGGTCCTCAAGTACATCAGTACATTCCGGTCCGGTTCTCGGCCCTCCTTGCCCTCGGGCCGGCTTGTCGGCCGGATTCTAAGCGTCATCCCGATCGTCACCTGCGCGCCCCGCATCTGGAACCTGTCTCAGCCCCTTCCATCTGCCCCTATGAGGGGGACTAGAGTGATTGGCGTCTTCGATTCCGGGTTCGGCGGACTGACGGTGCTGTCCGCGCTGCTTGGGCGGCTGCCCGAGTACGACTATCTCTATCTCGGCGACAGCGCGCGCGCTCCCTATGGCCCGCGCAGCCTGGAGGTCGTGCACAGCTTCACGCGCGAGGCGGTGGAGTTTCTCTTCGATGCCGGTTGCCCGTTGGTGGTGTTGGCCTGCAACACCGCTTCGGCGCAGGCCTTGCGCACCCTCCAGCAGCGCCATCTCCCTGCGAACCGGCCGGACCGGCGGATCCTGGGTGTGGTGAGGCCGTCGGCCGAGGCGCTGGCTGGACTGCCCCCGGGCGCCATCCCGGGCGTGACCAAGCCGGCACTCACCGCGGGCACGGTGGCGGTGTTGGGCACGAAGGGAACGGTGGCCTCGGGTTCGTACGCGCTGGAACTGGAGAAACTGGCACCCAAGCTGCGCCTGATCCAGCAGGCGTGTCCGCTGTGGGTTTCCTTGGTCGAGGCCGGCGAGCTGTCAGGCCCGGGCACCGAGTATTTTCTGCACAAGAGTCTGGATCCGTTGTTCGCGGCGCCCGATCCACCGAGCCGCGTACTGCTCGGGTGCACGCACTATCCCTTGCTGCTGCCCGCGATTCGAACCATGGTGCCGGCTCATGTCGAGATCATCGCACAAGGTGCCCTGGTCGCCGATCGCTTGGCCGACTGGCTGCAACGGCACCTCGAGATAGAGCGGCGCCTGTCGCGCAAGGGCACCCGGCGCTACGCCACCACCGATGATCCGGAATGGTTCGCCCGGCAGGGACAGGCCATCTTGTCGGTGCCCATCGAGGTCGAGCGCGTGCGGCTGAAGCCTTGGCCGGGAACATAGGTCGAACAAGTGCGTATCTGCGCGTGCATCACCAGGAACATAGGTCGAACAAGTGCGTATCTGCGCGTGCATCACCAGGCGTCAAAATGTCCGATAACCGCCTTTACGTCAACTAGCCCCTATACCCGGATGTTCGCTCATCAGCAGCCTCTGTCCGACT
>Ga0302321_100006418_pt1 | contig 10356 bp, 9 predicted proteins | sample Fen_T0_1_FD_202505 | JGI IMG/M metagenome (GOLD analysis project Ga0302321, IMG submission 202505) | Peat permafrost microbial communities from Stordalen Mire near Abisko, Sweden - Fen_T0_1 | ecosystem: Environmental > Terrestrial > Soil > Wetlands > Permafrost | place: Sweden: Abisko... | reverse complement strand
GCGGCGACACGCAGCAGTTCAACGACGGCGCCGGCGTCGCCGCGGTCGTCAAGCCCGGCCAGAAGGTCGACTGCTACTTCACCAACGAGTTCTCCGAGAACAACCTCGCCACCGGCGACGTCACCGTGGTCAAGCACATCAGCGGCGGCACCGCTCCCGACGGCGGCTTCGGCATCGACGTGACCAAGGCCGGCCTCAACGGCGGCAAGGCCACGACCGACTCGCTCGAGTTCACCACCGACGGCCAGTCGAGCACGGTCATCGTGCCGACCCTCGCCGACGGCCGCGCCGTGACGGTCAAGGAGCAGGCGAACCCCGCCGGCTGGACCCTCACCTCGGCCAGCTGCACGCTGACCTCCTCCGACCAGGAGGTGTCGACGCCGGCGGTCGGCACCGTGGTCTCGGGCAAGAACGCGATCGGCCTCACCGTGGCGCCAGGTCAGCACTGGACCTGCGACTACACCAACGTGCGTGACACCGCCACGCTCGTCCTGCACAAGGCCAGCATCAGCGCCGACGGCACCTTCTCCATCGCGCCGGTCGTCGACGGCACCGCCGGCACCGCCGTCTCGCTCACCACGGTCGACGGGTCGGCCAAGTCCGCCGCCATCACCATCCCGGTCGACGGGACGACGACGGTCGGCGCTCGCGAGAGCAACCTGGCCGGCTGGTCGCTGACCGACGCCTACTGCACCGTCAACGGCGGCGCGGTCGTGCGGCCCGACGCGGCCTTCCCACTGGTGAACGAGTCCGGCACCACGCCGGCCGCCACGAAGGTGGGACGCGGCGACAAGGTCGACTGCTACTTCATCGACACGGTCGACCCGACGCTGCCCGACACCGGTGGCACCCCGCCGCAGACCGGTTCCCCGGCAGCGGTCTGGGGCGGCGCCGGCGTGGTCGGCCTGCTGGTCGGCAGCCTGCTGCTCCTCGTGGGCTCCCGTCGTCGTGAGGACTCGGTCGAGGCCTGAACGACGCTGCGCTAGAGATCGGGGAAGGCCCGGCCACCGCGAGGTGGTCGGGCCTTCCTGCGTGCTGGTCCGGCGTGCTCGTCCCGGGTCGTGATCCCGGGTGCCGGCGTGCGCGGGGTGGCGCCTACCCGGTCGCCCAGAGCGAGGTCCAGGGGACCCCGAGCTCACCGAGCAGCCGGCGGAGCAGGGGGAGCGAGAGACCGACGACGTTGGCCGGGTCGCCGTCGATGCCCTCGACGAACGGCCCGCCGAGACCGTCGAGGGTGAAGGCGCCGGCGACGTGCAGCGGCTCCCCGGTGGCGACGTAGGCGTCGATCGTGGCGTCGTCGAGGTCGGCGAACCGCACGACGGTGGAGGCGACGGCCGACGCCTCGGTGTCCTGGGCCGCGGTCGCGCCGAGGCGTACGACGGTGTGCCCGGTGCGCAGCACCCCCTCGCGGCCGCGCATCGCGTGCCAGCGCGCGACCGCGTCGGCCGCGTCGGCCGGCTTGCCCAGGGCGACGCCGTCGAGGTCGAGCACCGAGTCGCAGGCGACGACGACCGCGCCCGGCAGGTCCCGGCGTACGTCGTCGGCGACGGCCTCCGCCTTGGCGACGGCCAGGGCCGCGCAGACGTCGCCCGGTGCCGTGCGCCCCTGCGCCGCGAGCGCGGCCTCGATCGCGGGCTCGTCGACCCCGCTGACGCGGATCACCGGCTCCACGCCCGCCGCGCGCAGCAGCGCACGCCGCGCGGGGGACGCCGAGGCGAGGACGAGCGTGGTCACGGCGCTGTCACCGGCGGCCGATCAGCGCGGGGCGAACGACGTGCGCCATCCGCCGGCGGGCAGGGGCTGGCGGACGAGACGGTGCGGCGCCGACCACGACGACCGCGGCGGCTCCGCGCCGCCGTCGTCGCCCCCGGCCATCGCGGTCACGACGGCCACGAGGGCCGCGAGCTCGGTGGCGTCGGGCGTGCCGTGCACGACGCGCAGCACAGGACGCTCGACCGCGGTCTCGTCCTGTGCGGTCGTCGCTCCGGCGTCGGTGCTCACAGCGGGATGTTCCCGTGCTTCTTCGGCGGCAGCGTGGCGCGCTTGGTGCGCAGCGCCCGCAGCGCCTTCGTGATCGCCGCTCGGGTCTCGCTCGGGCGGATGACGGCGTCGATGTAGCCGCGCTCGGCCGCGATGTAGGGGTTCGCGAGGGTGTGCTCGTAGTCGGCGATGAGCTCGGCGCGCTGCGTGTCGGGATCGTCGGACTTGGCCAGCTCTCGGCGGTAGAGGATGTTGACCGCGCCCTGCGCACCCATGACCGCGATCTGGCCGGTGGGCCAGGCGAGGTTGACGTCGGCGCCGAGGTGCTTGGAGCCCATGACGTCGTAGGCGCCGCCGTAGGCCTTGCGCGTGATGACGGTGACGAGGGGCACCGTCGCCTCGGCGTAGGCGTAGATCAGCTTGGCGCCGCGGCGGATGATGCCGTTCCACTCCTGGTCGGTGCCGGGGAGGAAGCCGGGGACGTCGACGAAGGTGAGCACCGGGACGTTGAACGCGTCGCACGTGCGCACGAAGCGGGCGGCCTTCTCCGACGCCTCGATGTCGAGCGTGCCGGCGAACTGCATCGGCTGGTTGGCGACGATGCCGACCGAGCGGCCCTCGACGCGGCCGAAGCCCACGATGATGTTCGGCGCCCAGAGCGCCTGGATCTCGAGGAAGTCGCCGTCGTCGAGCACCGACTCGATGACCGTGTGCATGTCGTAGGGCTGGTTGGGCGAGTCCGGCACGAGCGTGTCGAGAGCGAGGTCGGTCTCCGACGGGTCGAGGTCGGCCTCGATGTCGAAGGCGGGAGCCTCGTCGAGGTTGTTGCTCGGCAGGAACCCGAGCAGGGCCTTGACGAACTCCATGCCCTCGGCCTCGTCGGCCGTCATCGCGTGGGCCACGCCGCTCTTGCTGTTGTGCGTGCGTGCACCACCGAGCTCGTCGAACCCGACGTCCTCGCCGGTGACCGTCTTGATGACGTCGGGACCGGTGATGAACATGTGCGACGTCTTGTCGATCATGATCGTGAAGTCGGTGATGGCGGGGGAGTAGACCGCGCCGCCGGCGCACGGGCCCATGATGAGCGAGATCTGCGGGATCACCCCGGAGCAGAGCACGTTGCGGCGGAAGATCTCGCCGTAGAGCCCGAGGGAGACGACGCCCTCCTGGATGCGCGCGCCGCCGGAGTCGTTGATCCCGATCATGGGCACGCCGGTCTTCATCGCGAGGTCCATGACCTTCACGATCTTCTCGCCGTAGACCTCGCCGAGGCTGCCACCGAAGATGGTGAAGTCCTGGGCGAAGACGCAGACGGGCCGACCGTCGACGGTGCCGTAGCCGGTGACGACGCCGTCGCCATAGGGGCGGTTGTCGGGGAGGTCGAAGGCGTTGGAGCGATGCCGCGCCAGGGCGTCGAGCTCCACGAACGAGCCCTCGTCGAGCAGCAGGTCGATGCGCTCGCGGGCCGTCGCCTTGCCACGGGAGTGCTGCTTCTCGACCGCCTTCTCCGACGCCGCGTGGGCGGCCGCCTCGCGGCGCTTCTCGAAGTCGGCGATCTTGCCGGCGGTGGTCTTGGGGTCGTCCTCGAGCGGGGTGCCGATCTCGGGCGCTGCACTCACGGCGCGTCCTCCACTGCCGATGCCGACCCAGATGGTCATGCCTCTCTCGTTACCTTAGCCAGGTGACCTCCTCCGTCTCAGGGCAGTTCGGCAGCCCGCAGCATGACCCTCGCCACTGGGACGACGCCGCGCTGCAAGCCGCGCTCGACCGGGCGGGTGACGGTGTCTGGGGGCCGGTCGCCGTGCTCCCGTCGACCGGGTCGACCAACGCAGACGCCGCCGACCAGGTGCGGGAGGGCGCGCCCGAGGGCTTCACGGTTACGGCTGACGAGCAGACCCAGGGCCGTGGCCGCCTCGACCGCAGGTGGACCTCTCCCTCGGGCGCCGGCCTCGCGATGTCGGTCGTGCTGCGACCGGTCGTCCCGAACGCGTCGTGGGGTTGGATCCCGCTGCTCTCCGGCCTCGCCGCGGTCGAGGCGCTGGAGCGCCAGGGTCTCGACGCCGCGCTCAAGTGGCCCAACGACGTCGTGGTCGACGGCCCCGCGCGCGACGGCGGTCCCGGGCCGCGCAAGCTCGGCGGGCTGCTCGTCGAACGGGTCGGCGCGGCGCTCGTGGTGGGCATCGGCGTCAACGTCGACCTGGCGGAGGACGAGCTGCCGGTGCCCCGCGCGACCTCCACACGGCTCGAGGGTGCGGACGTCGGTCGCGAGCGGCTGCTCGTCGACGTGCTCGACCACCTGCGCCGGCACTACCTGCGCTGGCAGCTCGCCGACGGCGACGCCCGCCGTTCCGGGGCTGCCGAGGCCTACGCCGCTCGCTGTCTCACCCTCGGCCGCGAGGTCCGCGTCCACCTGCCCGGAGGCGACGTCGTCGACGGCACCGGGTGGGGGCTGGACGAGGACGGCCGGCTCGTGGTGCGGCTCGGCGACGGCACCTCACGCGTGGTCTCGGCCGGCGACGTCGAGCACGTGCGCTGACGACGCGGCCGACCATCGAGGCATCGGTCGCCCGCGCGCCGCTGCGGCGTGGAACGATGCCGCCATGGGCTACCCGAAGAAGCTGCTGGCCGACGACGAGAACATCATCTACGAGCTGCGCCCGCACTGGCGTGCGCTGATCTCGCCGGTGATCGTGTTCCTGCTCACCGTCGGGGTCGGGACCTACCTGCTGGCCAAGCTGGCGGGTTCGGACGGCGTGGCCGCGCCGGCCGCTCGTTGGATCATCGTCATCGTCATGCTGGGCGCGCTCGTCATCTGGGTGGTCCGCCCGTTCGTCTACTGGTACTCCACCCAGTACGTCTTCACCGACCACCGGATCATCGTGCGCACCGGCGTAGTGGCCCGGAAGGGTCGCGACATGCCGCTCTCCCGGGTCAACGACGTGTCGTTCTCGCACTCGTTCATCGAGCGCTTCCTCAACTGCGGGACGCTCCTGGTGGAGTCGGCGGGCACCCAGGGCCAGCTCGTCATCAAGAGCGTCCCCGACGTCGAGCAGATCCAGCGCGACATCTACCGGCTGCACGACGAGGACGACATGCGCCGTCGTCAGCAGTTCGACCAGCCGCCGGGGGACGCGAACGCATGACGGGCGGCCCGGCGTGACCGAGCCGGGCGCGGAGACGGGCCGCGCCGGGCAGGTCGTCGACGACCTGGTCGACGTCGTCCTCGGCGGCCCTCGCCGGCTGCGGCGCGGCGAGGTCGCGCACCGGGCCGGGGTTCCCCTGGACGAGGCTCGTCGGCTGTGGCGTGCGATGGGCTTCGCCGACGTCGGCGACGCCGTGGCCTTCACCGACGAGGACGTCGACGCCCTGCGGCTGCTCGGCACCCTCCTCGACCGCGGGATCCTGAACCAGTCGACGGCCGTGGATGTGGCCCGCAGCCTCGGCCAGACCATGTCGCGGCTCGCGGACTGGCAGACCGACACGTTCGGTCGGCTGCTCGTCGAGCGTGGCGTGATCGACCTGCACGACCCGCTCTCGGACGCGTCGACCGCGGGGTTGTTCCGCGAGCTCGAGACCCTTCTGCCGGCCCTCGAGCGGCTGCTCGTGCACGGCTGGCGCCGTCAGCTCGCAGCGGCGTTCGAGCGTGGTCTCGGCGATGCCGAGCAGACGGGTGAGGCGGAGACCGGTCACCTGACGGTGGGATTCGCCGACCAGGTGGGGTTCACCCGGCTCGCCCGCCGGATGGAGGAGGCGGAGCTCGCCGCTCTCGTCGAGCGGTTCGAGTCGCGCTCCGCCGATGTCGTGGCCAAGCACGGGGGCCGGGTCATCAAGACCCTCGGCGACGAGATCTTCTTCGTCGCCTCGACCCCCGAGTCGGCGGCCGAGGTGAGCCTGCACCTGCTCAGCGAGCACGAGAAGGACGACACGATCCCGCGCCTGCGCATCGGGCTGGCGACCGGCACCGTGGTCACGCGGCGTGGCGACGTGTTCGGCACGACGGTGAACCTCGCGAGTCGGCTGACCGCGCTCGCCCGGCCGGACAGCGTGCTGGTCGACGACGTCACGGCAGTCGGTCTGAGCCCCGCGGCGCTCGGCGTCGACACGCGCGACGAAGTCGCGCCGTACGCGCTGACCCTGCTCCCCGCTCGGGCGGTCCGCGGCCTCGGCACGGTCCGTCCTGTCGCCCTGCGGCGCGGGTGACGGCGTGACCGGGATTCCGGAGCGGTCGCGACCCGCCGAGGTCTCCGTCACGCCGTCGTCTGCGGACGCCACGGTCCGTGACGAGGGCATCCCCGTCCGGCTGCCGGAACCACCCCGTTGGAGGAGCGGGAACCGCCGAGGGATGCCGATACACAGCCCGTGCAGGCAGGGGTGGACGTCGAGCCCGCGGTGGGTGAGGTGGATCTCGGGTCCGCCACCGACCTCGGGTTCCGCCTGCACTCCCTCATCGAGTTCGTGTCCCTCGTGTCCGCAGCCCGGGGCTACGCCGACCTGCTGCGCGTGATGGCCGCGGAGGGCCGCAAGGCACTCGAGGCGTCGACGGCGTCGCTCTCGGTCTGGGAACGCGACAGCGGCCGGATGCGCACGCTGGTCAACCACGGCGACCTCGGACCGCACGAGGTGCCCGACCCGGTCGACGAGGTCTACGCCCTCTCGGACCACCCGCTCGCCCGGCGCATGCTGACCGAGGGCATCGGCTACGCGCAGACGCTCGGCGACGCCGACAGCGACCCCAAGGTGGAGTGGATCCTGCGCCGGGAGGAGAAGCACTCCTGCGTGGCGCTCCCGATCATGTTCGAAGGCCGGGTGTGGGGGGAGTTCTGGGCCACCCGTCGCGCCGACCTGCCCCCGTTCACCGAGGCCGACCTGGAGTTCGCGACCGTCGTCGCGTCGCAGGTGAGCGCTGGCATCGCGCAGGCGGAGCACCTCAAGCGGGTCGAGCGGATGGCCTACACCGATGACCTGACTGGTCTGGCGAACCGTCGGGCGTTCGAGGACCGCCTCGACGAGGCGCTCGTGCTGCACCGGACCCTGGGCACCGCGGTCGGCGTCGTCGTGCTGGACGTGAACGGCCTGAAGCGCATCAACGACCGCCTGGGCCATGTCGCCGGCGACACGTCGCTCGTGACGTTCGGCTCGGAGCTCGCGGCGTCGGCCTCGGCGTTGCCCGACGCGCTGGCGGCCCGGCTCGGCGGCGACGAGTTCTGCCTGCTCGTCGTGGGAGCCACGGGAGACGACGTCGTGTCCGTCGCGCACGACATCTGCGACCGTGCCGCGTCGGTGCTCGAGGAGGGCGTGGCCTGTGGCGTGGCGACGACCGACCACCTGCCGGACGTCGGCGTCACGCCGTCGCGGCTGCTGCGTGCCGCCGACGCCGCGCAGTACCGCGCGAAACGCTCGGGGGCAGCCACGCCGGTCGTGGCCGGGAGGACGAGTCCGGCTTCCGCGGCCGACGACAGGGTCACGGAGCGCCGCCAGTTCCGGGGTCGGGGCAGTGCCGACCCCGGGCAGGCGCTCGACGAGGTGCTGCGCCGGCTCGACGCCGCAGAGGACCGCGACCCGTGCGGCCGGCTCCGGGTGGTCGCGGAGCTGCTCGCGGAGACGATCGACGCCGCGAGCTGGTTCGTGTCGGTGCTGCGCGCCGGCACCTCGGTCGTCGAGACGATGGCGCACACGGTGGTCCGGCGTACCGAGGGCGACGACTACTACGTGATCGACACCTACGACATCGTCGACTACCCCGCGACCTACGCCGCGCTCACCGGCCACCTGGTGGTGGTCGACGTCGACGACCCGCGCAGCGACCCGGCGGAGGCGTCCCTGCTCATGCTGGGCGGCCTCGCGGAGATGGTGATGAACGGGGGCTCCGCCGCCGACGGCGACCGCTGGGTCGTCGAGGTGGTCGGCGACGCGCTGTCCGCTCCCGTGCGCCCCTACGCGTCGGTGCTGCGCGCCGGGGTCGCGCTCGCCCTGGCGCACTGACGGCGACCTATCCTGTCGGCATGAGTCGTGTGCTGGTGGCCGAGGACGACCCGGACATCAGCGAGCCCCTGGTCCGTGCCCTGCGTCGCGAGGGGTACGACGTCACGCTCGTGACCACCGGCCCGGCGGCCCTCACCGGCGCCCTCGGGGGGCAGGTCGACCTGCTCCTCCTCGACCTCGGGCTGCCTGGCATGGACGGCCTCGAGGTCTGCCGGTCGCTGCGCGGCCGAGGCTCGTCCTTGCCGGTCCTCGTGCTGACGGCGCGCACCGACGAGGCCGACCTCGTCGTCGGTCTCGATGCCGGCGCCGACGACTACGTCGGCAAGCCGTTCCGTGTCGCCGAGCTCCTCGCCCGCGTGCGCGCCCAGCTGCGCCGCTCGGGCGGTCCGGAGCCCGACGTGCTCTCGGTCGGGGAGATCACGTTCGACCAGCGGTCGCGCCGCGTCACGGTCGAGGGGTCCGTCGCTCAGCTCACCCCGAAGGAGTACGAGGTCCTCCTCATGCTGATGCGTCGGGTCGGCACCGTCGTCGGTCGCGACGAGCTGATGCGCGAGGTCTGGCGGACCGAATGGCTCGGTGCCACCAAGACGCTCGACATGCACGTGTCGACGCTGCGCCGCAAGCTCGGCGATGCCGGCTCCCGCATCACCACGGTGCGCGGCGTGGGGTTCAGGCTCGAGAAGGCGCTCTGACGTGCGCCGCCGACTGATCCTGCTGGTCTTCACGACCACGTTGTTCGCTCTCGTGCTCCTCGGTGTCATCCTCGTGTCCGTCATCTGGACGTCCACGTCGGCGGCGCAGCAGCCGCGCGCCGCCGCCACGGCACGCGTCGCCGCCGCCGGCATCGAAGACGTCGTCGAGGCGGGGACGCCGGTGACCGTCGAGATCGTGCGCGGCTACGTCCGCGACGACGCGGTCCTCACCGTGATCCTCCCCGACGGCAGCACGGTGGCGAGCGGCCCGCGCCCGACCGGCGGCGTCTACTCGGCCGAGGTCACCGCGGGGGAGGTCCGGGTCCTCGCGGAGATCCCGACGTCCTACATCCAGGAGAAGCTGGTCCAGCAGACGCGGCTCGTCATCGCCACCTCCGTCCTCGCGCTCGGCGTGGCGATGGTCGTCGCGCTGTTCTACGCCCGTCGGATCACCCGGCCGTTGGAGGACTTCGCGGAGGTGGCGGGACGCATCGCGACCGGCGACCGTCGACCGCTCGGCCGTCGCTACGGCGTGCCCGAGCTCGACGCCGTCGCCGAGGTGCTCGACGCGGGAGTGAGCGGCTTCAACGACCTGCTCGAGAACGAGCGTCGGGTCACGACCGAGGCGTCGCACCAGCTGCGCACGCCGCTGACGGCGCTGTCCCTGCGGCTCGAGGAGATCCTCGCGTCCGACGACCTCGCCGAGGTGCACGCGGAGGCGACGGCGGCGCTCGGCCAGGTCGAGCGGCTCAGCGGGGTGGTCGACGAGGTCGTCGGGGTGAGCCGTGGGACGAGGGTCGCGGCCCAGGACCCGATCGACCTCGACGCCCTCGTGGCCTCGCAGTCGACCGAGTGGTGGCCTGCGTTCCAGGCCGAGCACCGCTCGCTCGTGCGCCTGGGCGCGACGGGTCTCGTCGCCCGTGGACTGCGCGGCGCGCAGAGCCAGGTCGTGGCCACGCTCATCGAGAACTCCCTCGTGCACGGGGCAGGTGCCACGACGCTGCGACTGCGGGCGTCCGGGACCTGGGTGGTGCTCGAGGTGTCCGACGAGGGCCCGGGCGTCCCCGCGGAGCTCGAGGCACGCGTCTTCGAGCGCAGCGTGAGCGGCGCGGACTCCTCGGGGCTCGGACTCGCGCTCGCGCGCACGCTCGTGATGGCCGACGGGGGACGCCTCGAGATGCTGTCGTCACGACCGGCGGTGTTCGCGATGTTCCTGCCGGCCTACCGTCCCGTCGCCGTGGAGCCGCCGGCGCAGGGCGGTGAGAGGGATCGGGCGGAGGAACCTCGGACCGACGGGCTCTCGACGGTCGCGACTCAGACGGTCGTGGCGAGAGTCTCGTCGCCTGCCGCGACCGCGTCGTCGGGGAACACCCAGCGTCGGTAGGACCAGAAGCGGAACAACGTGCCGAGCCCGAGGCCGATCACGTTGGCGCTGATGTTGTCCGCGAGGGCGCTGGTGAGACCGAGCGCGTAGTGGGAGAACCACAGGCAGCCCACCGAGATCGCGAGACCGACCGCGTTGAGGACGAAGAACAGGACGTACTCGCGGCCGAAGCTCGTGCGGCCGCGGTGCCGGAAGGTCCAGTAGCGGTTGCCGAAGTAGGCGACGGTGGTCGCGGCGCAGACGCTGACGATCTTCGCCGTGAGCACCTTGCCGTGCAGCGGCCCGGCGCCGTAGCAGAGCAGGTTGAACAGGCCGACG
>Ga0302321_100006417_pt1 | contig 10356 bp, 7 predicted proteins | sample Fen_T0_1_FD_202505 | JGI IMG/M metagenome (GOLD analysis project Ga0302321, IMG submission 202505) | Peat permafrost microbial communities from Stordalen Mire near Abisko, Sweden - Fen_T0_1 | ecosystem: Environmental > Terrestrial > Soil > Wetlands > Permafrost | place: Sweden: Abisko... | reverse complement strand
CGCACCATTGACCATTTTGATGCTATCGGCGCTCAAAGCCCCGCCGCAGGAGCGGCATTTCATTTGCTCGATGCGGGTCTGGCCGGGCAGATCCAGCTTGACCGTCATGCCCTGCCCGGTGGCAGAGGCATTACTGCGGGTGGCCAGGACAATCAGAAAGATGCCGCCGGCAAGCATCAATACACCGGCAAACAGCAGGATGGCCCCGGTCACGACCCAGCTTGCCTGGCCGTTCTCCGCAGTGGAGCCCAGGATCATGATCCCACCCCAACCCACACCACATATTGAAAGAAGGAAAAGAACTCCCGCTCCGACGTAATACCAGACCGAAGGTTTCATACTCTTTGCTCCCTAACTGTAGTAGCGACTCAGCGAAGCGCCCTGTGGGTTAGTCGCTCACCGGCCCAAAACGAGGATTTTCCTTACGAAGAACTACAGTCTATTTACGCCTCGATGTACCTAACCAGTGTAGCACGTCTGAATCAGCGTGCCAATTGACTTATGACCTCATCTATACATGACAGGTTTAACCCCGATATGGCAGCGACCCTCGTGCAGGGGTAAAATATCCCCTGACAGCAAAGGAGAAATGCCATGGCATCGATGCAAGGGAAACGCGTGGTAGTCACCGGCCCCACCTCCGGCGTCGGCGAGCAGATCGCGCTGCAGCTGGCCGAAATGGGCGCCGAATTGGTGCTGGCTTGCCGCGATCTGCAGAAAGGCGACAAACTCGCCGCAGAGATCACCCATCTCGGCGCTGCACCGCAGCCGGTGGTGATGGCGGTCGACCTGTCCAGCCAGCAGTCCATCCGCGAACTGGCGCGCGAAATCCAGGCCAAATACCCTCATCTCGACGTGTTGATCAATAACGCCGCCGGCAACCGCGGCACCCAGCCCAAGCTCGACAGCGTCGACGGCATTGAGTTGACCTTCGCCACCAACGTGCTGGGCTACTTCCTGCTCACCAACGAACTGCTCGGCCTGCTCAAGAACAGTGCACCGGCGCGCATCGTCAACGTGGCATCCACGTTCGCCAGCGACCTCGATCTGGACGACCTGGAATTCGACAAGCGTCCCTTCGAGAGCTCCAAAGCCTACGCCCAGTCCAAAGCCTGCAACCGCCTGTTGAGTTGGGCGCTGGACCGGCGCCTGGCGGGTAGCGGCGTCACCGTCAACGCCATGACCCCTGGCCTGATCACCGAGACCGGCCTGTACCGCAACGCCCAACGCGAGATGGTCGCCCGGCTGACCCAATACTCCGGCGGCCGCACCAGCGCCCAGGGCGCCGACACCGCCGTCTGGCTGGCCAGCGCCCCCGAGCTGGGAGGCGTCAGCGGCAAATTCTACGAAGACCGCCAAGAACTGCCCTGCGAATTCAGGAATGCAGAGACGGAAGAAAAGCTTTGGGGCATCTGCGAAAAACGGATCAACCAGACCCATTAGAATTCTATCCCCACCTAGCCGCTGCTAGAAAAGAGGTCAAAGAAACATGGAAATCCTCCCCAACATCCACCTGGTCCCCGACTCCCGCGCAAACCCCTACCTGCTGATCGACCCGGATGGGCTCACCCTGATCGACGCTGGCCTGCCCGGCGTTTCCAGGAAGATTCTGGCTTACATCGCCTCCCTGGGCTTCACCCCCAAGGACCTGAAGCGCATCCTGATCACCCACGCCGATTTCGACCACGTGTCCGGCTTGGCCGACCTGCAAGCCGCCAGCGGCGCGCGCGTCTACGCCAGCCAGATCGAAGCCGCCGCAATCCTGACCGGCAAGCCTTCGCGCGGCATCCGCCCGCCGAACCCGTTCATCCGCATCCTGATGGGCGCGATGAGCTTGGTTGCGAAAACCAAACCCGTCCCGACGGACGAAATCCTGCACGACGGCCAGGTGCTCCCCATCCTGGGCGGCTTGACGGTGCTGGAGACACCCGGGCACACACCCGGGCACCTGTCGTTCTACGCTGCGGAGGCGGCGGTCCTGTTCTGCGGCGATTCGATCGTGGTCTTTAACGACGGCAGCTTGCGAGGCTCGCGCCCCGGCCTGACCTGGGACGACCAGGCGGCAGCCGCATCGGTGCGCAGCCAGGCGGCATTGGGCGCGCACACCGTCTGCTCGGGGCATGGCCCGGTGGCAACGAACATCACGCCCGAAAAGTTCCCACAGTAGGGCAGGTGCGCCCGCCCCCACCAGCGAAGGAAAAATGAGGGCTGTGGGGTGATTGAGGATCATGCATCCCCATCCCGTCCTTTCCTGCCACCAGGCCCCGGACACAAAAGAGACAGCCAGCCTTATCCACTTCCGGTGACTGTCTCTATCTTGTTTACTTGTTTACTTGTTTACTTGTTTACTTGTGTGCCAACCTCCCAGCCTCCCCACTCCCATCCTTCGTCAACACCGCCACAGCATACCCGGGCAGGTGGAGTTCGTTCTCGATCTGCGCGCCGCTCAGGTGGTCGTGGGCGGGCCAGGGCAGGGAAAGCGGATGAGGCGTGGCTGTATGGTTGATGGCCACGATGATTTCCTGGCCCGTGGATGACAAAAGGCCGCGGTGCAGCTGCACCCCTGCGGGCGTTTCGAGCGGCTGATCTCCCGCTGTCGCGAGGATTTGGCGGGTCAAGGCTGCCTGGCAGGCTTCATCCAGGAGGGTGGCTACATAATAGACCTGGCCTTTGCCATAGGCGTGGCGCGTAAGTGCGGGTTGATCATCGAGCCAGCCGTTGGCAGCGCCGTAGCGAGCCAGCACGGAGACTGCTTCCCCATCCAACAACTTCAGGCGTTCGGCCCAGATACTCGCCCTACCGGACAGGGCCTCTCCCGCTATGGGGATGGGGGTCTCGAGCGAATAATACTCTTCCACTTCCACACCAGCGGCGCGGGCCAATGGGCCGGGCTGGCGCGAGGGCAGCAGCGCGTTGTAGCGGTCCTTCATGCCGCAGCGCGCCGTCAGCACGAGCGTGCCGCCCTGCTCCACGAACTGTTCCAGGCTGCGGGAGCGGGCTTCGTCGAGGATGAGCAGCGCCGGGGCAATGACCAGCCGGTAGCCGTCGAGCGGGCCATCGGGCGAGATCACGTCGAAGGGCAGGTTGAAACGCGAGAGCGGGGCCGCATAGTGTTCGATGTGGGCCACGTAGTCGAACTCATGGTTGTGGCGCTGCCAGTTGATCGACCAGCGGCTGTCGTAATCGTGGAGCAGGGCGATGTCGGCGCGGAATAGCGCCCCATCGAGCAGGCCGGAGACCTTGGCAAACTCGCGGGCAATCTGCTTTACTTCGTCGTAAAACGGGCGCGGGCGGCCGGAGGCATCGATCAGGCTGCCGTGGTATTGTTCCTGGCCGCCCAGGGCGGAACGCCACTGCCAGTAAAGCACCGCTTCCGCGCCGTGCGCCACGGCCTGCCAGGCCATTGCGCGCGCTTCGCCACGGTTGAGCATATTGTTGCGGTCGTTCCAGTTGACGTTGCCGGGTTGGGTTTCCATCAGCCAGTAGCGCTGGCGCTTGAAACCGCGCACCTGGTCCAGCAGCGTGTTGGTCTTGAGCGGGTCGTTATGGCCTTTGCCGATGTACCAATCGATCGAGACCTTGTCCAGGTCGGCGGAGAGCTGGTAATGGTCGAAACCGTCGAACCAGCTCATGTAGTTGTGCGTGATCCAGGCAGCGGGCGGCAGGTGCGGGCGCAGCCGGTCGATCTGGAATTTCTGGAAGCTGCGGTAGGCGTGGGTGACGAAGTGCTTGAATTCGAGCATCAACCCCGGGTTGTGCGGGCCGATGGGGATGGGGATCTGCTCCCAGCTTGAGTAGGTCTGGCTCCAGTAGGCCGTGGACCAATGCGTGTTGAGCTGCTCGAGGCTCTGGTAACGCTCTCGAAGAAAATCCTGGAACTTACGCCGGCAGCGCGGGCAGTAACACACACGACAAAACTCGTTATCGATCTGCCAGCCGATGACGTTCGGGTGCGGGCCAAAGCGCCGGGCCAGGGCCTGCACCAACTGCCCGGTGGCCTCGTACATCGCAGGTGAGGTGACGCAGTAATGGCAGCGGTTGCCAAACTGTGCCGGCCGGCCGCTCTCTTCGATGGCAAGCAGATCGGGGTATTCTTCCACCAACCAGGCAGGCGGGGCAGCACTGGGCGTGCCCAGGACGACCCGGATGCCGGCCTTCTCGAACATATTCACGGCCCGCTCCAGCCAGTTGAAATCGAATTTCCCCGAGGCCGGCTCGAGCGTGGACCAGGCGAACTCGCCCATGCGGCCTACGTTGAGGCCGGCATCCAGCATCAGGCGCAGGTCATCCTGCCAGCGGGCTTCGGGCCAGTGTTCGGGATAATAGGCTGCCCCAATGTACAGGCCGGGCATAGAGCTTGGAGTCATCGATAACCCTGGGACACGTCGCGCATCATAATTCGATGGTGATCTCGTTCGACTGCGTCGAGACGGCCGGCTTCGCGTCCACGCCGCGCAGGCACACGCTCCACGAGCCGGCAGAACCCTGGCGCGTAATGCGCAGGGTCTTGCCAGTGCGAACGCAGTGGAAGGAGGCTGCCGTCTTTCCCTGAACGTCGGGGACATCCACGTGCAGGTCGGCGCCTTCGCGCACGTTGAAGACGTGCAGGGTGAGGTCGTGGGCGTATTCGTAGTCGGGGCGCTCGGCATTGGCGCCGATGGGGAGCAGCGTGTTTTCTTTGACCCACATAGGAATAGAAAGGAAACCGTGCGTTTCGCGCCGCCAGGTGCCGCCAGCGGCGGTCTCGTCGGTCAGGAAATTGGTCCAGCGACCGGGAGGCAGGTAATACTCGACCTCGTCTTTCTCGCTTAGGACCGGCGCAATCAGCAGGGATGGCCCAAGCATGTACTGGCGGTCGAGATAGCGACAGCCGGGGTCAGCGGGGAAGGACAGGAACATCGAGCGCATGACCGGAGTGCCGACCGTAGCCGCAGCGATGGCGGCCTGGTAGAGGTAGGGCATGAGCTGGCATTTCTGGCGTGTAAAGAAGCGCAACACATCCACGGACTCGTCGTCGAACTGCCAGGGCACGCGGCTGGAGCCGCTGCCGTGCAGCCGGCTGTGGGAAGAGAGCAGGCCAAAGGCGACCCAGCGTTTGTAGAGGGCGGGGGCGGCAATATTCTCGAAACCGCCGATATCGTGGCTCCAGAAGCCGAAACCGCTCATGCCCAGCGAAAGTCCGCCGCGCAGGCTTTCGGCCATCGATTCGAAGGTGGCATTGTTATCACCGCCCCAATGGACGGGGAACTTCTGACCGCCCACGGTAGCGGAACGGGCAAAGACCACGGCGCCGTTCTTGCCGAAGCGTTTTTCCAGCAACTGGAAAACGGTGCGGTTGTAGAGATAAGTATAGAAGTTATGCATGCGCTGCGGGTCGGAACCGTCGTGGTAGACCACGTCGGTGGGGATACGCTCGGCGAAGTCGGTCTTGAAAGCGTCCACGCCCTCATCGATCAGGCGATCGAGTTTGTCGGTGAACCATTTGGCCGCCGCAGGGTTGGTAAAATCCACCAGGCCGATGCCGGGCTGCCAGTCATCCACCTGGAAAACGTCGCCGGAGGGGCGCGTGAGCAGGTAGCCGTTGCGCTGGCCTTCTTCAAACAAGGCGGAGCGCTCACCGATGTAAGGGTTGATCCAGACGCAGATCTTTAGGCCGCGGTCTTTCAAGCGCTTCAACATTTCGGTTGGGTTGGGGAAGCACTCGGGGTCCCATTCGAAATCGCACCAGTGATAACCGCGCATCCAGAAGCAGTCGAAGTGGAAGACGTGCAGCGGAATTTGCCGGTCGGCCATGCCCTGGATGTTAGCAGTGACGGTTTTTTCGTCGTAGCTGGTAGTGAAAGAAGTTGTGAGCCACAGGCCAAAGGACCAAGCCGGAGGCAGGGCGGGACGCCCAGTCAGGGCGGTGTAGCGCTCGAGCACTTCGGCAGGGGTGGGCCCATAGATGACGTAATAATCCAGGCTGTGGCCCTCGACACTGAACTGCACACAATTTACGTTTTCGGAGGCCACTTCGAAGGAGACGCGCTCGGGGTGGTTGACCAAGACCCCATAACCACGGCTGCTGAGATAGAACGGCACGTTCTTATAGGCCAGTTCGTAACTGGTGCCGCCATCTTCGTTCCAGGTATCCACTGCCTGGCCATTCTTGGCCAGTGGGCCGAACCGCTCGCCCAGGCCATAGATGGTTTCGCCAACCCCGAGCGACAGGCACTGGCGGATATAGGTCGTGTCATCCTGGTTCATCAAGGCCAGCGCCTTGGGCAGGCTGCGCGTGACCACTTCCTGCCCGGCCAGGAAATCGAACCCCGTCGGGACAGTTTCGTTCAGGCGCGCGGTCAAGGGGCCGGAGGTAAAGCAGGCTGCATTCTCGTCATGCCCGCTCACGGTAGCCGGAGCCTTCAAGGCCGGGTCGATATCGAAATCGGGTCCCAGGTGGCGGCGGCCCTTGTGGTGCTGGGCCTGCACGCGGATGACACCTGGAATGGGAGAGGTGAACCGCAGCGTGACAAGAGCTCCAGAGATCAAATGCTCGCGCGACCCTGAAGGCGAATTGGAAAGATACGCCACCAGTTCATCCTTACCCGCTTCCACATCGTGGACGCGGACCGGATAAAGCGGGGTCACGTTGGCCTGCAACTGCCAGTTCCCCTTGTGGAATTTCATAGAGATTCTCCTTGAAATCTAAGATTGCAAGCTTCGATGGGGCTACTCAAGCATAAGTTCGATAACCGGCACGACGACCGGGGGCTTTTTGACCGGTAGGAACAACAGCAACTCCCCACGCCGGACGTTGAGCTGGCTGGTCTCCCACTCGCTGCCTTCGATCGGCACTTCGCTGCCATCGTGCAGGAAGCGCGCAAAGCTTACCTTGTTGGCCATGCCGGGCATGCGGATGTGTTTAAAGGGCCAGGCAAAGACGTGAACGAACAGCCGTTTGCCGTTTTGTGTGAGCCGGCAGTCGAGCGGGGCATTGAACTCGCTCTGGGTGCAGCCATAGATCGAATCGCTATGCAACCCCAGCCACTCGCGGTACACATCCAGTGCTCTCAGGGCGCGGGGATCAAAGGTGCCCAGGGCGGTCGGCCCCACGTTCATGAGCAGGTTGCCGCCGCAGGCCACGGTGTTAATCAGGAGCATGATCAACTGCTCGGGGCTCTTCCAATCGTTTTCGTCGCGGTGGTAGCCCCAGGAGCCGCCGAAGGTCTGGCAGGCTTCCCAGACCACGGGGAGGCCATCGACGCGCAGCCATTCGGTGGGCTGAACCTGTTCAGGCGTGTGAAAATCGGCCGGGAAAGAGGAGGGCAGGTCCATGCGGTTGTTCAGGATAATCGTGGGGCTGAGCTCACGGATGAGCTTCAACAGCTTTTCGCTTTCCCAGTCATCCCGGCCTTTGCCCGGCAGGCCATGATATGCGGCGTTGGGATAAGAAAAGTCGCACCACAGGATGTCGGGCTGGAAACGGGTCAGCAGTTCACGCACCTGGTTACGGACATATTCCGCATAGCGCGGCATGCTGCGCGGCGCGTTGAGCGCGGCCAGATCGGGGTGGTCGCGCAGCGGGTGGTAGATATCGATGGTGAAATCCGGGTGGTGCCAGTCCAACAGCGAATAGTAAAAGCCGACGCGCAGGCCTTCGGCGCGGAAGGCTTCCACGAAGGGGGCCAGTGCGTCCTTGCCGTATGGAGTATTGGTGACCTTGAAGTCGGTATAGTCCGAATCCCACAAGCAGAAGCCTTCGTGATGTTTGGCCGTGATCACAACGTACTTCATGCCGGCGGCGCGTGCCGTGCGCGCCCACTCGCGCGGGTCGTAGCGCAGCGGGTTGAAACGCTTCAGGTATTTCCTGGCGTAGGTGTCCGGGTCAAGCTTCTCGACAGACTGCACCCATTCGTGCCGGGCCGGCAAAGCATAGAGGCCCCAGTGGATGAACATGCCAAAACGGTCGTGCACGAACCAGGCGGTATCGCCGGGTGTGGGATCGGGGCGCAGCATCTTATTCCTTGACCGAACCGAGGGTGATGCCTGAGATGAAGTAGCGTTGCAGGAAAGGATAGATCAGCAGGATCGGGATCATGGCGATGAAGATCTTGGCCGCATTCAGGGTCTGGTTCGAGAGATCATTCAACATCTTGATCTGGTCGGGGTTGTTCACGACGCTCGTATTGATCACCACCAACATCTGCTGGATATAGGTTTGCAGCGGGTAATCCGCCTGCCGGGTGGTCAGCACCAGGCCGTTGAAGAATTCATTCCAGTGATAGACCACGCTGAAAAGCGCCACGGTGGCGAGCACCGGTTTCGCGAGAGGGATATAGATCTGGAACAACAACTGCCAGGGGCCGGCACCATCGATCAGCGCCGCCTCTTCGATTTCCTTGGGCAGGTTGCGGAAATAGTTCATTACCAGGATTACGTTGAAGACCGGCAGCGAATTTCCCAACACCAGCCCCCAGATGTTGTTGATCATGCCAATCGATTTCATCGTCTGGTACCACGGGATCAGGCCGCCGGAGAAGAGCATGGCGAACACCAGGAACCACATCCAGAAGTTTCTCGCCGGAAAATGGCGGACGGATTTGGACAGCGGGTAAGCCATCAGGACGGTCGCAACCAGTTCGCAGATGGTCCCCAATACCACGCGTTCGACCGAGATGCCGAACGAGTGGAAAAAATTGGCATCGCCCAAGATCGACTGGTAAGAAATGGTAGTGAAATTAACCGGCCACAGCCCGACCATACCGGCCGCAGCCGATGATTTATCGCTAAATGAGAGACACAGCGTATACCAGAGCGGCAAAATGCATAACAAGGCCAGGGCTGCCAACATGATCACCAGGAAGATATCGAAAAGGGCGGATCCAAACGAATTATCTTTTATCATTTCGAATTCTCCTCATCCTAGAAAATGTTGTAATTGGCAAACTTACCGGCCAGATAATAGGACAAGGAGATCATTGCAAAGCCAATGACCGATTTGAGCAAGCCTACGGCCGTTGCCAGGCCATACTGCATCTGCAGCAGGCCGGCCCGGTAGACCCAGGTGTCGATGATGTCTCCCGTCGAATAAACCAAGGGATTATACAAGTTGAAGATTTGGTCGAAATTGGCATTCAACACGTCGCCCAGACTCAACACCACCAACAAGATAATCGTAGTGCTGATACCAGGGATCGTGACGTAGGCAATCCGTTGGAAGCGGTTTGCGCCATCGATGGCCGCGGCTTCGTAGAGTTCCGGGCTGATGCCGGTCAGCGCCGCCAGATAAATCACCGCTTTGAAACCGAATTCCCTCCAGACATCCGAGCTGACCACCAGGGGGACGAACAAATCAGCCCTGGCAAAGAAAATGATCGGCGCCTGCCCAAAATAAGAACGGATGGAATTAATTGGGCCATGAAAGGCGAACACGTCTAGGATGACCCCGGCCAGGATGACCCAGGACAGGAAGTGCGGCAGGTAAACGACGGTCTGCACCCCGCGCTTGAAAAAATGGAGGCGCAACTCGTTGATCATCAGCGCAACGAGAAGAGGGATAACCAGGTTGCCTACGATCTTCAGCAGAGCAATAAAGAGCGTATTGAAAAAGATCGTCTTGCTGTCATTAAGCTGGAACAGGTAGACGAAATTATCCAGCCCCACCCAACGCGAGCCAAAAATGCCCTTGCCGGGGTTGAAATTCTCAAACGCCATTGCCAGCCCAAACATGGGGACGATCTTAAAGATGAATATCCAAACCAGTCCCGGCAAAAGCATCAAGTAATAATGCTTCTCGAAGGATTTTGTTCTCATGCAAATTCCTCCAGTCTCATCGTGCTTCCTTAGCATCCTTTTCAGGAGAAGAGAAAGAGAAAAGCAGGGAGTTTTACACCCTATCCGAAAATATCCACGTCCATCTTATTTTGCAGGGCAACGCGAGACAAAAGTGAATTGTATACAGGCAATTTATGAATTTTCGGATAGGGTGTTACTGCTTTTCTGAGCGGTAAAACTCCCTAACTCTTACGGCCTGGTTCAGGCGCGCGGGAATTCTTATTGGTAAAGTTCCGGGCGTCTCGGCCCGGCCACCCGGGATGCAGGGCGGATGAACCCGGTTCGGGGCCACCCACCCTGCATCCGTTCACAAGGGGTAGAAGCTCTACTTGCCGGCCGCAGCCTGAACTTCTGATGTAATCTGGTCGCCGCCCTGGGCTTTCCAGTCGGTGACGAATTTATCGAAGGTATCGATCGAGGCCTGGCCGAGGATGATCTTCAGGAAGGTCTCGTCTTCCATCTTCTTCAGGTTGACCCACTTGGCGGTGATGGTCTCGGTGGGCGCATAGGTCAGGCTGAAGACAACGTTGACCTTGTCCTTGC
>Ga0302321_100006415_pt1 | contig 10357 bp, 10 predicted proteins | sample Fen_T0_1_FD_202505 | JGI IMG/M metagenome (GOLD analysis project Ga0302321, IMG submission 202505) | Peat permafrost microbial communities from Stordalen Mire near Abisko, Sweden - Fen_T0_1 | ecosystem: Environmental > Terrestrial > Soil > Wetlands > Permafrost | place: Sweden: Abisko... | reverse complement strand
CCGAGCAATGTGACAACGCGATCGGAACTGTTGAGGATCGTTACGAAATAGACGAACGCATGGGGTTTGTCCGGAGGCAATGTCATCCCCCCGTGATGGTACACAAGTTTGTCGAGACGAGCGGTCAGGCCTTCAAGCGGAACGGAAGCGGGCATTACGGGGGAAGGAATGCACCGAAAGCGCGTTTGCAAACATTGGTTAGGCACGATCCGGCAAACTCAGGGCTCCGATGGAGAATTCGCCAATGCGCACCGCCTCCGGGAAGGTGGTAGCCGCGTCCATTAAGGCGCGGTTATTTGAACCTGGGTGTGGGGGGGTTGAGACGTCTGAGTTGGTGTCTCGCAATATTCGCGAAATTCGTTGCTGCCCACGCCGCGAACTCAAGTTTGGGCACGATGAATTGGAACGACTACGCCGGCATTTTTCTGCTCGGCCTGAGCGGTACCGGGCATTGCCTCGGCATGTGCGGAGCATTCTCGCTGGCGGTGTCGGCCGGCGCCCGGCGCCCGGCAACCGTGCTGTGGCGACAGGTGAGTTATCAGTTGGGCAAGGCAACTTCGTACGCGTTTATCGGCCTGCTGCTGTTGTTCGCGAGCGGCGCGATCGAGGCGCGCTGGCCGCTGCTGCGCCTTCAGACCGGACTAGGCTGGCTCGTGGGCGCGGTGATGATCGTGATGGGCCTTGCGTACCTGATGGAATGGCGACTACCGGCCGGCACGACGCGTTGGTGGCAGGGCAGTGCGGTATGCGGTGCGCTGACGGCGCTGTGGCGTTCGCCATCGTTATTTAAGAGTCTGTTGATTGGTTGGGTGAACGGATTTCTTCCGTGCGGACTTTCGCTGATGGCGCTGCTCGCGCTGGCCAACCGCGGCTCGACAGTCGGCGTGGTCGTAGGTGCGTACGTTTTTGGCTTCGCGACGATGCCGGGGTTGCTCGCGGTGGGGCTGCTCGGTCAGCGGATCGGCGTTGCTCAGCGCCGTTGGCTGGTGCGGCTGGGCGGTATGGCACTCGTGCTCTTTGGCTTGCTCACGCTGGTGCGCGGTCTGCCCGGGGTGCATGCTTGGATGCACGAGCATCTGATGCTTGGCGGCCACGCGAATGCGCCCGAGGTGTGTCATTGAGCGGGGATGCGGGCTTTCCGCTTGCCAGTGATTTTGCGTGAGCGCACAAAACACCCTTTATGCAAAAGCTAGCCCTTCTCTCCGTGAGCGATAAACGCGGCCTCGTCGAATTCGCGACCGCCTTGGTCCAGCGTTTCGGTTACAAGCTGATTTCGACCGGCGGCACTGCCAAACTACTCGCCGAAAAAGGCCTGCCGGTCACCGAGGTGAGCCAGCACACCGGTTTCCCGGAAATGATGGAAGGGCGCGTCAAGACCCTACACCCCAAAATTCATGGCGGCCTGCTTTGCCGTCGCGACAAAGCCGATCATCTCGCTGCCGCCAAAGAGCATGGGATCGAGCTGATCGATCTCGTCGTGGTAAATCTTTATCCCTTTGAACAGACGGTCGCGAAGCCCGATGTACATTTCGAGGAAGCGATCGAGAACATCGACATCGGTGGTCCCTCAATGCTGCGCAGTGCGGCGAAAAATCACGAAAGCGTCACCGTGGTGTGCGATCCCGCCGACTACGATACGGTGGTCGCCGCGTTTGATAAGCCGGCGTCATTGCAGGCGCTGCGCCGCAAGCTCGCCCTGAAAGTTTTCCAGCGCACAGGTAGCTATGACACCGCGATCGCGCGCTATCTCGAAACACAACAAGCCGAACCGGATCTCGCCGCGCTGTCCGGATTTCCGGATACGTTCAGCGTCTCGTACAAGAAGGCGCAGTCGCTTCGCTACGGCGAAAATCCGCACCAGCAAGCCGCTCTTTATGGTACGTTCCACGAGCATTTTCAGCAGCTTCAGGGCAAGGAACTGAGTTATAACAACATTCTCGACATCACCTCGGCGACTTACCTGATCGGCGAATTTCAGCAGCCGACGCTCGCGATCCTCAAACACACAAATCCCTGCGGCGTCGCTACGGCGGAAACGCTGGAAGCGGCCTGGGAAAAAGCCTACGCGACTGACCGGCAGGCGCCGTTTGGCGGTATCATCATCGTCAACCGCACACTCGAGGCTGCGCTTGCAAAGACGATCAGCGAAATCTTCACCGAGGTCATTATTGCACCGCGTTTCAGTGACGAGGCGCTGGCAATTTTTGCGAAGAAGAAAAATCTTCGCTTGATGATCGCGAAGGCCGGCCCCGATGCGGATTCGCTGCTCGACGTGCGCTCGGTTATCGGCGGTCTGCTCGTGCAGGACCGTAACAAGATTCTGGGTACACCGGAAAACTTCAAGGTCGTGAGCAAACGCCAGCCAACTGACGAAGAATGGGCCTCGATGATGTTTGGGTGGCGCGTCTGTAAACACGTCAAGTCAAACGCCATCGTCTACTGCCGCGGCGAACAGACGCTCGGCATTGGCGCTGGCCAGATGGCGCGCGTTGACAGCTCTCGGATTGCGGTGTGGAAAGCCGGCGAGGCTAAACTCGACCTTAAGGGCTCAGTGGTGGTGAGCGAAGCGCTTTTCCCGTTTGCCGACGGATTGATCGCCGCGGCCGATGCGGGCGCGACCTCAGCCATTCAGCCGGGCGGCTCTGTGCGCGACGAAGAAGTCATCAAAGCCGCCGACGAACGCGGCATGGCGATGGTCTTCACCGGAATCCGGCATTTTAAGCACTGAGCAAATTGGCTGGATCGGTTGTAGGAGCCTTCTTGCAGGCGATTTCAACCGAGATCGCCTGCAAGCAGGCTCCTACAGCGTCAAACCTTCTTAGCCGCGATCGTCACTTTTCTGACTAGCGACGCGGAGGTTTTTGAGCCACGGTGCAGGCATGTTTGATCCGGTCGAAAAGCTAAAGGAATTCGTTCGCCACCCCAGCATCTCCGCCGATCCGTCGGCTAAAGAAGGCATGCGCGGTGCCCGCGAGCTACTCGCTGGCCTGCTGACCTCGATCGGATTTTCCACCGAGATCGTGCCGACCGCGTTGCACCCGATCGTTTTGGCCCATCGAGCCGGCAAGACGGAATGGCCGCACGTGATCATCTACGGTCACTACGACGTGCAGCCGGCTGATCCGCTTAATCTCTGGCAGACGCCGCCGTTCGATCCGCAGATTCGCGGCCACCGCATCTACGGGCGCGGCACGGCGGACAACAAAGGCCCGCTCATGACGCACATTGCTGCGGTTGCGCGGTTGTTGGAACGCCGGCCTGATCTGCCGTTACGCATCACTTTCATGGTGGAAGGAGAGGAAGAAACCGGCAGCCCGAGTTTCCTGCCGTTCATTGAAAAATACCGCGACCGCTTGAAAGCCGATTTTGTCTACCTTTCCGATACTGGCATTCCGCGTCCTGATCAGGTCGTGATTACCTGCGGGTTACGCGGGCTTTCGCTCTTTGATGTGGTCGTGACGGGACCGAAGATGGATTTGCACTCCGGCCTGCACGGCGGCGTGTTGAGAAACCCAATACAAGCGATAGCCGAACTCTGCGCCTCGCTCCACACGCCCGATGGCCGTGTCAACGTCCCTGGCTTCTACGACGATGTGCTTGACGTCGAACCCTGGGAGCGCGCCGAACTGGCCAAACTCGGCCAGAGCGAGGAGCAATACCGCGAGTTTCTCGGCATCCCGGCTTTCCATCCGGCAAAGGGCTTCACACCGTTCGAGGCAACTCGTTTTCAGCCCACGCTGGAATTCAACGGCATCGGCGGTGGTTACCAGGGCGAGGGCACCAAGACGGTGATTCCTAGCAAGGCCTTCGTGAAGATCAGCTGCCGTCTCGTACCGAACCAGGACCCAGAGAAAATTCGCGACCTTCTTTATAAAACAGTACGAGAACGCATGCCCAAGGATGTCACGTTCGAATTGATCGATCAGCACCAGGGCATCCCTTACGTGGTGGTGCCGCCCGACCGGTCGAATACGCCGAAGGATCAGTCGCCGGTGCTGGCGCGGGCGTTTCGCGCCGCGGATGCTTCGATCACCGAGGTTTTTGGCAAGGCGCCGCTCTATCTGCGCGAAGGCGGCAGCGTGCCGATCATCGCCGACATCAAGCGCGTGCTCGGCCTCGATTCCGTGCTCTTCGGACTGTTTCTGCCCGAGGACAATCTCCACGCGCCGAACGAAAGCTTCGACCTGAACGTCATGGAAAAGGGAATACGCGCGTCCGAAAAGATCCTCGAAGCCGTGGCGAGAGGATAGGGCGACTCGAAAGAAGATAAATGGGGAACTCAGGAAATCAGGAAAAACACAGAACGGAATTTGTTCGTTCCAGCTTTCCTGAGTTCCACATTTGCTCCTTCTGATTTGCAGGTACAAAAAAGCCCCGGATTGCTCCGGGGCTTTTGTATTGCAAAATCTGTGACAGATTACTTTTTGAGGATGATGATCTCGACGCGGCGGTCGTTCTTCATCTCGTCGGCGGTGCCTTTTTCCTTCGACTCGAGGCTGCCCTTGGAGAGGGTTTCGATCTTGGTGGCGGGAAGGCCAATCTTGCCGAGATAGCTCTTAGAGGCATTGGCGCGACGGTCACCGAGGCCGAGATTGTATTCGGCGGTGCCACGCCAGTCCGCATGACCTTCGAGCAGCAGGCGGTACTGCGGATTCTTGTCGATGTAGTCCTTGGCAGCTTTGAGCTTTTCGCGCTCGGATTCTTTGATGTTGGACTTGTCGAATTCGAAATAGACCGGCTTCAAGAGCCCCTTGATCATGTCAGCGTCCTCGTAAACGCCGTCGGTGCGGGGAGCGAGTGTAGCAGACGAAGCGTCGGTCATACCGCCTTGAACATCGTTCGGGTTGAGACCGGAACCTTGGCCGAACGTATCGGCCGGCACAGGCCGTTGCGGTTTCTTTAAGCACCCGGTGAAGACGACCAGCGTGCAGGCGAGGACTAGACAAAGTTTCTTGGAGAGGTTCATTTGAAGTAAGTCAGTAGGTTGACCTTATTGAGCAATGGTTTTGCGTCGGCAAGTCATTAATCCTAGCAAATGCACCCTGCGCAACCGCATAAATCGCCTGTTTGTTTCCTGTTCGACAACGGTTCGCTACGAGCGACCGCAACCTTGAGCCTGCGCGCAACCGCGCGGCAGCTCGCGGCTGAGTTGGGCGTTGAAGTGCGTGCGGTGTCGCTTTTGCACTCGAGCTCGGTCAATCCTGTCGAAGTTGACGGAAAAGCGGCGCAGCTGCTCGAGCCCGCGCTTGTGGAGTTTCTAGAGGAAAACCCGATGATCGACGTCGTCGCGCTGCCGCTGTTTTTTGGACCGAGCGCTGCATTGACCGACTACGTGCCAGGGCGACTTGCGATGCTGTCGGGAAAGTTTCCCCAAGCGCGCTTGCGTCTCGCGCGCTGGCTTGTCGATCCAATAGAAACCGACGATCGTATCGCCCGGGCGCTAGCCGATGCGGCGCGTCGGAAGGTTGTAGGGAAAAACTTAGTACGCCCCAAAATCGTGGTGGTAGATCACGGCAGCCCGCAGCGCGCGGTCAGCGATGTGCGCAATTTTCTCGGAAGCCAGATCGCGGTTATGCTGGCCGACTTGACCGAAACCGTGGCGGTTGCCTCGATGGAAAAAAGGCCAGGATCGGAATACGCGTTCAACGATCCGCTGCTGGCTGAACGCCTGCGCACGCCGCCCTTCGATCACGGCGACGTCGTGGTGGCATTGCAGTTCTTGTCACCGGGGCGCCACGCGGGGCCGGATGGGGACGTGGCTCGCATTTGCGCGGAAGCGCGACGAGAACGTCCGGAGTTGCACACGCACTTAGCCGAAACAATCGCCAGTGATCAAAGAGTGGTCGCCGTGTTGGCCGACCGTTACCGGCAGGCCCTCGCTTAAGCCATTTTCTTTGGCTCGATCAAACCGACTTCGAGCGCGTAGCGGGTGAGGCTCGCGACGTCGTGGAGGTTGAGCTTGCGCATTAGGTTCGTGCGGTGGTTGTCCACAGTCTTGACGCTAATGCCAAGCTTTGAAGCGATTTCTTTGGTGCTGTGGCTTTCCGCCACGAGCTGTAGGATTTCGCGTTCGCGATCGGTAAGAAAATCGGCGGTGTTGCTCGCGGCAGGATTAGCCACGACGTTGCGGAGCAGGGCGGCGACGGCTGGGCCAAAATAGGTGCCGCCATTGGCAACGGTTTCGAGGCCTTTCTTGAATTCGAAAAGGCCGGCGGTCTTTTCCACGAAACCATGCGCGCCCGCTTCGAGCATTTCGCGCACGAGTACGGGATTTTCGTGTCCCGAGAAAACCAATACACGTAAATTTTTCAGCTGTTTGCCGATCCGACGGAGCAGATCGACGCCGTTGAGGCCGGGCAGTTTGGCGTCGAGCACAATGAGGTCAGGCTTCGTTTCGAGGCAGAGATTATAGGCGCTCTGGCCATCACCGCTCTCGCCAACGAGCTGGTAATTCGTGTCGGTGCGGAGGATTTCGACCAGCATTTCGCGGATCGCAGTTTGGTCTTCGATGATTACGAGTCGTTTCATGGGTAGCGTGCGCCAGTTCCCAAAGATTTCGGCGGAAACCCCCTATAGTTTTAGTGAAAACTCGTTCCCGTGCGGTACTTAAGCGGTATTTACATAGATTTTACGACACGGACTCAAGGATCAGCGGGAACGGTCCGAAGATAGGTCGTGAACCCTTCCCGTTACCCCCTTTTGCGGATGCTTCTACCGGTCGCGACTTTCGCGATTTTGATCCTAATGAGCGGATGCGCAACGGATGACAATGCCGCGGTATCCGCTCCAACTTCCAAACTGGTGCCGTCGACGAACGTAAGCCGGGTCCAAGCGTGGAAAGACGCCGAGATGGTCGCCTCAATGGGCGATGGACGCGTTTCGGCCGCTGGCTCCGGTGGGTCGATGCAGCCGGTTTTTGGCGACAATACAATGATCGTGATCAGTAAGATTGCCTATGAAGATCTTAGGCCCGGCATGACAGTGGCCTACTTAAATCGGCGAGGCCATCAGGTGGTGCATCAAATCATCGGAAAGGAAGCTGCCGGCTGGCGGGTTCAAGGATTGAACAATGAAATCGAGGACCTTGATCAAGTGACGCAGGAAAACTTGCTGGGAGTTATCTACGCATCATTTGCGGCGGAAGAACCGTGAGCCCTCGGGAGTAAATCATTTCTCCCATTTTCAACGGCTCGGATTTCGGTGGTGGTGGGTCGGCCGGGATTTGAACCCGGAACCAACGACTTAAAAGGACGCTGCTCTACCATTGAGCTACCGACCCAGTGACCAACCGAAAGGAGGCAGGTGAATACGTTTCGGGTCGGAGTCTTTGCAAGGATTTTTTCGAAAGTATTGCAGTTGTCCTTACAAATTATTCTGGCGGTGAACCGGACTTGAGCTGACCCTTTGCGTTTCAATTGGCCATTTCCGCACTTTCCTAAAGTTCAGAGCGTCACCTTCAAATAGTGGGAACAATCGAAAAATACACCCATCAAACTTCCGCTGATCGCATGTCAACGAAAGCTCAAGAAGTGGCCTTTGACCGCATACTGGTCGACCGTTTTAAAAGCGGCGACCAAGCGGCCTTCAACGAAATGGTTTCGCGATATTGGGATCGCATCTACGCCATGGTTCACCAGTTATTGCGAAATCCGCAAGACGCCGAGGAGGTTACTCAAGACGCATTCATTCGCGCGCATCGCGGATTGGTCAATTTCCGCGGCGAGGCGGCTTTTTCGACTTGGCTCTACCAAATCGCAACCAACTTGGCCCGAAATCGGTACTGGTATTGGTGGCGTCGCAAACGCGACAAGACCGTATCGTTCGATCAGCCGGTGAGCGCCGATAACAGCACACCGCTTTCGGAGTTGTTCGCTGCCGAACTCGAGACGCCGGAAGACGCAACTGTCACGCAGGAACTCGTGGACCGCATCGCGGTCGGAATGGAAAAGTTGGGCGCGAAACACCGCGAGATTCTTATCCTGCGAAACATAAAAAACCTATCCTACGAAGAAATAGCGGCGATTTTGGACATATCGGTCGGCACGGTAAAAAGCCGGATCGCTCGAGCTCGAGAAGCTCTTCGCGCGAAACTTGGAGACGAATTTAAATGAACGATTCACGATTTATCGAACTCCTAAACCTTTACGTTGATCAGCAGATAACGGCGGCGGAGGCAACCGAACTGGAAGCTGAATTGCAGGAAAACGCCGAACGGCGGCGGACATATCACCAATACTGTCGCATGCAGAAAGCGTGCACGCAGCTATTCGAGCAAGAACGTCAGGCCGCACCCGAGAATTCCAAATTTTCACGCGCTCTGGCCGAGGCGGATCGAAAGGTGGTCGAATTTCCCGAACAACACACGCGCTGGCGGCAGCGTGGCGCTTTTGCCCTTGGACTCGCCGCAATGGCGGCGTGTGTGGCAATTCTCCTAGTGCGCCAGGTGCCTGCTTCATTCCGCCCATCGGTTGCATCGACGCCAAGTCCCGCAGCGCTTGCCGTGGTTGACCAACCAGCACCAGCGATCCAAACCGTGGCGATTCCGCCGGCCGATCCTCGGGCCTCGGAACTGCGCGGCGCTTTCCAAATGCTTCTTCCTGCCCGTCAATTTCTACCTGTACAAGTGTTGGCGACTAACAATGAAACTGTAAACGTAGGAGAAGAGCAGCCGAGTTTCGAATGGATGAAACATGTCGAACTAGCTCCGATGCGCAACGTGAACGTAGACGAATTTGTCCTTGAGCCAACCAGCGCCGATCAGCAACCCACGGGGCTCTACATCAACAACCGACGCCCGGTGCAGGGATTGTTCGAAAAAGCTGCGTTCCAGTTCCAGAAGGACAAATAGACGGACCAGAAAACGTGCTGCAGCTCAGTTAAAAACCCAATCGCAGAGGCGCTCAGTTGAGCGCCTTTTTTATGAGTTGCTCGGTGGTGGCTTTCGGACCAACAGCGAGTGCGGCGCGACGAATGGCGGCGTCGGCATCGGCAGCTTTGTACCCGAGCGCAGTGAGAGCGAGGACGGCGTCGTGAAGTTTGGTTTCGGCGACGGGCTGGCCGGTGTCGGGATTCGCGCCGAGCGATGCTGTATCCAAAGAACCGCTAGCTCCGACTTTACCGCGCAGTTCAACCACGAGGCGTTCGGCCGTCTTTTTGCCGATGCCGGGACATTTCGCGAGAGTGGCGATGTCACCGGCACGGATCGCTGATTCGAGTGAGGAAAGCGAAAGCTTGCTCATGATCGTGAGCGCGCTTTTAGGGCCGATGCCGGTCACGTGCTCGATCATCAGGCGGAAAAAGTCACGTTCGGCCGTCGTAGCAAAACCGTAGAGTGTTTGCGCATCCTCGCGGTAGATGACGAGGGTGTGAAGTTTCACTACTGAACCCGTCGCTGGAAGTTTTTCTGCCGTTGTGACGGGAATGTTTACCTCGTAACCGAAGCCATTGAGTTCGACGATAGCGTGAAGGGGCGTGGCGTCGGTCAACGTACCTTGTATTGAGGTGATCATGGGAAAAGAAGCGAGGAGCGGGAAGTGGGGAGCGAGTATAAAATAAAAATCATGCTCTCTGCTCGCTACTCAATTCCCGCTTCGCCGAAGGCTACTTCAAACCCAACACATCCTGCATGTCATAAATGCCAGGCTGTCGCGAGAGGATCCAGTGCGCAGATCTAAGGGCGCCACGGGCGAAGATGTCGCGGTCGGAAGCTTTGTGCGTGAGTTCAAGGCGTTCGCCCAGGCCTGCGAACATGACCGTGTGATCGCCGATGACATCGCCGCCGCGGAGGGCGTGGATGCCGACTTCATTGGGCTTGCGTTCGCCGGTGATGCCCTGGCGTCCGTGGCGGAGGGAGTCTGCGGTGAGATTGCGTTCTTCGAGAATGATTTCGAGAAGGCGCGCGGCGGTGCCGCTGGGGGCGTCTTTTTTGAACCGATGATGCATCTCGACGACTTCGGTGTCGTACGCAGCGCCGAGGACTTGGGTCGCACGGCGGGTGAGGGCGAAGAGGAGATTTACCCCGACGGAGTAGTTGCCAGACCAGACGCAGGGTATTTTAGCCGCATCCTTGAGCAGGGCCGCTTTTTCGTCAGCCGAGTGGCCTGTCGTACCGATCACGAGAGGCTTGCGATGCGCGGTGCAGAGCTGAATGACCTCGGCGGTGGTTTTGTGAAAGCTAAAGTCGATCACCACGTCCGCTTTTCCGATGCCAGCGGCGAGATCGTCGCCCACGTCCAATGGCCAAGCTATGACAGCGCCGGTTTCGGGCGCGGCTTTGGTTATGGCCTGGCCCATGCGGCCTTTGGCTCCGACGAGTGCGATTTGCAGCGGCATGATGGTTTTAGAAACCGAGGGGCGC
>Ga0302321_100006414_pt1 | contig 10358 bp, 5 predicted proteins | sample Fen_T0_1_FD_202505 | JGI IMG/M metagenome (GOLD analysis project Ga0302321, IMG submission 202505) | Peat permafrost microbial communities from Stordalen Mire near Abisko, Sweden - Fen_T0_1 | ecosystem: Environmental > Terrestrial > Soil > Wetlands > Permafrost | place: Sweden: Abisko... | reverse complement strand
GTCGCTGCGGCTGGAAGATCTGATGCGTGATCCCAGCCAGCAGCTTGCGGTCAAGAAACAATACGATGCGGACGAGCGCCGATTGGAGAACCTGGTCCGTCTGCTGCCGAGCGCATTCCTGTTCGAGTACGATGGATGGGACGGATCAAATCAGCGCCTCGCCTTTCGCCCTGACCCGGCATTTGTCCCTCCTTCGATGGAGTCCAAGGCACTCCAGGGAATGGCTGGAACGATCCTGGTCAATCCTCAGCAGAAACGGCTGGCGCGCTTGAGCGGCCATCTAGTCGAGAACGTTGATTTTGGCTTCGGAATACTGGGACGCATCGAAAGAGGCGGTACCTTCGAAATTGAACGGACCCAGGTCAGCTCGTCACATTGGAAGACACACCTGGTTGATATTCATGTGAATGGGCGAATGCTGCTGTTCAAGACCATCAGCAAGCAGCAACATGAGACGCGGTCAGAGTTTGAATCCGTTGCAAATGAACTCGACCTAAGGCAGGGAGAACAGCTCCTGCTGTCGCGTCCAAACTAGAGGCTGTCTTGTCGTCTCAAACCTCGGACGGATCTGTACGGGTCACTCACGCTATAATTCTGCTCACCTCATGGCCCTGAACTCTGGCACCAAACTCGGACCCTACGAAATAATTGCGTTGATCGGCGCCGGCGGGATGGGCGAAGTTTACCGCGCGCGCGACCTGCGCCTGGGGCGCGAGGTCGCGATCAAGGTTCTGCCCACATCCTTTGCGGCCGATCCCGAGCGGCTGCGCCGTTTCGAGCAGGAGGCGCGGGCTGTCGCCGCGCTGAGCCATCCCAACATACTCGCGGTCCACGACATCGGACAGCATGATGGCACCCCGTTCCTGGTGTCCGAGTTGCTGGAGGGAGAAAGCCTGCGCGAGATCCTGTCGCGCGGCGTTCCGTCGCACCGCAAAGCCATCGATTACGCTATCCAGACCGCGCACGGCCTCGCGGCAGCACACGGAAAAGACATTGCACATCGCGACCTGAAACCCGACAACATCTTTGTGACCCGGGATGGCCGGGTGAAGATCCTGGATTTCGGCCTGGCCAAGATCGTGGAGAAGCCTGCTTCACTCGGGCATAACGCCGGAGCCACTATGACTTCAGCCATCCCGGCCACCGACATGGGCACAGTGGTGGGTACGGCGGGCTATATGTCCCCCGAACAGGTCCGCGGCGCTGCAGTGGATTGCCGCACTGATATTTTCAGTTTCGGCGCAGTGCTTTACGAGATGCTCAGCGGTGTCCGTGCGTTCAAGCGCGACACCGCGGCGGAAACCATGACGGCGATCCTGCACGATGATCCGCCGGAATTGCAGGAGTCAGGGCGACAGATTCCTCCGGCCCTCGACCGCATCGTGCGGCACTGCCTGGAGAAGGCTCCCGAGCAAAGATTCCAGTCAGCACGCGACCTCGCTTTCGATCTGGAGTCCATTACCTCGCTCACGGCCTCCGGCGGCCTCTCCGCAGTCAAGGCCAGGGAACGCAGGAAGTGGTGGTACGTTGCGGCGGCGCTTGCTTTGGTGGTGCTGGCCGCTCTGACGGGTTGGCTTCTCGCCTCGGCTAAGCATCCCGCTTCGGGTGCGCAGTTTCATCAGGTCACCTATCGCCGCGGTACGCCGGGCACTGCCCGCTTCACGCCTGACGGACAGAACGTCGTCTACACCGCCGCCTGGGAAGCCGCCGAACCTGAACTCTACTCTGTGCCTGCCGACGGTGTCGGTGGTCATCCCATGGGCATCAAGGACGCGCGCCTGCTGGCGGTTTCCAGCAAGGGCGAACTTGCCGTTGCCCTAGCTCCACAGGCACGCACGACGCTACTTGCGCCCGGCAATCTGGCGCGCACCACCGGCAACAGCGCTCCCAAGCCCGAGATCGAGAACATACAGGCCGCTGACTTCACCCCCGATGGCTCAGCTCTTGCCATCGTGCGATATGTGCCTGCCGACTTCACCTGTCAGCTCGAGTACCCCATTGGCAAGGTGCTCTTCCGCGAGAAGCTCATCGACGATCTTCGCTTCTCGCCCAATGGCAAGTACCTCGCTTTCATCGCCCACACCAATCCCAGTGACGATCGCGGCACGGTCATGATTCTGCGGACCACCGGTGAGAAAGTCGCCGCCAGCCCCTTGTATGAAAGCTCCGAGGGACTGGCCTGGAGCGTCAGCGGCGACGAAGTTTGGACCAGCTCCCCTCTCGAATCCGGAGAGGTCCACGCCTTATCGCTTTCCGGCAAAACCCGCGACCCATTGGCCATGCCCGGCCGTCTTCACCTGCGCGACATCTCTTCGAAAGGTCATCTCCTGGTGGGACAGGGCATCGCTCGCCGTGGCATCGTCGTCTCCAGCAATCACGGCGAGTCGCTGCGCGATCTCTCCTGGCTCGATTTCAGCTACCTCCGCGACATCAGCGACGACGGCAAGATGATCCTCTTCGAGGAGGAGGGCTCTTCGACCACCAATTACACCGTGTACGTACGGGAAACCGACGGCTCGCCCGCCGTTCCCATCGGCGAGGGATATGCGGGCTCCCTCTCGCGCGACAAGAAGTGGGCTCTGGCTCTCAAACTCACCGAGCCCAACCACGAGATATGGCTGTTGCCCATCGGGCCTGGCGAGCCTCGTCGTGTCAATCCGCCCAACCTCGTTCCGGCGAATATCCTTCCCCAGTTCTTATCCGACGGCAAGCGAATCGTTTACTCCGCGATCGAAGCTGGACAACGTTTTCCTAGAGTTTATTTGCAGGAGCTGAATAGTGGTGCGCCCAAGCCGATCTCACCCGAGGGAATGGTGAATCGAGAGATTTCTCGTGACGACAAGTGGGTACTCGTCGGCGTCCGAGACGCCGACACAGGCAACGGGCGTACAGCCCTGCTGTCCATAGACAACGCTACGACGGTGGAAATCAACGGCCTCAAGCCCGACGAAATGGCCTTGGGATGGACCACCGATGGCCAGCTCTATGTTGCGTCCGCGGACGCAAGCGGCGCGGGCGTCAAGGTCGAGATGCTCAATCCCCACACTGGAGCACGCACCCCGTGGCGCGTTCTCGCCACCGCTCCCATCGGAGGCGTGGTTCCCGACCCGCCCATCATTACCCCCGACGGCAACACCTACGGCTTCGACTACCGCGTGCGTCTATCCGACCTCTACACCGTGACCGGAGTGCGCTGAGGGCTCGGCGGACACTTCCCTTAAGCATTGCTGGTTACTTCGAAGCGCCGCCCGGAGCCAAGCCGCGATACTTCAGCATCGGTCCAACGGTGGGCTCGGCGCCACGCCAGTTGACATACATCTTCTCCAGGTCCTCGGTATTCCCGCGAGACAAGACCATCTGGCGGAAGCGATCTCCGTTGGCGCGAGTCAGGCCGCCGTGATCTTCAAACCACTGGTAAGCGTCGTCGTCGAGCATCTGGGTCCAGAGATAGGCGTAGTAGCCGGCAGCGTACCCGCTGCCCCAGATGTGGCTGAAGTAGCTGGAACGATAGCGCGGGGGCACATAGCTGAGCGATAGCTTGGTATCTTCCAACGCCTTGGTTTCGAACGCATCCGGTTTCTGGATGGGCGCACTGGCCGGAAGGGTGTGCCACATCATGTCGAGTTCTGCTGCAGCCAGCAACTCGGTGGTGTCGTATCCCTTGTTGAAGGTGGCGGACTTTTCGATCTTCGCCAGCAACTCGGCGGGCATGGGCGCGCCAGTCTTGTAGTGCTTGGCGTAGTGCTGGAAAACCGTTGGGTAGGTCGCCCAATGTTCGTTAAACTGCGAGGGAAACTCCACAAAGTCACGCGCCGTGTTTGTGCCGGAGAGGCTCGGGTATTCGGTGTTGGCGAACATGCCGTGGAGTGCGTGTCCGAATTCGTGGAACATGGTGCGAACGTCGTCCGAGGTGAGGAAGGCCGGCTCGCCGGGAGCAGGCGGGGCGAAGTTGGCAACGTTGCTGACAACCGGGATCGTGCCGAGCAGCTTCGACTGGTTGACGAAGTTGTTCATCCACGCGCCGCCCTGCTTGTTGTCGCGCTTGAAGTAGTCGCCGTAGAAAAGCGCCAGCGTGCTGCCGTCGGCGTTGAACACTTCAAACACACGCACGGTCGGGTCGTACACGGGAAGATCTTTGCGCTCCTTGAAGGTCAGTCCGTAGAGCTGGTTGGCCGCGTAGAAGACGCCGTTCTGCAGCACGTTGTCGAGCACGAAGTAGGGCTTCACCTGCTCTTCGTCGAGATCGTACTTGGCTTTGCGCACCTGCTCGGCGTAGATGTCCCAGTCCCAGGGCTGAAGCTTGAAGCCGCCCTTTTGCGCATCGATCACTTGCTGGATGTCCTGGGCTTCGCTGGCGCTCCGTGCCGTCGCGGCGGGCACCAGTGCGTTCATGAACTTCAGAGCCGCCTCGGGCGTCTTGGCCATCTGGTCTTCGATCTTCCAGGCAGCGAAGTTGGGAAACCCGAGTAGCTTGGCCTTCTGGGCCCGAAGGTGTGCAATTTGCGCGATGGTGTCGCGCGTATCGTTGGCATCGCCCTTTTCGGCGCGGTTCCAGGAGTTGGTGAAGATTGCCTCGCGAGTCGCGCGGTTGGTAAGCGAGCCGAGTTCAGGCTGCTGCGTGGTGTTCTGCAACGGCAGGACGTAACCCTCGACCTTGCGGCCCTTGGCTGACTCCGCGGCGCCGCTGATTTGTCCGTCGCTGAGTCCTGCGAGCGCGGCCTTGTCGGTCGTGACATACGCCCCGTCTTTGGTAGCGGCGAGCAACTTGCTGCTGAACTCGTTGGAGAGCGTCGCCAACTGTTCGTTGAGCTTCTTCAGTTCGGTCTTGTCGGCGTCGTTGAGATTGGCTCCAGCGTGCACGAACTGGTCGTAGATATATTCCACCAGGCGCAACGATTCCGGATCGAGTTTGAGCGAGGCGCGCTGATCGTACACGGCCTTAATGCGCTGAAACAGCTTCGAGTTGAGAGAGATGGCGTCCTGGTGCGCCGCGAATTTGGGCGCCATGGTGGAGCGGATCTTCTGGATCTCGGGGTTGGTGTTGGCGCCTGCAATGGAAAAGAAAACCGATTGCACCCGGTTCAAAAGCTGGCCGGTCTTCTCCATGGCGACGATGGTGTTCTCAAAGGTCGGCGGTGCAGGATTATTGGCAATCGCATCAACTTCCTTGCGCTCCATGGCCATACCGGCTTCCATCGCCGGGATGTAGTCCTCGTTCTTGATCTTGTCGAACGGCGGCGCCTGATAAGGCAACGTGCTGGGAGCGAAGAAAGGATTGCTGGGGCCAAACTCTGCACCGGAAGCCAGTGCGGGAAGGGCACAGAAGCCAATAACAACAACGGCAGCAACAACAATATGAGTGTTCATCATGAATATTGTAATCGTTCGAACCCCAAACCCGGGTCGCCTTGTCGACTAGGCCTTGTTCGCCGTCACGGGACCGGAGTCCATTCCTCGGACAGTCCGATACCCAGGCCGCATCCGCACCGCCTGCGCCTGCTCCGGCTTTACCTTGGCCCGCCCCCATCGGAGTATGATGAACCTTCGCTGGGGGCGCGGTGCTCTGCCGCTCCGCAGCCTTGAGAACCTGCAATGACCGACGATCTCTCCAGCCTTAAAGACGACATGGTGGCATTCATTCTTGGTCACGGCATGAGCCGCTTCCAGGGATACGTCACCGAAGACGTGCACAGCGTCATGTGGGACCCTCGCGACAATCCGGAGAGCTGGAAGGACTTTGTCGAGCTGGCCAAGAAAGCTGGCTGTGCTTTTCTCTCGATGGACGAGGAAGTACTCGAGCGCGACGAACTCGACTACCTGGTGCAGCGTCTGCAGCAGGCCACCTATCCCAGTGATGAGGATGTCGAGGAAGCCCGCTGGTTGCGCAGTTTCGTGGGCAAGACCGGCTTCCTGCAACTGGGCTGGCCGCACCAGGGGATCATGTTTCTCTACGAAGTCTCCACCGAGTGGTATGAGCGCTATCAGAGGCTGCTCGATCTGGTCGAGGACTTTGGCACGCTGGCCATCGACGAATCTGATCAGGACGACGAACGCTAAGTGCGCTGGCAACTCCGCGACGCCGGGCCTGCAGACACCGAACGGCTGACTCGCGAAGCCGGACTGTCGCCGACCATCGCACGCCTGCTGGTCGCTCGGGGCATCGTCACCGCTGAACAGGCACAAGAGTTCCTGGCGCCCTCGCTTTCTCACCTCCACTCGCCCTACCGGATGGCCGGTCTGCGTCAAGCCGTCGAGCGCTTGCGTGCCGCCATCGAGCGCGGCGAAACCATCTTCATCTATGGCGACTACGATGTGGACGGCACCACCGCCGTCGTGATCCTCAAGACCGTACTGGAGATCTGTGGCGGCAAGGTGGAGTTCCACGTGCCGCACCGCATCCGCGAAGGCTACGGAATGCGCGACGAAGTGATTGAGCAGGCGGCCGCTGCCGGAATTCGGCTGATCATCAGTGTCGATACCGGCATCCGCGCGTTTGCCGCCGCTGAAGCCGCCGCACGCTGCGGCGTCGATCTGATCGTTACCGATCATCACCTGCCGCAGGCTGAAGGCGTCCCCAAGGCGCTGGCTGTCGTGAATCCCAACCAGGCGGGATGTGAGTACCCTTGCAAATCGCTGTGTGGAGCAGGCGTCGCCTTCAAGATCGCGCAAGCATTGCTCGAAACGGCAGGACGTTCGAACCTGTTGCCGTCGTTTCTGAAGATTGTTGCCATCGCGACCATCGCGGATGCCGTCCCCTTGATCGGCGAGAATCGCGTCTTTGCAAAATTGGGATTGCAGGGACTGCGCGATCCGCGCAACGCCGGGCTGCGTGCGTTGCTGGCCAACTGTCAGCTCGACGGCTCGCGTCCTCTCAGTGCCGGAGACATTGCCTTTCGCGTGGCGCCGCGCCTGAATGCCGCCGGACGCATGGACCTCGCCGAGCGCGTCATCGAACTCTTCACCGAGAAGGATGAGGCCAAGGCCACCGAGATGGCGGCGCAACTGAACGCACTCAACGGCGACCGCCAGGTCGAGGAGCAGCGCATTCTGGACGAGATATTCCGCCAGATCGACTCTACGCCGGAATGGAAAGACGCCTACTCGCTGGTCGTCGGCGGTGAGAACTGGCATCGCGGCGTAATCGGCATTTGCGCCACCAGGGTGGTCGAGCGTTATCACCGGCCCGCGCTCGTGTTCTCCTGCGAGAACGGCGAAGCGCATGGCTCGGGCCGCTCCATCTCAGCGTTTCACCTGCTCGATGCCCTGGAGTCGTGTCCCGAGCTGTTCAGCCGCTTTGGCGGACACTCGCACGCCGTCGGATGCGCGCTTCCGGTAGAGCGCCTGCCGGAGTTGCGCTCGCGCCTGGAGGCGTATGCCCGCCAGCGGCTGGTGCCCGAGGACTTTGTCCCAGTGCTTCAGTACGACGGCGAAATCGCGCTCGACGAGGTCAATCAGAAGTTCTGGGAGTCGCTGGCCAATCTGGAGCCGTTTGGCTCGGGAAATCCGACGCCGGTGTTTGTGACACGCGGCGCAAGGCTGATGCAGCCTCCGCGCATCATGAAGGAAAAACACCTAAAACTGCGAGTGGCTGCTCCTGGCGCGACCGGCAACGGACGATCGCAGCGGTCGCAGGAGGTCGTCGGCTGGCGCATGGCCGAGCGCGCCGCACAGGAGTCGCTGCTCCTGGGCGATGTTCTCGATCTTGCCTTTACCGTGGACTACAACACCCATCCCGATTTTGGTGGTGTTCAGCTGACCCTGACGGATTTTGCCCGGCCGGCAGAGTCGCCCCTTGAATCCGACCGCCAGAAAGCGTAGTCCGGCTTTACAGCTACTGTTATCAGCGATAGTATTCACCACCAATGGAGGCGGCCGTCCAGCAAGTCTGCAGTAGTTGTGGCAACTCAGTCTTGCCGGACGGAAAGTTCTGTCTGTTTTGCGGAGACGTGTTGAATGATTCCCCCGAAAAGGTCCCGACGATAGCCGATCTTGCCAACCCGAAGCCCGACTCCAAGGTGGTCACTCCGGAGCCTCCGGAGTATGCCGGATTTTGGCTGCGCGTGTGGGCAGGCGCAATTGATGTTTGCCTCGAGGCCATTGCCGCACTGCTGTTCTCGGTCCTGGTCTATTACGCTATCTTGCTGTTCATTGACCCTAGTTATGGCCTGACCCATGCCACCGCTGCCTATGTCAGCGGCATCGCCGCGATCGCCTTCCTCAGCGTAAGCGCGTGGCTGTATTGTGCCTTCACCGAAAGCTCGAGCCGGCGCGCTACTCTCGGCAAGCGCATCGTCGGATTGCAAGTGGTTACGGCGTCGGGCGAGCAGCTTTCGTTTGGACAGGCCACGGTCCGCCACTTCATGAAGTTTCTGTCGTTATTCACGGCCGGCGTTGGATTTATGATGGCCGGCTGGACCAAGCGCAACCAGTCCCTGCACGACATGCCTTCCGATTGCGTGGTCATTCGGGTGCCTCCAGAGCGCTTCTCCATCCTGCACCGCTAATACCTTTCCGCCGCGGGCCACAATTGGCCTCCCTTCAACCGCGCGGGGTAATATCGAAGCCAGATGTTTCAATCGGTTGCCCAGGTACGCAAATGGCTGGTGGGGTTTGCTGTCGCTCTCCTCGCGATCGTCACCGCCTCGTACTTCATCGCCAGGGTCAAGGTGAAGCCCCAGTTACACAATATTCCCAAGCAACTGGGCATCGATATCCAGCAGACCAGCGAAGGCTTCTCGCTCTCCAAGTCGGAGGGCGGGCGCACGATATTCACCATTCGGGCCTCCAAGGCGGTGAAGTTCAAGAAGGGCGGCCATGCCGATCTGAAGAACGTTCACATCGTGGTGTACGGCAAGTCCCACGACCGCTACGACCAGATCTACGGCAACGAGTTCACCTACGATCCTGAGAGCGGCGACATCAGCGCCATTGGCGAAGTCAATATTGATCTGCAGGGTTACGCCGAAGGACCCACCAAGCCTGACCAGGCCCAGCCCGAGGAACTTAAGAACCCGATCCACATCACCACCAAGTCGCTCACCTTCAACCAGAAGACTGGCATCGCCCATACTGATGACGTGGTGGCATTTCGCACCCAGCAAGCATCCGGCACCGCGACGGGCGCGTTCTACGACGCCAATACCAACCAGTTGCAGTTGAAGTCCGACGTGCATATTGTCACTACCGGTGAAAATGCCGCTGACATCGCCGGTTCCAGCGGGATCATCCAAAAAGATCCACGGCAGGCCATCCTCTTCGGCGCTGCAATTTATCAGCCTAACCGCACCCTTACGGCCGACAAACTCACGATGGTCTTCGAGTCCGACAACACCATCCAGCGCGCGCGGGCCGAGGGCAACGTCAACATCGAGGTGCGTGGGCCGACGATTGTGGACATCAGTGGTCCGCGCGGCGACCTCAACATGGGCCCGCAAAACGATATGCAGCAGGCCACCGTTTCCGGTGGCGCAAAGTACAACACGCGCGGCGAAAACCTCAGCCACGGATCGGCCGACACGTTCATACTCGACTTCGACGACGCCAATCAGCCCAAGTTCTTCCGCATGATGAAGAACGCGCGACTGCGGCAGGAACCGCAACCCGGCAAGGCGGGCTCTCCAGGCCAGCCCATGGAAATCGCCGCTGATCAGCTCAATTTCGTGGTGGCGAACGGCAACGAACTCAAGACAGCCGATACTGTCGGTAAGGCGCAGATTACGATTTTTCCTTCACCCACTCCGGCCAAGGCAGCGAAGACCAGTCCCAAGACCGCTCCTGGCTTCGGCTCGACCAATGGCACTACGGTCGCTACGGCAGGCAAGTTTCACGCGACCTTTGGTGTGGATAACCGGGTCCAGACGCTGCATGGCTCGCCGGATGCCCGCATTGTCTCGACATCGCCGGGACAGCCAGAAAAAGTCAGCACTTCGCAGAACCTCGATGTCACCTTCGCTCCTGATGGCGGTGCCGAGAAGCTCGTCCAGTCCGTCGATTTCGCCTATCACGAGCCTTCCGCCAAGCCCGATACCGGTGGACGCGCCATGTTTGCCGATAAGGCGACTTACATGCCAGCGGACGAGATGCTCATTCTCAACGGTTCACCGCGAGTCATCGATGGTGGAATGACGACGACGGCCGACCTGATCCGACTCGACCGCAAATCGAGCGAGGCCTTGGCTGACGGCAACGTCAAGACAACCTACAGCGACCTGAAGCCGCAGCCCGACGGGGCGCTACTTGCGGCCTCGGACCCAGTGCATGTGACGGCACTGCACATGGCATCGCACAACCAGCCGGGCGTAGCCCATTACACGGGGAACGTTCGCTTGTGGCAGACCGCCAACGTGGTACGCGCTCCC
>Ga0302321_100006413_pt1 | contig 10358 bp, 4 predicted proteins | sample Fen_T0_1_FD_202505 | JGI IMG/M metagenome (GOLD analysis project Ga0302321, IMG submission 202505) | Peat permafrost microbial communities from Stordalen Mire near Abisko, Sweden - Fen_T0_1 | ecosystem: Environmental > Terrestrial > Soil > Wetlands > Permafrost | place: Sweden: Abisko... | reverse complement strand
GTTGACCGTGTACCAGCAAGACGAGGGTTCAGCACCGGCTCAGCCCGCTGCTTCAGTCATTGCTACCAAGCCTTTGGTTTCCAGCGAGGGTTTGGCCTCTTCGGAGGGGGATGTTGCAACGGCTGAGTCGGTGCCTGAGCCAGTCCTGCACAAGGTTGACAAGCCCGCTGCGCCCGCCGAGGACGTGGCTGACATCGTCAAGAAGTGGAGCAGGAACAAGAAGTAAGCCATGGCACGCTCATACAGCGCCAAGTTTCTGACTGAACTGCAGTCGAACGACAGCGATGGTCTGGGCGTTCAACTAGCCAAGTTGTGCACCACTGCAGGTATCCCAGCCGCTTACGTAGCAGCTGCGGTAAAAACCTCACGGGTGACAGTGTACGGCTGGTTCAGGGGTCAGGGGGTCAGGGAGAAAAACCGCCCACGGGTTGAGGCCCTGATCGCCCTCCTGCGCAAAGACTTCGATGAGGGTATCCTGCCCATTGATTCCCCGCTGGAAGCCAAGCGGTACATCGAGCAGTTGGCGGGTGTCCAGATCGACTAGTGTTCCTCACTCGGCGGGGTTGTGAGCCCCGCCCTTTTCACGCGTGCGGTATGCAGAAAGAATTCTACCAAGCTGTTCTACCGTCCAAGGGTTGGTACTGCCTCACACTCATCAGCGATGGCAACGCAACCAACCACTTTGTGAACTCGGTAGATGACCTCGTAAACCTGATTAGCAATAATAAGAATCAAAACGTCTTCGTCCCTCCGTTCAACTACAAGTCCAATAGCCGTAAGGCTGACAATGCCGAGTTCGGCAAGTCGCTGTTCATCGATCTGGACGTAGACCCCGCCAACCCCAAGAAGTACCCGAGTAAGGTCGATGCACTCAACGCACTGGATAGCTTCCTCACTGATAGCGGGCTCCCACCTCCACTTGTTGTTGATTCCGGTGGGGGAGTCCACGCCTACTGGTGCTTCGACGCTGACGTGCCGGTCGCTGATTGGAAGCCTGTGGCAGAGCGCTTCAAGGCTTATTGCCTCAGCAAGATACGCATTGACCCCGTGGTCACTGCTGATGCGGCTAGAGTCATGCGCGCCCCGGACACGTTCAACTACAAAACGGATCCTCCTCGACCAACTGCTGTTCTCAATCTTGGTGACCTTGAGTTCTACGACTTTACAACGTTTAAAGAATTTTTAGGCGTCACGGATGAGGTAGTTCACGGGAAAGATCTCCTCGCAACTATCCCAAAAGGGCTGGATGAAGATACTTCTAGCGTAGCTGGCGGGAACTTTGAGTCGTTCTTCATCGACATCGCCAGCAAGTGCGGCACGCCCGATGGCTGCCAGCAGATCGAGTACATCATCAAGAACATCGCTACGCTGGAGGAACCCCTCTGGCACAGCGGCTTGTCCATCGCATGGCACTGCGTAGACAAGGATGACGCGATCCACTGGATCTCTGAGGGCTACCCCGAGTACAGCCCGGACAACACGATTGCCAAAGCCCAGCTGACGCAGGGCAAGCCCCACAGCTGTGAGACGTTTGAGCAACGCAACCCCGGCGGATGCGGCGGATGCAAGCACCGGGGCAAGATCACCAACCCTCTGGCGTTGGGCCGGCGCGTCAAGCCGCCTCCGGTTGCCGCTGCCATGAGTGATGGGGTCATCCCGCTGCCTGAGTACATGAAGCCCTACGTGCGTAGCGCCAAGGGCAGCATCTTCTACCAGCCCCCGCCGGTCATGGACGAGAACGGTGTTCCACAGGCTGAAGACCCCACCCTGCTGTCGGTCAATGACATCTACCCGTTCAAGCGCATGTACAGCGAGGAACAGGGTGAGTGCCTGATGGTCAGGTTCTGCACGGAACACGACGGCAGCCGGGAATTCCTGTTCCCCATGACCGCTGCCAGCAACCAAGAGCAGTTCACCGAACTGATGTACAAGATCGGTGCGTTTTTCATCCCATCATCGGCGAAACTCTTTATGGGTTACTTCAGGCAATGGGGCACGTTCCTTCAGGCTGACTCGTCAGCTGAACAGATCCGCAGCCAGTTCGGGTTCGACGAGAACGGCAAGTCATTCATCATTGGCCGCAAAGAGATCACCGACACGGGCGAGACGCGCCCCGCTGCTGTGTCCCCGCTGGTGAGCAGCTTTGCCAAGATGATGGAGCCGACTGGGAGCTTTGAGGTCTGGAAAGAGTGTGCGCATGAACTGAACAAGCCCTCCATGGAACTGCCTGCGCTGGGCTTGCTGGCTGGGTTCGGTAGCCCCCTGATGCGTATGACGCAGACGCCGGGTGTGTCGTTCTGCTACATCAGTGCCAACAGTGGTACGGCCAAGACAGGATCGCTCTACGCGGGCTTGAGCGTGTTCTCCAACCCGCACGCCGTATGCAGCCACGGTAAGAACTCCTCGACTGACAACGCGCTGATTGGTCAGTATCTGGCCCACCACAACATCATGATGGGTATGGACGAGGTATCGAACTACGACCCCCAGAAAGCTTCAGAACTGATCTACCGCATCTCTCAGGGCAAGGGCAAGCGGCGCATGCGTGGATCTGTCAACGCGCTGCGCGAGGAAGAGCAGCCCGCGTCGCTCATCAATGGCATGTCATCCAACACGTCGCAGTATGACCAGTTGGCTACTATCAAGGGCAGCGCAGATGGTGAGATGGCCCGCTTGATAGAATTCCCGGTGAAGATCCCCGCTGCCATGACAAAAGATCCGACCTTGGGGCCACGTGTTTTTGGCGGCTTCAAGGACAACTACGCGCATGCCGGGCCAGAATACATCAAGCATTACTTCAGTAAGGGTGATCTGTACGTTCGCGCACTTATGCTGCGATGGACGAACCGGTTCATCGCGGACTTCGGCTCAGACCCCGCATACCGCTTCTACCAGAGCTTCATCGCTGCAACGATGAGCGGGGGCGAACTGGCCAAGGAAGCTGGCCTCATTGATTTGAATCTTAACCGTATCTACGACGTGGTGATGGAAAATCTTGTACAGCTGAAGCACGGCCCCACGACTTTGAATTCAACGGATTATTCCGCCTTGGTAGGTGAGTTCTTTAACAAGTACCAGACGGGCGTGTTGATCCTGAACGAGGGCCGCGCCATCGTTGAACCCCGCACTGCACTCATAGCGCGTGGCGAGGTGGACAACCAAGTGCTGTACGCGTCGAAGACGGCCTTCAAGGAATTTCTGGCCACGATGAAGATCAGCACGCGTGAGTTTGAGAGCGCGACGGCTAAAGACAACATCCTGATGGGGACAGAAAAGACCCGCCTCAGCAGCGGCTGGAAGGGCAGCATGCCCCTGCCGCCCGTGACCGTGTACAAGTTCCGGTGTCAGTTCCCAGATGAGCTTCTAGCCGTAAGTGCCGGAACTTAAAAGCCAAATCGAGGAGATCAACTGGATCTTCCCGTTCACCGGGATGAGCGTTGGTGAGAGTTTCTTTATACCAACCCTTAAGCCTGCCAGTTTAATATACACGGCAGAGACACTGTCTAAGTTAGAAGGTGTACGGGTAAAGGCCTACCCTGCGACCAAGGATAATATTCTAGGCGTCCGCGTGTGGCGGGTTCGCTAAGGCGTGTAACCGTAGATCTTCATCGTGTCCAAGATCGTCCGCTGCAGCATGTGTTGCTGCAGGGTCAGGTCATCAACAATTGCCTTGCGTTCCTTGGCAGTCAGATCAGGCGACGCAATCGCTGCACTGCGTAGCTCATTGACCCTACGAAGCTGCCCATTGACCTGCTTGTTGTAGTAGGTCACTGCCATAGGGGCCGTGGGATGGGCGCTCAGGTACCGCGCTTGGAAGTCTGGCGGGCGTTCCTTGAGGCCCCGCATCTGGCTCATGACCGTGTCCATCTTGTCCCGCAGGTCAGCGAATTGACGGCTGTCAATAGGTGAGGTCTTGCCAATGAAGCTACTAAGCGGTGAGAAGTCGTTCTTGGTGTCCCAAGACTTCTTGCCCTGCGCGTACTGCGTCAGACCATAGCCGCTCTGGGCGAGTCGGGCCATGCCGTCAGCATAGTTATTGGCGAAGAAGTACATGGTGTTAGGCGACATATCCACCTCACCACTGGTGATGCTGTGGAGCATCCTCGCCGTGTCCTTGTAGATCTCGGGGATGTTTTCGCCCCCCGAGTAGGACGCGCCGTACTTGGTCAGCCGGTCGCTGTAGATGGACCGCCCAAGGGCATCCGTGTTCATGGCGTACTCAAAGAACGGCCTGAGCGCCGAGGGCATCAAGCTGTCGGTCACGAACGCAAACGTATGCTTGGCGTCCTTGGACGGGTCGATCTTGGAGACCGGCAGGGGCAGGAACGAGTCCATGGCGATCTGGCCCGTGTTGACGATGGCCGCCCACATACTCTGGTTGCCAGCCGCCGCTGCCGCCATCTGAGCCCCCGCAGACCCCAGCGCGCCGAAGCCAAAGCCCCACGGCAGGTTCATGAACTTACCCTCGTAGTCCTTGCCAAGGAAGCTCAGAGGCATGCGGGCGTTGCGCTGCCAGATGGACATGTTGTCCGTGGCCACCTCGTTCCGGCCTAGCTCGTCCTTCTGGGCAGCCGCCAGCGCCATGGTGTACAGGCCAGCCCCCGCGCCCGCAATGACCCCCAGCAGGAGTCGCGCCTGCTTGCGCAGCTGGGCATGGTTCTTCTTGAACGTAGCCAGCGCCTCGGGGTCGTTCAGTAGCTCGTGAGGCAGGAGGGCTGACATCTTGTCTGCGCTCATGATGGCAGGCAGGATGCTGTCGATGGCCCGTACAGCGCCCGTGGCGCTTGGCCTGAAGAACATGAACAGCGCGCCTGCTTCCTTGCCGTAGCGCCCTACTGACTCAAAGTTAGCAAGGTTCTTGGTGTAAGCAGCGGCTTCGTTGATAGCAGTTTCTTCGCTACGACCCTTGGCCATCAGGTTGCGTTTGACAGCACTAAACGCTGCAGCACGCCCCGCCAGCTCAAAGCTCTCCGACCAAGTATCTACATATTTATTAAAATTACTCAGGGAGGTATTTGGCTTATTAGCCGAATCAACCATCCGCTTGAACTGGCTGTCAGTCGTCATGCCCGACGCGAACGTCACCCGCCCGTTGCGCAGGAAGTCGTACATGTCCCGCACATGCGAGTCGCGCTTAGCCCACTGCTCGATCTCAGCGGTTTTGCCGTCACGGAACAGGGTGGACAGGCGACCAGCCTTGTATATGCCCCCGTTGAACACGCTGGCCACGGTGTTGCCCAGCACCTGCCGGACTTCCTTCAGGCCATGCTCAGCGCCAATCACGAACGAGTTGGTGATGGCGTCACGGACGAAGTTGTACGGATGGAAGGCCACGTTGTAGCGCGTGTGGAACGAGCCAATCTTGCTGGTGATGTTGTTTGCCAGATCGATCAGCGGGTTGGTGTCCGTGTACGTCCGACGAATCGCCTCACGCAGCGCGTCGCTGGTCACCTTGTACACCTCGATGTCACCTGACGGGGTGTAGTGATAGATGACGTTCTTGCCCTTGTAGCTCTCGTTCAGAGACTTGGTGCCGACTGTGTAGCGGTCCTTGAACGCGATGGGCTTGAGGGCCTCGCCGTGGATATACTTGCTCTTGATCAGATTCTTGATCGCCTCGGTCACACCCGCCCGGCCAGCGTGCATGGCGGCAATGGTGGCGTCAGCCATGATCTGGTGAATGGCGTTCTCGGAGTCCGTTTGACGACCTTCGAACGAGTGCTGGATGTCCGCGTACTCGCCGCTCAGGCGCTTGCCACCGATCTCCAGCATGTCGTCATCGGCACCGACCTTGGAACTCTTTTCTACGACGCCTTTGTAAGGCACGTAGTGTTCGTAGCCATACAGGTTCACGATGTTCTCGACCGGGTTCGTCCAGTAGTTGGCTTGACGATCCAGATCGCGCGACGCCAGCTTGAGCTTCTTCAATTGCTCGTCAATGGCTTTGATGGTTTCGCCGTGCTTGCCCTTCAGTTGCTCGTTGAGCCAGTCGGTGCCTTCCTTGAAGTACTCAGGTGGGTGGTCACCGATGACATCGAACGCACGGTGGGCCGGGTCAACTTCCTTGATCCCGTTCTTTGAATGGCCTTCTGGATCAGCGTGATTCTTGGCTAGTAACTCCAGCTTCTCCCGAAGCTTGCCGATCACCTTGGGGCTGAAGTCCGTCTGGCTGCCGTAGACCTGCTTCATGATCTCATCGCGCACGGTGGCAGGGCTGACTGACTTGCCGTTCCAAGTCTCAGTGAGCTTGCGGCTTAAGGGGACGTTGAGCAGATACTTGATATGCCGACGCTCGCCCTCGTGCCGGGCAATGAACGCCTTGCTCAACAGGGTGCTGGCACGCTCAGGAGAGATACCCATGTCCTTGGCCAGCGTGACGATCAGGTCGTTGGTTGCGCGGATATGCGGGTCAACTTTCTCGACCATGTGGGCGTGGGCGCGGCTGGCGGACATGGAGATCCGCGACCATGCGTCATTGAACTTGCCCGCGCCGTCCGTGATCAACCGGTCAGCCATGCGGACGGCATCCTCCAGCACCTTCAACGGGCGACGCACGTCCTGCCAGTTGGTTGCCAGTCGGTTGTAGAAGCCGGGCTTCTTGACTTCCTCCAGCGCACGCCGCGCCATGCCAGCCTTGGCTTCTGGTGATTCAGCCTTTTTGGCTGTCTCATCCACGTCCTTCATGAAGCTGGCCTCACCTTCGCGGTTCTTGACCTTGCGCGCCATGTGCAGCTGATCAAGCCCGTCGAACTTGACCTTACCCGGCTGGGTCAGGATCTTGTGAACCGCCTCGCTTGTCTCAAGCAGGGCATTGCCACGCGGATCGCCCATCCTGAACAGGCGGGCAAGGGCGTTGGTGAACTGCGTCCAGAGCGATGTACCCTCTTTGGTGTACTTGGCCAGCGCCTTGTGGCGATAGCCAGCAAGGTCTTTCTGGAAAGCCGGGTTCGTCATCGCGTGAGCGATGAACTCAAGCAGGTTACGCGTGTTGTTCTTGCTACTAAAGATCTCGCCGTGCTTGTCGCGCAGGGGCTTGAGTGCCGCGTCGTTCTTGATCGTATCGAAAATCTTGACGATGTGGGCAGCGGCGTCCGTCTGCTGCTTGTTCTCACTGAAATACTTGGTCTTGACGCCACCTACGTCCTCATCAACCCACTTGCCAACGCGGCCTTCCTTGAGGTACTGGCTCATCACGTTGGCCGTAGCCGCGTGCATTACCTCGTGGACAATTGGCTCCTGACGGAGATTATCTGTATGGAACGCAACAGCATTCTCACTGGGGTAGTGAACAGCCCGCACGCCCTCGGGGAAGTGCCCGCTAGTTTCTGGATCGTGGTTGGTAAGAACCCGCACACCACTCAAGTCCATCTGATTGAGCGTGTCGGCCAAGTGCCCGAACAGGGTGTCATGCAGATGGCTATCCCTTGAGTTAGCCACGACTGCGCTCATGATCTGGTTCAGGTCTTTGGTTTCGACCGCATCTTTCAGCACCTTCTGTTTCTGCTCAGGTGCTGTAGGAACCGGCTTGGCCTTGGGCGGCTTGTTGTAGGCTTCCTCCAGCTTGGCAACTACCGGCGCAGCCCTGCTCAGTACTTTGGCAGTATTTGGGTTCGCCTTGCCATTGATGATGGGCTTGCCGTTCTGGGCGATGGCGTCGTGCAATTCCTTGACGCGCGAGTACTCTTTCGAGTCATCGCCATGCGTCTTGACCATGCGCCCCATGAGGTTGCGCAGGCGCTGGGTCAGGCCGATGAAAGACTCGTCCTTGGGCGGGGGCGCAGGCGGCTCCTCGTTGGCCTTGATCTCCTCTACACGACGCGCAAGCTCGACGTCTGTGCGGTCTTTCTTGGCCTTTAGTGCCTTACGTGCGTTCGGCGCTCTTCCAGCAGCTGGGCTAGGAGCGTCGTCAGCATGGCCCAGTCCTGCGGCTCTAGCAATGTCAGAGGCTGGGTCAGCGGGGGCTGTGAACGGTATATCAGACTCAAGGCCTCCTCGATCTGCGCGTGCGTGAGGTTGGTCAGGTGCCGCGACATCGGCATCCCGTTGTTGAGTTGGTTCGTCACTAGGAGCCTCCTTGGGGGTGTTGAAGTCTAGCTCATGCTGTGGGCCTGAGTCCTCTGATGGAGGCACGCGATTAAAATCCAACCCCATCTGGTCTGGCGAAACTTCAGACGAGAGCTTCAACGGGACGAACTTGTTCTTGCCCTTCAGGGCAGGAGCCGTGTATTCGGGTTCTGGCTGAGCTTCTTCGCGTGGGAAGAGATCCGCCTGCGCTTGTCCACCTTCCAGTGGCAACCCTCTCTGCTCAGGATTTTCACTGAACGGTGAAGGACGGTTGTAGGCCTCGTCACGACCGGGAACCGGCGGCATGTTGCGGGCCGGAACAGGGGGTAGCTTGCCCTTGGCGTCGTTCCATGCCTGATCAGACTGTTCCCACTCTTTCTTGAGGGGGTCTTCTGGCTTAACGGCAACGAACTTACCGTCCTCGGCCTTCTCGATGACGCCTCTGTCCTCCAACGCTCTAATGACGCCTTGGGCCAGATTCTGGTTCGGCTTGCCGTCCTTGCGAGTCAGGTTCAGCTTGTCCGCGATATGCTGGATCAGTTCAAGGCGGGTCGCGTTAGCAGGTAGGTCTCCCGCAGCCAGTACAGCTTCAGCAGCAGAAGCGTAGTCGTTCTTGCCCGCATCAGTTTTCTTGAACTCGTACTTGGGCGGGGGCGCAGCTGCTGGCTCGGGCGGCTTGGCCTCACCCAGTATGGTGGCTTCGTCCGGCGTCAGTGCAGCAGCGTCAGCTGCCGGGGCTTCGTCAGGCTTGGGGGTGTTCTTGAGCCGCTCTGCCTCGACCCGCGTGCGGGCCGCGCTCTTGTTCTCAAGGCGACCGTAGGCACCTAGCGGAGAGAGCATGCCCGCCATGTAAGCGGCTTCACCGTAGTCCCGCATGGCGTCATCGCCAGTCAAGCTCTGGCCGCTCTGGAGTCGCCCAATCATGCTCTGGGCCACTTGGATGGGTACCTGTTCGAGCAGACCCACCGCAGTACCCTTGGCCAATGACATCTTCAGGCTTTCTTGTGCCAGTCGCTCAGCAGAGGCCAACTCGCCCTGCCCCAGCAGTTTCTGCACGCCCGGCCCCAGCACCTTGCCCAGTACCGTCCGCCCCAGCGGGACGAACTGCGCGGCGGCATCCAACGGGACTTGGGCAGCGGCAGCGCCCAAGGCGGCCCCCCGATTCACATCAACGCCTTGACCTGCGGCTTCCTGCTGTGCGGCCTGCTGCTCGATGTTGCCACCGAACCGCTGGATGAGATCAGGCAGGGCGAAGCCCGCGATACCGCCAAGGATCGCACCTGCGGGGACTGTAGCTACGTCTGCCGGACCGAATGCCGCACCACCCATTGCGCCCAGCCGGGCACCGGCAAAGCCAGACGCCAGCTGCGGGGACATACGGGCAAGCGCCTTGGGCACGTCGCCGGCTACTTCCTTGGTGGCTTCCCACAGGCCTTGGTTGTTGTAGGTGTCCTTGAGATGGGCAAGGCTGACATCGTTGGGGTGCGCTGCCTCGATGGCCTTCTGCCGTTCAAGTCCTGCACGAGCCGCCTCGTTGGGGTCACCGAACGCTGCGCCGCCAGCGGTTCTCAGGCTGGAGCCCATCTCCTGAAGCCCGCCCACGAATTGACTGCCGATGCCAGTGCTGCCCTCAGGTGTGGCGCTTTGGCGCGTAGGGAATTGCGCCTTGATGATGGATGCAGCTTGCTCATGCGGGACGGAATCAGGAAACTGAACCGTCCGCCCATCCGGCAGCGCGACTGTGTAAGGCATTAGTTCCCCGGAACAAGCTGGCCAGACGACGGGTCATACATGAAGTCAGGGCTACCGCCCCCACCACCGCCACTCGCCCGCGCGATTTCAGCCTCGACCTGCGCCAACTGCTGCTGGTACTCAGCCTTGCGTTGCGGGTCAGATATGCCCGCTACCATCATCTGTAGCTGGTTGCGTTGATCAAGCAGCTTGGGCAACTGTGCACGGGCCGTCGCGCTATCAGCCCCGATCTCGCTGCGGATGATGCTCGGGTTATAGCCACGCGACTTCTGGATGAGTTCGGCTTCCTTTGCCTCGTACTGACCTGCTAGATGCAAATCACCGCTAGCCCGTGCTTTGTCAGCAGCTTGCCGGTACCGGTTGGCTTCACCAAGAATCTGGTTGTATATAGCATCCCGCGAAGTGCTGGCACGGAGCATGGCGTTCTGATACCCCGACCGGGCCTGAGCCTCAGCAATACCTGCATCGCTCTGCATCAGGACCGAGTGCAGCTGGTCCAGCCGCTGCTGGCGGACCATGGCTTCTCCAACTTTCTGGTGGTA
>Ga0302321_100006412_pt1 | contig 10358 bp, 6 predicted proteins | sample Fen_T0_1_FD_202505 | JGI IMG/M metagenome (GOLD analysis project Ga0302321, IMG submission 202505) | Peat permafrost microbial communities from Stordalen Mire near Abisko, Sweden - Fen_T0_1 | ecosystem: Environmental > Terrestrial > Soil > Wetlands > Permafrost | place: Sweden: Abisko... | reverse complement strand
CGTGCATCGCTGTGGCGCGCGCCCTGGAGCTCATCGCGCCGGGGGCCCCGCAGACGCGCTTCCTCCTGCCGGGCGACACCGTGGCGCTCGAGCTCCGCGACGCCGCCGGCCGCGACGTGTTCGGAAGGATCTCCCAGAAGGTGGTGGCCGGATGAGCCTCGACCTCACGCTCTTCTCTTACTGGCGCTCCTCCTCCGCCTGGCGCGTCCGCATCGGCCTCGGCCTGAAGGGCCTCCCGTACACGTATCGGGCCGTGGACCTCCTCGCCGAGGTGCAGCACGCGCCGGAGCACCGGGCCCGGAGCCCCTTCGGCCACGTGCCGGTGCTCGAGGTGCGGGAGGAGGGCCGGAGCACCCGGCTGGTGCAGTCGATGGCCATCCTTCACTGGCTGGACGAGCGGATGGCTTCGCCGCCCCTCCTCCCCGCCGACGCGGCCGGGCGGGCACGGGTGCGGGCGCTGGCGGAGCACGTGAACAGCGCGATCCAGCCGCTCCAGAACACCGTGGTGCTGAAGGCGGTGAAGGAGCTGGGGCCGCCCGGGGCCGCCAAGGCGTGGGCGCACCGCTTCATCCGCGACGGGCTGGCATCGCTCGAGCAGGCGGTCTCGGACGGCGGCGCCGGGCGGTTCTGCCACGGCGACGCTCCGGGCCTCGCCGACTGCTACCTCGTCCCGCAGCTGTACAACGCGCGCCGCTACGAGGTGGACCTCGAGCCGTTCCCCACGCTGCGCCGGATCGAGGCCGCGTGCGGGGCCCACCCCGCCTTCCAGGCCGCCCACCCCGACCGCCAGCCCGACGCCCCGGCGCCCGGGCCCACGCAGAGCACGCCATGACCCTCGAGCCGCTGGGCCTCGTTCGCCTCGAGGCGCTCCACACCTACGTGCACGACCTGGAGCGCAGCCGGCGCTTCTACGTCGACCGGCTCGACTTCGCGGAGGTGGGGAGCAGCAGCCCGGCGCTGGAGGCGGCCGGGAGGCAGCGCTCCGCGGTGTTCGAGGCGGGCGGCGTGCGGGTGGTGAGCTCCGCCCCCGCCGGCGAGGGCGGGCGCGCCTGGCGCTGGCTGCGCTCCCACCCCGACGGCATCGGCTCGGTGGTGTTCGAGGTGGAGGACGCCGCCCGCTGCTTCGGGCTCCTCGAGGCGCGCGGCGGGACCGCCATCACCGACGTGGAGACCCACCGCGACGATGGTGGCACGCTCCGCACCTTCGTCCTCGCCACGCCGCTCGGCGACACCACCTTCCGCTTCGTGGAGCGGCGCGGCTACGCCGGGCTCTACCCCGGCGTGCTCCGCCACGCCGCGCCAGAGGGCGGCGGTAACGCCTTCGGGTTCGGACAGGTCGACCACCTCACCCAGAACTTCCAGACCATGAAGCCGGCGCTCCTGTGGATGGAGCACGTGCTCGGCCTGGAGGAGTTCTGGGAGGTGTCGTTCCACACCCGCGACGTCGCGGACGCTCGCCGGCGCGCGCAGGAGGGACAGCGGGGCTCGGGGCTGCGCTCGGTGGTGATGCGCGACGCACGCTCCGGGGTGAAGTTCGCGAACAACGAGCCGTGGCGGCCGGCCTTCCGGTCGTCGCAGGTGAACGTCTTCCACGAGGACCACCGCGGCGACGGGGTCCAGCACGCCGCCCTGACCGTGCAGGACATCGTCGGCGCGGTGCGCGCCATGCGCGCGCGGGGGGTCTCGTTCATGCCCACGCCGGGGACGTACTACGACGCGCTCCCGGAGCGCCTGGCGCGGACCGGCATCGGCGCCATCGCCGAGGACCCTGCCGCCCTCCGCGAGCTCGGCATCCTGGTGGACGGCGCGGGGCCAGGCTCCTACCTGCTGCAGATCTTCCTGCGCGAGGCGGCTGGGCTCTACGCCGAGGCGGCCGCCGGCCCCTTCTTCTTCGAGCTCATCCAGCGGCGGGGCGACCAGGGGTTCGGCGCCGGCAACTTCCGCGCCCTGTTCGAGTCCATCGAGCGGGAGCAGGCGGGCCAGGGACCTGCCGGAGGCTGAAGGCGAACATGCTCGACCGCGTCGTCCAGGGCGCCGTCCCCGAGAAGCCCCACCTCGCCTTCCGGGACACCGAGGGGCGGCTCCTCTTCGAGGAGGCCTACACGCGCGAGGGCTTCGAGGGTCCGTACACCCTCCTCTACCATCGGGGCCGCCCGCACGCGGTCCGCTCGGCGCCCGCGGCGCACGGCTTCGCGCTGCCGCGGCCGGCGCCGCCCCGGGCCCTCGCCAAGCGGCACTACCGCGGCGCGGCCACCCCGGCCGGCGGCGCCCCGGTGGACGCCCGCGTGCCGCTCCTCTGGAACGCCGACGTGGTGATCGGGGTCGCCGCGCCCACCGCGGAGGACCCCGTCTACTTCGCCAACGGCGACGGCGACGACCTGTGGTTCGTGCTCGAGGGCGGCGGCCTCCTCCGCTCGCCGCTCGGCGAGCTGCGCTTCGCGCAGGGTGACTACCTGTACGTCCCGCGAGGCCTGCTGCACCGGCTGCTGCCCGATCCCGGCCCGCAGCGCTGGCTCTCGCTCGAGCTCGCTGCCGGGGTGCACCTGCCGGCACAGTGGCGGAACGCCGTCGGGCAGCTCCGGATGGACGCGCCGTACTCGCACCGCGACTTCCGTCGCGTCGAGCTCCGCCCGCCCGAGGACGAGGGGATCCGCGACGCGGTGGTGAAGCGCGGCGGCGCCTTCCACGGGTTCCGGCTGGCGGCGTCGCCGCTCGACGTGGTCGGCTGGGACGGGGCGCTCTACCCCTTCGCCTTCCCCATCCTGCGCTTCCAGCCGCGGGTCGGGGCGGTGCACCTCCCGCCCACCTGGCACGGCACCTTCGCGGCGCGCGGGGCGCTGGTCTGCTCCTTCGTGCCCCGCCCGCTCGACTTCCACCCGGGCGCCGTCCCCTGCCCGTACCCGCACGCCTCGGTCGACGTGGACGAGGTGATCTTCTACGCCGCGGGGCGCTTCACCAGCCGCCGCGGCGTCGGGCCCGGCTCGCTGTCGCACCACCCCGCCGGCACCCCCCACGGCCCCCACCCGGGCGCCTACGAGGGCTCGATCGGCCAGCGCGAGACCGACGAGCTCGCGGTCATGCTCGACTGCCACGCGCCGCTCACCGCCACGCCGGAGGCGCTGACCGTCGAGGACGCGGGGTACGAGGAGAGCTTCCTCGACTGACGGCGGCGGCGAAGCCTCAGCCGGCGGTGGCGCAGCGCAGGTCGGCCGGGTCCTCGCCGGCGCGCGGCTTCGCCGGGAGCGAGAGCAGCGCACCCGGGGCCGGCGGGAGGAGGACGAGCGCGTCCGTGCCGCGCCCCTCGGTCGACTCGAGCCGGATCTCGCCGCCCAGCCGCTGGATGATGCCGTGGCAGATGGACAGCCCGAGCCCGGTCCCCTCGCCCTGCGGCTGCGTGGTGAAGAACGGATCGAACACGCTAGCCAGCAGCGCCTCCGGGATCCCCACCCCGGTGTCCCGCACCGCCACCAGGACCCGGCCCTCCGCCGCGGGGCCGATCTCGACCGAGATCACCTGGCGCTCGGGCGCGAGCCCCTGGATGGCGTGGCCTGCGTTCACCAGCAGGTTCAGGAACACCTGTGACAGCTCGCCGGAGCTGGCGCGGAGCGGCGGGATCTCGGCGAAGGCGGTGCGGACGCGCACCTCGGCGGGGAAGGCCGGCCGCGCCATGCGGAGCGCGAACTGCATGACCTCCTCGAGCACCACCGTCTCCGGCGCGGGGTGGTCCGGCCGGCTGAACGAGGTCAGGTCCTGCACGATCTGGCGGATCCGCCTCCCGCCCACGTGCGCCTCCTCCGCCGCCTCGCGCAGCTCGCGGGCGCGCCCGCCCCACTCGTCCTCCTGGTCGACGAGCTCCTTCGCCACGTGATCGAGGTTCGCCAGGACGAAGGAGAGCGGGTTGTTGATCTCGTGCGCCACCCCCGCCACGAGCCGCCCCAGAGCCTCCAGCTTCTGCGCGTGCGTGAGCCGCTTCTCCAGCACCAGCCGCTCCTGCATCTCCGTCTTGAGCGCCGCGTTCGCCTCGGACAGGGCACGCGTCTGCTCCTGCACCAGCCGGTCCAGCTCCGCCCGCGTCCACTCCGCCGCGCGCGCCAGGTTCCACTTCTCGGTGAGCGCCAGCGCCATCTGCCGGACGGCGGTCGAGTCGAACGGCTTCCCCAGCACCAGGAACTGCCCCGGCCGCGACAGCCGCTCCAGCATCTGGTGCCAGGTGTAGTCGGAGTAGGCGGTGCAGATGACGATCTCCAACCGCGGATCGAGCTCCCACAGCCGGGCGATGGTCTCGATCCCGTCCAGCCCCGGCGGCATCCGCACGTCGACGAAGGCCATCGCGAACGGCCTCGCCCTCGCCGCCGCGTCGGCCGCCTGGGCGAGCCCCTCCAGGCCCTGCGAGGCGAACCCCAGCTCGAACTTCACCGGCGGGGCGACCGCACCACGCTCGGGCGTGCCGAACAAGCTCTGCTCGAGCTCGGCAAGCCCGGCCGGCGGCGTCGGCTCTCCGAGGATCTTGGCGAAGTCGAGGCGGATCGACTCCATGTCGTCGATGACGAGGACCTTGCGGTTCTCCGGCACGTTTCGAGCTCCCCCCGAGACTATCCCCAGGTCGGAGGGCGGGGCGCAAGCCTCCAGGTGCCGTTCGCACCTGGGGCGCCGGTGACCCCCAAGAGGTCCCCCCTCACGCCGCCTGGTCCAGCGGGCCCTGGCGCTCGCGGCGCCGCGGCGGGTGGCCCTGTTCTGCCCGGCGTCCCCTCTGCGATGATGGACGCGGCAGATTGCGCCATGCGGAAGACGATCGCCTTCCTGGCCGACAGCCTCGTCGACGGGTTCCAGCAGACCGCCTGGGCCGGCGTGAGCCGCGCCGCGGAGGCGCTCGACCTGAACCTGCTCTGCTTCACCTCGGGGTACGTGACGCGGCGCCAGCCTGGGCGGCGGATGTTCGAGCTCGTGGATCCCGGGCGCCTCGCCGGGGTCGCCTGCCTCTCGGGAACCCTCGGCTCGAGCGACGCCGAGCTGCGCGCGCTGTACGCCCGCTTCCGCGCGATCCCCCTGGTCGGGATCGGGCCGGCCATGGACGGCGTGCCGAGCCTCCTCACCGACAATGCACGCTCCACCGCCGCGCTGGTGGACCACCTGGTGGTGGACCACGGGCGCCGCGAGCTCGCCTTCGTGTGCGGCCCCGGCGAGAACGCGGAGGCCGCGCTGCGCCTGGAGGCCTTCCGCTCCTCGCTGGCGCGCCATGGGCTGGGGGTGAACCCGGCCCGCGTCCTGCCGGGCAACTTCGAGCCCCGCGCCGGCGTGCTCGCGGTCGAGCGGCTGCTCGCCGGCGGCGTCCGCTTCGACGCGCTCCTGGCGGCCAACGACGACATGGCGCTGGCGGCCATGGAGGAGCTCGCGCGCCGCGGCGTACGGGTTCCGGAGCAGGTGTCGGTGGCGGGGTTCGACGACGTGCCCGGCGCCGGCGCGGCGCGTCCGGGGCTCACCACCGTCCGCCAGCCGCTCTTCGAGCTGACCCGGGAGGCCGTCGCGCTCCTCCTGCGCGCCGGGCGCGGCGAAGAGGTCCCGCCGCTCACGCTCGTGCCGGGCGAGCTGGTGCTGCGGCGCTCGTGCGGCTGCGGGATCCCGCCCCGGCCGGGCCTGCCCGGCGAGGTCGGGGCCGGCTCGGCGACGCCGGCGGGCGGCGACGTGGCGCGCGTCCTCGAGGAGGCGTTCCCGGGGCTCGCCCCGCGGCTCGGCGGCGACGACTGGGCGCGCCAGCTCGCAGCCGCGCTCGGCGAGGGCCTCGAGACCGGCGACCCGCGCGCGCTCTGCGACGCGCTGGTCGAGCTCCAGGCCCGCGGGCTGCCCGCCAACATCGACCTCGGGCGCTGGTTCAGCGTGCTCGACACCGCGCTGGACGCCGTCCGGGCGGCGGGTGCGGCTCGGTCCGGGCTCGACGAGCGCCTCGGCGCGCTGCGCGACGCCGGGCTGCGGGCCCTGGGGAGCGCGGCGGAGGGGCTCCAGGCTGCGCTGCGCGTCGACCTGGCGCAGGACGTGAACGTGCTGCGCCGGCTCTGGGAGATCAACCCGGTCGATCCCGACGAGGTCTGGACGGCGCTCGAGGAGCGCCTGCCGGTGATCGGCGTCCCCAGCTTTTACCTGTGCCGCTTCGTCGAGCCCGACTGCACCCACGCCCGCCTCGAGTTCCACTACACGCTCACCGGCGCCGTGGCCCTCCACCCCGATGGGCGTGCGGAGCTCCCCTATCCCGCGGGCGCGCTGGTGCCCGGGTCCTTCTCGTCCGACCGCCGGTACGCGTTCGTCATCCTGCCCGTCAAGGCCCGCGGCACCGAGTGCGGCTTCGTCCTGTGCGAGGTCGGCCGCATGGGCGCCGCCGGGTACGAGAGCGTCGTCCATCAGCTGAGCGCCGCCACCGAGCTGCGTGCCCTCCTGGGGGAGGTCCGCTCTTACGCCACCACGCTGGAGGCGAAGGTGGAGGAGCGGACCCGCGAACTCGGGGAGGCGCAGCGGCTGGTGGTGGACACCGCGCACCGCGCCGGCATGGCCGAGATCGCGGTGGGGCTCATGCACAACATGGGCAACCTGCTGAACAGCGTGAACGTCTCCGCCGAGCGGATCGTCGACCTCGCCGAGAGCTCCCGCCTGTCCGGCATCGCCCGGGCGGGTGCGCTGCTCCCCGAGGACCCCGCAGCCCTCGTCACCTTCCTCACCCAGGATCCCCGGGGCAAGCTCTTCGCGCCGTACGTCCGCAAGGTGGCGGAGGAGCTCGAGCGGGAGCGCCTCTCCATCCTGGCGGAAGGCCGCGGGCTCGTGGACAAGACCGGGCTCATCCGCGACACCATCACGACGCTCCAGGAGTACGCGCGCGGAGAGCGCGACCTCTCGCTGCGCGAGCCGCTCGACCTGCGCGCGGTGGTCGAGACGGCGCTCAAGATCCAGGAGAGCAACCTGTCGCGGCATGCGGTCCGGGTGTTGCGCGACCTCGCCCCCACCCCCGACGTGGTCGTACAGCGGTCGAAGCTCGTGCACGTCGTCGTGAACCTGGTGAAGAACGGCATCGAGGCGATGCACGCCACCGCCCCCGAGTCGCGGATCCTGACCGTGCAGCTGCGCGCCGACCGCGCCGGGGTGGACCTGCGGGTGACCGACGCCGGCGAGGGCATCTCGGCGGCCAACCTGCAGCGGGTGTTCGGGTACGGGTTCACCACCAAGCCGGGCGGGCATGGCTTCGGACTGCACACCTGCGCGAACCACGTCGCGCAGATGGGCGGGACCATCCACGCCGACAGCGCCGGGCCCGGGCGCGGGGCGACCTTCTCCCTGCGCTTCCTGCCCGCGCCGTCGCCGTCGCCGGAGGGCGCATGAGCCAGGCCGGTCCCCGGGAGCGTCCGGCGCTCGCCTTCCTGGTGGACAACCTCTTCGACGGGTTCGAGGGCGCCATCTGGGATGGCGTGGTGGAGGCGGCCCGCCGCCAGGGCGCGGACCTGTTCTGCTTCCTGGGGGGTCACTTCGGCCCGGGGCAGCCCGAGCGCAACGCGGTGTTCGAGCTCGTCGGCCCCGAGCGCGTGGACGCGGTGGTCGCCATCCTCGGATCGATCGGGTGCTACTCGCCGCTCGAGACCACCCTGGCCTTCGTGCGGCGCTTCGGCGCGCTGCCGCTCGTCTCGGTGGGGATGGAGGTCCCCGGCGTCCCCTCGATCCTGGTCGACGGCGAGGCGGGCGTGGCGACGCTGATGGACCACCTCGCCGGCGTCCATGGCCGACGCCGCATCGCCTTCGTGCGTGGGCCGCCGGAGAACGCCGAGGCGGACGCCCGCCTCCGCGCCTACCGCGACGGGCTCGCCCGGCACGGGCTGCCCTACGACCCGGCGCGGGTGTTCCAGGGCTGGTTCGACCGGGACTCGGGCCGGCGCGCGGTGGAGGCGCTGTTCGCCGGAGCGGGGCCGGCCCCCGACGCGCTGGTGGCCGCCAACGACGACATGGCCCTCTACGCCCTGGCCGCGCTGCGGGCGCGGGGCCTCTGCGTCCCCGGCGACGTCCTGGTGGCGGGCTTCGACGACGTCCTCGCGGCCGGCGCGCTGTTCCCGGCGCTCACCACCGTCCGCCAGCCGCTCCGGTCCATGGGCGAGGAGGCGGTGCGCCAGGCGCTCGCCCTCCTGCGCGGCGAGCCGGTCCCGGCGCGGACGGTGTTCCCCGCCGAGCTCGTCGTTCGTCGCTCCTGCGGGTGCGCGCCGCGGCCGCCGGTCCTGGCGGCGGCCCCGCCCCGAGGCGGGCCGGTGGAGGTGGACGGGCTCGTGGCCGCCGTCGCGGCGGCCTTCCCGGCGCTGGAGCTGCAGCTCGGCGCGGGGTGGGCCCTGCCCATCGCCCGCGCCCTGATCGAGGAGCCGACCGCGTCCGCCGCCAGCCCTGCGCTGCTCGAGGCGCTGGAAGCGCTCGCCGCGCGGGGCGTCGAGCTCCGCGTGGATGTGGCTGCCTGGCGGCCCGCGGTCGAGACGCTCCTCGGCGAGGCGCGCCGGACCCGCGCCGAGGGGGCGACGCTCACCGGCGAGGTGCTGGAATTTCTCTCCGCCCTCGCCCGCCAGGCCGAAACCGCCCTGCGCATCAAGGCCGACGAGGAGGCGAAGATCCTCCGGCGGGTGTGCCCGCCCACCGAGGTGTCCGAGGCCGAGTTCGAGCGGGTACTCCTCGCCGAGCTGCCCTTGCTGGGCGTGCGCAGCTTCTTCCTCTGTCGCCAGCAGCCCCCGGAGCCCGCGGCGACGCTGTTCGTGCACTACGACCTCGACCGCGCGGTGGCGCTCGACGCGCCGCTCGAACCGTTCGCGCCGGCGCGGCTCGTCCCTGGCCGGCTCGCGCCCGACCGGCGCCACGCCTACGCGGTGATCCCGATCCACTACCGCGACGAGCGGATGGGGTACGCCCTGTGCCAGCTCGGCCCCATGGGCCACGTGGGGTACGAGGTCCTCGGCCACCAGATCGGGACCACGCTCCACGTGGGGGCGCTGATGGGCGCCGTGCGGAGCCACAGCGCCGACCTGGAGGAGCGCGTCGAGGCGCGCACGCGGGAGCTGCGCGACCTGCACCGGCGACTGGTGGAGACCGCCCACCGCGCCGGCATGGCCGAGATCGCCATCGGGGTGATGCACAACGTCGGCAACCTCCTCAACAGCGTCAACGTGTCCGCGGACCGCATCGGCGAGGTGGCCGACCGCCTGGGGCTCGACGCGCTCCACCGCGTCACCGAGCTCCTCGACGCGCACCGGGCCTCGCTCCCCGCGTTCTTCGCCGAGGACCCCCGCGCGCCGCTGGTGCCCGAGTACCTCCGCAAGGTCGGCGAGGCGCTTGAGGGGGAGCGCCTCCGCATCCAGGCCGAGGCCCGCGAGCTCACCGGCAAGACCGCCCTGATCCGCGAGACCGTGCGCGGGCTGCAGGAGTACGCGCGCGGGGAGCGCGACGCCCAGCAGCTCGAGCCGCTCGAGCTCGCCGCGGTGGCGGAGGCGGCGCTCCGCATCCAGGAGCCCGCCCTGGTGCGCTACGGGGTCGAGGTGGTGCGGCGGTTCCTCCCTGCCCGCCAGGTCCACGCCCACCGCGCCAAGCTGGTGCACGTGCTCGTGAACCTGGTGAAGAACGCCGTCGAGGCCATGCGCACCACCCCCGGCGGCCGGCGCCTGTCGCTGGAGATCGTCCAGGAGGACGGCACGGCGCTCGTCCGGGTCCAGGACAACGGCGAGGGGATCCGGCCCGAGCACCTCGAGCAGCTCTTCACCTACGGCTTCACCACCAAGGCCGACGGCAACGGGTTCGGCCTCCACTCCTGCCGAGACCACCTCGCCGCGCTGGGCGGAACCCTCACCGCGGTGAGCGAGGGTCCCGGCCGCGGCGCGACCTTCACGCTCGCGCTGCCCACGCCGGAGCGGCCGTGAGCGCCGGCGCGCCGGTGGAGGAGCTCTCGCGGGCGACGGCCGCGCGGCGCCCGACGATCGGCTTCCTGGTCGACAACCTGTTCGACGGGTTCGAGCAGGCCCTCTGGAGCGGCGTCATCCGTGCGGCCGAGGCCCACGACACGAACCTGCTCCTCTTCCTGGGCGGCTCGCTCTCGCAGATGAACGCCGGCCGCTCGCGACCGCGCTGGGGGCGCAACGGTGTCTACGACCTGGTCTCGCCCGAGCGGGTGGACGGCCTCATCGTGCTCTCCGCGTCGCTGGGGTGCTTCCTCACCGCCGCCGAGTTCGCCGGCTGGCTGCGCCGGTTCGACCCGCTGCCGGTGGTGAGCCTCTGCATGGAGGTGCCGGGCGCGACCAACCTGCTCGTGGACGGCGGCGCGGGCGTGTCGTCGCTCATCGACCACCTGGTGCAGGAGCACG
>Ga0302321_100006411_pt1 | contig 10358 bp, 9 predicted proteins | sample Fen_T0_1_FD_202505 | JGI IMG/M metagenome (GOLD analysis project Ga0302321, IMG submission 202505) | Peat permafrost microbial communities from Stordalen Mire near Abisko, Sweden - Fen_T0_1 | ecosystem: Environmental > Terrestrial > Soil > Wetlands > Permafrost | place: Sweden: Abisko... | reverse complement strand
CGCGTCGTTCGACGACATCACCCGGCGACCGTGCTCCATCTCGATCTCGAACGCTTGCGCCTCGGGCATCGCCTCGGTCTCGCGCAACGTCGCGAGGATTCCCTGCACCGCGAGCGGGCCGTTGCGGGCGATGCGCTGCGCGATCTCCTTGGCCTTGGCGAGCGCCTGCCCGTCGGGCACGACGTGGTTGATCAGGCCGAGGTCGTAGGCGCGTTGCGCACTGATGTCCTCGCCGGCGAGCAGCATCTCGGCGGCCACCGCGTACGACACCTGACGGCGCAGGCGTACGGCCGATCCCGCCATCGGGAAGAGGCCGCGCTGCACTTCGGTGACTCCGAACACCGCGCTCTCACCCGCGACGCGGATGTCGGTGCCCTGCAGGATCTCGGTGCCACCCGCGCGGGCGAAGCCCTCGGCCGCCAGGATCACGGGCTTCGTGGGGCGGTAGGTCTTGAGCCAGCCGCCGAGTGCGATCTCCGGCTCCTTGGTGAAACGCTCGATCCACTCGTTGTCGACGATGCCCGCGCGCAAGCGGCCGATCTCCGCGAGGTCCATGCCCGCGCAGAACGTGTTGCCCTTGCCGGTGAGGATCGCGACGCGGATGCTGTCGTCGGTGTCGAGTCGCACCCACGCGTCGTAGAGGCGACAGAGCACCTCGGAGTTGGCGGCGTTGCGTTTCTCGGGACGGTTGATCGTGACGACGAGCACGGGCCCTTCGGCCTCGACGAGCACGAGCGGTTCGGTCATGGCGCTTCTCCTGCAGGGCAGCGGGACGGACGTGGCCTGTGGTCTACTACGCGCATGACCACCCCTTCGGAGCCGGTCCGGGTCACCGATGTCGTCGACCCCGGATCGGCCGCCTACCTCGGCGATCCCTACGCCGAACTCGGCCGCCTGCGGGCGCACGGTCCGTGCGTCGTCGACGAGGAGCGCGACCTCTGGTACCTCCTCGGCAGCGATGCCGTGCACGCCGGCCTCTCGAAGATCGTGCGGGGGCACCACCGCGGGCCCGACCGTCACGTCAACTTCCCCGGCAACCCGTTCGCCGCCGACGGACCCGGGCATGCGGGGCCGCGGCGCATCATCGCCCCTATGTTCAGCAACCGCGAGGTGCACGTGTTCCGCGACCGCGCGCAGGAGATCGTCGACGGCGTGCTCGCGACCGTGCCGGACGGTGGCGACCTCGGCGTGGTCGACACACTCGGGTTCGAGCTGCCCTACACGTTGACCTGTGACCTGCTCGGCATCCCCGACGTCGACGACCGCGCCGAACTGCGCGAGTGGACGTGGCACAGCTTGCAGTGCATCGACGTGTTCCTCCCCGACGAGCAACTCCAGCGGTACCTCGCGTCGGCGGCGCAACTCGCCGGCCATCTGCGGGAGGTCATCGAGTGGAAGCGCGCGAACCTCGGTGACGATCTCCTGTCGCTGATCATCCGCACCGCCGACGAGGGCGAGGTGATGATCCCGGAGCAGGTGGTGCCGTACGTACACACGCTGTACCTCGCGGGGATGCACACCACGGTGAACCAGACTGCGCTCAGCCTGCGCACCTTGCTGACCCATGCCGACCAGTGGCGCGCGCTCTGCGCCGATCCCTCGCTGCTCGACAACGCGGTCGAGGAGTTGCTGCGTTACGAGTCGACGGCGCAGTACATGCGCCGCACCGCGGAAGAAGATGTCGACCTCGGCGAGGTGGTCGTCCCTCGGGGTGCGGAGGTGGTGTGCTGGATCGCGTCGGCGAACCGTGACGTACGACGCTGGGGTCCGACCGCCGGCTCGTTCGACCTCACTCGCCCGGACGCCAAGCAGCACATCGCGTTCGGCAATGGTCCCCACGTGTGCATCGGGAGTTGGCTCGCGCGCCTCGAACTGCAGGTGGTGATCGGCACCATCGCGCAGCGGTTCCCGAACAGCACGATCCCCGAGCAGGACCTCGTGTGGGAGAGCCCGTTCATCCGCGGTCCGGAGCAACTCGTCGTGCGGTTGGCGCGGTGAGTGACCCGCGACTGACGTCGAGCCTTCGCGTCGACGGCAAGGTCGCGATCGTCACCGGTGCCGCGCACGGCCAGGGGCGGGTGACAGCTCGCGTCCTCGCCGCCGCCGGCGCCACCGTCTACGTGACCGACCTCGCGGCGGAGTCGGACGCCGGCACCGACGCCGCGCGGGACGCGGGCGCGAACTTCCTCGCCCACGACGTCACCGATCCCGCGAGCTGGGCCGCGGTGGTCGGACGAGTGGTCGCCGACACCGGGCAGGTCGACGTGCTGGTGAACAACGCCGGCGTCATCGAGTGGGCCACGATGACGGAGACGTCGTTGGCAACCTGGGAGCGCGTCCTCGCGGTGAACCAGACGGGACCCTTGCTCGGCATGCAGGCGGTCGCGCCGGTGATGTGCCCGCAGGGCTCCGGTTCCATCGTCAACACGTCGTCGGTCGGCGGTCTCGGTGGCTCCAGCCCGTGTTTCGCCTACGGGGCGAGCAAATGGGCACTGCGTGGCATGACGCGCGGCGCCGCGCAGGAGCTCGGGCCATTTGGCGTCCGGGTCAACGCCATCCTCCCGGGCACCATCGAGAGCCGCATGATCGAGGGGCAGGACCCCGGGGCCATGGCACGCGGCATCCCGCTCGGCCGGATCGGCGTGCGCGAGGAGGTCGCCCGGCTCACGCTGTGGCTGGCCTCCGACGAGAGCTCGTTCGTCTCCGGTGCCGACCACCTCGTGGACGGCGGAGCGAAGGCGTAGGACCACTTGACGGCCGGGCCGAGGTGGGTTCGACCGGGCCGACCGGGCCGACCGGGCCGACCGGTTCACCGAACGAGGCGCTGAGCGAGCACGATGGCGACATGACGAAGGACAAGGACGCCCGCCCGGTGGTCGAGGGGGACCGCGCCCCCGATCTCAGCGACGAGGGGATCGAGCGCTATGTGGTCGACGGCGCCACCGAGGGTGCACTCGACACTCTGGTGAACGTCGTGCGCGACGTGCTCGAGACCACGAAGCCGCACGACCGGATCGCCGTCGCGCAGTGGCTCAACGCGATCGTGGAGGGTGCGTCACCCGACGAACTCCGCGGCCTGCGTGACGTCGTGCTCACACGCGACGAGGTGCAGTACGGGGAACCGCCGATGCGCGCCGAGGACGAAATGGTGGAGCACTGGCGCAGTGGCATCTACCCCTACCGGAACCTGATGTCGCGCAAGGAGTACGAACGCGAGAAGTACCACCTGCAGGTCGAGCTCCTGAAGCTGCAGGCCTGGGTGAAGGACACCGGTCAGCGCATCGTGATCCTCTTCGAGGGCCGTGACGCCGCGGGCAAGGGCGGCACGATCAAGCGATTCATGGAGCACCTCAACCCTCGTGGTGCGCGCGTCGTCGCGCTCGAGAAGCCGACGCCCGAGGAGCAGGGGCAGTGGTACTTCCAGCGCTACGTGCAGCACCTGCCCACCAGGGGCGAGATCGTGCTGTTCGACCGCTCCTGGTACAACCGCGCCGGGGTGGAACGCGTCATGGGCTTCTGCTCCGACGAGGACGTCGCCGAGTTCCTGCGCGCCGCGCCCGACTTCGAACGCCATCTCGTGCGCAGCGGCGTGCACCTCATCAAGTTCTGGTTCTCGGTCAGTCGTGATGAGCAGCGGCGCCGGTTCACCGAGCGCGAACGGCACCCGCTGAAGCAGTGGAAGCTGTCACCCGTCGACCTCGCGTCCCTCGGCAAATGGGACGACTACACCGACGCCAAGAACGCGATGTTCCTCGCCACCGACACCAACGAGGCGCCGTGGACCGTGATCAAGTCCGACTGCAAGAAGCGGGCCCGCCTGAACACGATCCGCTTCGTGCTGCACAGCCTCGCCTACACCGACAAGGACGTCGGGAAGATCGGTCTCGTCGACCCGTTGCTCGTCGGCCGGGCGTCGTCGCTCTACGAGCTCAACGACACAAACGGCGACTGACGGGTGGCGACTGACGGGTGGCGACTGACGGGTGGCGACTGAGTCGCAGGGTCAGCCGCCGATGATCCGCACGGGTCGTTCGCCGTCCCAGGTCGCGGCCTTGGCGGACGACTTCCCGAGGAGGGTGAGGAACCCGGGGTCGGCGTCGACGATCTCGGTGTAGAACCCGAAGTCGCCGAAGGTGTCGACGTACGCGACTCGTTGCGGGTCGGTGATCTCCGACGCGAGGTCGTAGCCGAGCGAACGCAGATGCGCGACCTTGCCGTCGTAGTCGTGGGTGACGGTGCAGATCTGGTGGAACCCGCTCTCGTGCTTCGCGAACACGTCGCGGAACACGCTCGGGCGGGCGCAGTGCTGCTGGATGAGCTCGATCTGCACGGGCCCGGCCTGCGCGGCGCCGACCTGCATGTTCACGCCGGACGCCTCGCCGCGGTAGGTGATGGCGATCTCCATCGCGGGCAACACGGTGAACGGCCCGACGCCGAACACGGAGGCCCAGCGCTCGGCGGCGGTCGGGATGTCGTCGACGACGAAGCCGAGTTGGAAGAAGCGGTACTCGCCGTCGGGCCAGTCCTGCTCGTAGAGGGGGTGAGGGTGCCAGCTCATGCGCGGCACCGTACCGGAGTCAGCGGGAGAACGGAGTGAGCGGGAGAACGGATTCAGCGGGAGGCAGGCCGCGCGAGCACTTCCTGCATGACGGTGGCCACGAGTCGTCCGTGCTCGTCGTGGAGCGTGCCCTGCACGAGGCCGCGATGGCCGACGATGCCGAGCGTGCGCTGGTTGTGGAGGTGCCAGTGGTCGAAGTGCACCGGCCGGTGGATCCACACCGAGTGATCGAGGCTGGACCCCGACCAGGCGCCGTGTTCGATCTCCTCGGGGTGGGTGCGGAACACCATGTCGAGGAGGAAGTAGTCGCTGGCATAGGCCAACAGTGCCGTGTGGAGCGCGGGGTCGTCGCCCACCGGGCGGGGGACCTTCATCCAGTGCGGCCGGTCGCCTTGGGCCTGCGCGCCGCCGAGGAAGGTGGGCGGTTCGCCGATGCGCATGTCGAGCGGCGGCGGAACGTCGACCCAGGTCATGCCGAACGGTCGGCGCTCCTCGGGCATCTGGTGCACCCAGTCCTGCACCCGGGGGAGCTCGTCGGGGTGGGGGGCGTCGGGCCGGACGCTCGGCATCTCGGGGCCCGTCGGATTCGTGTGGAACGAGGCGATCGCGGTGAGCAGCGTGCGCGTCCCCTGGAGCAGGGTGACCCGCCGCGTCGCCATCGAGCGTCCGTCGCGCACGCGCTCCACCACGAGGTCGATCGGCTCCTCGGGCACGCCGCCCTCGACGAAGTACGCGTGGAGCGAATGGGGGTCCTTGCCCTCGACGGTGGCGCTCGCCGCCATGACGGCCTGGCCGAGTTGCTGGCCACCGAAGAGGCGGTTGAAACGCCCGTGTTCGCTCGTGGCGCGGAAGCGGTCGTCACCCAGCGGCTCGAGCGCGAGGGCCGCGAGCAGGCTGTCGAGGGAAGCGCCGATCGCCTGGTCGAGGTCCGCCGGCGCGTCCTGGGGCTTCTGCACGCGTCATGGCTACCACGCACCGCCGAACCTGTGCGAAGCTCCGCCGGCACACGGGACGACCAGGGGGAGTGCTGATGTTGAGTGGCGAGAAGATCCTCGTCACCGGGCCCGCGGGCCGGATCGCGCAGCCGTTGGCGCGCACGCTCGCCGCCGACAACGAGGTGTGGGGTATTGCTCGGTTCAGCGAGGAGGGCTCGCGTGAGCGGGTCGAGGCGCTGGGCATCACCACGCGCCGGATCGACTACTCGACCGGCGAGTTCGGCGATCTCCCCACCGACTTCACCTACCTGTTGCACATCGCGGCCGACTTCAGCGAGACCGACTACGACCGCGCACTGCGGGTGAACGCCGAGGGTACCGGCCTCCTGCTCGAGCACTGTCGCACGGCCAAGGCCGCGCTGGTGATGTCGACGGTCACCACCTACAAGCCCAACCCGGATCCGTGGCACGCGTTCGTCGAGGACGACGCGCTCGGCGACGCGTTGGCGCCGCCGGCCCACACGTATTCGATCTCGAAGATCGCCGAGGAGGCGGTGGCCCGATACTGCGCCCGCTCGTTCGACCTGCCGATCGTGATCGCTCGCATGTGCGCGGCCTACGGCGAGATGGGCGGCCTCGCCAAGTGGCACCTCGACGCCGTCGCCGCGGGACAGCCGGTCGTGACCCGTTCCGACCCGATGCCCTACAGCCCGATCCACGACGACGACATCGCCGCGCAGCTCGAACCCCTGCTCGATCGCGCCAGCGTGCCCGCGTTCATCACCAACTGGGGTGGCGACGAGCCGGTGAGCGTGCAGCAGTGGTCGCAGTACTTCGGCGCACTGCTCGGGGTCGAGGCCCAGGTCGATGTGCGACCGATCCCGGGCGCGTCGGTGGGATCGGTGGGCGACCATGCGCGGCGCCTCGCGATCACCGGACCGTGCACGGTCGACTGGCGCGAGGGCTACCGGCGGATGGCCCAGCAGTACTACCCGGACCGAGTCAAGTGAACCGAGTCGAGTGAGCAGTGAGATGAGCGCGGACGAGCGGTACCCGAGCGCGGAGCAGTTGATCGCCGAGGTCGTCACGGAGACGGGCCTCGACGACTTCGGACCCGGCGACTTCCGTACGGGGCTCGACGTGTTCCTCGAGAGCCTCCGGCGCGACTCCGGCCTTGCCCCGTCGACCGATCCGCGCGTCGTCGGCGACATCCGCCGCCGCCTCACGAACCGCCACCTCGTCGAGGACTGGTACGCGAAGCATCCGCAGATCGACGACCTCCCGCTGCGCGGCCCGATCGACATCAACGGCTTGCCGCGCACGGGCACCACTGCGCTCGCCAACATGCTCTCGCTCGACCCGCAGTTCCGGTCGCTGCGGGGCTGGGAGCAGAAGCACCCCGTACCGCCCCCGGTGCTGGGGCAGGAGGACACCGACTGGCGCCGCCAGGCGCTCATCGAGGAGAACGCCAACCTCCCGGCAGAGCTGCACGCCATGCACATCTACGAGGTCGACGCCACCATGGAGGACGGCGAGACCCTCGGGTTGTCGTTCCAGGGGCAGCAGTTCACCCTGCCGGTCTACGGCTACCACGACTGGTGGCGTCGTAACGACATGACCGACGGCTTCATGTACCAGCGGCGGACGGTCAAGGTGCTGCAGTCGCAGCGTCCACCCGACCTCTGGCTGTACAAGGCGCCGCACCACAACTTCCACCTCGAGGCGTTGCTCGCGGTGTACCCCGACGCCAAATTCGTGATGACCCACCGCGACCCGGTGAAGTCGGTGCCGTCGTGGGCGAGCATCGTGTCGACGATCTTCCCGACCTCCGAGCAGCCGTTCGACTTCCACCGTTGCGGACACGAGGTGTCGAACCACCTCCGCACCGGGGTGGAACAGGCCATCGCCGCCCGGGCGCGCATCGGCGAGGATCGCTTCCTCGACGTGTACCACCGCGACCTGGTCCGGGACCCGATGACCGTCGTGCGCCGCGTCTACGACTGGCTCGGCTACGAACTCACGCCCGCGGCCGAGGAGACGCTGCGCAGCTGGCAGGCGGCCAACGGCAGCGACAAGCACGGCAATCACCGCTACACGCCCGAGCAGTTCGGCCTCGCCTCGGCGCAGCTCCGCTCCGACTTCCGCTTCTACACCGACCACTTCGACGTCGAACTCGAAGTCGACGCCTGATCAGGAGATTCCGATGGCACTTCCCACCTGGGCCGAGCAGCTGCGCGCGCTGGAAGGCGTGGTCGACACGCTCATGGAGACGTGGCGCCCCGACGGCGCGACCGAAGCCGAACTGCAGGACATGAACAAGCTCGCGCTGTCGATCCTGTCGGAGGGTTACCTCTGCCGGGTGTACACCGACGCCAAGCGCCCGGTGTTCATGCCGTTGTGGAACTACGCGTACAACCAGGGTGGGCCCGACCCCGACTACGTGTACTCCACCTGCGAGGTCGACATCGACGGGGTGTACCGCATCAGCGGGTTCCGCGGGACCACGCGCTTCGTCGAGATCACGCAGCAGGGCTTCGACATGATGAGCCCCGGCGACATGTCGTCGGGTGGAGCGGTGCCCGCGACACACGACCTCGACGAAGTCGTGCTCGATGCCGAGGGCTACTTCGACGTGATCCTGAGCGCGGAACGACCCGCCGGCCACACCGGCGACTGGTGGCAGCTCGCGCCCACCACGAAGCGCCTCCTCATGCGCAAGTGCTCGTGCGACTGGCGCAACGAGCAGGACGCCCGCGTCGCCATCAGCCGCGTCGATGACGGTGGGGCGGACATGACACCCGAAGAGATCGCGCGTCGCTTCGCCGATCTCGCCGAGTGGATCGTCGGCATGATCGGGTTCGACATGGCCTTGGTGCGCTGGTATCGCGAGCACCACGGGGTGAACACGTTCCTGCGCTCGGGCAAGATCGACGCGATGGGTGGGCTGCCCAAGCAGGCCTACTACGACGGCATCCACGAGATCACCGACGATCAGGCGCTGATCCTCGAGACCGAGATCCCGGGCAAGGTCCGCTACTGGCAGGCGCTCGTGGCCGACGACCGGTTCGCCACCCTCGACTGGGTGAACCGCCAGTCGAGCCTCAACGACTTCCAGGCCCACATCGACAGCGACGGGAAGTTCCGGGCCGTGATCTCACGACTCGACCCTGGTGTGCCCAACTGGCTCGACAAGGGTGACTACCCCTGGGGGATCATCCAGATGCGGTGGAACCACGCCGACGTGTACCCGGATCCCACGATCAAGTTGGTGCCCTTCGCCGAGCTCCGCGGCCACCTGCCCGCCGATACGCCGGTCGTCACGCCCCCGGAACGCGCCGAGCAACTCCGAGCCCGCCGGGAGGCCGTGCAGCTGCGCCGGATCTGGTGATCTCGCTCCCGGGCCGGGCGCGGAGACAAGCGCTCGGAATCTCCGTATGCTCCGCATCAGTACCGGCGTTCGCCGGGGCTCGACAAGGGGGGAACATGAGGACAACCAGCAGGCGCACCCGCGCCTTGATCGGGGGTGCTCTCGTGGCCGCACTGGCCGTCACCACGTTGGTGGGGGCGAGCAGCGGGGCGGGAGCAGCCAGGAAGGTCCGGGGTTTCGACGGCTCCACGTTGAAACTCGCGGGCATCGGTATCGGCGCCCAGTTCGCCGACGCCGGCACTGCCGCCGAAGCGCGCATCAAGCGCTTCAACGACACCAACGAGGTCAAGGGCGTCAAGATCACCTGGTCGGGCTTCGTCGACGACAAGCAGGACCCGGCGACCGCACTCTCGGAAACCCGACGCCTCGTCACCCAGGAGCAGGTCTTCGCGCTGACGGCCGACACGTCGCAGTTCAACCCGGGTGACTACCTGAAGCAGCAGCACGTGCCGTACTTCGGGTGGGCGTTCGACGCCACCTACTGCAGTCCGAAGCCCAGTACCAGCCTGTGGGGCTTCGGCTTCACCGGTTGCCTGCTGAACCCGGCCCCGTCGGTCATCCCGAACGCGAACTTCCAGAACTACAAATTGGTGAGCGCGGCGACGGGCAAGAAGACCCCGACGCTGTTCCTGATCGGCAACGACTCCGAGTCGTCGAAGATCTCGATCCAGAACCAGCTCATCTCCACCGCCAAGGCCGGCTTCAAGGTGGTGGGCAGCGACAACAGCATGCCGCTGCCGCCCGTGCCGGACTACACGCCGTACGCGCAGAAGGCCATGACCGCGGACAACGGGAATCCGCCGGACGCGATGCTGTGCCTGCTGTCGACGGACTGCATCAACATGTACAACCTGATCAAGGCCCAGGGCTACAAGGGCTCGTACATCAGCAGCCTGTACTCGGGTCTGCTCACCAAGCTGATGTCCGGCAGTTACGCGGCGATCTTCTTCGTGGCACCCGATCAGCAGACACCGGCACAGAAGCAGATGGCCGCCGACATCAACGCGATCAAGGCGGGCGCCGGCGATGCACTGTCCTCGGCCCAGGTCGCGGGGTACGCCTCGACCGACATGTTCATCTCGGCCCTCAAGAAGGTCGTGGCCAAGAGCGGCAAGAGCGGGATCACGCCGGAAGCCGTGCAGAAGGCGGCCTCCACGATGACGTGGCAGATCAAGGGGCTCACCGGTCCGGTCTCGTACCCGAAGTCGACGGTCACCCTGTATCCCTACTGCAACGCAGTGGTGGGAAGCGACGGCACCACGTGGTCGCAGAAGGAAGCCTACGACTGCTCCAACGTCCAGTACCCGGCTCCGAAGAAGTAGACGTCCGGGCGGGCAACCGCGCGGGCTGATGAGCGAGCAGTGGGGGGGGCCGCCGGGGCCGCCCCCCACGCGCGCGCGCGAGGTGCGCCCAAAACAGATTATCGCCCCGGGGCGAC
>Ga0302321_100006410_pt1 | contig 10358 bp, 9 predicted proteins | sample Fen_T0_1_FD_202505 | JGI IMG/M metagenome (GOLD analysis project Ga0302321, IMG submission 202505) | Peat permafrost microbial communities from Stordalen Mire near Abisko, Sweden - Fen_T0_1 | ecosystem: Environmental > Terrestrial > Soil > Wetlands > Permafrost | place: Sweden: Abisko... | reverse complement strand
CCGCGCCGTCTGTCCGTCAACGGTTCGGGGATGAGAGCACAATGACTCGACTAAGCATGTAGTCCTGACTGTGGAGCGCTTCCGGACGCGAGTTCGATTCTCGCCACCTCCACCAAACCAAAGAATGGCGGCCCCCGAGCGGGGCCGTTTTCTTGCCAACTTCGCCCCACGTCCGCGTTGAGCGATGGGCTAGGCGGCAACCTCGTGGGAAGGACGGGTTAGCCGGCACCCGACACTTCGCACACGGGAGATCAGAGAGTTTCGTGGCGGCGCGTTGATTCAACGCAAGTGAACCTCCAACTGCATGCCGACACATGCGCTATCTCGTCAAAGACTCTGCCAACGCTCGCCACGCGTCGGTACCCGAGATGAACAAACGCAGCGGTACAGACACCACAATCAGCGCACCACCCCAAAGATAGACTTTGTGCACTCGTCCCCGCGAGAGGAAGTCGTAGACTCCAGCAACAACGACGAAAAGCAATGACAGACCGAACGATCCCGGAGCCCCGAGCAGCGGCAAAACGCCAGGGAGCCGCGCAATTGCAGGCACGATGATGCTTATGTAGGCCAGCAGCATGAGCCGTTTGTGGGTCTCCTTGTCACGCCGCAGAACCAGGGCGGCCCCGACGAAGCTCGCGAACAGGACCATGTCGAATAGGGGGATGACCAGGAAAGCCAGCGGATCCATTCCTGGCGGCGCGGAGCCCCGTACCGCGGTGCGAATGGCAATGAACGTGCCCACCATCACCATCGTGACCGCGAGGATGGCACCTGCCACTCCTAGGCGGCGGTGCACCACGACGCGGTGACTCGCGACCAGAGCGGTCTGGACCACGAAGAAGAGCACCCAAGCCGTGAACAGCGCGCCATGCACGTGGACGAGCGCAGTGACCGGCCCCCCGGTGAGCGTCACCGTCGGGCCGCCAGCGAAGAATTGCATGTAATACGAAGAGGCGAAGCCGGCGAATACAGTGAGTCCCATCGCGGCGGCCATGCCTCCGTAGAACAGGCGGTCGTGCCTGCCCACCTCACTTAGGGGCGATTTCAGGGGGGATCTGGAAAGCGTGCTTGCAGGCATTGCGGGCCTTCGACTTGGCGGGAGTGTATGACTAAAGAACTGAAGCTAGCCGGCGGCGCACTGCGGCGGGGGCGGCTCATGTCCCCCCATGCCATAGGATTGGCATAGCCGACGTTGGCTCCGCATCGTGGCAGTGATACCGCGCAAGCGTCAACCCTCGTGTCCGCACAGTCAACGCCGCGGACTGAACGCTGCTCCCTTAGGTCGTCGTATCTTGGGCGGTCCGATGATTTTCCACTCGGCATAGCGCGCCATGATCTCCTGCCGCTCCGCCTTGTACGCTGCTCGTTACCATTTGCCCGTTAGCGGGTTGCGGGCGCGGAACGGACAGAGGAATAGCGTGTCAGTTTGAGCAGCAAGGTCGTCGCGAAGACACATCCCGTCGTAGGGAATATGAATGGAACGGAATCCGCGGAATCTGGCATACCACCATAAGTCCTCAACTGCGCCCATCGGTGGGTGGCATCATTTCGCTGGCGCTACGTCGGTAAGGTCCTGAAACGTGAACAGCTTGGCATCAACGAATTTTTCCACGGCATTTCCACTATAGGTTTTGCCGCCCGCCAGTTCCAGCTTCTTCACCGGCGCGCCCGGCCGGAGGTCGAGATCGTCGAGCTTCACCCAGAACGTCGCCGGTGTCATGGCCGAATCGAAGATCACCACGCGATTGGTGCTGTCGCTCACGGTCCGCCAGATGGTCGATGAAACCCAAGGCTGTTCTTCGAGGGAGAAACCCAACGGGGTGCCGACGCTGCGCATCAGCGACAATACGGACATCGGGGCCTGGAACTTGAAGTCCTGCTGCGGTGTTCCGCTGATGTACTTCCTGGACGCTTCAGCCGGAAGCGCGTCAAGCAGGTACGTCGTCCGAACGAAGCGGTCCGCGGCGCGGGAAGTGCCGGGCAAGGACTTCTCCAGGCCACCGGCTTCCTTCCAATACTCCATGATCGCCAATTGTTTGTCATAGGTGGGCGAGTTGGTCACGACTTTGTATTGCTTGCCGTGGTGGATCACCAGCTTGCCATCGATGTACTCGAACACAGCCGAGTCGCCGGTGGCATCCGAAATCACCAAGTGCATGTTGGCAGGCCGGCCCGTGCCCAGCACCACGGTCTGCACGCGGAATTCCTCCTTGCGGAGGTCGGCAACTGCTTCGGCGACGGTGGCAAAGTTGTCCAGCACGTACTGCGGCCAGGTGCTGAGCGAGATTACCGTGGCACCCTCAGACGGCTTGCCGTAATTCGACTCGACCAGGGCGAGTTCGTTGACCACCAGCCCCTTCTCATTCATTCCTTCGGCCGTGCCGATGTCGTAGGCCGTGACGATCAGGCTGCCGTACTTCGACTCCCACGAGATCGTGTTCTTGCCGCCTCTGCCGTCGCGCTTCATGCCCCGCGGTAGCACCCACATGTTGGAATGCATGTCCTCACCCCAGTCCATCGAACGGCCGACGATGACGGTGCCATCCTTGGCAACGAAGAGCGCCCGTGTGCAGGCCGCTACTGGGGCGGGGGTGGAGGACAAGGCGACTGCGGCGATGAGCCCAATCACGGATCCGCGATGAACACGGCTAGTTCGCATTATTCTTTTCCTGTGAAATATGGACGACAGCAGTCCATGCATTATCGCCTACAGCGACTCGTCGGGCGCTGCCGCATGGAGTTTTAGGCTAACTGTCTTTCCTTTGCAGGTCCGCGCAACAACACTCAAGAGTTTTGGGCGCAGCCATAAGCCAACGCACCTTCAGCTACCTCCGCGATCGCCACTCATTGAGTCTTTCAATAGTAACGGTCGGCCTCCATGTCGCATAAGCTGCGGCGTCGACTGACCGCATCAATCCTGTGGCGGGGCGTTGCCGCGCGTCGGTAGCGCTTTCAGGAGCGGGGTAATGATGTCCATCGGCAACGGAAACACGATGGTCGTATTCTTGTCCGCCCCGATAACCGTCAGAGTTTCCAGGTAACGCAGCTGGATGGCCTGTGGCTCCTGCGCCAGCACCTTGGCGGCCTGGTACAACTTTTCCGACGCCTGCAACTCTCCTTCCGCGTGGATTACCTTGGCGCGCCGTTCGCGTTCTGCTTCCGCCTGCCGCGCAATGGCCCGAATCATGGATTCGGTCAGGTCGACCTGCTTCATCTCGACGTTGGAGACCTTGATCCCCCACGAGTTGGTCTGTGCATCCAGCGCTTGCTGGATATCGAGGTTCAGCTTTTCGCGACCCGCCAGCATGTCGTCGAGCTCATGCTTGCCCAGGACCGACCTCAGCGTCGTCTGTGCTAACTGGCTTGTCGCATTCATATAATCTTCGACCTGGATGATCGCCTTTTCCGCATCGATGACTCGGAGATAGACGACCGCACTGACTTTCACGGACACGTTGTCGCGCGAAATCACGTCCTGTGTCGGCACCTCGAAAACGACGGTGCGCAAATCCACCTTGACCATCTGCTGGATGCCGGGCACGAGGATAACGAGGCCCGGACCCTTCACCCGCCAGAACCTGCCAAGCTGGAACACGACGCCACGTTGATACTCGCGCAGGATACGCAGCGACGACGAGACAAGCACCGCCAATAGGACCACGACAATCATTGGGGAAATCCATGCCATTTCACTCTCCTTCCGCAGCGGAAACGCGTGGCAGCATGCCATCGATAGCGACAACGCGAATCCTTTGCCCGCGCGCCAGGTGACCCGCGGTCCGAACCTTCCACGTCTCGCCACGAATGTTCGCCCAGCCGATTTCACCGGAGACCTCCAGCATCTCGCCGTTGGCTCCAACCATTGTCGTCAAGCCGCTCACAATCGGTGCGCGGCGCGCCCGCAGCGCCATCCGCGCCACGACGACAAGGAATACCGTGGACACCACGGCGAGGAATGCGACCAGCGGCCAAGGAATGCCGAAGCCGCCAGCGCCAGTGTCGATCAACATCAGGGTGCCTGCGACGAAAGCGATAACTCCGCCGACGCCCAGAGAGCCGTAGGACGGCAAGAACACTTCGGCAACAATGAAAGCGATGCCGACGATGATCAGTGCGAGGCCTGCGAAATTGACCGGGAGCAAGTGAAATGCGTAGGCCGCCAAGAGCAAGGATACCGCGCCGACAACACCGGGAAAGACCAAGCCGGGATTGCTGAACTCGAAGAACAGCCCGTATAGGCCAACCAACATAAGGATCAACGCGATGCTGGGATTGGTGATCACCGTTAATAGGCGGTCGTGCCAGTCCGGTGCCCACTCCACGACCGGCGCACCCGCCGTGTGCAGCACGCGTTCCGTCCCAGCCACATCGACTTTGCGGCCTTCGATTTGCTGAAGCAGTCCGGTGACATCGGCGGCGGTCAGGTCGACAACATTTCGTTCGCGCGCTTCGGTCGCGGACAGACTCGCCGCATCGAGAACGGCCTTTTCGCCCCACGCCGCATTGCGCCCGCGCAATTGCGCAAGGCTGCGGATGTACGCCGCGGCGTCGGAATATGCCTTGCGTTCATGCACATCCTTTGGCGTCGGCTCCTTCGACTTATCGGTCGCACCAGACGGTTCGGGCGCCGATGACCCGATACCAATCTGCACCGGTGAAGCGGCGCCGAGATTGGTTCCCGGCGCCATGGCCGCGACGTGGCTGGCATAGAGGATGAACGTGCCTGCACTTGCCGCCCGCGCGCCCGAGGGGGCGACGAATGCAGCCACCGGTATGGGCGATGCGAGGATGTCCTGCACGATCAACCGCATCGACGTGTCGAGCCCGCCCGGCGTATCGAGCGTCAACACGACGAGTTGCGCACCTTCCTTGCTGGCGAGCGCGAGCCCGCGGTGCACGTAGTCGGCGGTGGCCGGGCCGATTGCGCCATCGATGGACAGCGTAACCACGGGCGCCGGCGCTGCGGCGCACAACGCCGTGGCAACTGAAAGCGCCACAAATCCGAAGAGCTGCGAAACGGTCATCGAAAAAGGACCATAACTGCACCGGGACGGCAACACCCGCGTGACTGTTTCGTGCGGGCACCCATTATCCTCCCGCTTTGAACGTCCCGCGGCGACGCGAAGGACTTCGCTCGCAGGGCGTAACCCCTTCAGGCGGGCACCTACGGAGCATTGCCCTTGATGGCCACCTCACGCGCCAATCGCAGCTTCGATCTCGGCAAAGGTACGCGCTACATCATGCCTGACCTGTGGCGGAAGCCCAAGTTGCCGCGCAATTTGCGTCAGGGAAAACATGCCTCGCACTGTGCGAGTTGCCGACGTCGCGTCGGCAGACCCAGATTCGATCACCAGTGCGTGCTGGCGGCCGGAGCGTTTCAACGTTTCGACGATGTCGCCAACACGAACTTGCAGCACGTCCTGCAGCTCCATCGCTTCCAGGACGTCTGCGGGCGTCATCACCTCGCTAACAAGAACCTCAACATGCCGCACACCTCGGTCTTGCGCAATCTGAATCGGTTTTTCCCCCAAGATGTCGTTGGAAGTGACGATCCCCATAATGACTCTTGCGTCATCGACGACAAACAGTGCGCGAACTCCATTCGTGATCATCGCCTGGTGAGCTTCTTCGACGTGCGCGCCGGTTCCAATCGTTACCGCCACGACTCGGCTCAAGTCCGTCATCACGTCGGCCGCAGGAGAGTTTGCTTGTACGCGTAGCTCGGAGGTTTGACTTTGCAAGCGATAGGAGACACCGGATCTGGCTTTCGATTGACGAAGCGAACGATACGGCGGCTCCTCCGAGCGCCGTTGCGCCTGCGCGGGACGCAGATCGTTTGCGTGCCCAAATCCAGAGAGCATTCTCTCGACGAATTGACCGCCATGCTTTGCTTCCATCCCAGCCGCGGCTGTTGCCTCGTTCGACGCCAAGTTCTTCTTCGTCATCATTGACTCCAGAGTGCGGGTTGGTCGACGTGCGCTTCAACGCCTCGCGCACGGGTGCATCTTGGCACTGTTGGAACAGGAATGCAGCTATGGCTCAATCGTTTGCGCAGGGAGATCAGCGTGTGCCAACTCCGCGCTCAGACCGACTTTGGTGGCGCCGGTTCCCGAGCTCCGCTAACCAGCCGTTCCGGCGTCACATGGATTGTTGCGCCGCGGCATACGGCCTGCTTGGGGCCCGCGGCCACGGCCACTCTTTGCATATCTCGACCACCTCAATCGGGAACTAAGGATATCAAGTCTGACTATTGCCCGTGATCACTGCCTACAAACCTGTCCTCCATGGGTACCAGCGCTCGATGCCGAGGACATTCGACGCGATCGGTGGCAAGGAAGCCGTGAATGACGAAACCGTCGAGGCTGAATCTTGAATTATTCGACTGGTACTCGATGTGCGCGAAACAAACGAAACATAAATGACCTCACCGTGAAGTCTCCCTGCCGCACCGGCCCACTAGACTGAATTGCATACGATGCCGCGATCGGTGCGATGCCTCGCATTCGTCAAGGAGTCTCACATGGGCGCAGTCCTGAGTGTCTTGTACGGCATTGTCGTCTACACATTCTTTCTCGCGACCTCTTTGTACGTGATCGGTTTCGCCGGCAACCTTGTGGTGCCGAAGTCGATCGATAGCGGGACGTCGACCCCGCTGGCCGAGGCCTTGATCGTGAACCTGCTGCTGCTGGGCCTGTTCGCCGTGCAGCACAGCGTGATGGCTCGACCCGCGTTCAAGCGCCGGTGGACCCGAATCGTACCGGAGCCGATCGAGCGCAGTACGTATGTGCTGGCCGCGACCCTGGCGCTCGCCCTCTTGCTGTGGCAGTGGCGGCCGATCGCCGATCCGGTCGTCTGGACGGTCGAAGACCGCGCCGTAGTCATGGTGCTGCACGGCGTGTTCTGGCTCGGCTGGACGGTGCTGCTGACCAGCACCTTTCTGATCAACCACCTCGAGATGTTCGGGTTGCGACAAGTGTTCGCGCGGCTGCTCGGTTACGCCACGCCCGCACCGGAATTCAAAACGCCGTTGTTCTATCGCCATGTGCGCCACCCCATCTACCTCGGATTTCTGCTCGGCTTCTGGGCGACGCCGCACATGACCGCGGGCCATCTTCTCTTTTCCGCGGCGACCACCGGCTACATTCTGATCGGTATCTATTTCGAAGAGCGCGACCTCATTGCGCAGTTCGGTGACCGCTATCGCCACTATCGCGAACGGGTTGGGAAGCTCCTACCGTGGCCGCGCAAGGCACACCGGTAGTGCTCTGTCTTGAAGACGATATCGAAAGGAGCGCGACATGATCGGTATATTCGTGACGTTCCGCTATGGAGACAATTTCGACGAGCAAACCGTGCGGAAGATCGCTGAGACCGCACGCGTAAGGTTTGAGGGAATGCCGGGGTTACGCTCAAAGGCCTTCACGCTCAATTCCGGGAAGCGTGAGGCCGTGAACTTCTACGTTTGGGACTCGGAGGACGCGGCCAAGGCGTTCTTCACTGATCAGTTACTCGAGCGCGTGGCCGGTCTCTACGGTGTGCGCCCTAGCATCGACTTTGTGCAGATTGCCACGCTCGTGGAGAACTCCCGCGCGTGATGTAATCCAAGGATGACGCCCAATCCGTCGCTGCACCGGACCCGCGACGACGGGCTTCACCCGCCTGCGCGGGCCGCCAGGTCGCTGGCAGCGATTGTTCGATCGCATCATCGACCAAACAACCTTCCCAGGGCCTTGCTCACAGGATCGGCACCCGGCGTGGCCGAAGGCGCCTTGGTCCCTGCGGCCGCTGCGGCCGGTGCACCAAGGGCCACGGCACAGGGGCCGGAACCGCTTCGCCCGATGGCCCCGAATAGCAGCACGCCGACCTCCGACAGACCGCCCGTGCCAACCGCCGCCCCAATCCGCGCAGCGGTGGTTACGGAAGCCATTGCGTCGATGCTCACCTGCGGATGGCGCAACGGACCGTGGAGGCGGACGAGCTCGGCGATTTGCGGGATGTCGATCGAAATGCCTTCGCGAAGCTGCGGCTTGAACGTGACGTCGATCGATTCGTTGCGCAGGTCCAGCGTGCCGCTGACCGAAACGCCAACTTTCTGTGTTTCCGCGGCCACGGAGCGGTCGATGCGTGCAATGCCGGCCGCGAGCGGCAGCCGGATCACCGCACATTTGAGCTCGGTGGTCGGATCCTTGTCGCGGAATGGATTGGCCGCCTTGGCGACGCGATCGAAGGCGCTGTCCAGGTTGAGGTTCGCGTTGGCAATGGTCGCCGGACCGGCAATCGCCGTGAAATTGCCGCTCGCGGTCGCTGCCCATTCGTGCAACGAGGCTCCTCGTGCATGCACGTCGGCCTTCACCGAAGTCTTGCCGCCCTTGGCGTCGCGTCGCACGTCCAGTGCGGCAAGCTCGGCGCCCAGGTCAAGATTCTTCGCGTCGATCGTCAGCGCCATGTCGGGCGCACCGTTCGCCGGCACGTTCAGCGTCACGTGCGCGTCGACATTGCCGCCAAAGGTCGCGGCCCTCAGCAGCGGCACATCGAGATGGCCGTCGTTCAGTATGAAGCGGATCTCGACAGCCGAGAATTCCCGTGTTGGCGAGACGACGAGCCTGCCGATCTTCATGTCCCCCGCTGCATCTGCCGTGCGCAGCATCGCAAGTGGCAGCGGCGTGTCCGAAAACAAGTAGGTCGACGAGGCACTTGCGCCGCCTGCCGCTGGCGGGGTGCCCGCGAGCCTGCTATGGACGCCGACCGACATCGCTGCTTGCGCCATTGTCAGGACCGGCGCCGCCAAGTTGATGGTGTAGCGCAACCGCGCACCGCCGGACACCACCGAGATCGCGCCTTTGACAACGTTGGGTCCGATGGCAACTTCCAGCTCGTCCATATGCACGGCGTCGCCGTCGACGCGCAGCTTCGTCCCGATCGCTGCCTTCTGTCCGTCGATCTCGCCGGATAGCGCAATCGGATAAGGCCAGCGGCGCCCAACCAGGGAATCGAGTGAACCCAGTTGGCCGCGGAGCACCACGGCGACATCGTTGATCCTGCCGCGGAATTCGGCGTTCGCCAGCGATTGGGAATCGCGCGCCGACAGCGTGAGTGATTCGATCGCGATCTTCGTCACTGCGCTCGACTTGCCGTCGCGGAAGGTGAGCGTGCCGTTGGTCACGGCGAAGTTGCTGATACCCAATGCCGTCAGCGAGGCGCCCGCGGCCTCCCCCGGCGCCGCACCGGCCGCTTTTCCGTTGAAGTCCCAGTTGGCATGGCCCTGTCCGTCGGTCTCCAGCGCGATCGTCGGATCGACGAGGTCGGCGCGGATGACCTCTATGCGCTGCAGCAAAAGAGGCAGCAATGCAACTTCGATTTCCAGCTGCTTCGCGGAAAGCATCGCCGGCACATGGCCCCACGGCGCGTTGGCCAGTGCGAGATCATGGGCCACGAGCCGCGGCGCCAGCGACACTTTGAGGTCGATACCCTGGCGAATCGTGGCGTCGCGCCCCGTAACCTGCTTGATCCTCGCCTCGATCGGCGCGATGTAGTCGTTCGGGTCGATGCGCCATACCGCGATCGCGATGACGATGAACAGCAGCGCAAGCAGCCCCCCGGCTGTGGCGAGAACGACGAGAAACGGGCGGCGCATCCGAGAATTCTAGCGCCGAGTCCGACGCCTATGGCAATGACGGCGGCGGTGGCCGGTGCATCATTCGAATTGCGTATGATCGATGCTGATCGTGTGCGTGGCGAGATAAACCTCTCGCAGGAAGCACACCAGGCCGCAAATCACCGCCACCATTGCGCTAACGAACAGCGCGCCGGCGAGCCATTGCAGATTGGTGGCAAAAAATTCCTCCACGAACAAGGCAACGATAACAAGACAGACGAGCAGCGCGGCCGAAGTGCAGTAGTTGATGGACCAGCTGCACACGCGCCGGCGTCGCTCCAGGTTGCCCATCTCCACGCGCGCCGCCTCCCGGGCATTGGCATTCAGTGCGGACCAGGTCTTCTCGAAGCTCCGGGCGCGGTCGATGATGCGGCCGAGCCGGGTTGCCATCACTCCGAGCAGTCCGGCGATGCCGGTCAGCAGAAATACGGGCGCGATGGCGAGCTGAATGGCATGCGAAATGATGGCGGTGCTGAGTTCGGCGGGCATGGTGTGGCTTCGTGACCGGCTAAGGGAGTGGGTTGACCCCTGAATATTGCCATACCGGGCAGCGGTCGCTCTTGTGACCAAAAAGGCGAGTCGACGTACTTTGGCCTATAGTGAAGGAGCGCCATGATGGTCCCGGCGATCCACAGGAGCGAACCATGTCCCATCAGCCCCCGAAGGAAAGCAAGAAGAAGTCGCAGCACACACCGAAGGA
>Ga0302321_100006409_pt1 | contig 10358 bp, 8 predicted proteins | sample Fen_T0_1_FD_202505 | JGI IMG/M metagenome (GOLD analysis project Ga0302321, IMG submission 202505) | Peat permafrost microbial communities from Stordalen Mire near Abisko, Sweden - Fen_T0_1 | ecosystem: Environmental > Terrestrial > Soil > Wetlands > Permafrost | place: Sweden: Abisko... | reverse complement strand
GAGATCCCCAAGAGCGCATTGTCGTCGGCCATGGCATGCCCGTAGCCAAGGCCAAAGGAGCCCGAGCCGAACGGCTCTTCTTCGTGCCAAGCCAGGTTGGACGTCAGTTGGTCGTCATCGGTCAGGTCGAAACGACTCGTCAGCTCGACGCCGATGGCTTCGTTGACCGCCGAAGCGTGCGAGACGACATCTAGCGCGTTCACGGATGCCGCGCTCACGATGTCGACCGGGACCACCACTTCGTGATGAATGCGCGCATTTTGGCGGATCCCCACCAGCATCATTGGTTGCACGATCAGGGAGCGCTCGCTGCCCGGCCCCGCGAGCGTACCGGCCTTGGACTGATAACCGTGTCCCTCTTGGTAGTAGCTGGTCAGGCGCAGGCGAAATTCGTCGACCCGCGGACCCTCGCTGCTCTGGCCGAGGATCGCGGCGTCACTCGCGGGGTCGGCGTGGCCCACCGCGGCGACACACGAGCTCGCGCACCAAAGCAGCCGCAGCAGGCGCCGCCTGGAGCGTTTGCTCGTGTCAATTCCCGCAGCCACAACCACCCCCTGCCGGCTTTCCGTCCGCACCCGCTGCGCCTTCGCGCGAGGTGTGGAACTTTCGCGAAGCGCGCCGCTCGAGGGCGTCGTCTTGCGCTGGCATGGTCGGATCCGCCAAGAATTGCCGGCGATTCTGCGGCACGATCGCGCAGGCGCTGGTGGCCGAAAGCGCGATCAACGAAAGAACGACGCCCAGCGCCCGGAGCACTGAGCCCGAACGCTCACTCATCGATCACCGTCCATGCCCGAAGCGCCGGCGAGTTCTTGGTTCGGATCTGCGTTCGCTGCTCGCCCCGCATCGCAACCGCGCAACGCCGGGTCGGGCGCGGTATTCGGACGGATGCCGGCGTCGCGACTCGCGGCGCAGAGATCCGCTGCTGGGTAGTCGTGGAACGAAAGCACACAGCCCTTTAGGCACGTGAAAGCGCATGCCAAACACGCGCCAATCAGCCACCTGAGAGCCTTGTCCGAAGCCACCGCGCATGCCTCAGAAATGAGCCACCAAGGCTGCATTGGGAGTCGCGCCGTCGACCGACACGGACAGGGCGATCTGGTTCTGCCGAGTCGGCGCGGTCAATAGCAGGTAAGCGCTGAGCCCGATGCCGACGCCGCCCACGATCCAGGCGGCAGTGCTGATGTCGCGCAGCGTGCGCCCGGTTTCGCTCGCCTGCCTCCCCGCGCCATCGCACAGACGCAACGTCGGGCTGCAGTGGTCCTCGGCGATGCCTTGCTGATTCAACGCCAAAAACCCGGTCACACCAGCGACCGAGATGCCTGACAAACCGAGCGCACCGACCACGTACGCGAAGAGCGGGGCCGGTTCGTTCGCCTGCGGAGCAACCGCGACTGCTTGCCCACCCGCGGCGGCCGGAGGCTCCGCCGAAGCCACGCCCGGAGCCGAAACGAAAAGGACTCCGAACGCGAGCGCGATCGAACCGCTCCATCCTCGAAATTCCGCTGAAGCTGGCGAGCCAGACATTGATCGGCCCGGACTCTAGCGAAGGCCCGCGGGACAGAGTCTGGAAATCCGACGCCGACCGCTAACCCCAGCGCGCGCGCCGCTTTTGAGCCATTTCTCGACCTTTTCGGGGGCTAGCGCTCGTCCGTCGCGGCCACACTCACGGCTGCGGGTTCGGTGCACTTGTTCGGATCCGGCGGGCAGAGCAACTTGACCGCGTCATCGGACTTACGGTCGAAGCTGCGATTGAACGCCGCGAGCCAGTCGTCCCCATCGAACAGCCCGAAATGAGTGTGCTGCGCGTCGAAGTCGAGCCCCGCCGAGATGGCCTGGAAGCCGGCTACACGGAGCAGCAACGCACCCTGAAAACCATCGGGCAGGCTCTGCAAACGACCACGCGCGAGCGCGGGCCCCCCGGCCACCTGGACCAGATGAATGTCGGTCAGGCGGCAGCGCCGCGCCATCGACCCGGTCACGGACAAGCCACGCAAAGGAAAGGCGCTCGCGACCCACTTCGGCAATGAGCCCTGCGACGCGAGCACGGCGAGCCCGGGTGTCGCGTCCCGCAGATTCGCGCGAAAAGTCCCCGCGAGTTCTAGATTCTTGGCGGCGCGCCCGAACACGGAATCGAGCGTTACGTCCGCCCACCATTTCGACACCGGATCGGGCACGTCGGGTAGGGCTGCGTTTCGTAGGTGCACCGCGCCGGACCCGTGCGCCGTGCTTGCATCCAAGTCCAAGCCGTCCAGTTTGAAGTTTGCGTCGAGATCCGTGCTCAGATGCGTGCCCCCGATGCGGCCCCGCGCTGCCGGCGAGTTCAAGCGAGCGCTGCCCGAGAGCCTGCCCGACCTACGAGCGAGTATCGCTTGCACCTCGAGCGCCGGAACGTTGGCTGCCCAACCCTTCACCCCCCCCTCTCCGCTCTGCAAACTCGCGTTGCGAAGTTTCAAATCGAGCGTGCCGTCGCCATCGCTCGCCAACAAACCTTGCTCGAAGCGCGCGCTCAGCGCGACGTCGCCGCGCGTCGAGAAATCACCCCAATTCAGCTCTGTTTGCTTCAAGTCCCCCGTCAGGGAGAGCGAGGTAGAACCGCGCGCCAGGAACTTGGCGGTGCCATCGAGGTGTAGTGACTCCACGCGCGACCAAGGGCAATCCGCGTTTTGCGTGGTATCCCCGAGCGTGACACCAGTGGACGACAAGCGGGCGACCACGCCACCGCTGTGCCGTGCCAGGTCCAACTCTGCGAATTGTGCGGCCAAGGCTGACTGCCCGGAGAAACGCATGTTGCCGGCTTCGACCACCCATGCCGCCGGCGAGAGCACGAGCTCGCCGCTCAACGCGCCGAGCGCGTCCGTGCGCAGCGCCGCGTGCAAGTCGACCCGAGAGGTGGCGGCGGTCTTGACCGGCTTCGAGCCGAGCAGGGCTCGCGGCCCTTGCAGGGACGCCCAAACTTCCAGGCTCTTTTCCGGTCGGTTCTTTTGTTGGGCGAACGTGCCTCGAGCGACCGCGGCAGTCGTTAACCGCGCGCCGCGGCCTTCGGCAATCAGCGCCGGAATTTCGGCGTTGAAATGCGTTCGCTGCAGCCCATCTGCGCCCTGCTCAGAGGTGGCGAGCGCCCGGAGCTCCGGAGCTCGGACTGCGATCCCGCCGTTCGTGGAGCTGAAGTTCCAGAGCTTTGCCTGGCCGTGCAGCGCGTTACCATGCGCGTCACGGTGGGCCAGGACGTGCGCTTGTAGGCCGGCCAAGGTGATTACCCGATCCCCATTGCCGGCTTCTACTCGCAGCGAGCGACCGCTCAAGTCCGCCGACAATTTGCCCGTAAAACGGTCTGGATCGGCAGCTTCCACCCGAACCGCCAGGGCGCCCGCATAGTGCAGACGCTTTGCACCCAAGGTCGCGCCCAGCCCGTCGCTTTCGATCCATGCTTCTCCGTCGACGAGCGAATCGGCGTAGTGACCGCGCGCGAGCAGTGAGATGGCGCCCCCCGAAAGGGCGAAGCTTGGGGCCTTTACCCAGCGATTGAGCCAACTAGCGTCGCCGAGCTGCAGACGCGCTTCGCCCAAGCGAGCTTCCTTGAACGGAAAAGCCTTCGAGACATCGCGATTGTCGCTGAACACCGTCGCCGACAAGTGCAGGATACGCGGTGGGTATCCCGGTGCAATCGGCTCGCGGAGCGTGCCCCGCTCGATCGATAGCGTCGCTCGACTCCCTAAGTCAGGATCCACACCGGCGTGCACTTCGAGTTGTTCGGCATCCAGTTCGCCCTGCCCCGTGCGCAGCTCGAAGCCGCGTTGCACGATGTCGACACGGCTCTCGGGCGTCAAGACGCCACGCCGCGTCTCGACGTCCACGTGCAACGAGCCGCTGGTCGACGACACGCGCGGTGCCGGCTCACTGGCAAACAAGGAGTAGACTTGTGGGTCGAGCGCGGGTGAGTCCAGGCGTATGCGTGCCGAAATATAGCGAAGTGGTTCCACGCCGTGCACGGGGCGCACATCGAACGGATGCACCGTGCAGTCGATGCGCCCGTGCAACCCGGCTGCGATGCGATACGCGCCGGCCGACAACTGCCCCGGCTCGAGTTCGAGCGAAGCCGGGCCAACGCGCACCGTTCGTGCGGGTTTCAGCTGAAACTCACCGCGCGCGCGGCCTTTGCCCCGGTAACGAAAGGCCTGAGCCCAGAGCTCCGACACGCCAACATCCACGTCGTCGAATTGGATTTTCCAAAGGTCGTACTCGGCATCGCTGATCGGTGGTTCGGGCACGTAGGCCTCGATCACGGCGGGCGAAGGAAACTCCGGGATGGGGGGCAGTGTGCCCACGGCGGGATCGTGCTTCGACCAGGGATCGATGCGGTTGCGCATCCGAAAAGCGACGCCTGTGCCGCGTAAGTGCGATGCGTGAAAGGTCCGCTTCAGAAGGTCGCCCAGGTGCACGACCAACGACCCACTCGCCATGTCGATCGAAAACTGTAAGTTGTGATCTTGGAAGATCACGCGAGCATTTCGCACGTGCACACGACCGGGCAACACGCTCCAGCCGCCCGAGATACTCGCCTTCACTTGGTTGGTGCTGCCGAAGGCCAAGGGCAGCAAATTCAGGTTCAGGAACAGATTGGCGCTGATCAAATACGCCGACTCGAGTCCCACCGCAGCCAAGAGCATTGCCCGGAGCCCCCGCCTGAAACGCCCGCCCTCCCGGGGTCGGAAGCTGCCACGAACTCGATTCCAAGCGCTGCTAAGCGGAGTCACTCCTCAGGCAATGCACGAGCCGGGCCGGGCAAACGAAGTTGCCGAGCCCCGGTTCGCCGGCCAATTCAGCGCCTTTCGCGCAGATATTTCAGGGGCAAATTGGCACGTTGAGACATTCTCGCTAGCCAGCGGCTCGGCGCAAGCCCCGGTACAGATTCGCAGTCTGCTGTGCGATCGAAGACCAGCTGAACCGGGCTTCGACGCGCGCGCGGCCTGCTTTGCCGAACGCGGCAGCCTTGGCCGGGTCGGCCACCAACTCGTTGACGCGCGCGGCGAACGCTCGCGCGAACGCATCGCGGTCCTTCGGAGCACCTAGCGGTGTGCCGTCGCTTTCGAAGGGCACGAGGTAGCCGGTCTTGCCGTCTTCGACCACCTCTGGAATGCCACCCACGGCGGACGCTACCACGGGAGCGCCACAGGCCATCGCCTCCAGATTCACGATCCCGAACGGTTCATAGATCGAGGGACAAGCAAACACCCGCGCGTGACTCAGAATCTGGATCAACTCCCGACGCGGCATCATCTTCCCGATCCAACGAACCGGGCCGCGCGATTGCTCGAGCTCGGCGACCAGCGCACGCACTTCCTCGCCCATCTCTTTCGTGTCCGGCTCGCCGGCACAGAGAACCAGCTCGACGTCGGGTGCAAAGTAGCGAGCCGCCTCCAAGAGATGCACGATGCCCTTTTGGCGGGTCACGCGCCCCACGAACACCACGTACGGGCGAGTGGGATCGATACCCTCGCGCAAGAGCACGTCTATCTGCGGATCTGGCTGAAATTGTGCGGGATCGATGCCGTTGTAAATCACGTGTACGCGCGCCGGATCGACCGCGGGGTAGGCGGCCAAAATGTCTTTGCGCATCCCCGCGGAGACGGCGATCACCGCATCGGCCGCCTCGATCGAGGTCTTCTCGCAGTAGCTGGAGAGCGCGTAGCCACCGCCGAGTTGTTCCGCCTTCCAGGGCCGAAGCGGTTCCAAGCTGTGTGAAGTCATCACGTGGGGCACGCCGTACATGAGCTTCGCCAAGTGCCCGGCGAAGTTGGCGTACCAAGTGTGCGTGTGCACGAGCTCCGTGCCCCGCACCGCCTTTGCCATCAACAAATCCACCGACAGCGTGCGCAGGGCGGCCAGCTCCGGCGCGTCGCCATCCAATGCAGACCACGGCTGATAGCTACCGGCGACCTCGGACGAGCTGCGGGCCGCGCCGAAGCAGTGCACGGCGAGTTCGACCAAAGGCCCGAGCTCACGGGCCAAATATTCCACGTGCACGCCAGCCCCGCCATACACCTCGGGCGGATACTCGCGGCTCAAGAGCGCGATTTTCATCGATGAATTCTCTGCTGAATCAGGGGCGAACCAGGTCGTCTTTACCGACCACGACGATGCCGTTGTCGCTGAACGTGAAGCCTCGCGCGCGGTCCTCTTCCGGGTCGACGCCGATGCGGGCGCCGGGCGGAACCTTGACGTTCTTGTCCAGAATCGCGCGTCGAATGACCGCGCCACGCCCCACGTCGACGCCGTGCATCAAGACCGAGTCTTCCACGTTGGCGCGCGAGTGAATCGAAACGCCGGGTGACAAAATCGAACGACGGACGGCAGCGCCCGACACGATCACGCCAGCCGCGACCATCGAATCGATCGCCATGCCGCGGCGTTGATCTTCGTCGAACACGAATTTTGCAGGCGGCAAAGCGCCCAGCGACGAGTGGATGGGCCACTCGTGGTTATACAAGTTGAAGATCGGATGCACGCTGATCAGATCCATCTGTGCTTCGTAATAAGCGTCGAGCGTGCCCACGTCGCGCCAGTAGCCGGCATCGCGCTCGGTCGCGCCGGGCACCTTGTTGGAATGAAAGTCGTACACGGCAGCCTGCCCGGCATCGACCATGGCAGTGATGATGTTGCCGCCCATATCGTGCGCGCTGTCTTTATTTTCGGCGTCTGCGTGCACTGCGTCGATCAAAGCCTTGGTGTTGAACACGTAGTTGCCCATGGACGCGTACACGTGCTTCGGGTCATCGGGTAACCCCACGGCATTCTGTGGCTTTTCACGGAAGCTCGCGATCCGGTTGTTGGCCCCGGGCACGATCACGCCGAAGCGCGAGGCCTCGTCTTTCGGGACGCGAATCGCCGCCACCGTGACGCTCGCACCGGACTGAATGTGGGCGTCGATGATCTGCTCCGGATCCATACGGTAGATGTGATCCGCACCGAACACGCAGATGTAGTCTGGGTTCTCGTCTTGGATCAGATTCAAATTTTGGAAGATCGCGTCTGCCGAGCCCTCGAACCAGCGGGGGCCGAGCCGCATTTGCGCCGGCACGGTCATCACGAAGTTGTTGAACAGCGGTGACATACGCCACGTTTGGGCGATGTGCCGGTCGAGGCTGTGGCTCTTGTACTGAGTCAGCACCGCAATCCTCAAGTAGCGGCCGTTGACCAAGTTACTGAGCGCAAAATCAATGATGCGGTAGTTGGCGCCGAAGGGAACGGCGGGCTTTGCGCGATCGCGCGTCAGCGGCCAGAGCCGCTTTCCTTCACCACCAGCGAGAACCACTCCGAGAACGTGCGGGCGTTTGGCCATACGGGAAAAATCCTGCCGGAAGTCGCGCCTCGACGAAAGGGCTTTCTAAGTCGGGCACCTTTGGCGGCTCAGGGCGGCGTGATTGCCTGCACAAATCGCGGAAAGACCGCGAGTCGACGCGCAGCACGGCCCGCTGCGGGCTGGTTTCCAGGCACCTGACCCGCTTTCGCGGCGCGAGCCGGGCAAAACCTCTATGGTTCGTGGTATCCGCTGCTTGGCACACGACCTGGACTCATGGTCCCCTGAGGCCCAAGCTACTTTTGAGAGGAGCGCGCCCGATGCCGCCGATACGCAAGATTTTGGTGCCGACTGACCTATCGCCAGCTAGCGTGCGGGTGCTGGACCAGGCGCAAGAGTTTGCCGGCAAGTTCTCGGGCACGATCGACCTATTGTACGTGTGGAGCACACCCGCCGTGCTAGCGCCCGAGGCGGTGATGACCGGCGTGGGCGTCACCGAGCAGCCGCTGATGGAGTGGTTGGGGCATAGTGCGCGAGAGCATTTGCAGCGCTTCGAAAGCGAGGCCCGCAGCGCGGGTGTCGCCATCGGGCGCAGCTATTGCGAGCCGGGTGATCCGGCCACGGCGATCGTCGAGCACGCCGCAAGTGGCGCTTACGACTTGCTGGTGATGGGCAGCCACGGTCGCACCGGGTTATCCCACCTGCTGATGGGCAGCGTGGCAGAGAAGGTGGTACGGCGGGCGGCTTGTCCGGTGCTCACCGTTCGGACGGGGAGTTGATCACGGTGCCCGGTGCACCGTGCAACACGGCCCCCGGCATGCTAGAAAACAGGCTATTCGTGCGGGCATCCGCTGCACTGCGTTAGATTGCCGTAGAGGTCGATTCGCGCTCGCCTAGACAAAATTTGCATGCACCTCCGGTCACTCAAGCGTTGGTTAGTCGGCTCCAGTCTGGTTCTAGCTTCGCTCGCTTTCGCGTGCCCGCCCGCTAGCGCTCAGACGCCGGCCGTAGTGCCAGCCACCGCCAGCGACGGTGACGCTTTGAAGCGCGCGAGAGAGCAGTTCGGGCAGGCGCTCGCGCTGCAAACGGGTGGTGATTGGGCGGGCGCGCTCGCGCTCCTGAAAGAAGTTGCGGCGGTGAAGCCCACGCCGCAAGTTCGCTTCAACATCGCGCTGTGCGAAGAGCGCTTGGGTCGGCTCGTCGCGGCACTCGGGGACTACGAGCTGGCGGGCGCGGACGCGCAGGCACAGAAAGCCGACCAAGTGCAGCAAGAAGTCGACTCACGCCTCGAGTCGCTCAAAGCCCGTGTGCCGCGGGTCGTCGTCAAGCGCGGAGCAAACGCAGACTCCGCGACCATCTCGCTGGACGGGGTCTCGTTGGGAGATTCGGTGCTCAACAGCCCGCTACCCGTTGATCCTGGGCCGCACGTGGTCGAGGGCGCGGGAGCCGGATTTCTCCCGTTCAAAGAAGCATTTCGCGTCGCCGAGCAACAAACCGCGACGATCGAAGTGACGCTAAAGCCGGTACCGGTCAAACCCCCGCCGCCGGTGCCGCCGCCGCCGCCGCCCGCCGCGCCGCAGACCATGCGCACCGCCGGCTTCGTCGTAGGCGGCGCGGGACTTGCGAGCTTGCTCGCGTCGGGCGCGATGTTCTACCTCCGCCACACGACCATAAGCGATCTCGACCGGCAGTGCGGCGGCGATCGCTCGAGCTGCCCGGACAGCGCGCGCAGCACGATTGATCGCGGCAAGCTGTACACGACGCTCGGCAACGTGACGCTCGCGGTTGGCACGGTTGGCCTCGGTGTGGGCGCCGTGCTCGTCGTGGTCGGTGGACGCGTGGGCGCGCGATCGACCATCGGGGTCGCTCCCGGAGCGACGGGCGCGAACGTCGGAGGCGCTAGCTTGGTCGGAAGCTTCTGAGCGTGCGACTCAGAAGCCGGGGTTCCTGATTGGGGAGACGAACGTATCGCTGCTCGGCCGTGGCTTGACCGGCGGATCGTTTTTCTTCACGGGAATGGGCCAGTGCTTGCCGGGCGCCGCAGACTTCGCGGGCGCAACCGACTCCGCGGGCAGCGGCGGCAGGGGCTCCATCGGCTTCACCGCCGGTTCACCCGGCAGCGGCGGAGCGGGCTCCCGAACCACGCTCAGCGTCGGTGCCACGCTCGGAGAATCCACGGCGGCGGCTACCGGACCTGGGCGGCGGCCGAGCAATAGGAGAACGATCACGCCCAGCGCCGCGACCAGCGCCGCAGACAGCGCGGTCCGCGTGCTATTGCGACCCGGAGCGTTGCGACTAGCGCGAGCAGTCGGTAGCGCTTCCCGCGTGGTCGCTCCCGGAAGAGATTGTTGGCCTTCGGCGCTGGGCGTAACTTCGCGGCTGGAGACGAGGCCCTCGAGCACGGTCGGCGCTTCGTCCGGCAATTCACCATCGGCGATACGCGGAGCCGACTTGCCCGCTTCTCGTCGATCGGCCGCTTCCAGTGCGGCTTTGATCAAGCTTTTTCGCTTCTCGAGCCGATCCGGCAGGAGCGCGCGCAAGAACTCTGCGACCTCTTCGTCCGTGCTCGGACGCATCGAGGGCGGCAGTGCGCGGGTCAGCCCGATCAGCATGTCGTTTGCGGTCGGGTAGCGCTTCGAGGCATCCTTGGCGAGTGATTGCATCACTACGGCTTCGAGCCCCGCGGGGTAGCCAGGCACGATTGCGCTCGGTGGCGTGACGGGATCGTCGTCGCTGATGCGGCGAATGGTCTGGCTCTGCTCATCACCGCGAAATGGGTGAGTGCCCGTGGTCATCATGTACAGCAAGATGCCCATGGCGAAGACGTCCGTGCGACGATCGATGCGCTCCCCGCGCAGCTGCTCGGGCGACATGTAGGCGATCTTGCCCTTGAGCTGACCGGCCTCGGTATCACTAGAAGCACGGCCGGTCGCCTTGGCCACGCCGAAGTCCACCACCTTGACCACGCCCTCGTACGTCAAGAGCACGTTTTGGGGAGACACATCACGGTGGACCAAACCAACCAGCGTGCCGTTTTCGTCGCGTAGCTCGTGAGCCGCGT
>Ga0302321_100006408_pt1 | contig 10360 bp, 13 predicted proteins | sample Fen_T0_1_FD_202505 | JGI IMG/M metagenome (GOLD analysis project Ga0302321, IMG submission 202505) | Peat permafrost microbial communities from Stordalen Mire near Abisko, Sweden - Fen_T0_1 | ecosystem: Environmental > Terrestrial > Soil > Wetlands > Permafrost | place: Sweden: Abisko... | reverse complement strand
GGCCCCAAGCCCGCGCTCGGCATTCCGTGGGGCGACGTATCGACGGCGGGCTACTCGACCAAGATCCCGAACATCGAGGTCTTCATGGGCCTGCCGCGCGCCGCCGTGATCGGCGCCACGATCGCCGGACGATTCCCGCGTCTGCTCGGCGCGCCGGCCGTTCAACGCATGCTCAAGAAGCGCATCGACGCAGGGCCTGCCGGCCCGACGGCCGAGCAGCGCAAGAACGCGGTCAGCTTGCTCGTCGGTGAAGCACGCGATGCGACGCGAACGGTCAGCGCGAGACTGCGCACGCTCGAGGGCTACACGCTCACGGCCGCAGCCTCGCTCGTGATCGCGGAGCGCGTGCTCGCAGGAACGTTCGAGCCGGGCTACCGCACGCCGGCGTCGGTCTTCGGTCCCGACTTCATCCTCGGCTTCGACGGAACCGAGCGCACCGATCTCGATCGCTCGCCGTTCGTCTGAGGTCCGCCAGAGCTCATCCGAGGATCATCGACTCGTCGAGCATGCGGCCTTCGCGATAACGACGCAGGTTCCAGCGATCGAAGAGCTCCTTCTCTTCACCGCGCACGAGGTACTTCGCGTAGAGCTCGCCCATCACGGGCGCCATCATGAAGCCGTGGCCCATGAAGCCGCTCGCGAGATAGAGGCCCGGCGCTTCGTCGACCTCGCCGATGAGCGGGCTCTTGTCGGGCGTCAGATCGTAGCAACCGGCCCACTGACGAAGGATCTTCACCTCGCCCAGGATCGGCATCACCCGCGTCAGCGCGCGTGAGTAGAGACCGAGAAATCGCGCGCTCGATCGCTGATCGATCCCGGGCGGAACGTCTTCGTTGCTGATGCCGCCCACGATCTCGCCGCGCGCGGACTGAGAGAAATAGAGACCGTCCGAGAGATCGCCGACGAGCGGACCGAGGAAGGGCTTGAGCGGCTCGGTCGAGCAGATCTCGTGGCGATGCGGATGCGAAGGAAGCTCGACGCCGACCATCCGCGTGATCTCGGGGCTCCACGCGCCCGCGCAGACGAGAACGCGATCGGCCGCGATCGTTTCGTCTTTCGTCGTGACGACACCGCGCACGTTCGCGCCTTCGGTGACGAGCGCTTTCACACCGGTGTGCGTGCGGATGTCGACCCCGAGCTTTTGCGCGGCGCGCGCGTAGCCCCACACGAAGGGCCACGGAAAGACGACGCCATCGTCGCCGTTGAAGCTCGCCGCGACGAAGCGCGACGCATCGAGCTCGGGCACGATCTGCTTGGCCTCGCTCGGCTCGATCATCCGCGTCGCGAGGCCGTGCTCGCGCTGGATGTCGACGGCCCGGCTCAAGCTCTTGGCGCGCGCCTCGTCTCGCGCGAGAAAGAGGTATCCGCCACGGCGGAACCACACGTTGATGCGCATCTCGGTGGCGAACTCACCGCAGAGCGCGAGCGAGCGCTTCATCAAGCGCACGTTCACGTCGCTCGACCACTGCGCGCGCACGCCGCCGCCGTTGCGCCCCGATGCGCCGCTCGTGAGGTAGCTGCGCTCGAGCACGACGATGTTCTTCTCGCCCAGCTTGGCGAGGTTCCATGCGATGGCCAGGCCCATGATCCCGCCGCCGATGATCACGGTGCTGGCTCGCTCGCTCACGGCCGCGGTTCTAACGCTCTGCGGCGCTCACGTCGACGATCAGAACGCGAGCGTCGCACCGATGACGCTCCCTGCGCCGCCGCCGAACGCCAAGCGTGGCGCCTCGGTCTGGCTACCGAGGGCGATCGAAGTGGGCCGTGTTTGCCGCGAGAGAAAGGACAGGAGAAACGAAACGAAGCCGATGTCTTGGAACGCCGCATCGACCGCGGAGTTCGCGCCGAACGCGTCGGTCGCTCCGCCCATCGCCTCGGCGAGCCAAGGTCCGACGACCGGAATCCAGGCGAGGTCTCTCCACCCCTCGGTGGGCACTTGGGTGGGATCGCCGCCGACGAGGCTGGGAAACGCATCGAACACCACCATGAAGCACCAACTGAACGCGCTCGTCACCGCGCCGGCGAGCACGAACGATCGCGTCATGCCCGTCGCGCGCCGTACGCGACCGAAGTCGTACGCAGGCGTCGTCGTTCCTTCGTGGACTTGGATCCGGTATGAGGCGTCGCGCGGCGCGCCGAACGCGCCGACCCAGATCTCGATGCGCCCCACGGGTGGATGCGCGAGGGCGACGATCGGATCCTGCCGGTTCGGATCGACGGAGGCGTCGTCGTTGCAGAACCATCGTCCATCGGAGGTGCGAACGGCGAGCGTGAGATCGGCTGTGCCACCATCCACACGGATGCGCATGCCGTCGATAGGCGCGTCGATCTGCACGACGTGCTGAAACTCGCTCGGGTAGAAGCCGGTGCATCCTCCGACGAGCTCCACCGCGCCCCCCGAGCGACCCGAGCGGATCTCGAGCGCACCGAAGCCCGGCCCACGTACGTGCTCTACGTTGCCCCCGTCGAACGAGCCTGGTGCAGCGCTCGCGACGAGCGGATCGATCGTGGTGAGCGTGTCGGACGCACACTCGAGAGCGGCGTGGCCCGTCATCACGATCTCTCCGCTGCCGCGCTCGACGACGTCGTACGCGACTTCGGTCTCGATGCGCGTTTGGGAAACGAGCATCCATCCGTCGCCAAACGCGCTGACGTCGACGCCTGCTTGCCGGACGCGCACCTCGTAGTCGTGCGGCGCGAGGTACACGTTCGCGCCACGCTGGAGATCTCGCAGATACGGACGTACGCGCGCGAGGCAGGACAGAGCACTTCCCCCGGTGCTCGCCGCTCCGCCACTGGCTTCGATCGCGCTCACGACGAGCGCGCGAATCGTGATCGCTCGCGCTCGTGCCACCGGATGCGTGGTGTCGAACAAGGCATCGCGATCGACGAGGGTGATCGTGGTGACGCCCGCGTTGCAGACGCCGATCGCAAACGCGCGCGCGCCGTTCTCGTCGAGCGCGAGGGTGTACGCATCGCAAGGAAGACACGACGAGTGAGCATCGTCCTGAACACAGAGCGCTACCGAGCCGCCCTCGGACGCCACGTCGCTCTCGAACGTCGCGACGACGTCGGCCCACGTACGTCCGTCGAGGGCGACCACGCGCGCGTCTGCGAGAGCCCAGGAAGGGACGAGCCAAGCCATCGCCGCGCCGAAAACGGCGCGTTGTAGGGAGGAGCGCTTCATGCGGCCCTCGCTGAGCAACGCGCGAGCCATCCTGATCGCGGGGCGATCGTGAGGTTCGATCGCAGAGCGTGGCGGCCCACGGCGATTCGCCACGCCACGCGCGATATTCAAAAAAAAACGTGCGTCACTCGTCGTCGAGCAGACGCGCCAGGTGCGCGAGCTTGGTCGGATGCAGCAGTGGGCGCGGCGTGATCGGAAGCCGCACGCGCTCGCCCGAGAGCTCGCTGACGGTGCGTGCGGCGAGCGCGACGCACTGCTTTCCTTGGCACAACCCGGTGCCGAGGCCCGTGTAGCGCTTGACGGACTCGAGGTCGCGATGACCGAGCGACACCGCCTCCTGTACGTCGTGCAGGGTGACGTCCTCGCAGCGACAGACGAACGTCTTGTCAGCCACGAAGCACCTCGAGCGCCTTCTGTCCGACCCGCGTGCCATGCGCCGCCGCGTCGTTCACGCCAGCCGCCGAGCCCGCGACGAGCACGCGAGGATGCCGCGTCGTTCCGTCTTCTTTCGAGGCGACGAGATCGAAGACCGCGCCGTCGAACACGACTTCGACGCCGGCTTGCACGGCGAGCTCGTAACAAGCGCTCGATCGACCTTCGACGACGAGCACATCGCACGGGATCTTCTCGCCGCGGATCGTGTCGAGCAACCTCACCGACGATCGACCCCGCGCGCGAGCGAGATCCGCGAGCGCGATACGTGTCGTCTTGGCGCCCGCACCCTCGAAGCGAAGAACGAGCGCGTCGGCGCGCGCGCTCGTGCCCACGATCGCCGCGCGCTCGCCCGGGAGCACACCCGCGGCGAACAATCGCTCGGCTGCATCGAGCGAGATCACGCCGGGTAGATCGTTTCCTTCGAACGCCTCCATGCTCTCGGCGCGGCCCTGGGCGATCACGATCAGCTTCGGCACGACGACGCGTGCGCCCGCCTCGCTCGTCGCGAGCACGAGACGACGCCCGTCGGTCTCGTCGAAGATGCCGACCGCGCTCGCGCCTTCTTCTTCGTCGAGCACGACGACGTTCGCGCCTGCTGCGCGCATCACCGTGGCGCACTCGCTTCCAGAGACTCCGCCTCCGATCACGCAGACGTCGCACGCAACGTGCTCGACTGCGGTCGGCGCGAGCACTTCGTCGGGAAGCGTCCCCACGCCGGCGACGTGGCGCGCGACCTCTTGCATCACGCGGTTCACGGGCTTGCTCCACGTGAACATCTCGTGGTGGTTGAGCCCACCCGAGAAGACGAAGTCGGTGGCCGACAAGAGATCGAGCGACGCGCTCCCGAGCACGTTCTGCGTCTCGACCACCGTCCCGTGCGTGGCCTTCGTGCGACACGTGCGCACGCTCGGCGCGCCGTCGACGCGCATCAAGCAGCCATCGCAACGGCCCGAGAAGCACGCGGCGCCGCGCGCGCGGTGGTACTTCACGCTACGCCCGAGCACGAGGCGCTTGGCCGCCCAGAGCGCGATCGCGATCGGCTCGCCGGCACGGGCGGGAACGTCGGCTCCATCGACCGTGAGCGTGACGAGCGGTTCGAGAACGCTGAGCCGCCGCGATGGCTTCATCGCGACTCGTACACCGTGCGCGAGGGGAGCTCGACCGCGGTGAGAAATCCGTCTTCTTTTCCGGCACCGGTGTCGATCGCGATGATCGAGTCGCCGACCCACATGTCCGAGGGATCGGCCGGTGTGTACGACGAGAGCTCTTGCGGCAGGAGCTCGGTGACGGTGTGCCCGATGACGACCGTCTTGCCGCGGTAGTTGCGGAAGAACCCGTCGGTTCGCGTCCACAGGAGCGCGATCTCGGGCTGGGTGTCGCGGGGGTGCTGGAACTTCCCCTCCTTCTCGATCAGGCCCGCGTGCACGTAGATGGCGTGCTCGTCCTCGTACCAAGCCGGCAGCTCTTCCAACCACTTGGCCACATCGTCCGGGAAGAACGCGCCGGTGAACATCGCGTCCACGTCTTCGATCTTGGGCATCTAGCCCTCGCGCGGCATGGGCCCACCGATGAACGATCGATACGTCGCGAAGCATCCGTTCTGCGGCGGGAACACGAACTCGTCCCAGCGCTGTCGCCGCACGCGCAGCCACGCATCTTCGTGGTTGCCGCGCAGACAGATCACCTTGCAGCCGACCTGACGATCGAGCGCCATCACGATGCGCACGACCTCTTTCGAGTGAGGGCCGCGATCGAGGTAGTCGCCGAGGAAGACGACCGTGTCCTCTGCGTCGATGAGCGGCAGCTTGCCGATCACGCTGCGCAGTGCCTCGAGGTCGCCGTGGATGTCACCGATCGCGAATGTTCGTCCCGCCATGACCCGCGCGAGCGTACACCACGAGCTCGCCACGCTCGAAGACGCGCGCGATGTGCTCACGGTGGGCGCCGAGAGCCTCGAGACGCTCGGCTTTCGCGATCTGCGTCAGGGACGCGCGACGTAGCACCACGCGGGTGGCACGTTCAGCGGCACGGGGCTGCGCGTCACACGCGAGAACTTCCGTTCGAGCATCGCTTTGTAGTCGAAGCCCGACCAGCCACGCTCCTTCGTGTATGCGAGGTGCTTGGTGTGGAAGTAGCCGAACTGCACGTACACACCGTGCGGCGCCAGAACGCGCAGCGCGCTGTCGAGGATCTGCTCGCGGATCGCTTCCGGGATGAGGCTCATGCCCAGCGAGGACACGACCGCATCGACCTTGCCGTCGAAGTGATGCTCGGCGAGCAGCTTCTCGGCATCGGCGGCCGAGCCGAGCATCGGAACGAGCCGCGGGTCTTTCACGTTGCGGCAGAGCGCCTCGTGGATCGGCTCGTCGATCTCGATCGTGAACAAGCGCGCGTCGGGCCGCATGCGCCGAAGGAGCGGCGTCGTCATCACGCCCACGCCGGGGCCGAGCTCGAGGATCGCGCCCGCCGTCTCGGGGTGCGCGCCGTCGACCATCGCGTTCACGAGAAATCGCTGGCTGGGCACCAGACTGGCGGTCTGGTCCCACTTCGTGATGCCCTGCTTGAGAAACGTGAAGAATGCGCGAGGATCGTACTGCGGCATGCGTGATCGTCCTGAGAGTGGCGGCGGTATAGCCGCGCAAGCGCGTGAAAGAAAGCGCGCGCGGCGGGCGTATGTTCCACCGATGCGGGCAGCGTGGGGCCTCGTGACCGTTCTGTGGCTCGCGCCCATCGGGGCGAGCGCTCAGGACGCGGGGGCTCCGCCGCCCCCACCTCCCCCTTCGACCGCGCATACGACGCCTTCTCTCTCTCCGGGAGATGTCGCGGCCAGCAGCACGGGCGCCGCCGACTCGCTCGGACCGATCGACGAGACCGAGGTCGCCGTGCGTGATGCCGAAGACTGGCTCGCCGACGGGCAGCGACGCGACGCCATCCATCACGGCATCGTCAGCGGCTACTACGCCGAGCTCGGTCGCTCGATGCGCGCGCAGTTCCATCCGGATCTGGTCGCCATCACCGACGAGCGTCGTCACGGCATGAGCCTTCCCGAGATCGCGCTCGACGAGCTGGAGCGGTACGGCCCACCGGAAGCGCCGCGCGGCCCAGCAGCCGTGTACACGCCGGAGTATCGCGCGCAGACCGGCGAAGACCGTCAGATGATGGAGCAGTTCGAGATCCACTCGCTGCTCAACGCACACACGCGCTGGACGCGCGTCGAGGTGCACATCCTCCAAGATCGCGCAGGCCACGTTCTCGAAGCGTCGGTCACGCACAGCTCGGAGTCGCACACGCTCGATGCCGCCGCGATGAGCGCGGTCACGTCCGCTGCCGTCGCGTCACCACCGCCCGTCGCCGTGCTCGGCGAGCGACAGACGATCGAGAGCGACTGGTCGTTCTGGGCCGGCGAGGTCACGCCCTATCTCAACGATGCCGGCTGCACCGAGGGCGACGACGGCCAAGGCCTGCAGTGCACGGCGCTCGGTCGACCGATCTTGCGGACGCGCGTCGTCCTGCTCGACGTGCACGATGCCGAGCACGAGCGCGCCGAGCGCGTTCATGGCGACATGGATCGTGAGCATCCCCCCACGCACCACGCGACGCCGCCACCTCACGAGACGCATCACGAGGGGCCGGTGCGCGATGCCTCGCCCGATCTTCCGACGCACGCGCTCGCACCGCCCGGAGCGCCCTGATCTCGGCGAGGCTCGCTTCGGCTCGGCCTTGGCCCACTCACTCTTCGTCGGGAACCTGGTCGCGGACGCCGTAGCGCTTGGCGAGCTCGCGCAGGTGGTAGCGCGTGAGGCCCGCTGCCTGTGCGCTGCGCGTGATGTTGCCGCCGTGTTTGTCGAGCAACGCCTTCAGGTACGCCGCTTCGAACACGTCGAGCACGCGCTGCTTGGCTTCCTTGAAGGGCAGCGCGTCGGCGACGAACTGCTCCGCGTCGCCTCCAGGCAGCGGCACAGGGGGGGTCTTCTGCGAGCTCGGCAAGAGATCGCGCACCGTCAGCTCGGGCCCGTCGGCGAGCGACGCGCCACGCTCGATCGTGTTCTTCAGCTCGCGCACGTTGCCCGGCCACGGGAACTGGACGAGCCGCGCCATCGCGTCCTTCGTGATGCCGAGCTTGCGCTCTTCGCCCGGCCAGCGCCGCGCCGCGAAGTCGGCCGCGAAGTGCTCGACCAGCAGCGGGATGTCGTCGCGTCGCTCGCGCAGCGGCGGCAGCTCCACCGTCACGACGCTGAGGCGGTAGTAGAGGTCTTCGCGGAACGTTCCGTCGTTCACCATCTGCCGAAGATCGCGGTTGGTCGCCGCCACGACACGCACGTTCACCGGGATCGCGCGATCACCGCCCACGCGCTTGATCTCGCGGTTCTCCAGAACGCGCAGCAGCTTCGGCTGGAGCGAGAGATCGAGCTCGCCGATCTCGTCGAGGAAGATCGTGCCGTTGTCGGCCTGCTCGAAGCTGCCGCGATGACGATCGGTCGCGCCCGTGAACGAGCCGCGCTCGTGACCAAAGAGCGTGCTCTCGATCAGATCCTTCGGGATGGCCGAGCAATCCTGCACGACGAGCGGCCCGGTCTTGCGACGCGAGCTCTTGTGCACCGCGCGCGCGACGAGCTCTTTTCCCGTCCCCGTCTCGCCACGCACGAGCACCGTGAGCTCGGTCGGCGCGACCTTCTCGAGCGTCGCGAAGATCTCGCGCATGCGCACGCCCTTGCCCACGAGCTCGTGGAAGCGCTCGCTCTGGCTGAGGTCGATCTCGATCGCGCCCTTGCCGAGCTCGAAGCGCAGCACCGACTGACCGGCGCGGATCGTGACGCCGGGCTTGAGCCATACCTCGCGCACGCGCAGGTCGCCGCAGAAGGTTCCGTTCGTGGAGTCGAGATCGCGCAGCAGAAAGCCGCGATCACCGGCGACGATCTCGAAGTGCGTGCCGCTCACCGCTTTGTCGGCGAGCACGAGATCACAGATCACGCTGCGGCCGACGGTCACGCGCTCTCGCTCGATGACGAGCTCTTTGCCCTTGTCGTTGCCGTCGACGATCGTGAGTGACGCGCGATCGAGACGGCGCTTCTCGGCGCGATCGGCCACGAACACCGTGGTCAACGGCGGCTTGTCGATCTCGTCGCTCACTTCGTACCACCTGCGTCACGCCGCAGCGCGGCGATGGCGTCCGCATAAGGAGGCGCGCCGAACACGGCGTTCCCTGCGACGAGCAGGTCGGCTCCGGCCGCGCAGACGCGGCCCGCGGTCCCCGGCTTGATGCCTCCGTCGACCTCGAGATCGATGGCTCGGCCCGTCGCATCGATCATCGCCCGTACCCGCTCGATCTTCGGCAACACCGCTTCGATGAAAGACTGCCCACCGAAGCCGGGGCTCACGCTCATGACGAGCACGAGGTCGAGCTCGCCCATGACGTAGCGCAGCACGTCCTCGCCCGTGTGAGGATTGAGCGCGACACCCGCCCTCTTGTCGAGCCCTCGAATGTGCTGGAGCGTTCGATGCAAGTGGGGGCACGCCTCCGCATGGACCGTGATTCCGTCGGCGCCCGCCGCCGCGAACGCGTCGAGGTACCGGTCCGGCTCGACGATCATCAGGTGAACGTCGAGCGGCAGCTTGGTGACCTTGCGCAAGGCTGCGACGACCAGCGGGCCGATCGTGATGTTCGGAACGAAGCGCCCGTCCATCACGTCCACGTGCACGACGTCGGCGCCGGCTGCCTCGATCGCGCGGACCTCGTCGCCGAGGCGCGCGAAGTCAGCCGAGAGGATCGACGGCGCGATGCGAAGCGGACGAGACGAGCGGGCCACGGCGAACGCGAGTCAACGCGGTCGAGCGCGCAGCGTCAAGCGGGTCGTGCCATGCTCACGCCATGCGCGCCTCGTTCGTGCTCGGAGTGACGGTGGCCATCGTCCTCGGGATCGCTCCTCCCGTCGTCGCTCAGGGCCTTCCCCCCGATGTCGTCCAGCTCGCCAATGGCGGTATGGTGCGCGGCACGATCGTCGAGAATCTTCCCGGCGATCACGTGACGATCCAGCTCTCGACCGGTGAGCTGCGCACGTTTCCGTCGGCAGAGGTCACCTCGGCCGGTGCCGGAGGTGATTCCGCCCGCTCCGACGCAGTTCGGGCCCATCGTGGCGCAGCCCGGGCCCGTCCCGAGCTATTCCGTCGTGCCCACCGTGCCGACGGTGCGCGTCCACGTCGAAGCCACCTCGCCCGATCTCACGCTGCAGCAAGTCACGGGAACCGGAACGGCGATCGTGAGCACGGGGCGCAGCTTCGCCACGGTCATGGTGGACAACTTCGCCCCGCTCTGCAGCGCACCCTGCGACGTCGATCTCCCCGCGCACACCTACATTCTCGGCGTCTCGCAGGGGCAGGGCCCCGCGCGGCGCGGCGATCACAACCTCTTCACGATCGACTCCGACATGTCCCTCGAGCTCGAGTACGAGAGCCGCGAGGTGGCCCGCATCATCGGTTGGATCACGTTCATCGGCGGCGCGCTTGCCGGCGCGGGCATCATGTTGGGCGGCATTCTCGACAATCCTTCGGGCACCAGCTTCCTCGACTGGCTCATCGCTGGCTCGGTCGTGCTCGCCGTCTCGGAGATCGTCGGCCTGGCGCTCGCGTTCCTCAACGACCACGCCGACATCCGACGGATCGACGGCACGTTCCGCTTCTGAGCGTCCCCGCCGAACGAGGAGGTTCGGTCCAGCGCGAGACCGGTCCGAAACGCCTTTT
>Ga0302321_100006407_pt1 | contig 10360 bp, 5 predicted proteins | sample Fen_T0_1_FD_202505 | JGI IMG/M metagenome (GOLD analysis project Ga0302321, IMG submission 202505) | Peat permafrost microbial communities from Stordalen Mire near Abisko, Sweden - Fen_T0_1 | ecosystem: Environmental > Terrestrial > Soil > Wetlands > Permafrost | place: Sweden: Abisko... | reverse complement strand
CGGTGCGGGGAATGGTCTCCGCCAGGAGGCCGAGGGGAGATCAAATTGTTAAGGCCACCTGGGGCCGATGTCAATGACAGAGTCGCCCGGGTTGGGATGCCCGGGGGCACCGGGGCGCCGCTGCGAAACGGGGTGGTGACGCGTGGTGTCGGCCTGCCGCCGCCGCGGCCGGTGCGGGCCCGGTTGCGGGCCGATGGCGGGCGGCGTAATTGTCCTCTCCATGCCCGAGATCGAGCCCGCGGCGACCCCTGCAGAACGGGCCCGGGAGCTGCGCGATCAGCTCCGCGCCGCCGACCATGCCTACTACGCCCTCGACCAGCCGATCCTGTCCGACGCCGCCTACGACCGGACCATGCGCGAGCTGGCTGCGCTGGAGGAGGCGCACCCCGAGCTGGCCACGCCCGACTCTCCCACCCGCCGCGTCTCGGGCACACCGAGCGAGAAGTTCGCTCGGGTGGTGCACCGCGAGCCGATGCTCTCGCTCGGCAACATCCAGACCGACGCGGAGCTGGACGAGTTCGACGCTCGCGTCCACCGGCTTCTGGAGCTGCCGGACGGGGACCCGGTCGACTTTGTCTGCGAGCCGAAGCTGGACGGGCTGGCTGTCGAGCTGATCTACGAGGACGGCCGCTTCCTCACCGGGTCAACCCGCGGTGACGGCGTCAACGGCGAGGACGTGAGCGCCAACCTGCGCACGGTCGGTGGCCTGCGCGCCAACCAGGGCGTGCTCCAGACGCTCGCCGGCTCCCCGCCCGCCCGGGTCGAGATCCGCGGGGAGGTGCTCCTCCAGAAGAGGCACTTCGAGGCGATGAACCAGCTCATCCTGCGCCAGGGCGACGAGCCCTTCGCCAACCCGCGCAACGCCGCGGCCGGCTCCCTGCGCCAGCTCGATTGGCGAATCACCGCCACCCGCCCCCTGTCGTTCATGGCCTACGAGGCCCTCGTCCCCGGCCCCGGCGGCGCGCCCCACTGGAAGAGCCACTGGGAGAAGCTCACGACCCTGGCCGCCTTCGGCTTCGAGGTGAACCGCGAGAACCGGCTCTGCCACGGGATCGCGGAGGTGAAGGCCTACCGCGACCGGATGGCGGAGGGGCGCTTCGCCCTGGCCTATGACACCGACGGTGTGGTCGTGAAGGTGAACGACCTCGACTGGCAGCTGCGGCTCGGCGCGGCCTCCAAGTTCCCGCGCTGGGCGGTGGCCTTCAAGTACCCGCCGCAGGAGGAGATGACGCAGGTCCGCCGGATCTGGGCCTCGGTGGGGCGCACCGGGATCCTGACACCGGTGGTTGACGTCGATCCGGTCCGGCTGAGCGGCGCCACCATCTCCAGGGCCACGCTCCACAACGAGGACGAGATGCGGCGCAAGGACATCCGCCAGGGCGACTGGGTGCTGATGCGCCGCGCCGGCGAGGTGATCCCGGAGGTGGTGAAGTCGATCCCGGAGCGGCGCACCGGCGCCGAGGAGCCGTTCGTCTTCCCCGCGACGTGCCCGGTCTGCGGCGCGCGGGTGGTGCGGGAGGAAGGCGAGAAGGTCTACCGCTGCACCGGCTCGGCCTGCCCGGCCCAGCTGGTGGGCCGGCTCTGCCACTTCGCCCAGCGGCGCGCCCTGGACATCGACGGGCTGGGAGAGAAGCTGGCCGCGCAGCTGGTGGATCGCCAGCTGGTGAAGGACTTCTCCGACCTCTACCAGATCACCGCACCGCAGTGGCTGGAGCTGGAGCGGATGGGCGAGAAGAGCGCGCAGAATCTGGTCGAGGCCATCGAGCGCTCGAAGAAGACCACCCTGCGCCGGCTCCTGTTCGCGCTCGGCATCCCGCAGGTCGGCGAGGCCACCGCCGCCACCCTGGCCCGCCACTTCGGGTCGGTGGAGCGGCTCCTGGACGCCTCCGAGGAGGAGCTGCAGAGAGCGCGCGACATCGGACCGGAGAGCGCCCGGGAGATCCGGGCCTGGACCGCCGAGCCGCAGAACCGGGGGGTGGTGGAGCGGCTCCTGCGCGCGGGCGTGACCCCGGAGCCCGAGCCGGTGGAGGCGCGGGGCGCCCTGGCCGGCAAGACGGTGGTGCTCACGGGCAGTCTCACCAAGCTGAGCCGCGATCAGGCCAAGGCCGAGGTGGAGCGGCGCGGCGGCAAGGTCTCCGGCAGCGTCTCCCGCAAGACCGACCTGGTGGTGGCCGGCGAGGAGGCCGGCTCCAAGCTGACCAAGGCGCGCGAGCTGGGGGTCCGGGTGGTCGAGGAAGCCGAGTTCCTGAGTATGCTCGAAGACCAGCCGTGACTCGGTGCCATCGAGCTTCGCGCGCCCGTGGGTCCCTCCCCCCTCGCCTTCGGCCCAGCTTCTTGAGATAACTCAGGGAGCGGATCCCAGGGCCGGAGGAACCCGACATGGCAGACCTCGCTCGCGCGCACCTCTACATCTCGGGAGATGTCCAGGGCGTCGGGTTCAGGTACTGGACGCTGAAGGAGGCCCGCCGGCTCAAGCTGAGCGGTCGCGTCCGGAACCTCTCTGACGGCCGGGTGGAGGCCGAGGCAGAGGGCGAGCGTCGCAACGTCGAAGAGCTGATCGCCTGGTGCCACCGCGGCCCGCCGGCCTCTGAAGTCCTCAAGGTCGAGGTCGCCTGGGAGCCCCTGCGGGGGGAGACCGTCTTCGAAATGGATCGGTAGCCGGCCCGACGAGGGGGCCCGCTCTGCCTTGCCGGGCCGGGATGGGCGTGTTATCCAAGCCACTTTCCCGATTCCGGGGAAGATTTTCCGGCGCTGCGGATTCCATCTCCAGCGAGACGAGAACGGGCGAGAGGCGGTTCCAATCCGCCGCCCGGCGCACGCATGAACCGCACGACCAACCTCGACGAACTGGTCCTCAAGGCGCAGAAGCCGTCCCGTTACATCGGGCTGGAGTTCGGCAGCATTCAGAAGGACCTGACCCAGGCCAAGGTCAAGTTCGCCCTGGCCTTTCCCGACGTCTACGAGGTCGGGATGTCCAACCTGGGGTTCCGGCTCCTCTACCACACCCTGAACGACCGGCCCGACGTGGCCTGCGAGCGGCTCTTCCTCCCCTGGCCGGATCTGGAGGAGCTGCTGAAGAAGCAGGGCGTCCCCCTCTTCACGCTCGAGTCGCGGGCTCCGGCGCGGGACTTCGATGTCCTCGGCATCACCCTCCAGTTCGAGCTCTGCTACACCAGCTGTCTGGCCCTGCTCGACCTGGCCCAGATCCCGCTCTTCGCCAAGGATCGGACCGAGCGCGACCCGGTGGTCGTCGGCGGCGGCCCCTGCGCGCTCAACCCCGAGCCGGTGGCCGACTTCTTCGACTGCTTCGCGGTGGGTGAAGGCGAGGAGGTGGTCCTGGAGATCGCCGACGCCGTGGCCGCCTGGAAGGGGTCGGGCGGCTCGCGGGCCCAGCTCCTGGGCGCCCTGGCCGCGATCCCAGGCGTCTACGTCCCCTCGTTCTTCCAGCCGCGCTTCGACCCGGCCACGCGTCAGCTCGCCGCCATGGAGCCGCTCCGGCCCGGATACGAGACGGTGGTCCGCCGGGTGATGCCCGACCTGAACGCCCTCTCCTCGAGCGCCTACGTCCGGCCCATCGTCCCCTTCATGCAGACGATCCACGATCGGCTGCCCATCGAGATCCAGCGCGGCTGCACCCGCGGCTGCCGCTTCTGCCAGGTCGGGATGATCACCCGCCCCACCCGGCAGCGCGATCCGCGCCAGGTGCTGGAGCTGGCCGAGACGGGGCTGCGCGCCTCCGGCTACGAGGAGGTGGGGCTGCTCTCGCTCTCCTCGGGCGACTACGCCTGCCTCAACCCACTGCTCGACGACTTCCTGGCCCGCTGGGAGGGCGAGAAGATCGCCATGTCGCTCCCCTCGCTCCGGACCGAGACCCTGAGCGCGGAGCTGGCCCAGAAGATCGCCCGGATCCGGAAGACCGGCTTCACGCTCGCGCCCGAGGCGGCCACCGAGCGCATGCGCGCCGTCATCAACAAGGGAAACCGCGAGGAGGACCTGCTCCGCGCCGCCGAGTCGGTCTTCGCCAACGGCTGGTCCCTCCTGAAGCTCTACTTCATGATCGGCCTCCCGGAGGAACGGGACGAGGACGTGGTCGCCATCGCGCAGCTCGCCAGGAAGGTCCTGGGCGTAGCCCGGAAGGCCGCCGGCAAGGGATCGGCCGTCATTCACCTGGGGGCAAGCACCTTCGTGCCCAAGCCGTTCACGCCCTTCCAGTGGGAGCCGATGATCACGCCGGACGAGACCCGCCGGCGCCAGGGGCTCATCACCGCCGCGCTGGGCGGCCGGAACGGCGCCATCCAGTTCAAGCCGCACGACTCGCGTCAGGCCTCGATCGAGGGCGCGCTGGCGCTGGGCGACCGGCGCCTCGGGACGGCGGTGCTCCACGCCTACCGGCTGGGCCAGCGGCTCGACGGCTGGAGCGAGTGGTTCAACGAGGACAAGTGGCTCGAGGCGTTCGCCGAGTGCGAGCGGGTCCACGGGGTCGGGATCGACTTCTTCGTCTACCGGCAGCGGCAGCTCGACGAGCCGCTCCCCTGGGACCGGATCGACTGCGGCGTGACCAAGGTCTACCTCCAGAAGCAGCTGGCCGCGGCCCGGAACCTGGCCGAGGTCCCTGACTGCGTGCTGGCGCCCTGCACAGTCTGCGGCGCCTGCGACTACGAGACGGTCAAGACCCGAGTCTACGAGGCCAAGGACTACCAGCCCTCGCCGCCGCCTCCGCCGCGCCCCCTGCCCACCGATGTCCGGAGCTTCGTCCGGGTTCGCTACGCCAAGCGGGGGCGCCTGGTCGCCCTCTCACATCTGGAGACCATGCACACCGTGCTCCGGTCGGTGCGGCGCGCCAGGCTTCCCATCGTCTTCTCCCAGGGCTTCCACCCCAAACCTCGGGTCTCCTTCGGGCCGGCCCTGCCGGTAGGAGTGGAGAGCACCTGCGAATACATGGACTTGGAGTTGGAGGGGGTGCAGGACCCGGCCTCGGTCGGGCAGCGACTCTCGGAGCAGCTCCCTCGGGGTCTCGACCTGTTGGAGGCCCGGCCGCTCCTCCCGCGGTCGCCGTCGCTCTCGGAGTCGGTGCGGGCTGTACATTATCGCGTGGAATTTCCAGAGGGGTGGGACGGGGAGAGGCTCGGACAGCGGGTGGCTGCCTTCGAGTCGGCCGAGCATCTGAGGGTACGCCGGGCCACGCCCCCTAAGGGCCGGCAGAAGAAAAGGAACCATAAGATTGCGACATCTAGGGAAAGAGAGATAAACCTGAAGGAAATCGTGACTCACCTGGCCTTGGAGGGCCAGCGGGAGGTCGCGTTCAGCTTGAAGGCGGATCCGTCCGGGAGCGCCAAACCAGCCGAGGTTCTGGCAGCGATCTTCGGAGACGGAACGCCACCGTCGGGAGTGAAGGTTTTGAAGGAGGGCGTCAGCTTCGCGAGGGCCGGGGACGATCAAATGGTTGGTAGCCAACCGCGAGCCCCTCGCTACATCGACGCCTGAACGTCAACGTGCCCGGCCCCGCGCCGCCCGTGAGCGGCGGGCGCCAGACGCGAAGGGAACGAAGGTTGAGCGTACGCTCGACAGCCGATCCGAGATCTCCGGGACCGCCCGGGCTCTCGCGATCGCCGAAATACTTCGGTGAGGCCGGTTCTGGCCTCGCTCCCTTTGCGCTTGCCCAGCTCTCGACCGCAGACCGGTCGATCTGGGGCTGGCTGGGCGAGCGAGGTCTCACATGGCAGGCTCAAGCATTCTGGTGATCAATGCGGCTGGCGCGGAGACCCGCGTCGCCCTGGTCGAGAGCGGCTCCATTCACGAGTTCTACCTCGAGCGAAAGCGCGAGAAGGGGATCGTCGGAAACATCTACAAGGGGCGGGTGGTCCGGGTGCTCCCGGGCATGCAGGCCGCCTTCGTCGACATTGGCCTGGAGAAGGCCGCCTTCCTGTACGTCGGAGACGTAACCGGCGACCCGGACTTCTCCGAGGAGTTCGAGCTCACCGAGGGTGAGCACGCCGGCTCGCTCCACGAGGTTCCGACCGAGCAGGAGGCGGAGGACCTGGAGATCAAGGCCCGAGCCGCGGCCGAGAATCCTCCCGAGCCCCACCCCGACTCCGAAGCGGAGCCGACGGTCGATGTCACCGCCAGTCAGGAGGGGCCGTCGCCGGTCGCCGACGAGTTTGCGGCCGCCTCCGAGGGGCCGAGCCTCACGCCGGCACCGTTCGGAGTGACCGAAGGGATCGAGGAGCCGGCGGCGCCGGACCTCACCAGCCCCGAGGAACAGTCCCCCGTTGAGGGGCAGTCCCCTGCGGAGCCCAGCATCGACGCTGCTGCTCCGCTCACCCCGATCCCGCTGACCCAGGCGGTCGGGTTCGATCCGGTCCCTGCGCCTCCTCCCCTGCTGGTGCCGGAGCTCCCGCCTGCGGGCGCGACGGATCCTGCGGAGGCGGACCAGGTTTCGGCGGCTGAGCCCTCCTCCGGACAGCTCTCAGCGCGGCCTGCCGAGGCAGCGCGCGAGGCACGCGGCGACCGCGAGTCGCGCGAGGGACGCGGGCGGCGGGACGACCGGCGCCACGGTCGCGATCGGAACGGACGCAACGGCCACAACGGGCACGGCCACGGCCGGGGCCGCGACGACGACCGTCGTCCCCGCGAGGCGAAGAACATCCAGGACCTGCTCAAGGAAGGGCAGGAGGTGATCGTCCAGGTCGCCAAGGATCCCATCGGCACCAAGGGCGCCCGCATCACCAGCCACATCTCGCTCCCGGGCCGGCACCTGGTCTTCATGCCGACCGTGGACCACATCGGCATCTCCCGCCGGATCGAGAAGGACGCCGAGCGCCGCCGCCTGCGCGAGATCGTCGATCGGCTCCGCCCCGAGGGCACCGGCTTCATCGTCCGGACCGTGGCCGAGAACGTGGAGGCCCAGAAGCTCGAGGCCGACATCCGGTTCCTCATCCAGGTCTGGAACGAGATCATCCGGACCAAGGACAAGGTCGGCGCTCCGGCCCTGCTCCACCCCGACCTCGACCTCATCCTGCGCGCGACCCGCGACCTCTTCACGGCCGACGTGCAGAAGCTGGTCATCGACGACCGGGGCGAGTACGAGCGGATCCTCCGTTTCGTCGAGGAGCAGGCGCCCCACCTCAAGTCTCAGATCGAGCTGTACGAGAGCGACGAGCCGATCTTCGACGCCTACGGGATCGAGCAGGAGATCAAGCGGGCCAGCCAGCGTAAGGTCTGGCTGCGGAGCGGCGGCTACCTGATCATGGACCAGGCCGAGGCGCTCACCGCGGTCGACGTCAACTCGGGCCGATACGTCGGCAAGAAGAACCTCGAGGAGACGATCACCAAGATCAACGTCGAGGCCGCCAAGGAGATCGTCTACCAGCTCCGGCTGCGGAACATCGGCGGCATCATCATCATCGACTTCATCGACATGGACAAACCCCAGAACCGGGACAAGGTCTTCAAGGCCTTGCAGGAGGCTCTGGGGCGGGACAAGGCCAAGACCAACGTCCTCAAGATCAGCGAGCTCGGCCTGGTGGAGATGACGCGCAAGCGCGTGCGCGAGTCGGTCACCCGGATGATGGCCGAGCCGTGCAGCTACTGCGACGGCAAGGGTCACATCAAGTCGAAGGTGACGGTGGCCTACGAGATCTTCCGCGAGATCCGGCGCGACTCCTCGAGCTTCCAGGAGCCGGTGATGGTGATCAACTGCCACCCGGAGGTGGCGCGGATTCTCCAGGGCGCGGAGCGGGACGAGCTCCGCTACCTGATGGATCGGTTCAACAAGACGATCCAGGTGAAGACCCAGCAGGGCTACCACCAGGAGCAGTTCGACATCTACGGCCGGCAGGACCGCGACAAGGAAGCGAGCGGAGGTCGCGAGGGTGGCGGTCGCGAGGGTGGCGGCCGTGAGAGCGGCGGTCGCGAAGGTGGAGGTCGCGAGGGGCGCGAAGGTGGCGGTCGCGAGAGCGGCGGTCGTGAGGGTGGAGGCCGCGAAGGTGGAGGCCGGCGAGGCGGTCGCGGGCAACGCCAGCAGCAGCCGCGTGAGCAGCCATCGCGCGAGCAGCCGTCGGCGGAGGAGCCGGCCAGACCGGCGAGCGACGCCGAGCCGCTGGCGTCGGCTCCGCGCAAGGAGTCCTGACAAACCACGAGGCCGCGGACGAGCGCGAAGTCCGCGGCATCCATCCCGAATCGGCGAGCTCCAGCAGACGGCTTTTCGGCGCCGTCTGCCTGGGGCTTTACGGACACAGCCTGTTCGTGCGTGTCGCTCGCCGACCTTCCGCTGGATTGCAGTCCGATCGGCGCCGGAGTGTTCGCCGCGCGTGTGCCCCTGCCACTTCCGGTGCGGGCGCCTCCCGGCACATCCGGTCGGCCGGTCGCGTCGAAGAAGCGATTCCCCGTCTCGACCGGCAGCGCGTGGCCCGGAGAGTGACTCTGCCGGGCGCGAAGATGCATTCCCGTGGAACCCTTGCTGATTTTGGACGGTTCGGCTAGGCTTCTCCTATCCAGTGGCTCCAGGTGGGGGCCTTCAAGCGCGCGGAGCGCCCATGCTCAAGTCGGACTTGATCAACATTCTGGTCGTGAAGCGCGGGGTGACCCAGAAGCAGGCCGAGGCCACCATCGAGACCATCTTCGAGTCGATGAAAGATGCGCTCTGCAAGGGTGAGAACATCGAGATCCGCGGTCTCGGCGCTTTCCACGTGAAGTTCTACGACGGGTACCAGGGCCGTAACCCCAAGACCGGAGAGGTGATTCCGGTGAAGCCCAAGCGCGGCATCCTCTTCCGAACCGGGAAGGAGCTGCGCGATCGGGTCAACCGCGAGGACGAGGCCGGCGAGGCGGAGTCCACGGAAAATGGGGAGAAGAACGGCTCGGAGGATCCCGGATCATCCACCCCGCCCGTGGCTGCGGGCGGAGCGGTCTGACCGCGGCTTCGAGCGTCTTCAAGCACCTGAATCCGTTCCGGATTCAGTGAACCACTACAGTCCCGAATAGACTCCGACCACGTCGGTGGTGCTGGTGCGGAATCCGACCAGCATTCGACGGCTCGATCCCGTGCCCACCGCCTGGAGGTCGGAGATGTATCCGCTCATCACGGTGGGGCCGAAGAGCGCCAAGCCGTAAACCGTGATGTTCCCGCCGGAAATTCGGCTCACTCCCCCCCAGCCTCCCGTCCAGAGCGAGTCGTCCCGCGGGTCTCGCGCCGCGGCGGTGAGGTAGGTGCTCGGCAGCCCGGCAGTGAGGTAGGAGATCGCCCCGCCCGGGGTGACGCGCGCCAGCCCATGCCCGTAGGAGGCGAACCAGGCGCTCCCGTCAGCCATGGCTGCGACCCCGAAGACGTAGTCGAAAGTCCGCTGCGAGGGGCGGCTCCCGCTGGCCACTGCGTCTGGCCAGAGGTCGAGCTGGTAGGCAGGATTGAACTGGTTCGCCTCATAGGTCCAGAACCCGGCCATGTTGTTTCCGGCCCATGAGCCGAAGTCGAAGTGCACCGACCGCTCCATCCCGCCCACCCAGAAACCGGTGCCGGAGACGTCGGCCGCCAGACCGTAATAACGGTACGTGCAGGTGGCGATCGAACCACCGGTCTGGGACGTATAGCAGGCGTAGGCCGGGTGCGCGTGCTCGTAGAGCCCGTTGCAGCGGTAGCTCCCGTAGTTGGCGCCGGAGCAGCCGGTCGCCTTCACGCCCGCGAAGTCCGCCCGGCCCACGGCGAACCCATGATTGCCGCCGAACCAGACCGCGCCGGTGCTCCTCACGTACTGGATCCGGTAGATGCTGCAGAGCCGCTCCCGGCCGCGCGGCTCGGCGCGGACCATCCCAGGTCCGCTGAAGATGTCGTAGTGCACAACGCCCAACGTCCCGTCGGCGCGGAGCATGACCCGGTCGGCGTCGCCGCTCTTGTAGATGGTCGGATCCGGAGTAGGCGTGTCCCAGTTGATCTCGCAGTCGTCGTTGGAGGACCCCGGGAGCGGCTTGCCGCGGTAGCCCACGAAGACCGACCCCGCGGGACCACCGGAGACGGAGATGGCGTCGAGGTAGTAGGGCGGCGGGACGTCGCTGCCGTCCGGCAGGTAGCCGTAGGGGTGCAGGCCGTCGGCGAGGGTGAGCTTCCGGAACTGCGCGGCGGCTCCCTTGGCCTGCTCCGCGGCCGTCAGCAGGAAGAGCCCCTCCTGACCGCCCGCGACCCAGATGTTTCCACCCTCGTCGGACGTCACTCCGTTGACCATCGCAGGGCCGCCGTTTGCCTTGCTGAAGAATTGCCAGTCCGCGGTTGACGGGGTTGTCGGCGAGACGCTGAGGGCCGCCAGTGACGAGCCGTCGGCAGCTGTGTCCAGTCCGGTCGCGTTCCCTCCTTCGCCGGATGGCCCCGTGG
>Ga0302321_100006406_pt1 | contig 10361 bp, 6 predicted proteins | sample Fen_T0_1_FD_202505 | JGI IMG/M metagenome (GOLD analysis project Ga0302321, IMG submission 202505) | Peat permafrost microbial communities from Stordalen Mire near Abisko, Sweden - Fen_T0_1 | ecosystem: Environmental > Terrestrial > Soil > Wetlands > Permafrost | place: Sweden: Abisko... | reverse complement strand
TCCTTGAGCTCGTTACCCTTGAGGCCGAGGTAGATGCCACCGGCGAAGAACGCAGCGGAGAACACTGCCTCAGTCCAGGCTTTCGCCCTCGATGGCTTGGGCGAATAGCTTAGATCCATCATGGTCAGATCCGCGCGACTCACCGTTAGCTTCCCTTCGTAGTCCTCCATGTCCTCCTTGCGCACCGCCAAAGCGTGATCACCTGGCTTGAGCTGCTGCTCGCAGGGCAGCGTGCAAGCCGCCGCTCCGTCCACGAACAACTTCCCCCCTTCACTGGCCTTGCCGCCCGCCTTCAGCGTGCCGTAGCTGACCATCTCGAGGGTCATCGAATGCGTATTGGCCGTTCCCGGCTCGACCTCAATCTCCTTGCGCGTGGCCTCGAATCCCGCTTTCTGCACCCACAGCGTATGCTTACCGGGCTTCAAGTGTCCCGTGTAGGGCGTCTTGCCGATGGCGCCGATTTCTTGGCGGTCGATGTAGACGTCCGCGCCGGGCACGTTGGACACGACCTCGATCCAGCCGAGAAAGTGCTGCTCCGACATGGAGATATACATCTCGACGATCTTGTCCGTGCGCGGAAAGATCTCACGTTCTTCCGGCTTGAAGCCCTTGGCCTCGAAAAGCAGCTTGATGGGCCTTGGATCGAACGAGCCCTGCCATGGCGTCTTGGCGAAGACGCCCTTGGACTTGTCGTCGAGGTAGATGCTCGCGCCCGAGGGTTTGGACTCGATGATGACCAAGCCCTTGGTGGCGATGTCAGGCAGAACTTGCGCCGGCTTCTCCGCAGGCTGTCCCGCGGGTGGAGCCGAGATAACCGCCTTCAAGCTGTCGATGCGCCCCTTGACCTCGACGGCGTCCCGCGCCTGGGGGTCGACCTCAATGTATTTCTGGAAGGTGGAAATGGCCTTGTCGAACAGCTTGGCCTTTTCGTATGCCACGGCGGCGTTGAACAGGAACGAGCTGAACGGCTTCTTGTCGTAGGCCACCATGAATTTGGCGGCGGCCTCTTCGAACATGTCCTTGGTGTAGAGGACCTGCGCCTCTTCGAAGGCAACCTTGGCTTCTTGGAGAACGGGATCGGCGGGAGCTGTAGACGGCGTAGAGGACGCGGAAAGGGACTCTGCCCGGGCGGCGGACGGAGAGAGGGAGAGAAGACCTATCAGTAGAAGGGGAAAGCTGGATACGACGCTTACTATGCGCATCATGATGGATCAGATTGCGCCAAGCTCCATCGGGGATCAAGACCCGACTTGCGCAGTCCGAATCCCCGAACAGTCGCGCGGCGGCGAATAGAAAAGGGCCCCGGATTTCTCCAAGGCCCTTGCTTCGGACGTGAACGTCGCGACTACAGCTTGCTGGCGGACTACAGCTTGCTGGCGATCATGGAGGCGAGCTCGACGGTGCGGTTGCTGTAGCCCCACTCGTTGTCGTACCAGCTCACCAGCTTGAAGAAGCTCGGGTTCAGCTCGACGCAGCTGCCAGCGTCGAAGATGCTGGAGCGCTCGTCGTGGACGAAGTCCATGGAGACGACCTCATCCTCGGTGTAGCCAAGGATGCCCGAGAGGTAGGTCTCGGAGGCCTTCTTCATAGCAGCCTTGATCTCGGCCAGGCTGGTCGGCTTCGCGGTCTTGAAGGTCAGATCGACCACGGAGACCGTCGGCACGGGCACGCGGAAGGCCATGCCGGTCAGCTTGCCCTTTACCTCGGGGAGAACGAGACCCACGGCCTTGGCGGCGCCGGTGGTGGACGGGATGATGTTCTGGGCGGCGGTACGGCCACCCTTCCAGTCCTTACGCGAGGGACCGTCGACCGTCTTCTGGGTCGCGGTGTAGGCGTGCACGGTGGTCATGATGCCCTCGGTGAGACCGAATCCTTCTTTGAGCAGGACGTGGACCACGGGCGCGAGGCAGTTCGTGGTGCAGCTCGCGTTCGAGATTACGTTGTGCTTGGCCGGGTCGTACTTGTCGGCGTTGACGCCGAGAACGACGGTGATGTCCTCGTTCTTGCCCGGGGCCGAGATGATGACCTTCTTGGCGCCCGCGGTGATGTGACCTTCGGCCTTGGCCTTCTCGGTGAATAGGCCGGTCGACTCGATGACGATGTCGACGCCCATGGCCTTCCACGGAAGCTCGGCCGGGGTCTTGGCACTGACGACCTTGATCTCCTTGCCATTGACCACGAGGATGTCGGGATCCTTGTCAGGGGCGGACTTCTTCGCCTCGACGGTGCCCTTGAACTTGCCCTGGATCGAGTCGTACTTCAGGAGGTACGCCAGGTTGTCCGCAGGAACGATATCGCCGACGGCGACGACCTCGAGCTCCTTGCTGTACTTGGGCGAGTCGACGAGGGCGCGGAACACGAGCCTGCCGATGCGGCCGAAACCATTGATTGCGATCTTCGTAGCCATTTTGTTCTTGCTCCTATGTGGGGTTCGAGAGACTGGATCTCCATAAACCGCGGGGAATCTAGCACACCTCTTCGGCCCGTTTGCCACACGATTTTCTTTTCTAGATCGCGTCGCGGCGAGCACTCTGGTGCTGGTTGCGTGGTACTTTTCCACCATGTTTCTGCGAAGGATGATCCTTCCACTCACAGCGACATGGCTGGCTTTTGGCTGCGGCAAAGGCGACGACAACTGCCCCGGTCTTTGCCCGGACGAGACGCTCATGCCCACCATGACCATCAGGGCTGCCGACGGTGCCGCGTCGATTGCCAGCGCGAAGGTCGTAGGCGGTCCATGCACCGCCATGTTGCTCCGATCGGCTGGCGAAGTCGGGGTGCCCACGAGTTACTCTGAGATCCAGGTGACGTACGACGGCCCGCGCGAGATATCGCCTTTGTGCATCGTCGAAGTGACCTCTCGATGGGGACAAGTCGAGGCCATCGCCCCACAAGTCAAGTCCCGTGCATACACGCAGACCTGCTGTCCTTACGGCACCTGCTGCCCGAAGACCGAAGACGCGCTCACCCAGCGCTACCACCTCGAGTTCGACCCGAAGACCCAGACGATTTCTTTTCCCCCGCCGCCTGACGGTGGAGCAGGCGACGACGCCGCCGATGCCGGCGATGCGCCCGCCAACGCTGACTTGCTCGACCGCGATGCCTCCGACGTGGATGTGGGCACCATCGATTCATTGTCCGTCGACGTCCAGGAGCTCGATGCCAGCGCGGTCGATGAGGCCGACGAGATGGATCTCGCGATCGACTCTTGAGCCCGGCCGACTCTCCCATTGTTTCCTCGAGCGCAGTCAAACAGGCTGCCCGCGAGTTGGGATTTCCGCTTGTCGGGTTGGCTCGTGCCGAGCCGCTCGACCCTGCCCCGCTCCGCCGCTGGCTCGACGCCGGATATGCCGCTGGGCTCGCGGTGATGCGGACCCGACTCGAAGAACGACTGGACCCCAGCGTGATCCTGCCCGGCGCAAAGACCGTCCTGGTACTCGGGATTCCCTACGGCGAGCAGAAACCGACCGACGGTCTTCAGCCAATCATCGCTCGCTATGCCCGCGGCCGCGACTACCACTACGCGCACCGGGACCGCATGCGCCACTTACGAAAACAACTGCGAGCGTTCGTTCCTTCGCTGCGCGACTACGCCTGTGTGGACGCGGGCGCCGCGATGGAGAAGGCGTGGGCAGAACGCGCCGGGGTTGGATTCATCGGCAAGAACGGCATGGTGATAAGTCCTCGTTTCGGATCTTGGTTCACCCTCAGCTTGATGGTGCTCGACTGCGAGGTCGACCAATACGACGAGCCCCACCCCCGTCTGTGCGGCGATTGCGACAAGTGCCTGCGCGCCTGCCCCACGCAAGCCTTCCCCACACCCGGCGTCGTTGACTGCCGGCGCTGCCTCGCCTACCACACGGTGGAGAACCACGAGGCCATTCCAAGCGACATTGCTGCCAGACTGAAGACGCGCGCCTTCGGCTGTGACGTCTGTCAGACCGTATGTCCCTTCAACCGTGGCGAGCTTCCCGAAGGCGATCCAAGACAAGCGCCCCGCCCGCTCGGCCTCATGGACGCCGCTGCGATCGCAGCGCTGACGGAGGAGGAATACGATCGACTGTCCGCCGGAACGCCGATGCGCCGAATCCGCTACCACGGCCTGCGGCGCAACGCCTGCCTATCGCTGGGGTCGACGCGTGCACGCACCGCTGAGAAGCTGCTCGAACGCCTCACAAACGATCCCAACGATCTCGTGCGCAACGCAGCCGTCTGGGCACTCGGGCGGTTGCGCGAAGACTGAGGGCTGCGCGCCCTCACCCGCCGCGCTTCGCGCGCCGACCTCTCCCGGCTGTCGCCGGGCGAGGTGTACAGCCGTTTCGCGGCCAAGGGCTGGCTGAAGACCAGCAGGGGTCCGGTCTGGCGGAGGGACACGCGGGGAGTGGCTGCATCACCTAAAGAAGCCAGACCCTGCTTACTCTAGAGCTCGTTGCCGATGGTAAATTCGAAGACGATGCTGTCCTCGCCAGGCAGCGTCTTGTAGGGCAAGCCCCACTCGAAGCGCAGGGGGCCGATGGGCGAGAACCAGCGGAAGCCGAAGCCCCAGCTGCTGCGCAGGCTGGTGAGCGGAAACAGCTTTACGCACGGGTCGACCGACGCGTGGGCGAAGGCGGGCTTGAGGCGGCAATACTGGTCTTCCAGGTTGTAGGCGTTTCCGATATCGGTGAACACCACGCCGCGGATACCCATCTTGTCGAAGATCGGAATCTCGATTTCGGCTTTACCGAGGAGGCGCATATTGCCACCAACCGAGAAGGTCTTGAGAGCGCCGTCAGGATCGAGCGAGCCTTGCGAGCCGGGCACCCAGATCTTCGGACCCAGCGAGTACAGGGCGAAACCGCGGATGTCGTAGATGCCGCCGGTAAAGTAGCGCTCGAAGATGGGCACGCCCTGAGGATCGCGGCTGGTGATGAGGCCGCCCTCGGCTTTGAGTCGTAAGGTGAGCGGTCCCCACAGCGGATAGTAGTAGCGAAGGGCGCCTTCGTAGCGCGTGAATTGGCTTTGCGAAAGGAACGCGGGTTCGGCGAATTCGGCGGACAACGTGTTGTACCAGCCGCTGTGCGGGAACATGCGGTCGTCGCGCGTGTCGTGTGCCACGGAGATGCGCCACGACGAAATGATGCCCGAGTGAAGCAGATTGGCGAGGGACCCGGCCGGCAACGGGCTGCGATACCCGCCGGTAAACAGGTTGCTGCGACCGCCTGTGGCGATGCCGACGTCCTGTAAGGTGTAGGTCAGGAACATGCGAACGTTGTCGCTCAGCATGTAGCCCCAGGTCAGGCTGCCGCCGGTCGCCTTGCGGGTAAACCCGAGGTAGTAGCGCTGCTGGTTGAACAGGTTGAAACCGAAGGTCCAGTTGGTGTCGAGGAAGTACATATCCTCGAACTGCAACATGTACAGCTGGCGCAGGCCGGAGACCTGAGCTTGCAAGGTCGCGGACTGACCACGTCCCAGCAGGTTGTTTTGCGAGATCTGCGCCTGGAAGATGAACTGCTCTACCGACGAGAAGCCGGCGCCGATCTGGAACGCGCCGGTCTGCCGTTCCCCCACCTCGACGTTCACATCCATGGTGTCGTCGGCGGAGCCTCGCTTGGTGGTAAGCTCGACCTTGTCGAAGTAGCCGAGCGCGTTGACACGTCGCTTGGACCGGTCGAGGGCCGATTGGCTGTATTGCTCGCCCTCGTAGATGCGCATCTCGCGACGGATGACCTTGTCGCGGGTCTTGGTGTTGCCGCGAATGTTGATGCGCTCGAAGTTGACCAACGGCCCCTTCTGGATGTCGAAGCTCAAATCCACGATGCGGGCCTTGTCGTCGACGCGGGTCTCGGGCGTGGAGTTGACGTAGGCGTAGCCCTTGTCTTTGTACAGGTCGGCGATGTTCTGCACGTCCTGCGCGACCTGGGTGCGGTTGAACACGTCGCCGGGCTTGGCCTGCAGCTTGCCGAGGTAGGTCTCCCGCGATTCGATGAGCTCGCCCTTCACGTCGAGCTGGCCGATGCGGTACTGCTGGCCTTCCTCGATGGAGAGCGTGATGTACATCGAACGACGGTCGGCCGACAGCTCCAGCTTCGGGTCGCCAACCTTCACGTTCACGTAGCCGCGATCGAAGTAGTAGCTCTGGATGAGCATGATGTCGCGCTGGAAGACGTCCTCGCGGTACGTCCCCGACGAGGTCAGCGCGGAGAAAAGGTCACCTGGCTGGGTCATGATCACGCCACGGAGGTCGGTGTCGCTGACGTTCCGGTTGCCGGTAAAGTTCACGCGCCGGATCTCGACCTTGCTGTTCTCGTGAACGCGGAAGTACACGTCGACCTGTCCGGGGCTGTCGCGGCGAAGCTCGTACTCAACCTCGGCCATGTAGAAGCCGCGCTGCAGGTACAGCTCGCGGATCTTTTCGACGTTCTTCTTGACCTTGGCGAGATCGAGGACCTGCTCCTTCTTGAGGTCGAGCACCTCGTTGATCTTGGTCAGTCCGACCTCTTCGTGGCCCGAGACGTAGATCTTGCGGATGCCAGGCTTTTCCTTGAGCACGAAGGTGACCACCAGGCCGCCTTCGGCTTCGGCGGTCTCCACTTGCACGTCCTCGAAGTACCCGAGGCGCCACAGGGTGCGCACGTCTTCCTGGAGAAGCTCCTTGCTGAGGACCATGCCCGCCTTGGTCTTGAGGTTGACCTTGAGGGCGTCGTCCTCGACCTTGCGGTTCCCGCGGAAGTGAACCCGGATGACGTCGAGCTTGGGCATCGCTACGCTGGCGGCGGTTGCATCGCCCGTCGGCAAGGCGGGCGCACGCAGGCGCCTGCGCGGCGACGCGTCCTGGGCCAAGGCCACGGAAGCTGTCAGAGTGATGATCGACGCAAAAAGAAGCCGTCGCTTCACGTTTCCTCCACGATCTGGCCATCGATCATGCGCAACTTGCGGTAGGCCCGGCCGGCCAGCTCGTTGTTGTGGGTCACGAGAAGCAGCGTCATGCCGAGCTCGCGGTTCAATTCGAAAAACAGATCGTGCATGGCCTGCCCGGTCTTGGTGTCGAGGTTGCCAGTGGGCTCGTCGCCGAGAAGCAACCGCGGCGACAACATCAACGCGCGCGCCAAGGCGACCCGCTGCTGCTCGCCGCCCGACAGCTCGCCCGGCCGGTGGGTGATCCGCTCCTTCAAGCCGACGCGAACCAGGATGGCTTCGGCGCTCTCCGCGCTTTCCTTGCGGGACATACGCGCGATCAGCCCCGGCATCATCACGTTCTCGAGCGCGGTGAACTCGGGCAACAGGTGGTGGAACTGGAACACGAACCCGATGGACGAGTTGCGAAAGTCCGCCAGCTTGCCCGGCGAGAGCGACGTCACGTTGATCCCGTCGAACACGATGGACCCGCTGGTAGGCACATCCAAGGTGCCGAGAAGGTGCAACAAGGTCGACTTGCCCACGCCGGATGCACCAACGATCGAGACCAGCGCACCGGGCGCGAGGTCGAGGTTGATCCCTCGCAGAACGTCGATGCGACGGCCGCCGTGGTCGAAGGCCTTGGACAGGTCGCGCACCACCAAATGGGTGCCGCCGCTGCGGGGAGCGGTCTTCGATGGATTTTGGGCCTGAGCCGCGGCCATTGCGTCTGGCACCGTACCGATGGGCTTACCCGCTGTCAACGCAGAGGATTGCATTCCTACTCGTATCGCAAGCCGTCCACCGGTCGCATGCGCGCAGCCAGCCGGGCCGGATAGACCGTGGCCAGAAAGCACATGGCAAGCGCCGAGGCTGCCACGGTGATGATTTCGCCTGCCCGCATTACGATGGGAAGCTGGTTGATATAGTAGACGTCGCTCGGCAACGGAAGGCCGTAGCGCTTGATCAGCAGGCACCCGGCCACGCCGGTCACCACGCCAGAGAGCAGGCCGATGAGCCCGATGTAGAGCCCCTCGGCGATGAACACTCGCTGAACCGCCCCGTCGGTGGCGCCCATGGCCTTCAGAATCGCCACCTCGCGCGCCTTCTCCGTCGCCATCATGATCAGGGTCGACACGATGGAGAACGACGCCACCAGCGCAATGAAGGTGAGTACGATGAACATGGCGATCTTCTCGAGACGCAGCGCCATGAAGAGGCCGCGGTTCAGCTCCTGCCACGACTGCACCTCGTAGCCGCCGCCGAGCGCCGCCTGGATAGCAGAGCCAATCATCGGCGCCAGGTCGGGATCCTCGGCGCGAATGTCGAGGCCGGTCACCTCGCCGGGCATGCGCAAGAAGGCCTGCGCCTCGGCAAGAGACATGTAAGCCAGCTTGGAATCGAACTCGTACATCCCGCTGTAGAAATGGCCGGCCACGCGGAAGCTCTTGAGCCCGGGCATCGGTCCGTTCGGGCCCATCTTGCACAGCGGACAGACCACGTCGATCAAGCTGCCCTGGTATACCCGCAACGTGCGCGCGTACAGCTCCTCGCCCAGGATGATGGAAGGTGCATCTTTGGCACTCTCATCGGCCAGGGGATCGAGCGGAATCCGCTCGGGATGGGCCAAGTCGTCGATATGGCAATCGCGGACGGTTCGGCCAAGGTCCAGAACCGTCGCTGCCGTTGCCGGGTCGATGCCGCGTACCACGATGCCAGCCGGCGAGACGCCCGAGCGCACCATCACCTCGGCTTCGAGGTAAGGCGTGGCACCCGAAACGCCGGGCACGCGCAAAATCGTGTCACGCACGCCCTGCCAGTCGACGAACGGGCGATCGTCGGGAACCGAGACCACCACGTCGGCCTTGGCCCCGCGAATTTTGCCCTTGAGGTCGGCCTCGAACCCCGACATCACGGACAACGCCAGAATCGGCGCCGCGGTGCCAAGGAAAACGCCAAAGATGGAGATGGCCGTGAAGAGCGTGAAGCGGGCAAACAGCCGGCCCATGAACATCACAATGGCCGCCACGATAAGGTCGATGACTCCGCCGATCTGCATCCATTCGTAGATGGGGTTCGGCCGTGCCGACGCGAAGCCATACGGGTCCCGCATGGGTGTACCGCGGAACTTCAGGAACAGCAGATCCGCCGCCCCGAGCAACGCCATCACGACGCCAACCTTGAACGCGAGTCGACGCCGCGACCGGCGCTCGGGATCCCGAAGGTGGCGCCATGCCACGAACCACTCGAAGCTGCGCGACATGGTCAGCCCCGCCCTTCGCAGGCGGCGTGAGGGCTAAAGGTCATTCCTTCCTCATCAGCGGGAACAGGATGACGTCGCGAATGGAGGGCTGATCGGTCAGCAGCATGACCAGCCGGTCGACGCCGATCCCCTCACCCGCCGCGGGAGGCATGCCGTACTCGAGAGCCCGGCAGTAATCCTCGTCGTAGTCCATGGCCTCCTCAGCGCCCTTGGCCTTGGCTTCCACCTGCCGCTGGAAACGCGAGCGCTGGTCGGCCGGATCGTTCAGCTCGGAGAACGCGTTGGCGTGCTCGCGGCCTACGATGAACAGCTCGAAGCGATCGACCTGCCCGGGATTCACGTCATTGCGACGTGACAGCGGCGAGGTGTCGGCCGGGTATTCGACGACGAAGACCGGCTTTTCGGGCGGCAAGGCCAGCTCGCCCCCGTAGTCGAACAGCGCCCCCACCCGGTGCCCGTGGGTTTCGCACTTGCGAAGGACTGCCCCGAGCTCGTCCTTGCGGTCGAGCACGCCAGAGGCCGAGATCCACTGCAAGAGCGCCGCTTCGTCATCCAGCATCGGTCGTTCGAGGCCCGGGGCCAAGAGCCCCTTCCCCACCGCCGTGACGATGGCATCCTTCATGGGAATGCGCTCGAAGGCGCCGAGATCGACCTGGGTTCCGCCGTAGCTGATGACGGTGCCGCCGCAAACCTCGCGGGCCAGCTCGGAGAAGAGCTGCTCGGTCAGCGCCATCAAGTCGTGGTAGGTGGCGTAGGCCTGGTAGAACTCCAGCATGGTGAATTCGGGGTTGTGCTGGCGCGACAGGCCCTCGTTGCGGAAGTTGCGGCCAATCTCGTAAACGCGGTCGAAGCCGCCCACCACCAGGCGCTTGAGGTGCAATTCGGGCGCGATGCGCATGGTGAGATCCATGTCGAGCGCGTTGTGGTGCGTGCGGAACGGCCGAGCCGCTGCGCCGCCGAGAATGGTGTGCATGGCGGGCGTTTCCACCTCGACGAAGTCGCGCGCGTCGAGAAACCGCCGCAGCCCCTTGATGATGGCGGTGCGCCTGAGAAAGACCTCGCGCACCGCGGGGTTCGCCACCAGGTCCACGTAGCGCTGGCGATAGCGGATTTCCATGTCTTGCAGGCCGTGCCACTTCTCGGGTAAGGGGCGCGTCGCTTTGGTTAGGACGTGTAGCTCGTCCACGAGGATGGTCTGCTCGCCGGTCTTGGTCAGCACCGG
>Ga0302321_100006405_pt1 | contig 10365 bp, 9 predicted proteins | sample Fen_T0_1_FD_202505 | JGI IMG/M metagenome (GOLD analysis project Ga0302321, IMG submission 202505) | Peat permafrost microbial communities from Stordalen Mire near Abisko, Sweden - Fen_T0_1 | ecosystem: Environmental > Terrestrial > Soil > Wetlands > Permafrost | place: Sweden: Abisko... | reverse complement strand
CGAGGCGCTCGATCGTGTAGATACAACCGCCCTCCGAAATCACAATGCCGTTGCGCGCCTGGTCAAACGGGCGGCTGGCTTTTTTCGGGTCCTCATGAGCCGCCAGGGCGTTCTGGCTCTTGAAACCGGCGAAAATCCCGAAGGTTTGGGGACTTTCGCTGACCCCGCCGGCAAAGGCCACATCGACCTCGCCCAAGCGCAACATCTGCGCGGCGTGGATTAAACCCATATTTCCCGCCGCGCAAGCCGCGCCGATCGTGTACGCCGGGCCGGTGATGCCGAGGTTCAGGGAAACCTCCCCGGCCGGATTGTTGGCGACGGTCCGCGGGTTGTGGTGGTGGGTCCAGAATTTCGTGTCGTACTTAAATTGCGAAATATTGAACACCTCGTTCTCGGTCTCGACGTTGCCATGCTCCGTAATGCCGAGGTAAATCCCCACCCGGCTTTTGTCCATAGACTCCCACTTGAGCCCGCTGTCCGCCAGCGCCTCACGCGCACAATAAATGCTGATGCCGCCGGCTCGCGTGCCGATTCGAACTTCTTTTTTCTTCTGGTACTTCAACGGGTCAAACGTGCACATGCCTGCCGGATGGAGACCCATGTAGCGGACCTCGACGGTCGTGATCCCGGAAACGCCCGCCAGGAGATTACGGCGAAATTCCGCGAGGGAATTTCCGTTGGGGGCGGTCAGGCCGATTCCAGTGATGACGATCCGGGTTTGCTTCATGAACACTCAGAGGAGGAGTAGATTTGCCTAGCCATGGGAATTCGAAAAGCAATACAAGTCTGGGACATGAAAGTACTTGTTGCCGGCGGAGCCGGATATATCGGAAGTCATTGTGTTCGCCAATTGCTGGCGGCCGGTCACGAACCCATCATCTTGGACAACTTTGTCTACGGCCACCGAGCGGCCGTGCCGGCCGGCGTCAGGGTGCTGGAGGCGAGCCTGGCCGATGTGGCGGCGCTCGACCGCATTTTCCAAAGTGAAACGATCGATCTGGTCATGCATTTTGCCGCATACTGCTACGTGGGCGAGTCCGTCACGTCGCCGTTGAAGTACTACCTCAACAACGTCACCGCCACTTACAATCTCCTCGATGCCATGATCCGTCATGGCGTGACGAAATTCGTCTTCTCTTCGACCTGCGCAACTTTTGGCGTGCCGGCGTCCCTCCCGATTGTGGAAGACATGCCGCAGGCGCCGATCAATCCCTATGGGCAGACCAAGCTCGACGTGGAAAACGCCCTCCGGGCGCTCGCCCGTGCGAAGAGCCTGAGTTTTTCCGTTTTCCGCTACTTCAATGCCGCCGGTGCCTCGGAAGACGGGGTGATCGGCGAGGATCATGATCCCGAAACCCACCTTATTCCGCTGGCAATTTGGGCGGCGCAGGGCGCCCGCCCCGCCCTCCAGGTTTTCGGGACCGACTATCCTACCCCGGACGGAACTTGCCTCAGGGATTACGTGCACGTGGATGATTTGAGCCGGGCCCATATCGCGGCGTTCGACAAGCTCGGTGCGCCCGGTACGGCGCTTTTCTATAATCTCGGCACCGGTACACCCACCTCGGTCAAGCAGGTGATCAGCGCGGTCGAAAATGTGACCGGGCTGAAAGTGCCGGTGAACTATGGGGCGCGGCGCGAAGGCGATCCGCCGGCCCTGTTTGCGAACTCGGCCAAGGCCCAGGCCGAGTTGGGCTGGCAGCCCAAGTTCCCAACGATTGAGTCGATCGTCGAGACGGCGTGGCGCTGGCACAAATCTCACCCGAAGGGATACCAGGACCGGGGCTAGGGACGGCCCGGAGCTCATCGACACGCCGTGGCGCCGGCGACTATTTTTTCGCGCGCTTTTTCGGGGCCGTGGGCTTGGGCGCCGCACTTTCCGGAAACCGGGTCTCCATCGCGGCCAGGAGAGTGCTCATTTCCGCCCCAGGGTGCTTCTCGCGGAGAGTTGAGGCCAGGTCATCGTATAACTCCTCGAGCGTTTCGCCGATTTTTCCGGCTGCGGCCGGTTCGCGCACCTCGTCTGGAAGATCCTTGGGCAGGATCGCGTCGCCCTGGGCAATCACTGCGCTGCGATAAATCATGTTCTCGAGCTCGCGCACATTGCCCGGCCAGTTGTGCCGGCAAAGAATCGCCAGCGCCTCGGGCGAGACCTTGCGGGCCTTGGTCTTCTTGGCTTTGGCGAGGCTCTGAAGGAAAAAATCCACGATTTGCGGCACGTCCTCAACGCGCTCCCGCAACGGTGGCAACCGAAGGCGGACGACGTTTAGCCGATAGTAGAGGTCTTCGCGGAATTCCTTGTCGCGCACGAGCAGCTCCAGGTTCTTGTTCGTCGCCGCCAGCACGCGCACGTTGACCTTGAGCGTTTCGGAACTGCCGACGCGCTGGATTTCACCTTCTTGCAGCACGCGCAGGATCTTAGTCTGCGTGGTCGGCGTCATGTCGCCGATCTCATCGAGAAAAATCGTGCCGCCGTCGCACACTTCGAATTTGCCGAGCCGTTGCGCCGTGGCACCGGTGAAGGCGCCGCGTTCGTGGCCGAAGAGTTCGCTCTCGATCAGGTTCTCCGGGATCGCCGAGCAATTGACGGCGACAAACGGCTTGGAGCTGCGGTGACTGTGCCGATGAATGCTGCGGGCCACGAGCTCCTTGCCGGTGCCGCTTTCGCCCGTGATCATGACGGTCACGTCGCTGCTGGTTACCTGGCCGATGATCTTGAAGACCTGCTGCATCGGTGCGGACGAGCCGACTATGCCCTCCTTGTGTTCCTCCGAATTGAGCACTGGCTGTACCACGCCAGCCGAACGAATGTCCGCCTGCGTGCGCAGCGCGTTTTCCACCAGGGCGATCAGCTTCGCCGGGTCAAACGGTTTCACCACGTAGTCGAAAGCCCCAAATTTCATGGCTTCAATAGCGGTCTGGGCCGTGCCATAGGCGGTCATCAGGATCACCAGCTGCTTCGGATTGGCGGAGCGAATATGCTGGAGTGTTTCCAGTCCGCTGATCCCGGTCATGCGATTGTCCAGGAGCACGACATCGGGGGGCTGGCGTTTTACGGCAGCCACGCCTTCTTCTCCACTCGGTGCCTCGAGCACGACATAATGTTGGGACGACAACACCCGATTGAGAGAATAGCGCACTTCGGCGTCATCATCGACAACCAGAATGGTGGGAACTGAGGCTGCTTCGGCCATGAGGGAGTGGAATATGATTAGCGAATTGCGTGAACTTCGTTAAATTTAGCCCCGATGCTGAGGTGGTCAATTAACTTGTTTCGGGTGTTCGGAATTCAACTGTCGCTCCACGCGAGTTTTCTTCTCCTGTTGGCCTACGCGGCCTATGCTGGAGCGGACGATGGCGGGGGCTGGGCCGGCGCGGGGTGGAGTCTCGGCTTGGTGATGATTTTCTTCGTCTGCGTGGTCCTGCACGAACTTGGCCACTCGTTGACGGCCCGCTATTTCGGGATCCAAGTCCCCCGGATCCTCCTGCTCCCGATTGGCGGCATGGCCGAGTTTGAACGCATCCCCCGGCAGCCATCGCAGGAATTGCTGATCACGATCGCCGGTCCAGCGGTCAATTTTGCCATCGCGGGAATGCTGTTCGTGATCGCCCGCACGCCGGCGAATTGGCCGCTGACGGTCGACTATCCGGATTCCCTCGTCGGATTGGTCCAGATGTTGATGACCTGGAACCTGGCGATGGGTTTTTTCAATCTGCTGCCGGTTTTCCCGATGGACGGCGGGCGCATCCTGCGGGCTCTGCTGGCCACGCGCTTAGCTTACCTGCGCGCCACCTATTGGGCGGCGGCAATCGGCCGGATCCTGGCCCTCACCTTTGCGGCGATTGCAGCGTTCTATTTCCACCGGCCACAGACCTGTATTCTCTTTCTCTTTATCGCCTGGGCTGGCACCGCCGAGTATAACCAGACTCTGCGCATCGAACGACGGGCCCCGCTGACCACTGATCTCGATGCAATCAAGCGCGTGGATGCCAACGACTCCGCGACGACGGTGCCTCCCGCCCTGCCCTCGGGACAGGATTGGTGAGCCAGCCACAACGACCGCGCAGGCCTTGCGGCGACCCTAATGTTCGACTGCTTCCGACCAAAATTATCTTTGACAGCAATTAATGGCCTGTTTCTTACTGTCTAAGAAATGGCTGGTCCGACCCCCAAGTTTGATTTCGGCGTTCTCCGCCGCCTGCGCGAGCAGCAGGAAATGACATTGGCCGAGCTTTCGAAGGCCTCGGGCGTTTCCGTGGCAGTGATCTCGAAACTTGAGCGCAACCAACAATCGGCGGAACTGGACACCCTTTACCGGCTCGCCCGGGCGTTTGGGTTGAGTGCCACCGACCTGCTGGCGCTGACCGAATCTCCCCTCGCCCATCGATCGAGCGAGAAATCCTATCGCTCGGGCGAATTTAAATTTCGCCAGGTAAAATACGCGAATGTCGTGGCCCTGCTCGGCACGGCTCCGGCCGGCGCGAAGGTGTCGCGGCCTGAGATTCACCATGATGACACCGAGGTTTGCTGGGTGACGGCCGGCAAGCTGCGCCTGAGTCTGCCCCACGAGCAGTGTCTCCTCGCCGCAGGCGATAGCATCCAGTTTGATGCCATCCAGCAGCATACCTACGAGGCTCTGTCCGATTCACAGTTTGTAATCTTGCACCTCCGCAAGGACAAACGCTACTGACCCCTTCTCCATGCGCATCGACGAACAGTTGAAACCGGGCTCCCTCGCGAGCGCTCTCGAGAATTTCTGGCAGGTCTCGGGGGAAAAACTGAATTTGACCCACCGCCGTTATGATCCCGCCAAAGGCGCACCGGTGTTCACGGTCGAGGGGAAATACACGGCGCGGGGCTGGACGGAGTGGACGGAGGGATTCTTGTATGGCTCCGACTTGCTGCAATTCGACGCGACCGACGACGCGAGTTTCGCCGAGCGGGGCACTCGATATACCCTTTCGCGCATGGCCTCGCACGTCAGCCATGTGGGGGTGCACGACCACGGCTTCAACAATCTCAGCACCTACGGCAACTGGCTGCGCCTGCAGCGCGAAGGTCGGTTGCCGGCCGATCAGACCGAAGTCTGCGAGCTCGCCCTCAAGGTTTCCGGCGCGGTGCAGGCGTCACGCTGGGCCCGCATCAACGGCGGCGGCGGCTACATCTATTCGTTCAATGGTCCGCAATCGCTGTTCGTCGACACGATCCGTTCGTGCCGAATTCTGATGGTCGCGCACCGACTGGGCCATCGCCTCATGGGTGAAAACGACACCGCGCACTCGCTGCTCGACCGCGCCCTCCAGCATATCGAGGCCACGGCAAAATATGCAGTTTTCTACGGTGAAGGCCGCGACATTTACGATGAGCGGGGCCGCACCGCCCATGAATCGGTCTTCAATCCCAACGACGGCCGGTTCCGCTGCCCGAACTCACAACAGGGCTTTTCCGGATTCACAACGTGGACCCGGGGGCTGGCTTGGGCGATGATCGGCTTTGCGGAGGAACTGGAATTCATCGAAACGCTCCAAGAAAATGAATTTGCCGATCTCGGCGGCAAGGCCAGGCATCGCGAGTTGATGGCGAAAGCCGCCCGGGCGACGTGTGACTGGTACATCGCCAATACTGCGCTCGACGGCATTCCCTATTGGGACGGCGGAGCCCCTCGCTTGCATGAGCTGGGCGACTGGAGAGGGCGCGCGGCGGAACCATTCAACGAATTCGAACCCGTGGACAGTTCCGCAGCCGCCATCGGGGCACAGGGTCTGCTGCGACTCGGGCGCTACCTCGGGCTCGAATCCCCGGACGGCAAACGCTACTGGCAGGCAGGATTGACCACGCTGCGCACCCTGCTGGGCGACCCGTATCTCGGCACCGCGACCAACCACGAAGGTTTGCTCCTCCATTCGGTCTATCATCGTCCCAACGGCTGGGACCACATTCCTTCCGGCCGGAAAGTCCCCTGCGGTGAAGCCTGCATGTGGGGCGACTACCATCTCCGCGAGGTGGCGGTTTACCTTCAGCGCATCATCAAAGGAGAAAAGTACCCCACGTTCTTCGGTTGCCTAAACAGCTAGGGCACCGGGCCGATCTCTTCTCGTCCCGCATTATCACTCTGCCCCTCCTTTTTCCCGCCGGTCTTCCTTGTTACCCATGTTCTCCGCCTTTCCCTTTCAAAATCTCAACAAGCTCTGCATTCACACCATCACGACCAAGCCCTGGTCGCTCGAGGTGGCGGCGGAGAAGTACGCGAAGGCGGGCGTGAAGGGCATCACCGTATGGCGCGACGCGCTCGCCGGCCGGAACCCGGCGCAGGCGGGGGCGAGGTTGCGCGATCACGGGCTCAGCATCGTTTCGCTCTGTCGCGGCGGTTTTTTTGCCGGCTACACGGCCACCGAGCGGCGCAACGCGATCGATGACAATCGCCGCGCGATTGACGAAGCCAAGACCCTTGGGGCGCCGATGATCGTGTTGGTTTGCGGGGCCGTCGCAGGACAAAAATTGTCCGAATCTCGCAAGCAGATTCAGGACGGTATCGCGGCCATTCTCCCCGACTGCGCCGCCGCCGGAATCAAACTCGCCATCGAGCCGCTGCATCCGATGTATGCCGACACGCGTTCGGCGATCAACACCATGGCCCAGGCCAACGATCTCTGCGAGGCCCTCGCCTCACCCCTGGTCGGCGTGGCCGTGGATGTTTATCACGTCTGGTGGGATCCGGCGCTCGAACAGGAAATCGCCCGCTGCGGACGCCTCGGGAAAGTGTTTGCCTATCACGTCTGCGACTGGCGCACGCCAACGATCGATTTTCTCAACGACCGCGGGCTCATGGGTGAAGGGTGCATCCCGCTGCGGCAGATCCGCGCGTGGGTTGAGGCGGCCGGCTTCGATGGATTCAATGAGGTCGAGGTTTTTTCCAACCGACTTTGGGCCATGAACCAGGACGAATACCTGCAACAAATCGTCCGATCATACTCTGAGTTCGTCTGACCTTTTCTCTGCAACCTTTCCATCTTCTAGCAATGAAAACCCACCGCATCGGCATCATCATGAACGGCGTCACCGGACGCATGGGCACCAACCAGCATCTCATCCGCTCGATCAAGGCCATCATTGATCAGGGCGGCGTGAGGCTCTCCGACCAGGAAAACATCATGCCCGATCCGGTGCTGGTCGGCCGCAGCGACGACAAACTCCGCGCATTGGCCGCCAAGGTCGGCGTCCAGCGGGTATCAACCAACCTCGACACGGAGTTGGCCAAAGCCGAAAACCAAATTTATTTTGACGCGACGCTCACCGGTCAACGTCCCAACGGAGTGCGCAAGGCGATCGCCGCCGGCAAGCACATCTATTGCGAGAAACCCACCGCCACCACGTCGGCCGAAGCCTTGGCCTTGGCCAATGAAGTCGAGGCGGCGGGCCTGAAGAATGGAGTGGTGCAGGACAAGCTCTGGCTGCCGGGACTGCTCAAGTTGAAATATCTCATCGATACGGGATTCTTCGGTAAAATTCTCTCCGTCCGCGGCGAATTCGGCTATTGGGTCTTCACCGGCGAATTCGAAAAACTCCAGCGGCCTTCTTGGAACTACCGCAAAGAGGACGACGGCGGCATCATCGTGGACATGCTTTGCCACTGGCAGTACGTGATCCAGAATTTGTTTGGCGAGGTGAAGTCACTCTCGTGCCTCGGCGCGACGCACGTGCCGACCCGCTGGGATGAAGCCGGCAAGCCGTACAAGTGCACCGCCGACGACTCGGCGTACGCCACCTTCGAGCTCAAGAATGGCGTCATCTGCCACTTCAATTCTTCCTGGGCGGTCCGCGTCGACCGCGACGACTTGTTGACCTTGCAGGTGGACGGGACGCACGGAACCGCCGTTGCCGGACTGCGCGACTGCAAGGCCCAGGCGTTGGCCGCCACCCCGCGGTGCGTGTGGAATCCGGACGTCGACAGTCCGATCAAGTACAAGGACGGCTGGACGCGCGTACCGTCGAACGACACCTATGACAACGCATTCAAGGTGCAATGGGAGCTGTTCCTGAAACACGTGGTGACAGGTTCGCCGTTTCCGTGGAATCTGCGCGAGGGCGCCAAGGGCGTACAGCTCGCCGAACTCGGCCTCAAGTCGTGGGCCGAACGCAAATGGGTCGACGTGCCGGCCCTGCGGTGAGTCCCCCTCGGCCCCCACCCTCACCCCTCATCGCATCATGAACCGAATTGCACTGATCACGGGCGGCAGTCGCGGCATTGGTTTCGGCGTCGCTGAAAAGCTGGCCGCGGAAAAATGGGATTTAGTGATCAACGGCGTGCGTCCGGAAGAGGCCGTGACCGAGGCTCTCGCCTCGCTTCGCCAGCATGGCGTTCGCGTCGGCTATGCCCGGGGCGACGTCGGATCCGCCGAAGGACGGGCGGCCATCGTGAAGTCAGCCGAGGAATTTGCCGGCGGCACGGTCAATCTGCTCGTGAACAACGCCGGGGTCGCCCCAAAAATTCGCGCCGACCTGCTCGAAACGACGGAGGAGAGCTACGATCATGTGATCGACACGAACTTGAAGGGCGTCTTTTTCCTGACCCAAGCGATTGCCCGCGGCATGGTCGCGGCCCGGAAGGCCCGCGTCGATTTTGCCGCGTCGATTGTCAACATCACCTCGATTTCCGCCACCGTGGTGAGCATCAACCGCGGAGAATATTGCATCGCGAAGGCGGGTTTCGGTATGCTCACCCAGCTTTTCGCCGTCCGGCTGGGCGGCGACGGAATTCCGGTTTACGAAGTGCGCCCGGGAGTGATCAAGACCGACATGACGGCGGGAGTGACGGAAAAGTACGATAAACTGATTGCCGGCGGGCTCTGCGTCCAACCTCGCTGGGGCTTGCCGGAAGATGTCGGCCGGGCCGTGGCCGCGCTGGCCCGGGGAGATTTCAGGTTTTCCACTGGTCAGGTGGTCATGGTCGACGGTGGTCTGACCATACCACGTCTTTAGCGACTAAATGACGGGCCGCTCCTGATTCGCGGCTCCCCGGTCCAAGTTGCCGCGAGCCAACGTGTGGGCCACTTGAGCGTGCTGCAGCAGGCCCTTGGCCGCAAATTCATCCGGATCCAGCTGCAGCGCCTGGTGAGCGGCGCCGATGGCATCCGCATTGCGCCCGGCCGCGAGATAGGCTTGGCCGAGCAGGACCAGCAAATCGGTCCGCTCCGGTTCGAGATCGCTCGCCGCCTCATGCGCGAAAACCGCCGTCTCGGTCCAGCCCAAGGCGGTCGCGGACTGTCCGAGCAGATTGAGGGCGGGCACACTGTGCGGATCGCGCCGCAGCAGCCGCTCGGCCGTCGCGAGCGACCCGCGCGGATCATCCTTCAATTTCAGGTTGGCATTGAAAATGAATGGAGCGGTTGAGACGGCGTTGACCAGGCGGGCGACCAGGCCGCGGCGAATCGCGGCGAACTTCAGCTGGGCCGCCCGCTCGAGTTTCCGGACCTGCAGGCAATCCGGTTGGACCGTGAGAATGGCGGCGCAGAGCTCGATGGCCTGCTCCGGCTTTCCTCGATCCAGCGCGGCCCGCGCACCCTCCACCTGCTTTTGCAGTTGCGGATCGAGTGACGTGATGAGGAGGTTCGCCATTGAAGCCCGTATCGAAATCGGCCTGGGCGAAGGGGACAAATCAAATCACTTCCAGTTCCGTGCGGACGGCGGCGACCAATCGATCCATGGCGGCCTGCACGGTGGATTGGGTCGGACCCTCCACCAAGAGCCTCAGCTTGGGCTCAGTGCCGGAATAGCGAACCAGCACCCGACCGGAAGCGCCCATTTCCTTTTCGATTGCGGAAATTGTTTGCGAAAGCAGGGCGAGCGCCTCCAAGGGTTTCTTTTGCCGCACGGTGAGCGCGTTGCTCAATTGGGGAAACTTGACGAGCCTCTGGCGCAACACGGACAGCGGTCGTCCGGTGGCCAGCATGACCTCGATCACCTTGAGCGCGGCCACCAAGCCGTCGCCCGTCGGCGAAATCGCTGAACAGATGACGTGGCCCGATGACTCGCCGCCAAGCACCGCGCCCTCAGCCAACATGAGCTCGATGACGTAGCGATCACCCACCTGGGACCGACAGACCCGGCCTCCGGCCGCCGCGACGGCCGCGTCGACTCCAAGGTTGCTCTGCACCGTGACCACCAGCGATTTTTTCGACAAGGTTCCCTGTTCGAGCGCATGCAGCGCCAACAGGGTAAGGATTTCGTCGCCATCGAGAACGTCTCCATTCTCGTCGCAAAGGATGCACCGGTCCGCATCACCATCGTGCGCAATTCCCAGTCGGGCACCGGAGGCCTTCACCTTCGCCGCCATAAGTTCGGGGTGCTGGCTGCCGACGTGGTCG
>Ga0302321_100006404_pt1 | contig 10367 bp, 10 predicted proteins | sample Fen_T0_1_FD_202505 | JGI IMG/M metagenome (GOLD analysis project Ga0302321, IMG submission 202505) | Peat permafrost microbial communities from Stordalen Mire near Abisko, Sweden - Fen_T0_1 | ecosystem: Environmental > Terrestrial > Soil > Wetlands > Permafrost | place: Sweden: Abisko... | reverse complement strand
GCCACTTCGGCTGCACGCAGTGCAAGGAGATGCTCGACGAATTGGTCGAAGGGAAGGGTCGCATCGAAGCAGCCGGCTTGAACGTGGCCGTCGTCCTGCAGGGGACGCCCGAGACCAGCACGGCCTTTGCGGCGCAGTACGCCCCCGGCCTGATTTGCCTGTCGGACCCCGAGCGCAAGGCTTACGAAGCCTATGGGCTAGTGCGCGGCAACCTCTTCCAGACTTTTCTCAACCCTGAAGTGTGGTCGGCAGTGGCAAAGTCCGGCAAGAAAGGCTACCGCATCGAGCCCCCGCCTCCCGGACAGGATGCCATGCAGATGTCTGGCATTTTCATCATCAGCACGGCAGGGCGGGTCGAGTTGCCGTACTACTTCGATCACATCGCGGACCATCCTGGGCTGGACCTGTTGTTGAGCGGCGTGTTCTCCACCCGCTGGGACCAACCATTCGACGGGCCGGTCGGCGCCGGTAACGACTGAGCCTCACGTTTCTGGGAGCACTTATTCATGACACAACTTTTTACAGTTTCGAGTTACCTGGCCGTCAAGGAGATCTGGCGCAACCTCGGCCGTTTCCTGCTAGTCAGCCTGGTGATTGCGCTGATCACTTTACTGGTCCTCTTTATTGCCGCACTGGGCGAAGGCCTGGGGAACGGCAACCGCGAATACATCTCCAAGCTGGATGCGCAGCTGATCGTCTACCAGGCCAAGTCCGATCTGTTGGTCGGAGCCAGCCGCCTGGGCTATGACCGCCTGGCGGCCGTACAACGCATCAAGGGTGTGGCTGACGCGGGCATGCTCGGCACAGCCAACGCCACCATCATTCTGCCAGGCAACAACGCCGCGCCCTTGAAGGTCTCGCTGATGGGCGTGGCCCCCGGCCACCCCGGTGAGCCGAAGGTCGTGACTGGCCGCCAGCTCGGCTCAGGCCTCACCAGGGAAGTCATCCTGGACCGCAGCACAGCCCTGCGCAGCAAGCTGGTGGTGGGCGACACCCTGACCATCCGCACCACCCAGGGCACCACCGACAAGTTCTTCGATTTGCGCGTGGTAGGCATCAGCGACGGACAGCAGTATTCGCTGCAGCCGACCATCTTCCTGCCCCTGGGCACCTGGGACCGCGTCCGCCCGAAATCGGAGGCCGAGATCAACAGCACGGACCTGGTGGGCAACGTGATCATCGTCAAGCTCAACGACCCCACCGAAGCCGCATTGGTCGAGAGCCGGATCAAGGGCCAGATCAACAACGTCGAAACAGCCAGCCTGGACCAGGCCATCCAGGCCCTGCCCGGCTACACCGCCCAACAGAGCACGCTCAACACCCAGGGCGGTTTCACCCTTTTTATCGGTATCCTGGTGATCGGCGGCTTCTTCCAGATCCAGACCTTGCAGAAAGTCCCCCAGATTGGCGTACTGAAGGCCATCGGCACATCCAACCCGGCCGTCGCTGCGGCTTCGGTCATCCAGATCGTGGTGATCACGATCATCGGCGTAGCCATCGGCGCCGTCCTGTCGTTCCTCTTCTCGCTGACCTTTCCACCGACCGTGCCGATTGTCTTCAACGGGCAGACTTCGGCCATTGCGATAATCGCCCTGCTGTTGATCGGGCCGCTGGGCGGGCTGGTCTCCATCCGTTACGCGGTGCGCATCGAGCCGCTCAAAGCCTTGGGATTGTCGTCATGATGAACGCCATCGAGACCCAATATGCGCTCGAAACCAAGTCGGTGATCAAGACCTACCAGACAGACACCGGACCCATCCAGGCGGTTGACGACGTTTCAATTCAGGTCGCGCCGGGTGAATTCGTGGCCCTGGTCGGCCCCAGCGGATCGGGCAAGACCACCATGCTCTCGATCCTAGCCGCGCTGCTCAAGCCCAGCTCCGGGCAGATCCTGCTGGACGGCGAGGACCTGGCCGGGATGAGCGAGACCCAGCGCGTCAACCTGCGCCGCCAAAAGATCGGCTTTACCTTTCAGTCTAATAACCTGGTGCCTTACCTGAGCGCCGTGGAAAACGTCGAGTTGATGCTGCGCCTGAATAACCGCCTGGACAAAGCCGGCAAGCTGCGCGCACGCGAACTACTGGCGCGGCTTGGGCTGGGAGAACGGCTCAACAACCTGCCCGGCCAGATGTCGGGCGGGCAGCAGCAGCGCGTGGCCATTGCCCGGGCCTTGATCCACAACCCCAGCCTGGTGCTGGCCGACGAACCCACCGCCAGCCTGGATTCGGAGCGCGCGTTCCAGGTGGTCGAGACCTTCGCCGGCCTGATCCACGAGCAGAAGCGTGCCGGGATCATCGTGACCCACGACCTGCGCATGTGCGAGTTCGTCGACCGCGTGCTGCAAATGCGCGACGGCAAGCTGGTTAAGGTCACGGACGAGCACGACGAGATTATGAAATTGGCTAGAAGCGGGAAAGACTAGGGGATTGACGATTTTGGATTGACGATTGAGGATTGATGAGAGGACGTTCAACCCTTATATTGGGGGAACCTGGCGTAAATCATCGCTAGAATGCGTTGAGCATCTGCCGGACCCACACCCCGGCCAAAGATGCGATACCACGGCAATCCACGTTTCTTCCACAGCATAAAGGCCGGTATTTTTGCGCTAATAAAAGATAACCCCTTAACCGGATTTGCGCCGCCAAAAGCCATGATCTGTTTGATATTATCTGCTGAATATTCTTTATTCTTTCTGAAAACAGAGCCGGCATTTTTGATCCTTACAGACAAATTATCGATCTCAATAATTTCCTGATCAAAAATATATTCAATGGCATCTTGAAACTGCTTATATAGCAAATACACAACAAATCCACCCCCCACGATCCAGACAACAAACCTGAAACCTTGGGGTAAATGGTTTTGAAGCGACGAAACCAGCGCAAAAACAACGAGCGGGGAAAAGCACAGCCCTACGACGACCAGTTGGATCATATAAACCACGAATTGCGCCCAGCGTTTTTTGGTACGTATGGTGATGCGCAGCGAAGAAGGAGTATTCTCTATGGTGATGTTTTCCGGCAACGGAGCAAACTGGCCACAACTCTGCTGAATACCATTCTGAACTGCACCTGAAGAATTGTCCCAGCCCAAACTCATTCCGAAATAATAAGAGCCCGAAGCCAGAACAAACAGAACCAGGAAGTCCAGGATAGTCGTCAGCGAAGCCCTCGAGACCATCGAGAAACCAAAAGTAACAACGGCGCTGATGAGAAAGCCTGTCAATAGGCTTACGAGCAACCTTCTTTCTACGAACAGATTAGTATTACAACGCGAAGTCACTATTAACCTGTCATGCTGGAGGAGCGTTCTCCAGCGACGAAGCATCTCTCACTCGATAACCGAGACCCTTCAGTCGCTGAGAAACGCTCCTTCAGGGTGACATAATAGAGTTTTTTGGAACCTTGCGTTGTAATATTAGAAATCAGAATAGTGTTTTGCCCAGAGCGAAGCTGCCTTCCAATTAGAAAGCTGGCGGAGAACATGCTTATTGGAGTGACAACGAGAAATAGGATGAACAGGTTATCCATTTGCAGGCCTTTGTTTCCACAAACTTGACGCCCAGAGCCGGCGCTAGATGCCAAGAACCGATCTCAATAAGAATTGGGCGTTGCGGGGATTTTCGCCCACACGCCGGACGGCATACGGCCACCAGTCTATGCCGAACGGCAAATACAGACGCAGCCGCTGCCCGCCCCGAACCAATTGGTCCTGCAGTTCGGGTCGCACCCCATAGAGCATCTCGAACTCATACTCCCCCTTCTGCCAGCCCAGCTTGCCGGCCAGTTCGACGATCTCGCCGATCAGCACGTGGTCGTGCGTGGCAAAGATGGGGTAGAAACCGTTCTGCCTGGCAGGCGCGGATAGCATGACCCCTGCCAGCTTGCGATAACTGTCGTCGATGCTGGAGCGCCGGGTCCAGGCGATCTCTTTTCCTTCGGCCAGCGCGCCCTTGACCAGCCTGACGGCTCCACGGCGCTCGACGATCTTGCGCAGGTCGGCTTCCGTGCGGAACAAGTAGGCCTGCAGGGTAACGGCCACCGGCAGCGACGTGGCGCTCAACTCGTCGTACAGTCTCAGGGTCGCATCCGTCACGCCGGAATCTTCCATGTCCAGCATCATGAAATTCCCCGAGCCACGCTCCGGCCGGAGCGCCTTTCCGATCTCCGCCGCAATCGCCAGCACATTATCGTGGCAGATCTTCTCGTCGATCTGGTAACCAAGCTGCGTCGGGTCGACCGAGACGTGCACATCCAGATCGGATTCTCCCAGCAGGCCGATGATCGCCTTCAATTCCGCCACCGTCCGCTCGATGACGGATAACTCTTCGACGTATTCCCCAAGATAGAAGAAAGATGCGCTCCGCCCTCGAGACTTTAGCTCCTGCCCCGTCCTGATGGCCTGCGTCGCATCCTTCCCGCCCACAAACCTGGTTGCCAGCTGCGACATCGCCGCATGCCCCTGCATGAAGCCCTTCAACGCCTGGTTTCGCGCCAGATAGATCATGATCCTTTGCCACAATTTCATCCCTAAGGCTCCTTTGTACGTCATCACACTCTAAAGGACAATATAACCATTTTATCATTACGGCCTTGCCGACCATGAACACGAGACGGTCATCTTAAAGATGACCGTCTCGTGTGTCAGCCGATCGGGGAGCTTGTGATTAGGGTACATCTCTCAAACTGTAATCATTATGCCAATCCATGTAGGGGCGACCCTTCAAGGCCAGACAAGGTGATGATTACGCCAATTTACCTTGCTCAAAAGGCGATTCTTATGCCTGGGCGGGTCGCCCCTACGCCAGGCATAAATACCTCCAGGTGTTTTCAGAGATGTACCTTTATGATTATCTCGGCAAAGCATAGACCTTCCGGCCCGCAGCCCTGGTGAAATCATCGATCTGCCGCCGGACGTCCGGCGACTTCGGCGCAGCAGGCTGGCCGGCTTCTTTCGACTGCTCGCGCGCGATCTCGCCCAGCACACGGAGCAACTCGTCGACATCTTCAGCCGTGTTCTCGATGCCCAGGCTGATGCGCGCGACGCCCGGCAGGGAAAGCTGCGGGAACAGAGTCACGATCAGGCGTTGGAACTGCTCCAGGCGCGGACCAACACCCACCAGACGCTTGACCAGCAAGTGGGCGCAGTGACAGCCGGCGCGCACGCCGATCCCGCGGCGCTCGGCCAGGGCTTGCGCTGTTTGCGGGGCCATCGAGCCCTTTAGATTAAAGGCGATCACGCCCCCCTTTTGAGCAAAGCGGGGCGAAGCGGCGTCCTTGAGACCATAAAGGGTCAGCCCCGGGATTGCAGCCAACCCGGATAGTGCCCGCCGGGTCAGAGCCTGCTCATCCGCCTGGATCAGCTCCAGGCCGATACGCTGTAGGAGCAGCAGCGCCTTGCCGAGGGCGGCAATTCCGCCGACGTTCTCTGCGCCCGACGAGCGGATCAACTCCAACTCGGCAGGGCTAAAGCGCAGCAGGCCCTTTCTCACCACCAGGGCGCCGCTGCCGAAGGGAGCGTAGACCTTGTGGGCCGAAAAGGCGAAATAATCGATGCCCAAACCCGCCATGTCGACCTTGCGATGCGCAACCATCTGGGCTCCATCCACGAGCAGACGCGCGCCGTAGCGGTGGACAACGCGGCCGATGCCGGCCAGGTCGTTGTAGACACCCAGGACGTTCGAAGCGCCGCTTACGGCCACCAACTTGACGCGCAGCGCGCCATAGCGTTCTTCCCGGTTGTAGGCTCGCAAGAGCAATTCCAACTCATTCAAATCGACAAAGCCTTGCGCGTCAACCGGCAGGCGGACCAACTCAGCACCCGTCAGCAGGCGCCAGGGCAGCTCATTGGAGTTATGCTCCAATAGTGTATTTACAACCACGAACTTCCCGTCGGGGCCTGCTTCTTTCCCCAAGCTCTCGGCCGCCAGGTTGATGGCCTCGGTGGTATTCGAAGCAAAGATCACGTCGTAATCCGAAGCCGGGGCGCCCAAGACCTCGGCACAAATCGAGCCGGTTTCGTGAACAAGGTCGTGCTGCACGGAGGCAGGCTGCTGCCAGGCCTGGCAGAAGGCATCCCAGATGGGGGCAAAGGTCGGGGTGCTGGCAGCGTTGTCGAGGTTGATGTAAGGCTGCAGGCCCGCCAGCGTGGGGACGTGGGTCCGTTGACCGACCAGCGTCTGCCTGAATTTCTCCAGCAGCTCTTCGCCGGAATACTGATCCAGCCCGTCGTGGTACAGGATCGAGGCGGCGTCCAGCTTTTCGGGAGCCGAAATCGCAAAGGCGTCCTTGCCATATTGCCGAGCGAGCTGCAAGGCCCTGGCGAAGGCGATGACGTTGACGACCGGCGGCGTACCAGCCTCGAACTTGTCCGGTGCCTTGGCCCAAACGACCCAATCCGGGGCGACCAGGCGGGCCGTGCCGCCGCCCGCCTGGAAGGGCACCCCTGCGGGCAGGGCGCTGCGTCTGACGACCAGCGCTCGCAAGCCCACCGGCAGGCCGAACTCCTGGCTAGAGAGAAGATAGAAAGTCCCCGGCTTGAGGCGCGCCTTGAGCAGCTCAGCCCTTCTGGGGCTGCAAAAGATAACCTGGTACTTCCCGGGCTTCAGCCCGAGATATTCGAGGACCATCGTCCTGGCCTGCTCGAACAAGGAGGTGGATACCAGTGAGTTATGGCCACTCCCGCGGTGGACGTTAGAGTAGGTCTCCAACGTTGCAGCCATCCCGCTTTTAAGTTCCGCAAATACGTCCATTGTCGTCCTTCCTTAAACAAATCACTTGGAAATAGTCCGGTAATCGTTTGCGATATCGACGGCTCGTTCAGGCGCCGGCCAACACACTGATGACTTTCGCGCAGCCGCCGGCGCGCAAATAGGCGGCGTGATCACCAACGCTCTTGAACTGCATGCCGGCAATTTTGGAACACTCGAACACCCCACCCGTGCAGCGGGAAAACCGATCCAGGGCATCGACCACGTAGGCCGGCTTGAGGCCAACCGGCGGGGCCGCCTCGTCGTGGGGGTTCATGCCAGCCAGCCAGATCGCCGCTCCCAGGGCACCGCAGGCGCCACCGCTCAGGCCGATCCCGCCGGCCAACCCCGCCGCCATGACGGTGTGCTGGTCGGAGGCGCCCAGCTTTTGCGCAAGCAAGGCGGCGCAGCTTACCGGGCCGGAAGAAGGTGTTTCGGCAGGCTCTGCGGGATGGGGAGCTTCCAACGCGCGAAACGCCGCCCCGGCATACCTGGCCGCCATGCCAAAACAACTGCCGGTGGGTATGCTCTTGACGAGGTACCACAGGATATTCCCCGACTGGGGCGAGGCGAGGTCGATACCGGTGATATCGCGACAGTTGATGTGTTTGTTGCGGGCGCGGAAGGTTTCCAGGACCCTGCGCGCGTCCAGAACAGCCCGTGTCTCGGCCTGCGGACCCTTTCCGCAAGCCCGATAAGCACGCGCTCCCGCGGCAAGCGCCGCGCCCCACAGCATGCCGCACTGGTGGCCGCACATCATTCCGCCGGCCAGGGGGTCGGAAGCATGCTCTTCCAATTCCATCTCCTGCCCATCGGCCCGGTCGAGAACCTGGAACAACGTTTGCGAACAAGTGCCGACCCTGAAAAAAGTGCGCATCGTTTCCAAGGACGATATTCGACCTTTTACTGTATTCATTCCTTCTCTCCTGATTTATTAGGGCGCGAGGACCGCGCCCCTACGCGAGCGGACACAGGTGCGGTCTCACAAGATCAATATACCAACGTCCAAGGCCAGCCAACAGACACTTTGGTATTGTTCGGGGTATTGTTTCGAGCTTTAAGAAATACGGAGAAACCGCAACGATTATTCATCAGGGCCTTACGTCAGCCCCTCGGCTGGGACTCCGTTCGGGCACCCCCAGCGCTACGTTCCCGCCGGGAATGGCATCCCGATTACCGGGCGGGGCCGAAACCCGGGCTGGCTTTAAAATGCCACTTCCTGTAAAGTTGTGCATCTAATACAAAAAATAATGACGGAGCATATATCATGAGTTTCCTTTCCAACCTGTTCGGCCCGCCCCTGCCAGCGCTGACGCCTCAACAATTGAGCGAACGCCTCTCTGGGAGCAGCAAGCCCTTTGTCATCGATGTGCGCCAGCTCGAGGAATACCGCAGCGCCCACATCCCCGGCGTCAAGCTCATCCCGCTTGGCGAGTTGAGCAAGCACCTGAACGAGCTGCCCAAGAACAAGGAAATCGTCTGCGTGTGCGCTTCAGGCAACCGCAGCAGTTCGGCGACCAAGCTTCTGCTCGACGCCGGTTTCAACGCCATCAACATGAACGGCGGGATGTCTGCCTGGCAGCGCGCCGGGCTCGAAGTAAAAAAAGGCGCAAACGGGTAAACCCCAGGAGAAAACCATGCCCAATAGCCCAGCCCATCTTCAATACGCCAAAAGCGACGAATGGTTCGACGCAGCCAGCGGCAGGATCGGGATAAGTGATTACGCGCAAGACCAGCTCTCGGACGTCGTCTTCCTGGAGATCAGGGTCAGCGCAGGCGACCTGATCGAGGCGGGCAGCATCATCGCCTCGGTGGAATCGGTCAAGGCCGCATCGGACGTGCTGGCCCCGGCCGGCGGCAAGGTCGCAGCGGTCAACACGGCGCTGACGAGCACCCCCGAGAATATCAACAGCGACCCCTACGGCTGCTGGTTCATCCAGCTCGAGGGCGGCGTCGCCGCCGGCCTGCTGGACGCCGCAGCTTACGAGCGGCACTGCGCAGAGCGGCGCTGATCAGGCCGCCCTCGATGGACAAACGCGCCGAACTGCTGCGTATACGTGCCCGGCAAAACCGGAATATCGCCCTGGCCTTTGTGCTGATACTGGGGTCGCTGGCATTGGCGGCCTTGTGGTTTCTCCCGGGGGCCACAGAACAGGCTGCGGCGCAGGTCGATTCCATCGTGCCGGTGACGGTCAGCTATCCAGCCCCGGAGCTGGCGCTCGACAACATCGACGGCCAGACCCAGGCCCTGACGGACTTCCGCGACAGGGTGGTACTGGTCAACAACTGGGCTACCTGGTGCCCGCCGTGCAAGGCCGAGATGCCAACCCTGGCGGCTTTCTATAATGACCACGCCGGGGAGGGCTTCATGCTCATCGCCATCGAAGCGGGCGACACCAAAGAGCAGGTACGGGCATTTGCGCTGCAGCACCAGATGACTTTTGCCGTCTGGCTCGACCCGGACGGAGCAGCCCTGGGCGCCTTCCAGAACCGGGCCCTGCCCAATTCCTACGTCATCGACCGCACGGGCACCGTCCGCCTGGCCTGGACCGGACCCATCAGCCGCGACATGCTCGAAAAATACGTCACCCCGCTGCTGGCGGGGAATTGAGCCCGGGATCACGGAGAACCCCATGCACGAACATCGTTTTCACGGCGACATAGCCCGGCTGCGCAGCCCGGAACGGTTGGCCTGGCTGGAAGTCGAGCGTGTTACAGAAGCGGCCATCGCCGGCCAACCCCTGCACAGCGCGCTGGACGTCGGCACGGGCAGCGGGCTATTTGCCGAGGCCTTTGCCAAGACCGGGCTGACGGTCGATGGCTTGGACGCCAATCCCGAGATGCTTAGCGCAGCGCGAGAAATCGTGCAGGGCGTCGCCTTTCGGGAGGGAACGGCCGAAGCCCTGCCCTACGCCGCAGGGTCATTCGACCTGGTCTTTATGGGGCTGCTCCTTCATGAAACGGACGACCAGCTCAAGGCCATGCAGGAGGCCGCGCGCGTGGCCCGCCGGCGCGTCGTCATCCTGGAATGGCCATACGCAGAACAACCGATGGGCCCGGGGCTGGACGAACGCCTGACGCAACAGCAGATCGGCGAGCTGGCCGTGCAGGCCGGGTTGACGGTGGCGAGCATCACGCCCCTGGACAGGCTGGTGCTGTACGTCCTGGAAAAATGATCCCTGTTCGACCCATTGAGATATCGATATAAGAAATGACCTCCTGCTCTTGTTTTCTCGCAGGAGGTCATTTCTTTGGTGCCTGTTCTTAACATCCATTCTGCCCTGCGCGGCCTGACAAATTTATTAACTGATGTTACGCACGGCAAAGAAAGATCAAAACCCGTCATCCGACAAAACGCCGCAGGCATCTGCAAAGGGCGCGACATTCGCCATCCGCAGCACCAGCACCCCGGCCAGGTGTGCGGTAGAGAACGCGAGTATCGATATCGGGTATCGAAACGCAACGCTCTGCCTATCAGACACAGAGCTTTTTATCGTTTTCTCCCGGCGACTCCGCCATCCATCGATGACGGGGTGTGCGTCAAAATTTCGGAGAAGTCACGTTTTAGACCTCCGCCCGGCGGTACACCTGCCCTCCCGTAAGGACATCGGGACGA
>Ga0302321_100006402_pt1 | contig 10367 bp, 5 predicted proteins | sample Fen_T0_1_FD_202505 | JGI IMG/M metagenome (GOLD analysis project Ga0302321, IMG submission 202505) | Peat permafrost microbial communities from Stordalen Mire near Abisko, Sweden - Fen_T0_1 | ecosystem: Environmental > Terrestrial > Soil > Wetlands > Permafrost | place: Sweden: Abisko... | reverse complement strand
GCTTTTTTAGCAGATTCATCAAGGTCCATCATACCAGGCTGAATATACGATGTGGTTACAAGTGACTTTCCGTGAGAAAGGCAAACCTTTGCAACATCAGTGTGATATTTATAAGGCAGAAGACTTACCGTAATATCATAATCACCAACCAGCTTTTCGAGCAAAGCAGGATCATCCATTGACCAGTCGAGTGAAGATCCGAGTGGATTGGAATTTATCATTTCATCGGCTCTCTCTTTCATCGGAGATGCAATCATCAACGCGAAATTATTCTTAAGCAGGTATTCCACCATCGGCTTGACTACCAAGCCTGCTCCGAGTATTAAGACCTTTTTCATATTAATCACCTTATAAAATACACAATTTTGTCTTAGCAAGGTATAAAAACACATTGAATGATTCTATGAGATTTATTATGATATTCAATTAATCTTTGATACGACTTACTTTAAGAAATTCAATTCAGTTCTCTGTGGCTCTCTGTATAACAAAAAGAAGAACTGTCACAGAGAACCACAGAGGATGCACAGAGTTACACAGAGGTAAACATCACATAATTTTCTTTTTATGAGATTATAATATCAAAAACTATTTCATTAATATTGGCAGCAATGTATCTTTGTCAGGAACAAGCTGACCAGGGAGAAACATTTTAAATCGCTACATTCCAGATGTCTGATTTTCAGAAGTATGTAGAAACACCGCTGATGAAGCAGTATTATAACATCAAGACTAAACACCCTGATGCAATACTTCTGTTCAGGGTAGGTGATTTTTACGAGACTTTTGGAGAAGATGCTATCAGGACTTCTGAAATCCTTGGGATCACTCTTACCCGCCGGGCAAACGGTTCAGCTTCGTTTGTTGAACTTGCCGGGTTTCCCTATCATGCCCTCGACACATACCTTCCACGTCTTGTAAGAGCGGGTCAGAGAGTGGCTATATGTGAACAGCTCGAAGACCCGAAGCTCACCAAAAAAATAGTAAAAAGAGGGATTATTGAAATGGTGACCCCCGGGGTCTTACTTAATGAAAATGTTTTAATTCATAAAGAGAATAACTTCCTTGCTGCAGTCCATATTGATAAAAAAATTGCAGGAGTGGCATTTCTGGATATATCCACTGGGGAGTTTCTTACTTCTGAAGGCACGATTGAATATATTGATCAGATGCTCAATAATTTCCAGCCCAAGGAGGTATTGTTTGAAAAAGGGAAAAAGGATCTTTTTCTTGAATATTTTGGTCCTAAGTTTTATACTTTTAAACTTGATGACTGGATCTTTACACAGGAAGCAGCAAATGACAGGTTACTTAAACAATTTGAAACCAGTTCATTAAAAGGATTCGGAATTCAGAATCTCAATTTCGGGATTATTGCAGCAGGTGCAATATTATACTATCTCGATATTACCCAGCATGAACAGCTGGGTCATATTACCAGTCTGGCCAGGATTGAAGAGAACAGGTATGTCTGGCTTGATAAATTCACAATAAAAAACCTCGAGTTATTTCACTCTCCATATGAAGGAGCAAAAACTCTTATTGATGTTATGGACCGTACCATATCTCCGATGGGAGGAAGGTTGTTAAAAAGATGGATTTCTTTACCACTGAAGGATATTCAACCGGTCAATGAGCGGCTTGATGTTGTCCAGTATTTTGTTGAAAATGTTGAAGTGAAAGATGAAATTGCGGGATTGATCCGTCAGATAGGTGATCTTGAGAGACTAATCTCAAAAGTTGCAGTTAACAGGATAAATCCAAGAGAAGTTGTTCAATTAAAGAGAGCGCTGAAAGCTATTGACCCTCTTCAGGGAATATGCAATAAAAGCGGGTGTCTTCCTCTTACTCAAATTGCAGAGCAGTTGAATCCATGCAAATCTATAGCCGATAAAATTGACAAAGAGCTAAATAATGATCCTCCGGTGCAGCTTATTAAAGGAAGTGTTATTGCCATTGGTATATCAGAAGAGCTTGATGAACTTCGAAAAATTCTTTACCATGGAAAAGATTACCTTGCAGAACTTCAGACACGTGAAAGCGAACGTACCGGTATATCTTCCCTCAAAGTCAGTTTTAATAACGTTTTTGGCTATTATATTGAAGTAAGAAATACTCATAAGGATAAGGTTCCGCCTGAATGGATAAGAAAACAAACCCTGGTTAGCGCTGAACGGTATATAACAGAGGAGCTAAAGGAATATGAAAGCAAGATACTTGGTGCAGAAGAGAAAATAATATCACTTGAGACAAAACTTTTTACTGACCTCGTGCTTGCAATCCTGGAATATATCCCGCCGATACAGTTAGATTCAGTTCTGATTGCCCGACTCGACTGCCTTCAGTCGTTTGCTGTTATCTCCACCGAAAACAATTATAGCAGGCCCGTTTTGAATGACTCAAGAATTCTTGAGGTGACTGAAGGACGCCATCCTGTTATCGAAAAACAATTACCGGTTGGTGAGTCATATGTGCCGAATGACATGATGCTTGATACTGAAGATCAGCAGATTATTATACTAACCGGACCAAATATGTCGGGTAAGTCAGCACTATTGCGACAGACAGCTTTGATTGTCCTTATGGCACAAACCGGTTGTTTTGTTCCGGCAAAAGCAGCAAAAATCGGAATGGTCGACAAAATATTTACAAGGGTAGGAGCCTCTGATAACATAAGCCTTGGGGAATCAACATTTATGGTTGAAATGAATGAAACTGCAAGTATTCTTAACAATCTCTCTGACCGCAGCCTTGTGCTACTCGATGAAATCGGACGGGGCACAAGTACTTATGACGGCATTTCAATAGCATGGGCTATGGTTGAGTATCTTCATGAGAATAAACTCAGGGCTAAGACATTATTTGCCACTCATTATCATGAACTTAATGAAATGGAGAATTCGTTCTCAAGGGTTAAAAACTATAATGTCTCAATTAAAGAACTTAATAATAAAGTCATTTTTCTGAGAAAACTTAAAAGAGGGGGTAGCGAACATAGTTTTGGAATTCATGTTGCCAGAATGGCAGGAATGCCCAGAAGCGTTGTAAACAGGGCAGATGATATTCTCAAAGAATTGGAACAGAGCCATAATAAAAAAGAACTCACTAAACCAATAGCTGACATAGCCGGTCACAGAGAAGGGATGCAGTTGAGTATCTTTCAGCTGGACGATCCAGTACTTAAACAGATTCGTGATGAGATCCTTATAATTGATATAGATAATCTTACTCCTGTCGAAGCACTAAATAAACTATATAACATAAAAAAATTGCTTAAATAGTTTTCAAAAACATATTTTTGCAAAAAAATATCCAGAAACTAATACCAAAACATGATTCTTAGACGATACAGATTCTTAATATTAAAATATAGCTTATTTATTGTCTTTCTTTTTTTTATCGATGCACTTTCAGGACAGGAAAATAATTCTGACGGGTTAAGTCTGTTCCAAAAGAAGATCTCCCGGATACTGGACAAGACGGACAGCGTAAAAAAGCAAAGTGTTTTCCGTGTTGAACCTGATACTAATTTTACATGGGAAAAATATGCTGCATTTCTTAAAAAAATATCTGATACAAGCAAGTTTATAGTTCTGCCACTAGATGAATTCAGAAAAACCCTTGACAGTAAAAAAATTGTCATCGGGTTGCGACATGATATTGATAATGACCTTGATGTAGCTTATAAGTTTTCTGAAATCGAGTTTAAGCTTGGTTTCCGTGCAACCTATTTCATTTTGCACACTGCTCCATATTATCTGGCAAATTCAAATAATATGGATGTTCACAGTGATAAGATTATACCGATTTTGAAAAAGATGCAGAATGAGAGGCATTTTGAAATAGGCTGGCATAACGATCTGGTTACTCTGCAGCTGATTTATAATATTAACCCGGTCACTTTTCTCCGGAATGAACTTAATTGGCTACGGTCAAACGGAATAAATATTGTCGGAACAGCTTCTCATGGATCAAATTATTGTAAGGAAGATCATTACCTGAATTACTATTTTTTTGAGGAATGTACCTTTCCGCCGTCGCCGAACTTTAGTAATAATGTCACAGTTCCGGTCGGTAGTAAGAATATTAAAATAATAAAAGGAAAGCTGAAAGATTTTGGCCTGCAGTATGAAGCCTATTTTCTTAATAATAACAAATACTTCTCAGATGCTTCAATAACCAATGGAATTAGGTGGAATATCGGAATGCTCGACCTTAATCAGTTGCAGCCCGGAGATAGAGTAAATATACTTCTTCATCCTATCCACTGGCATAAAGCATCAGTATATGCTAACATTGAATCCTTCAGTCTGGCCGGACAAAAATCTTGCTTAATCGATTCTATTAATTCTATTATTTCAGTAGAGATGCCGTATGGATCCAACAAGGGATCTCTAATGGCAGGTTTTACACTCTCTCCAGGCGCCTATGCGAGGGTGGGAGGTAAAATGCAGGTAAGTAAAAGTACATTAAACAACTTTAATTATCCTTTGAGTTACAGGGTTTATGCTGAAAACAGGAGTGTTCAAAAAGTATGGACAATAAATGTTCACAATGCAAAAAACCCAGCATGTGATTTTATTTCATTTACAATTCCGGGTCTGACTAAATCTGTTCAGATTAATCCTTCAAAAAAATCTATTTTTGTCGAGGTAAGTGAATCAGCTGACCTGAGGCATCTTCCGGTTCAGTTTGTTGTTTCCCCGGGAGCCAGCGCATGGATTGGCGTTAATGAGCAAATCAGCAATACCGTGACCATTAATTTTTCGGGTGAAGTGAAATATCGTGTTTTAGCTGAAGACGGGATTGTTTGGTGCATCTGGACCATTAGAGTTAAGAAATTGAAAGTTTGAACATTTTATTTTGTCAGGTAGTTAGTCCATACAATATATATAATTTCATTACCTTTTTTCTTCTTTAATGATTCAATCATGAAAAAATACTATTATTCGGTCGGTATTATACTGATAAGTTGCTTTTCTTTCTTACCGGAGGCTTATTCTCAGCAAGGCATTGTAAAACAAGAAAAACTTACCAGGTTTGAATTACAGTCATCCGTTTTGATTTCCGACTCCGGAGCAGAAATTTCATCACCCGGATATAAGTCCAGAGTGTACTGGTTTCCGGTTAAGGTGCCATCCACCGTACTCACAGGTCTGGTTGCTAACAACGTTTACCCCGATCCTTATTCAGGCCTTAATAATATGCTCATTCCTGACGCTTCCGATGAATTTAATAAAAAATATAACCTTGAGCAATTCAGTCATCTTCCAAATAATCCTAATCCATGGAAGAAACCGTATTGGTACAGGACAATATTTAATGTTCCGGCAAATGACCAGGGACGGTGTTTCCAGCTGATATTTAAAGGTATTAATTATCGGGCTGGTGTTTGGCTTAACGGGAAACAAATTGCAGATTCAACACAGATGGCCGGTATGTTCGCTGAATACAGTCTGGATGTAAGTAAACAAATTATAGCAGGCTCAGAAAATGCGCTTGCAATAAAGATCTATCCTCTTGATTTTCCCGGCTTACCGGCAACTGAACAGTTGAAAGCAATGGGTGATTTCTTCGAAAATGGTGGTCCGACAGGAGATATCGGGAAGAATGTCACCATGCTTTGTTCAGTTGGCTGGGACTGGATTCCGCCTGTCAGGGATCGTAATATGGGTATCTGGCTTCCTGTTTATCTGCGGACTTCAGGAGGTGTAACAATTACTGATCCAAAAATTGTCACATCACTTCCTGATCTGCCTGATACAAGCATAGCAAAAATATTTCTGAATCTTAAATTGCAGAACCATAACAATATAGATGAAAATGGAAAATTAACTGTCACAATAACTCCGGAAAATTTTAAAGGTAAGCTACTGCAGTTCTCCAAGAATGTGTCAGTCACAAAAAATGCCCCGGCAATAGTTGATCTGAATGAGAATAATACGCATGAATTAAATATTAGGGATCCTCAACTCTGGTGGCCGAATGGTTACGGGAAACCAAATCTTTACAGGATCCGGCTACAGTATGCAAACAGTTCTGGTATTTCTGATGATACATCTTTTATTTTTGGTATCAGGACCGTGAGTACTAAGGCTATAGATGTCAATGGGTCATATCGCCGTGATTTCTATATCAATGAAAAAAGAGTCCATCTGACAGGCGGTGCATGGGTTCCGGATATGATGCTTAATCGCGATTCTATCAGATACGATTATGAAATGCATCTCTGCAGGAACTCAAATATTAATCTTGTACGAATCTGGGGAGGAGGAGTAACCCCCTGCGATGAGTTTTTTGAAGCTGCCGACAGGTATGGATTATTGGTATGGTCGGACTTCTGGATTACCGGGGATACACAAGGTGAGTTTAAAGGATCTTCTGACTGGCCAATTGAAGCAAATGTGTTCATCAAAAATGTAAAGAGCACAATCCTCAGGATCCGCAATCATCCAAGCTTACTGGTTTGGACTGGGGGCAACGAAGGGCACGCACGGAAGGAGCTTTATGACGCAATGAGGGAAAACATCATAACTCTGGATGGAACAAGGCCTTTTATACCCAGTTCATCGGGTTTTGCCAAACTCCCGGCAGGATGGAACGGGGCCTGGCCCGATAACCAGCCTTCAGGCGTTTACAGTGGTGGTCCATATACATGGCAGGATCCGAAAGTGTATTATTCAAAAGCTATTGCAGGAAAGGATTGGGTATTTAAAGATGAAACAGGTATTCCATCACAACCCCCTTATAATATTATGTCAAAAATAATACCTGATCTGGTGTGGGACAATAAGTTACCATTCCCGTTGAATAATACCTGGGGTTATCATGATGCAGCAACCGGAAATGGAAGATGGGACCTCTATTATAAAGAAATGGTAAAAAGATACGGTGATCCGGTGAATATGGAGGATTTCTGTAATAAAATGCAGTTAATGAATGCTGTTGGATATCAGGGAATTTTTGAAGCAGCGGGACATAAGCTGAATGATATCGGTGGCGTTATGTTATGGAAAATAAATTCAGCTTTTCCAAGTGTCGTCTGGCAGGTATACGACTGGTTTTTAATGCCAAATGCCGGTTATTATTTTATGCAGAATGCATGTGAACCTGTCCATATTCAGCTGAATACAAGCAATATGGAAGTTTTGGCGATTAACAGGACTTATCATACTTTCTCTGACCTGTTTGCTGATATAGATTTATTCGGTATGGATTCCAAATCGTTATTTCATGAAGAAAGAAAAATCAATCTTTCAGCAACAGAGGTGAAAGAGACAACATCATTATCTTCTGTGTTATCCGGAACCAAAGGAGTGAATTTTGTGGTACTGAATTTGAAAAACAGTGCCGGAAATACTGTCTCTCATAATGTCTACTGGATATCGAACGATAGAGATTTTAAATCTTTGAACGAGATGCAGAAAACTACATTAGACACTAAAGTACTTAGCTCCGTTAAGGGCAAAAGTGAAAACAGCTGGGAAATTACTATAACAAATTCCACAAAAAAACTGGCCTTTTTTATTCGTCCACAGTTAATGGCCGGTGGAGAAGAAATACTGCCAAGTTACTGGACTGCAAATTATTTTACTCTGGCTCCTTCCGAAACTGCAACTGTTTCTGTAAGTTGTCCGGTTATAAAACTAGGTGGCAAGAATCCGACAATCAGAATCTCAGGTTGGAATGTAAATGAGCAGGAAATTAAACTAAAATAATTCTGACTTAAACAGAGATCCTTCTTTTGGGAATTTCAGCCCGATTAAATGACTATTTTACTTTATCGTAATAGTATTTTCCTGTTGTTTCATTCCCCGACATCTTGTTCGAAAATTCCACAGATAGAATTTTTCCTTCATTTTCAACTTTCCAGGTTTCTTTGGCTGTCATGTCTTCCATCCCATTATTGCCATTAATCGTGGTTGCTGATTCGATTGTAATTGATCCGTCTGTATCAGAACGGGTAGCCTTTGATGTTCTTGGCATATCAAAAATAACGATCTTACAATCCTTACCATCCAACGAAAGATTCTCATCAAAAGGATACTCTTCGCCATTCCCATTTTCATAAACACGCTTCGTAAGCAGACTGTCTGATTTAAGTTGAATGGTAATACCGGAAAGAAATAATTGGTTATCAGCAAGTACGGTTTTTTCCTTGTTTAATTTCCATTCACCGGAAAATTCTGCTTTCTGTGCATATATTGTAAAAGCCGGTAGTAAGAATAGCAGGGAGAGTCCTGAAAGAATTGATTTCGTTTTCATAATTACATGTATAAAGTTAGTTCGATTTATAATTTGCAAAATTATAAAAACATATCAATATTGAATAATTAAAAGTACTTCCTGAATTTATCTCCGATTTTGAAATAAGTGTATCGGCCTGCATCTTCTCCGGCAACATGTACAGATTCACCATCTGTTTCGAATGTGCTGTGTTCTCCTACTATCTGAGAAAAATAGACGTCATGGCTGATTCCTGTCTCATCCAACATTATAACATGTGCAAGGTTTTTATGGATCTCTGAAATAAGGGATGCATTGCATAGAGGACAGTAATACTCGAGAGATTCACCTGTTTGTATTTCGAATGTACGATGTTTGTGGCTTGTATAATTGCCGATCTTTGGGCTTAACAGAAGAAGAGCGTACTGTTTCCTGCTGTTTTTCACTTTGAAGATGATATTCTCTCCTACCCTAAGGTATTCCCTGCATTTTGGACATAAAAAATCATGCATTTTTGCCTCCTTTTTCCTTGATCTGAATGATAAAACAAAAAAAATGAAGGTTTTGTTGATTTTTCAACTGATTGAACGCCGTTTTATGCCTAATTAAAAACAGTCGATATATTCAAATTTAAGGGTTTAATATTGATTATCTAAAATTCTGATCTATTCCGGAAAATTTAAATTCATCTTTATTTAAGAGAGAGCATCCTTTTAAAATAACAGATCATCCGGCTTTTTACATAACCCGATGCACCTTATTATGCAAAATTCTATATAAAAATCTGTTTCGTTATAGCTAAGTATAGACTTAACATTCAGGATTTTGTGATATCGAAGGTACTATAATCAGAAAAATAGATAAAAAATCTAATCTTTTAGTGTAACAATAACGCATATTCATCGTATAAAATCATGTGTTAGTCATCAATAACTGATCATTCGTCAAAAGCTAAAAGATATGAGAAATGCGCTTATACTGCTATTGCTATGGGCTTCTGTTTCCGTTAATGCGACAACCTATTACATGGCAACCACTGGAAGTGATGCTTCAGGAAATGGATCAGCAAGTTCACCGTGGAAGACACTCTCCTATGCATGTTCAAAAGCAACTTCTTCAGGTGATATTATTCATGTCACTGCCGGAACTTATGCAATAACATCAGCATGTCAATTAGCCCTTGGTGTAAGCATTGAGGGTGACGGCGTAACTTCACTGATTACCTTTAGTCTTTCTCCTGAGTTTTCATATACTCTTGTATTAAATTCATCTGAAGGTTCAAGTGGCAATCAACATATTTCAAATATTAAGATGAGCGGAGGAATGGTAGGATGGGCTGCTATAGTTATAAATGGAAGAAGTAACGTAAAAATTTATAATTGTACATTTGAAGATTTTGTCGCACAAGGAATTGTATTTAACGGTGGAGCCGGATATTTGTCGAAAGCTCCAGGAACATTCGCCACCGGAAATGAATTTCATGATAATATAGTAACCAATTGCTCCCATTATGTATCAGCACATGATAATGGTGAAGGCTGTGTAATGTTTGGGGGACAAAGTGGATTGCTTATCTATAATAATACTATAACACAGACTGGCCGTGGAGCAGGATTAAACGGATATCCTTTAAAATATTATAGTGAAGGGTATAATAAAGGGGTTAAGATATATAATAATATTCTGACGACAGCGCCTGCTGCAGGACCGGAACCCACTAATTCATGGGGCTTTATTTTAGAATCCCACAACTCATTAGGAGGAATGGAACTCTATGGCAATACGTGTAAAGGTGCCTGGGATCTGTGTGGATCATCAAAAGGCACTTATGCATTTGCCTGGGATATACATGATAATACCATGGGATTTGATACCCAGAGTCCGGCATTGGATACTGAAGGAGATGTTGGCATACGTTTCGAATCAAATTTTGAAAGATCCAATATTTACAGGAATCATTTCAAGAACCTGTCAATGGCAATATATGTAAGTTGCAGTACCGGTTTCACGATGAAGGACTTATATATCTATTCAAACCTGTTTGAAAATTTAGGTACAAATATTAACGGTAAAGGCTGGGCTCTCAGGTTTACTCCTTATCCGATGAGTGACCTTTCAAATACTGTCACCAATTGGAATAT
>Ga0302321_100006401_pt1 | contig 10369 bp, 5 predicted proteins | sample Fen_T0_1_FD_202505 | JGI IMG/M metagenome (GOLD analysis project Ga0302321, IMG submission 202505) | Peat permafrost microbial communities from Stordalen Mire near Abisko, Sweden - Fen_T0_1 | ecosystem: Environmental > Terrestrial > Soil > Wetlands > Permafrost | place: Sweden: Abisko... | reverse complement strand
TGGTAGTCGGCGGCGGCCTCGCCCATCCCGGTGGTGAGGATCTTGACGATCCAGAAGTAGATCGTCACCTCGGGCACCTTGCTGGCGGCCCGGCGCAGGACACCGGTGGGAACGGGCGTGCGCAGGTCGTTGCTCGTCACGACATCGCAGGATGCTCCCGGCACGGTGAACGAACGGAAATCATGGACGGGGCGTCGGGCCGCCGGCCGAGCCCTCGGTGCCCCAGTACACGGTGTGGTTGAGGTGCTGCGCGTCGTGGAACGGCACCAGTGGGACAGTCGCGCCGTCCGCGGAGGCGGTGAACGCCAGGGCGGTGCTGCTGGTCCGGGTGATCGAGTCCGGGTCCAGGGTGGGCAGCGCGTCGAGCGTGGCGTCGCCGTGGTCACCGGCCAGCACCACGGGTCCGTAGGTGATCGCGGACACACCGGGGTCGTCGTCGGCCGCCCGCAGGACGACGCCCATGGGCAACCGCACGGTGACGGTGTCCCCCGAGGTCCACGAGCGCGTCACGGTGGCGTACGTGCCCGGTGTGCCGGCGACGTCCGCCACGACACCGTTGACGCTGATCGTCGCGCCCGACGTCCAGCACGGAACGCGGACGCGCATCGACCAGGTGCCGGCGACGCTCCCCGTGACCGTCAGGGTGGTGGTGTCGCTCACGGGGAAGGTCGTGGTCTGGGTGACGGTGATCCCGCGCTGGGTCCAGTTGAGCACCGACGGCGTGAACAGGTTGACGATCAGCGTCGTGCCGCCGAAGAAGTAGATCGAGTCCATCAGCTTGGTGCGGGTCTCGAGGCCCGTTCCCCGGCAGCACCAGAAGGAGTCGTCGTCGGCCGGGTCCTGCTGGCCGATCAGCTGGTTGAGCAGGGCCCGCTCGGAGAAGTCGGCGAGGTCGACCCGGTCCGGGTCGAGCTGGAACAGCTCCCGCGTCAGCTCGAGCAGGTCGTGGGTGGTGCAGCTCTCGCAGAGGTCGTAGGGGTGCGCGCCGACGACGAGGTTCCAGGCGTTCGTGGCGAGGTCCCTGTACCGGGTGCTGCCCGTGGCGCGGTACTCCTTCACGGCACCGATCCACTGCGGGACCAGGGTGTCGGCGTGCAGACCGGCGAGCGGGTCGCGGGCGGCGAGCGGGTCCAGGGCGGCGAGCGGGTCGCGGTCGGCGGCGTGGTCGAACCGCTGCGCCGTCCGCAGCCACCGGGAGTCGTTCGTGGCCAGGCTGAGGGCGGCCAGGACGTCGTTCATGCCGCCGAACCCGGTGTCCGGGAGCGGCTGCATCCGGTCGCCGCCCCACCGGCCGGTGCGGGCGTCGACCCAGCCCGCCAGGGCCAGCAGCACGTCCTTCGCCTGCGCGCTCCCTGTGAGCTGCCAGACGTCGAGCAGGCCGGCGAGCGTCTTGTGGAGGCCGTACCAGGAGGTGCTGACGGGCGTGCCGCCGGGCGTGCTGCCGGGCCTGCCGGCCTCGGGCTCGGTGAAGGCCGACTCGGGGAAGCCCGACAGGTACCCGGTGGCGAACCCGGCCGCAGCGTTGTTGGCCTGGCACCTGGCCAGCTCGGCCACCATGGTGGCGGCCCGGTCACGGCAGGTCGTGTCCCCGGTCGCGGCCCAGGCCTGCGCCCACGCGGTCAGGAAGAGCCCCTGGACGTGGCCGCGGAACGGGAAGTTCGGCGCGGCCCCGCCGCCGTCGGGGGCCGCGCCCTGGGCGGGGAGCCGGTGGTTGGCCCGGAAGGCGTGCAGCAACCGGTCGACGTCGACGAACCGCAGGTAGGCCGTCGTCCGGTTCTGGCTGTCCAGCCAGCGGCCCGCCGTCAGCTGGACCTGCCCGAGCGCGAAGGGGGTGGCCTGGGTGACGGCAGGGACGGCGGCAGGGACGGCGGCCCCGGGGCTGACGGCAGCCTCGGTGGTCGATCGGCCAGGCGACCCGCTCGCCGCCGTGACGACGGCTCCCGACCCGAGGGCCCGGAGCAGTCGCCGGCGGTCGAACGGGGCTGACGACACGAGGACCTCCGGGCGACGGGCGGCGGGTGACGTGCGGTCGAGCGGCGCGGGGAGGGGGCGGTGCCTCCCCGCGCCCTCGGTCAGGGCGTCGTGAGGTCGAAACGGTTGACGGTCACCGACCCGCCGAGCGACTGGCTCGCGTAGTTGAAGATCCCGTAGCGGTAGCCCATGAAGAAGGGCCAGTCGTTGTTCAGCGTGTAGGCCGGCCCGAGCGCGGTGAACGTGGTCCCGTCGGTGCTGTACGAGAAGCGGGCCTGCCGCCCCGCACCGGGCCTGATGTCGGCGTTGACCCGCAACCAGATCCGCCCCCCGGACACCGGCGCCGACGCGGCCTCGGTGCCCGTGCTGGTCGTGTTCCAGGAGCTGTCCATCGACAGGCCGTTGGTCATCACGACGCGGGTGCTCCCGTTGTCCCGTTTGACGCCGATCCAGGCGGACAGGTGCCGCAGCATCGCCAGGCCGGCGCGGTCGCCGTCCTTCATCGTCGAGTGGTCGAGCTGCACGGTGGCGGTCGACGTCGGTCCCTGGATCCGGTGCGTCAGCGTGTTGCGGGCGGCGTACAGGTCGTTCGTCACCGTGGCGGTCTGCAGCTTCAGCCCGTTGCCGACCGAGAACTTCGTGGTGTCGGGGTTGTGGTTCCACTCCCACCGCGGGCCGAGCGTGCTGCCGGTGAAGGAGTCCGGCCCGATCATGGACGCGACGGTCCTCGTCGTGGTGATCCTCGGTGCGGGGTAAGTGGCGCCCCAGCCGCCGTTCACCGTGGTGATCGTTGGCCAGTCCGCGTTCCAGGTGACGGGCGCGAGCACCGGGATCCGGCCGCCCGGGTAGGCGTCGACGAACGCCGCGTAGTACCAGTCACCGGCCTGCGTCTGGACCAGGCCGCCCTGGTGCGGCGTGCCGGCGCCGGACACCGGGGTCGGCATGTTGAGCAGCACCTGCTTGCTCTCGTACGGGCCGAACGGGCTCTTCGAGCGGAGCACGTACTGGCCGTTCGCCGGCTTGGTGACCCAGATGTAGTAGTAGCCGTTGCGCTTGTAGAACCGCGACCCCTCCAGCGTGCCGATGCTCGACGGCGACGTGAACACTTGCTGCGCCTTGACCTGGCTGGTGCCGTCCTTCGACAACTGAGCGACGCTGATGGTCGTGTTGCCGTAGGCGACGTACATCGTGTCGTCGTCGTCGACCAGCAGGCCGGCGTCGTAGTAGCAGTTGTTGATGCGGCTCTTCTTGGTCCAGGTGCCGTCGACGGCGGAGGCCGTGTAGACGTAGGTGCGGTTGAACTCCACGCACCCCAGCCAGTAGTAGTTCCTGTCGCTCGGCCGGTAGGTGAACGCCGAGGCCCAGATGCCCTTGATGTAGGCGTTGCCGCCGGTCAGGTCGTACTTGGTGGAGTCGAAGTCGAGCCGCGGCACGGCATGACCGGCGTACTCCCAGTGCACGAGGTCGTACGAGCGCAGGATCGGCGCGCCCGGCGAGTAGTGCATCGTCGAGGCCGAGTAGTAGTAGGTGTCGCCGACCCGGATGATGTCGCCGTCCGCGAAGTCCTGCCAGACGACCGGGTTGGTGAAGGTCGAGAACGGCGTCGGCGTCGGGCTGGGGGACGGGGTGGTCGGGGTCGGGCTGCTGGTGCTCGGCGACGGGGACGTCGTGGTCGGTGTGGCCGTCGGCGTCGGTGTCCGGCTGGGGGTCACGCTCGGGCTCGTGGTCGTCGGGATGGTGGTCGGGCCGGGCCCGTTGCAGGGCGTCCCGTTGAGGACGAAGTCGGTGGGCGCGGGGTTGGACGCCGTCCACGCCCCGTTGAAGCCGAAGCTCGCGCTGCCCCCGGTGGCCAGGGAGCCGTTGTACGCGACGTTGGTGACGGTCACCTGACCGCCGGACTGGGTGGCCGTCCCGTTCCAGGCCTGGGTCACGGTCTGACCCGCGGCGAAGGTCCACGTGAGGCGCCAACTGCTGACCGGATCGCCGAGGTTCGTCACCGAGACGGCGGCGCCGAAACCACCGCCCCACTGGCTGGTCACCGCGTACGTCACGTTGCACCCGGCCGCGGCCCTGGCGGGTGCGAGGACGGCGAGACCGGTGGGCACCGTCACCGCCCCGGCGACCGCGGCGGCCAGCCACAGTCGGCGCCTATGGGTTCTCACAGTGCCCTCCCGGAGGTGGCGAACGACGGTGCGCCGCCGTGCCGACAGCGGCAACTGTACATGTGAACGTTCACATGTTGGAGTGCAGCTTACGGGGTCGACATGGCGCGCTCCAGCGTCGACGCAGGGGAGCCGGCCGGGGCGGCGCCGTCGGCGTCGTCCGGGGCCGCCGTCCGCCGCCCCTGCGGGCGCCGGACCTGCGACGGGGTCGTGCGGGTTCCGCGGTGCAGGTGCCCGGGGACCTCGCCTGCCCGGTCCCGCCGTCACTGACGGGGTTGTAACTCTTTCACCCCGCCCGCCGGCTGATCGCCACGGCGATCAGCGGCCGCCGGCACCGACGTCCCCGACCGGCGGTGGATGCTCGACCTCGCCGAGCGGAACATCACCACGGCGTCGACGTCCCGTGAACCACGTCCCCGGCAGGCAGGCCAGCGCACCGGCAGCGGTGACGGCGGCGACCGCCCCGAAGGCCACGGCGGCGGAGGTGCCGGCGTAGACCCAGCCGATCGAGGCGGTCCCGAGCGAGATGCCGACGTTGTTCACGGACGTGATCCACGTGCTGGCCTCGGTGTGGTGCTGCGGGTCGGTGACCTGGTCCCCGGCGCTGAAGCCGACGACGTACAGCGGCGAGACGGTCAGCCCGGCCAGCGCCACGAACACCCCGACGGCCCACAACCGCGGCAGCAGGGCGCAACCGAGCAGCAGGGGGACCCGCGCGCCCAGCAGGGCGGCCAGGTCGTGCCGCCACGGCCGGGGTCGACGGCGCGACCCCCACCACAGGCCGCCGGCCACCGAGGCGACCCCGGCGGCGGCCTCGACGAGTCCGGTCGCCGAGGGGCGGCCGGCGCCGTCGGCCAGGGCGGCGACCGCCGTCAGGGTCGACCCGGTGGCGGCTCCGGCCAGCGCCATGACCAGGAGCAGCCTGCGGAACGCACCGCCCCGCAGCGGCCCGCGCCGATCGACGTCCCGGCGCAGCGGGCCGTCCGGGCGCGGCGCGGGTGCGAAGGGGGAGAGGACCAGTCCGACGACGCCGACCGGGACGAGCAGCGCGACCGCAACCACCCCGTGCCAGGCCGGGCCCAGCGCGAGCACCACCGAGGCGACGACCGGACCGACGAGGAAGGCCACCTCCTCGACGACGGCGTCGAGCGAGTAGGCGGCCGCCCGCGTGTCGGGGCCGGTCGCCCCCCGCCACTGGGCCCGCATCGAGGGGCCGAGCGACGGGGCCGTCAGGCCGCAGGCGAGGGACGCCACCACCCACGCACCCGCGCCGCGCACGGCCAGGCTCCCCATCACGGCCGTCACCGCCAGCGCGACCACGAACCCGGTCGCGGCGGCCGGGAGCACGCGACGTTGGCCGAAGCGGTCGAGCAGCCGCGCCTGGACCGGCATGACCAGGCCGCTGATCCCGTAACTCGCCAGCGCCGTCGCCGCCGTCCCGAACGAACGCGTCGATCGCGCGACCGTGAACAGCAGGCACAGCGGGAGCAGGGCGTAGCCGAACCGTCCGACCGTCACCAGGGCGAACGTGCGGACGAGCCGGCGGTCGTCGAGCAGCGCCCGGTACCGTGCCACCATCGGTTAGGACGTGGTACCGGACATGTCCCCACCCTACGGGGTGCGCCTGACTCCTCGGGTCGGCCGTCGGCCACCGCCGCACGGCGTCCTGGGCGAGAATGGCGGGATGCCGCACCGGAACCGGGTCGCGCCCGACGGTGACCTGATCGCCGTCCCCGACCGCGGCACGCTCATGGGCAACCGCGGGGTGCTGCACGACCGCGACGGCCGCATCGTGCGGCGAGCGGTCGGCCGCCGGTGGATCAGCTGCCTGCTCGCCTTCCGCGACCGGCACCGGCAGGTGCTGGCCCCGGGCCGGTACACCCACCTGTTCTTCCTCGACGAGGCGACGGCGCTCGCCGCCGGGCACCGCCCCTGTGCCGAGTGCCGGCGTCCGGACCACCTGGCGTTCCGGCGGGCCTGGGCGCTGGCCCACGACCTCGCCGCGCCGCCCGGCGTCGACACCATGGACGACGTCCTGCACCGCCAGCGGGCCCTGGTCGACGGCCGGCGGTCGACCTGGCCGGCGGTGGCCGCCGACCTGCCCGACGGCACCGTCGTCGCCCCGGACGGCGGGTGGTGGCTCGTGGCGGCGGGCCGGCTCCACCGGTGGTCGCCGGGCGGTTACCTCGAGCACCGGCCGATGCCGGCCGGCGACCTGCCCGTGCTCACGCCGCCGGCCGTGGTCGCGGTGCTGGCCGCCGGCTACCGTCCTCTCCTCCACCCGAGCGCCGTCGGCGCGGCGAGCTGAGCGGCGCCGCCGCGCCCGCTGCCTGGTCAGGCGCGCAGGTCGTCCAGCACGTTCTCACGGGGGACCGTCGAGCCGGTCGCGGCCAGGTTGGCGAACCGCTCCTCGCCCAGACGGGCGCGCAACCGCTGCGCGAGCGCCTCGGCGTCGAGGTTGGTGCGGTCAGGGCGGCCCCGGACGGCGTCCGCGGTGCCGAGCAGCCGGGCCGCCCGCTCCGGGTCGTCGTCCAGCTTCTCCGCCAGGACGGCGCCCGCCACCAGCACGAACGCCACGACCGGCATGTCGCGGCTGAGGAACGCGGACTGCGCCGCCTGCCGCAGCTGGGCTCGGGCCGTCGCGGCGTCCCCCGCGAGCGCGGTCGAGACGGCCAGCAGGGACCGCACCATGCCGAGGAACTGGTCGCCGCCGAACACGTCCACCGTGCCGACGGAGGAGACGAGATCCTGCAGCATGGCGGCGCTCGCGGCGTCGTCGCCCTGCAGGTGGAGGATCTGGCTGAGGCTGAGCCGGGTGAAGGCGAGCCGGGTGCGGTTGCCGAGCACGGCCGGTGTGCTCAGCTCGGCCGTCAGCTCGGCCCGCAGGGCCGCCAGCTGGGCGGCGTCAGCGGTGACGATGCGAAGGCTGGACAGCCTCGTCCGGGAGAACCCGGCGTCCTCCTCGGCGCCGAGCCGTTCCAGCAGCGGGTAGGCCTCGGCCAGGGCCTCGGCCGCCCCGGGGAAGTCGCCGTCGTAGGACCGCAGCGTGCCGAGCAGGCTCAGCGAGGCGGCCAGGCCCCAGGCGTCGCCGCACTGCCGGAACCCGTCGACCGTCTCCTCGACGAGCTCGGCCGTCCCGAGCGTCCGGCCGTCGTTCTCCAGCATGGCCAGGCGCAGCAGGTTGATCATGGACCGGGTCCACAGGTCCTCGATCGGGGGTGGCGTCCGGCCGCCGGTCACCCCGAAGTGGTCGAGGGCGGTGAGGATCACGACCGTCAACGGGTCGTCCGGCCGGTGCTCGTCCCACAGGGCGAGGATGCGGTCGACCGGGGCCTGCCATTCGGTCTCCTCCCGGCGGCCCACGAACGAGCCGATCAGCGCCATCGCCTCGACGGCGATCTCCGTCGCCGGGTCCGCGCGGCCGGGCAGCTGCAACGTGGCGGCGGCCGCGGCGTGCATCTCGGCGTGCTCGTTGCGGATCGCCCAGAAGAAGGCGAGCGCCCGGACGAGCCGGCCCGCCCGGGCGCGGTCGCCCCGATCGATCGCGAACCGCAGCGCGGCCGTGAGGTTGCCGCGCTCGACGTCCAGGCGGGCGATCGCGTCGATCTGGCGGGCGTCGCTCATGTGGGTCGCCAGCCCCTCGGCGACGTCCACCAGGTGGTCCAGGTGCGCCGAGCGGACCTTCTCGGCGACCCCCCGCTCGACCAGCCGTTCGACGCCGTACTCGCGCAGCGTCTCCAGCATCCGGAAGCGGCCCGCCCGGCGGACCGGCACCAGCAGCGACTTGTCCGCCAGTGATTCCAGCAGGTCCAGCAGCTCCACCTCGTCGTCGCCGCCGGTCACCGCCGCGGCCCCCTCGGCGGTGACCCCGGCCGGGAACACCGCCACCCGCTCGGCGAGGTCGCGCTCAGCCTCGGTGAGCAGGTCCCAGCTCCATTCCACCACCGCGCGCAGGGTGCGGTGCCGGGGCAGGGTCCGGCTCCCGCCCGTCAGCAGCCGGAACCGGTCGGAGAGCCGGGACGCCACCTCGCCCACCGCCAGGGTCCGCAGCCGGGCCGCCGCCAGCTCGATGGCCAGCGGCTGCCCGTCCAGCCGGCGGCAGATCTCCCGGACGGCGGGCAGCGTCACGTCGTCGAGCCGGAACGACCGGTCCACCGCCTGCGCCCGCTCGGTGAACAGACGGACGGCGGGGCTCGCGCCGGCCTCGTCGGGACCGGCGTCCTCGGCGGGCAGCCCGAGCGGCCCCAGTTGGTAGGTGTACTCGCCGATGAGCTGGAGGGCCTCCCGGCTCGTGGCGAGCACCCGCAGCCGCGGCCCGCGCGCCAGCAGCTGCTCGGTCACCCGGGCCGCGGCGTCCACCAGGTGCTCGCAGTTGTCCAGCACGAGCAGGCCGTCCGCGTTGGCTGCGGCGTCCAGGGCCCGCTGCTTGGCCCGGCCCAGGTCCCGGTTCCCGGGCCGCTCCAGGACCACTACCTCGAGGTGCCCCATCGCCGTCAGCACCGCGGGCAGGACGTCGTCCGCGTCGGTGACGGTGGCGAGCTCGACGATCCAGACGTCGGGCACCCGGTCGAGGCAGGCGCGGGCGGTCTCGACCGCGAGCCGCGTCTTGCCCGCGCCGCCGGGGCCCAGCACGGTGACCAGCCGGTGCGTGCTCAGGGCCCGGCGCAGCTCCTCCACCGCGTCGCTGCGGCCGACGAAGCTGGTCAGCGGCGCGGGCAGCCGGGACGCCCCGGGCGCCGCCCCGCCCGGGGTCGCGCCGCCGTCGACCTCGCCGCGCAGGATCGCGGTGTGCAGCTGCTGCAGCTCCGGCGAGGGGTCGGCGCCCAGCTCGTCTGCCAGCCGGGTCCGCAGTTCCTGGTAGAGCGTCAGCGCCTCGTTGGGCCGCCCGGACGCGGCGAGCGCGCGCAGGTGCAGCAGCCACAGCCCGTCCCGGTACGGGTGCGCCCGGGTCAGCTCGGCGAGCTCGGCGACGACGGCGGCGTCCGGACGGCGGGTGCCCAGGTCCTCCTCGAGCGCCGCCAGCCGCGCCTCCTCCAGGCCCTGCGCCAGGCGCTCGCCGAACGGGAACCCGCGCAGGTCGGCCAGCGCGTCCCCGCGCCACAGGGCCAGCGCCTGCCGCGGGTCACCGGCGGCCACCGACCGCCGGAAGGCGTCGACGTCCGTGTCGGCGTGCAGCACGTACCCGGCGGGCGCGGACAGCAGGGTGCCGTCGGGCAGCCGCCGCCGGGTCCGCGACACGATCGACTGCAGCGCGTTGGCGGCGTCGGCCGGGACGTCGCCGTCCCACAGATCCTCGATGAGCGTGCCGGCGCCGACCGGCCGGCCGGCCGCGAGCGCCAGCCGGGCCACCAGGGCGCGGTTCATCGGGCCGCCGAGATCGAGCTCGCGGTCCCCGTCGTACGCCTCCAGCGGTCCCAGCACGGCCACACGCACGTGACCATCTTGCCTGCTCCGGCCAGTGCCCGAGAGACCGCCCGACGCACCGCCCGACGGGCCGCTCACCCCACCTCGGCGGCCGTGCCCGCCTCCGCCGTCCCGATCCGGGCGACGAGCGGGCGCCACAGCAGCAGCTGGACGACGGCGAGCAGCGCCACGAACGGGAACAGCGTCCACAGCCCGACACCCTGCGTCAGCGCCCCGGCGATCCACGGCAGGCCGCTGGAGCCGAGCACCGACACCCCGTTGAGCAGCCCGATCGCCGCCGGGACGTGACGTCGGGCCGTGACCAGCGGCATCACGGCCATCGTCGTCGGGAACAGCGGGCCGAGGCAGAAGCCGAGCACCCCGAGCCCGACCGTCGCGACGGCCGCCGGCGGCGCCGTCCAGATCAGCAGGGACGTCGCGACGACCCCGGCGAGGCACGCCGTCGTCGTGCGGCCGAGCGTCCACCCGAGCCGCTCGGCCACCGGGCTGATGACGAACCGCCCCAGCGTCAGCCCGAGCCAGAAGCCGCTGACGGCGTTGCCGGCCACCACGTCCGAGGAGTGCCGCTCGCCGACGAGGTAGCTGAACCCCCAGTTGCCGACGCTGATCTCCAGCCCGACGTAGACGGCGAGGAAGACCGCCGCCAGCACCACCGCCGGCTGCCGGGCGACGATGCCGAGCGCCCGCGAGTGGTGCTCGGACGCCGCGCCCTGCGGCGTGCCGGGCGAGGGCGCCTGCCGGCTGTGCACCTCGCCGGCGTCGCGGTGGGTCAGCACGAAGGCGGCGACCACCGGGATGAACGGCGCCGCGGT
>Ga0302321_100006399_pt1 | contig 10371 bp, 8 predicted proteins | sample Fen_T0_1_FD_202505 | JGI IMG/M metagenome (GOLD analysis project Ga0302321, IMG submission 202505) | Peat permafrost microbial communities from Stordalen Mire near Abisko, Sweden - Fen_T0_1 | ecosystem: Environmental > Terrestrial > Soil > Wetlands > Permafrost | place: Sweden: Abisko... | reverse complement strand
TCAGCGGTCGCTTCACGTCTACCGCCGCCGACGATCCCTCGGCCGAGTTCGCATTTCACATGGGTGACCCCGGGGCCAAGGCGCCGGTGACGGTCTGCATCGACGAACTGCACCTCACCGATCCGGCCTTCACGCCTGCGCCCAAGCCGCCCGAAGCGGCGGTACCGGCGATTCGTGTCAATCAGACTGGCTATTTCCCAAAGGGAGCCAAGCGCGCGACCTGGGTCGTCGCCGGGAGTGACGCGGAGGCGATCGCAAAGGTTGCCGTCCCGTTCGAGATCGTGAACGGCAGTGGAGCGGTCGTGCACCGCGGCATGACTTCACCGTTCGGCAAGGATCCGACGAGTGGCCTCTTCGTCCAGCGCATCGATTTCTCCTCGTATGCCAGCGCGGGCGAGGGTTTCCGCATTCGCCTTCACGCCTCGGACGTCGCCAAAACCGCCGCCGAAAGCGACCCATTCGCAATTCGCCCGGCGTTGCTGAAGCCGCTCTCCCGGGACGCCCTCCGCTACTTCTTCTACACGCGCAGTGGGATCGCCCTCGAGCAACCTTTCGTGGAGAACGAGCGCTGGGTGAGGCCTGCGGGCCATCCGACGGACACCCGGGTGCCGTGTGCACCAGACGCCAAGTGCAGCCACTCGCTGGACGTGAGCGGTGGCTGGTACGACGCGGGAGACTACGGCAAGTACGTCGTCAACGGCGGCCTCAGCGTATGGCTGCTGATGAACCTTTGGGAGGCTTCCCAGCAAATGGGTCTGTCGGTGGTTGGCGCCAAGGATGGCGACCTGCACTTACCGGAGAGCGGGAACAAGCTGCCGGACCTCCTCGACGAGGCGCGCTGGGAGATGGACTGGCTGCTCAAAATGCAAGTGCCAGAAGGGGATCCCCAAGCCGGACTCGTTCATCACAAGATACACGATACGGATTGGAGCGCGCTCGGCACGCTCCCGGTGCTCGGGTCCACGCCCCGCCAGCTCCGCCCGGTCAGCACCGCGGCTACGCTCAATCTTGCGGCGGCCGGCGCCCAAGCCGCTCGCGTCTTCGCCAAGCTGGATCCCAAGTTCGCCGAGCGCTGCCTCTCGGCGGCGAAGCGCGCGTGGGCGGCCGCGGAGGCTCATCCCGATCTGCTGATCACGAGCGCCGACAACAAAGGTGGTGGCCCTTACGACGACGCGACCTTGAGCGATGAGCGCTTCTGGGCAGCGAGTGAGCTCTTCGTCACCACGGGCGATCAGGCCTTCCTTTCGACGCTGAGCAAGAGCCCCCACTACCTTCAGCTGAAGGCGCACGAGGGCGACACGCCCGAGGCACTGGATTGGCGAACGACGGACGCGCTCGGCACGCTCTCGCTCTCACTCGATTCGAAGCACACGCCTGCCGCCGTACGCGCGGCCAACCGGAAGAGTATCGTCGCGGTGGCCGAGAAGTACCTCGCCCTTTCCAAGGCCGACGGCTTCGGGCAACCCTATGTCGGTAGCCATTATCCGTGGGGCTCGAACTCGTTCATCGTGAACAATGGCCTGATCATGGCCTACGCCCACGCCTTCACCAAAGACCCGCGCTTCCTCGACGGCGCCGTGGCTGCGATGGACTACGTTCTCGGTCGCAATGCGGTCGGGAAGTCGTACGTGAGCGGCTACGGCGCTCGGCCGCTCACGAATCCTCACCACCGGCTCTGGGCACACTCCGTGGATCCCAAGTTTCCCTCGCCTCCTCCCGGTGTCCTGTCGGGCGGGCCAAACTCGGATCTTCAAGATCCTTACTCCAAGGGTCTTCACCCGCATTGCATCGGGCAGACCTGCTACGTCGATCATATCGAGGCGTACAGCGCCAACGAGGAATGCATCAATTGGAACGCGGCCATGAGTTGGCTCGCCGCCTACCTCAATACAAATTTGTAATCGGAGCCGGCGTCGGATCGAACACAATCACGCCCTTCCTTCCCTGGGGTTGAAGGGGGGCGGCCCTGCTCGCTGCCGCGGGGCTACTTACTCTCGGATAGTTCCAGCGTCGCGGCGAGCAAGCGCTTGAGCTCTTCGAGCGATAGCCTCGCGACCTCTCCGATCGAATGCCCGTAGTCGGTGAGATCCTTCAGGGTCTTTAGGCGATCGATTTGGGTCGCGTCGTACAGGCGGCTACCGCCGGGGGTGCGGTGTGGCTCGACGGTACCATAGCGCCGCTCCCAGGCGCGGAGCGCGTGGGTGGAGACGCCGACGTAGCGGGCGACGTCTCCGATGCGGTAGGATCGTGAACTCGTGGGTGCACTGTCGGCAAGCGGATCTACTCGTGTCATGACATAACTCCAAGAGCGGCGAGGGTTTGGGGTACGCCGCCATAGCCTTGAAAAAACCAGACCCACCAGGCGGTCATCATCGTGGAGTGGCCGGCGAGGATGCCGACGTGACTCCACATCTCGACTCGGTCGGAAAACTTGCGTACGTAGCGGCGCCAGTGGAACGCTTCGTCCACTAGGCTGTAGAGCAGCGAGAGCAGCGTCAGGACGAGGGCCGGGATCCACACGTCGTGTCGCTGATAGGCCAGGCACAACAGAACGCAGCTGGCGATGCCGCACAAGATCGTGATGCCGTGCACGAGCCCCTCAGCGCCCGAGATTTCTGCTTTGTAGACGGTGCGGTGGCCGATGGTGTCGATGGCAATGCTGATCGTGAACACGACGGCGCCAATCGGTACCCACCAGGCGATCGCCGGAAACCGCACGCCGTGCGCGTTGCCGACCAATAGGAAGCCGCCGGTGGCGAACACGAGGCCGAGCATCAGGCCGACCCAGGCCACGTACACGGCCCAGTCGACGCGTTCGAATTGGCGAACGCGGCCGACGTATTGCGCGAGCTCAGACGGGAAGGATGTCATCGGGAAACCTCAATACCGAATCGAGCGGTGCCTGAGCACGCGCCGCGAGCCAACGGCGCGGCAGGCCCCAGGCCGTGATCAGCGCGGCTTTGAGCACCAAGCGCAGCTTTTGAGATTGGGGGACTACGGCACGCATCGAGTACGCGTCGTAATCGGAGCGCAAGATGCGACCACCGATCGCGGAGTAGATCAGCCGGGCCGCGCGTACCGAGAACGCAGCGCGCCAAGGCAGAGCTGGGAGGCCTGCGTCGCCGGAGCGATAGAAGCGGTCCGCTTCGCGGAGCAGCTGCCTCGTCACGATGGCTACGGACTCTCGCGCTGCCTCGGGCAACGGTCCCATGCGTAGCCCGCGCAGCGCGCCAGGACCGCATTCTCCCAACCGCGAAAGCGGCAGGTAAAGGCGGGCGCGCTGCCAGTCTTCGGCGACGTCGCGGCAAATGTTGGTAAGCTGCATGGCGATGCCCAAATGCGCGGCATTCTTGAGCGCACGCGAGTCGCTCACGCCCAGCACGTGACACATCATCAAGCCGACGACGCCTGCCACCCGATGGCAATAAAGCAAGAGCTCGTCCAGGCTTTGGTACGATAGCCCCGCCGTGTCCATGCTCATGCCTTCGAGCAGCTGCTCCGGATACTCGCGAGGCAAGCGTCGGCGCTGCACGAGCTCTTGGAAGGCGCGTAACCGGATGTCCTGTTGTGCTTCGCCGCGATACACGGAGTCGAGCGCGCGGCGCAGCTCTGCCAGCGCCGCCGGTTGGGCCTGCGGTTCCACCAAGTCGATGCTGTCATCGGCAAACCGGCAGTAGGTGTAGAGTACGGCCGCGTCGCGGCGTTGCTGATCGGGCAGTAATCTGCCGGCGAGCGCGAAGCTCTTCGAGTGTTGCGCCAAGGTACGGGCGCAAATCACCGCTGCATCTTCGGGCATTCCGAGCATGCTCGGAGCGCTCAGCGCGGGCACGGTCACGCCGCAATCTCCTTGCCGAGTTGCTGAGCAATCAGGCTGACGGTTGCCTTGGCCGAGTTGATTACGCCAGGCAACCCGGCTCCCGGGTGTGTACCGGCGCCGACGATGAACAAGCCGGGGATCTTCGGGTCTTGGTTGTGCGGTCGGAAGTATGCGCTCTGGGTGAGCGTGGGCGCGATCGAGAACGCCGAACCTTGAAAGGCGTTCAGCGTGCCTTGGAAATCCAGCGGGGTGAACCAGCGCTGCGTCACGATGTGCTGGCTGAGGTCCGGCATGTGCCGCTCGAGAGCGCGTATGATTTTTTTCGCGTAGCGCGGCGCCTCTTCCGCCCAGTCGATGTTCGCCTTGCCCAGGTGCGGCACCGGGCTCAAGACGTAGTGCGAGCCGCAGCCCGGCGGCGCGAGCGATGGATCGGTGACGGTGGGTGCGTGCAAGTACAGGCTGAAGTCTTCTGGCAGCTCCGGACCGTCGAAAATCTCGCGCAGCAGCGCCTCGTAGCGCGGGCCAAAGATCACGGTGTGGTGCGCCAAATCGTACGGAATGTCGGTCCCGAAATAGAGCACGAAGAGTGACATCGACCAATCCGCGCGCTCCAACTTGCTCGCGGTCTTCGCGGCAGACTCCACGCCCTGGTAGAGCTTCGAGTAGGTGTGGTGGAGGTCGGCGTTGGAGACGACGAGCTCGAACTCTTCTTCACCCGTCGCGTCCGTGCGCACGTGATGCAAGGTCTCGCCCGCCCGTTCTTCGAGCCGAATCGAACGCACCGGTGAGGACAAGCGCAGCTCACCACCGAGCTCCTGAAACAGCTTGATCAGCGCCGCGACCAACGCGCCGGTGCCGCCGCGTGGGAACCACACCCCGTAGCGCCGCTCCAGGTAGTGGATCAACGTATAAATCGCGCTAGTGTCGAAAGGATTTCCGCCGACCAAGAGCGAGTGGAAGCTGAGCGCCTCGCGCACGTGCGGGTCGCGCACGAAGCGCGCTACGGTGTCGTACACCGAGCGGTCTGCGCGCAGGCGCGCGAGCTGCGGCGCGACCCGGACCATATCGAAGAAACGCAAGAAGGGCGTGGCGGCGAGCTCGGTATAACCCTTCTGAAAGACGCGCTTGGTATACTCGACGAACTCCGCGTAACCTTCGGCGTCGCGCGGGTCACGCGCCGCGATTTGAGCCAGCATTTGCTGGCTGTCGCCGACGTAATCGAACTGGTCGCCGTCGTCCCAGATCAACCGATAAAATGGCGTGATAGGCAGAAGCTCCACGTAATCGGACAACTTGCGGCCCGCGACGGCAAACAGCTCTTCCAGGCACTCTGGTGCGGTAATGACGGTAGGCCCGGCGTCGAAGGTAAAGCCTTGGTCTTGGTATACGTAGGCGCGCCCGCCGGGCTTGTCGCGGCCCTCGAAGAGCGTCGTCTGGACGCCGAGCGCCTGCAGACGGATGGCGGCGGCGATGCCACCGAAGCCGCTGCCGATCACCGCGGCGCGTCGTTTCACGTGCGTACCCGAGGTCGAATCATTCATAGCTTTTCTCCAGGCGAGCCAACTCGTGCTCGAGCTCGAGGATGGCGCGGGGCTCCGGCACTGCTTCGGCCAAGCGCGCGAGCGCTGCCGTCAACCGAGCGTGGGCTTCGGTTCGCCCGTGGCTACCCACTGCCGCGCGCAGCTGGCTGGCGACGTGCTCGGGATGCTCACCGCTGGTCACTACGGCGCGGCCCAGCTTTTGGATTTTGCCGTACGCCCGTGGGTCCAAGTGCTCGGCCGCCCAGGCCCAGGGCCAGGTTGGGCGCCGATGACGCAAGTCTTCGTGGCCCTTGTGGGCCCGGCGCTCGCTGAGAATGCCGCCCAAATCATCCAGCATTTGCAGGCCAATGCCGAGCTCGCAGCCGAATTGGGAGATGGCTTGGGCTTTGCTTTGCGAGGCTCCTGCCGCCAGCGCGCCCATGTGCGCCGCCAACTCGCACAGCTTGCCGGTCTTGAGCTGAGTGACTGCGGAGACGGTGGCGAGCACCTCGCTCTGCGCCAGCTGCGTCACATCGACGGAGAGGTCGAGCGCTTGACCTTGATGGCAGGCAAGTAAGGTGCGGCTGAACGCCCGGTGCAGTGCGAGTTCGGTGATCGGCGGTAGGCCCAGCCGTGATAGCAACTCGAGCGCCCAGAAGTACAAAAAGTTCCCCGCGTTCAGCGCCCGCGGCATGCCGTAGCGACAGTGCAGCGCGGGGGCGCCGCGTCGCTGATTGGATTCATCCTCGATGTCGTCGATGATCAACGAGCCCGAATGCAGGGCTTCGATGATCAGCGGCAGTTCGGCCGGGGGCGCGCTATTGCGCCCGCTCAGCTGCCAGCCCAGATGCACCAAACGAGCACGAAATTCCTTGCCCGGACGACCCAAGAAGTCCAGCAACGGTCCGACCAGCGCCGCGTCCCACAGGTGAGCCGGAACGCTCTGCTCGTGGCCCAGGACATTGGCCAGTTGTCGCTCGTCGAACTCCTCCGCCAGCAGCGTGGAAAGCGTGCACTGCGGTTCGATGGCGTATGCGCGGTTGGTCAATGGAGCAGGCCTTTCGTGAAGGCACGGCCCAACGACAGGCCGCGCGGAGGACGCCCGCACAAGATGCGCGCGCGATCGAAGGCAGTGGTGGAGAGCGCGTAGAAGCGCGCAATGCTGGGCTCGGGCAACCTGTAAAAGCGCTCCAGCACGTTGCGCCGCGCCTCTGGTGGCACGGCCTGGAACAGCAACCGATTCAGCAGGCAGGCGTAACGTTGCTGACGGGCATGCTCGCGGGCGAGCGAGCCATAGCTGGCGTCGAACAGCGTTTCTGGGCTCTTTTGCGCCACATGTAAGGCGAGGCGCGCGGCGATCGGGAATGAGTAACCGGTAGTCGGGTGAAACCACCCCCCCGCATAGCCCGCTTGCCAAGGTGAGCCAGGAGGCGTTGCCGCCGCCACCGCGGGTAGCGGCAAGACACCGGTCTCTTCTCGGACAATGCTTGCCACCGCCAAACCGAGACTCTGCGCGTAAGCAAGCGCGCGGGTGCGGAGCAAACTCGCGTTCAGCTCCGGGCCGTCGGCGAAGTACGTATCTTCGACCAGAATCCGGGTCGAGCTCAGCGGCAAGGTGTAGACGAACCGAAATCCGTCGTCTTGCCGCACACTGGCGTCCATGACGATCGGTTCGGTCAGTTCCGTGGGACGCTCGAGTTCGAGCTCCAGCCCCACGAACTTTTGGTAGCCGAGGACGTGGTCACGGGAATACGTTTCTGGACCGCGGGCGTCGATGACGACCCGGGCATGCAGCTCTTCGCCGTCGTTCAACACGGCTCCCGTGGCTTGCAATCGGCTCGCGCAGCGACCGAGGATCAACCGAGACCGCGGGTGTTGCGCAAATACCGCGGTCACGTACTCGGACAGCCGTTCGCTGCTGACCGCGGCGTACGCTGTATCCAAACGACGCTCGAAGCTTGGAAAGCGTACGGTGTAGCCGTCCCAGCGTTTCACGACCAGCGGCGAAACCAACGCTTGCCCAGCCTCGCTCAAGTCGAAGCCGTGAAAACACCACAGGTGATTGCCGCCCAGCGCCGCGCCTCGCTCGACCAAACAAACTCGCGCGGCGGGATCGCCCTTCAGCACCGCCAACGCGATCAGGGCGTTCTGTAGGCCACCGCCGATTAGCAGGTAGTCAAAGGGGGCAGGAATCATTGTGGAGCTCTTGTCTATGTTTTGACCAGGGCGTGTATAGGGTTTGTAGGCCCATTTTGCCGGAGGTCAACCCATATGTCGAAGATTTGTCCATCTCTGTCCTGGACAAACCTGTCACACGCTTCGTCTGTCTAGGCTCCGGACCGCGGGCCTTCGGCTCGCTGCCAATCCGCCTAGAGCGTCATGGTTCCTTCCGATAGAGGATTCCGGAACGCCGAAGCGAATCAATCGGTGTTTGACGCTCGCGTCGGCGCGTGCGGCCTTGCACTGTCGGAGTAGCAACGTCTTGCAGAAGCCGCTACACGCGCAAACGCAACATGCGAGATCCTCCTGGCTTGCAGGCTAGTGGGCCCGTCGCAGGCTGGTCAAGTCAGTGAAACCCTGACAACTCTTTTGCAACGGCGATACGGCCGTTCGAGCTGACGCACGCCCCGTCGTCGGGCGCTAGCGAACGGTGAATGTGCGCTAACGCGCCGCGCGAATGTCGTCCGCGTTGTTCGCTTTGCCATCCGGGCCGGCAGAGCTCACCGTCAGTTCGCCGTCTTCACAACTGATGTGAAAGCGATTGCCCCAAGCGTCATCGCCGCGCGCGCTACGATTCAGCAGCTGCTCTTCTTTCAGGCTGCTCAGCGTCGGGCAGCCATCCGTGTGCTGCGCGCGAAACGCTTTGGCCGCCGTTTGGATCTTCGCAGCATCAGCGAGAGATGAAGTTTGTCCGTCATGGGTGGCGCCGATACTCTGCAGCCACCACACGCACGAAGCGCTAGCGCCAAGGCCCAGCACGGCCAGCGCGGCTGCGATTGGAGTGACGCCTCGGGAGCGTGAACGGGAGCGTGAACGAACGGAGGTCATGGCGGACGACACTTCGATTAGCAATCGACGTGCCAGCCCGTGATGCGTCTGATTCAGCCGAAAATGCCCGGTTCCCGGAGCTCTCCATGAGTCCGCGCCGTCAATTTGACGCGCGCTCTCGGCGCCTACCTTCTCTAGTTGTCAATTTGACAAAGCCAAGCTTTTCGCTTGCGTGCCTGCCAAGGTGTGCCTATCGACCGGCCATCGAGCGCTCAGCACGCCCGGTGGCTGCTGTGCCTAGCGACGGGCCATCGAGCGCTCAGCACGCCCGGTGGCTGCTGTGCCTAGCGACGGGCCATCGAGCGCTCAGCACGCCCGGTGGCTGCTGGCAGGGAAGATCTTGCCCGGGTTCAGCAGATTCTGTGGATCGAAGACGCGCTTCAGATCACGCTGCAACGTGATCAGCTCCGGCGATTGCTCGAGCGGAAGATAGGCGGCTTTGAGGACGCCAATGCCGTGCTCGCCGCTGAGCGTGCCGCCCAGCTCGATCACGTCGTGAAACAGCTGCTCGATAGCGCGCTCCACCGCGGGCAACTCGTGATCCTCGTTCCATAAATAATTGCAGTGCAAGTTGCCGTCACCCGCGTGCCCATAGGTGAGCGAGCGCACGCCGGTCTGCTCGCTGGTCCGCGCGACACGATCGAGTAGCTCACCGATTTGCATGCGCGGGACGACCACGTCTTCACTCAGCTTCTTCTTCGTCAGCTTACGCACCGCGTGGCTCATCTGCCGACGCGCCGCCCATAGTTTTTCCCGTTGCCCGGCGTCTTGCGCCACGAGTACATCCAGAACCTGCGCCGTCTCGCATGCGTCCGATACGCGCTCCGCCTGTCGCTCACACGCAGCCTCGTCCCCATCCACCTCCATGATCAACATCGCCCCCGCCCGGGTATCGATGGCGTTGCCGGCCCCCCGCATCGCCTCGAGCGTGGTGGCGTCCAAAAGCTCGATGCAGCGCGGAACCAGACCGCGGGCGATGATCTCTTGCACCGCCGCGCTCGCCTGCTTCACGTTCGAAAACAGCGTCATCAGCGTCATCACGCTCTCGGGTTTCGGGATCAGCTGCAGCGTGATATCCCCAAACACCGACAAAGTTCCCTCGCTTCCCACGAGCAACCCCGTCACGTCGTAGCCCGTCACGCCCTTCATCGTACGGCGCCCCACGCGGATGCGCTGCCCGCCGATCAAAAACGCATCCATGCCCAGGACGTAATCACGGGTCACCCCATACTTGAAAGCGCGCGGTCCGCCCGCATTCTCCGCCACGTTGCCACCCAGTGCACACGAAGCCAGCGAATTCGGATCCGGCGGATAGAACCAGCCCTCCGCCTCGACCGCCGCGTGCAAATCCTGAAGGATGACTCCCGGTCCCACCACCGCGATGCCCTCACGCCGATCGATCTCCACGATCGACTTCATGCCCAACGTGGAAAGCACGATGCCGCCCGCAACCGGCACCGAGCCACCCGTCCGCCCCGTCCCCCCCGAGCGCGGCGTGATCGGCACCTCGGCCTCGCGCGCAACCCGCAGCGCCGCCAAAATGTCGTCCGCGTTCTCCGCCAACACGACCGCATCCGGCACCACACCCACGGCCTCCGATTCATCACGCACGAAGCGCTCACAAGCGTCGTGCTCCGTCAGCACCTTCGAAGGCCCGAGCGCTCGCTCGAGCAGCAAACGCGCCTTGTCGCAGGCGGCAGGAGAGGGACGAGGCACATCCGGACGGCTTAATTGCACGCCGCGAGCCTAGCGCCTCCCACCCAAACGGCCCCCCACGAACCAAAAACCCCCAGAAAACCCCAACAAAAACCACCAAATTCCAGCCCCCACCGATCCCGCTTGACCCCAAACCGCTTGCGGCTACGTTCTCGCCCTCCCTGGCTTCCGAAAATCTTTTGGAGAGATGACCGAGTGGCCGAAGGTACCCGCTTGCTAAGCGGACGTAGGTCAAAAGCCTACCGAGGGTTCGAATCCCTCTCTCTCCGC
>Ga0302321_100006398_pt1 | contig 10373 bp, 7 predicted proteins | sample Fen_T0_1_FD_202505 | JGI IMG/M metagenome (GOLD analysis project Ga0302321, IMG submission 202505) | Peat permafrost microbial communities from Stordalen Mire near Abisko, Sweden - Fen_T0_1 | ecosystem: Environmental > Terrestrial > Soil > Wetlands > Permafrost | place: Sweden: Abisko... | reverse complement strand
CCGCAACAAAATACTTGCACAATAGGAAGAAAAGTAGCCAGATTGGGCCTGATCATCAGGCATAAAGAGGCATTTCAAGATAGAAAAGCGCGAGATGCACAAAAGGAATGAGGTACTCAGCCCTTATACATAATTCGCAATCTGTCCATATCTATAATCTATCATAAACATTTAGCCACATAAACATATCACAAGCCAATATCATCTATAAGTTCTCCCAGACCACCTAAGAGACCTTCATCGCGATGATGACGCCGCCCTCCAAATCCCATATCATCCTCAACTCGATTCTCAATCGAACGCTCAACTCCATGCAACAACATTTCACCACCTATGACAGCTGCGGCACCACCAAGCGCTCCCATGGCCAACTTACCACCATTTCCCTGTAAAAAACCACCTTGCTGACCTTGCACAGGCATATTTACTGGCGTCGGTACAATACCCATGAGGCTTGTTCGACAACTTATACAGTTTGTAGTTCCTAACGGAGCCTGCGCCATACAGGTAGGGCAGCGCAAAATCATCGGCTGTTGACCCACCATAGGCTGTACCGGATACCCACTCTGCCCATATTGCGGTTGACCATATACTTGCTGATATTGCCCTTGTTGATATTGTCCCTGCGGGTACTGCCCTTGCGAGTATTGCCCCTGCGGATATGTAGGAGCAGGCATCTGCGAACTCTGTGGGTATTGTGGATATTGACTGGGTGGTACATATTCTCTCATGGGAGAAACATTTGTAATAAGCTGATGCCCGCAGCCACTGCAGAAACGTACACCGACCGCATTCTGATATCCACATTGCGTACATGCAGATGGGGCAACTGCATGCATATCATGCCCGCAATTGGTACAAAAAGCACTCGCAGAGGAGTTTTGCATATGACAAGCTGGACAAGGACTTGTGGCCGCTGCTCCAGCTTGTCTCAGAGCAAAACCACAATGCATACAAAACGCTGCACCAGGTTTTACCTCCCCACGACAATGCGGACAGGAAGTTGCAGCCGAAGCCTGTACAACTTGTGGCAGCACAGGCGTTCCACACGCAGGGCAAAACTTTTTTCCAGAGACATCATAACCACAAGAAACACAGCTCGCCATTCTCCGCAGCCTCCTCTTTACTGATAGAACGTCTTCTATTTACCTAAATAAAGTTGCGATATCTTTTTTGATATGCTTTTTCAGGTCTAGTGTAGCATAATTTCTTCCAGGCGTCGAGCATGACGAAAGCATAGTCCTACAATACACCACACGATACCGACCATCTATGTAAACGTATAAGCAGCGGAATATCTGCCTATTTTTACAGCATATCTCTTCACTCGACTAATAAGTTCTCGATGGCTGTTTCTATCATTGCCGCAGAGGGGAAAAAAGCTATCTCCTCGGCCATGTTATAGGGTGCAGGTGGGGCCGCAACAGCCGATATAAAGGCGGGAGTACAATCCAGATCATAAAAACAGTTCTGGATAATCCACGAGTGAATATGGCGGCCAAAGCTTGTTAGATCGATCTCCTCTGTAACAACCAGCACGCGGTTCGCTTCTTTTACCGCTGCCACAACCGCTTCTTCGTCAAAGGGCATCAACGTGCGCAAATCTACAACTTCAATCGCGCCACCTTCACGCTTCACTATATTTGCAGCAGCCGTACAAGCTTCCAGCACCATGGTACCCCAGGCAATAATAGCGACACCGATAGGACCTGTGCCGATGCGCAGACGCCGGGCTTTCCCTAGAGGCAGGGTGTAGTAGCCATCGGGAACATTCCAGTACTCCGCCATGGCGGAGATAATATTTCCCTCATCATCTTTGGGAGGCTCAGAACGATAGAGGCGACCACGCTCCAGAAAGACGACCGGCGATTGAGCACGGGCCGCCTCCAGCAGAAGCCCTTTTGCATCAAATGGCGAAGATGGGCAGACGGTAATCATGCCTGGGACGTTCGTAAACCATTGCTCACCAGCGTTGGAATGACCATAAGCACCACCACCAACCGAACTACTGGAGATAGGTCCACCGCCACCACTGCCAGATTTGGTGCGGATCAATAGGGGCGCATTCCAATGACCGTATGTCTGGTAAAGAAAACGGGCAGCAAGACGGATCGTTTGCGTCGCCGACTGATGATAGTCAACAAACTGGATCTCCGCACAACGCGCTTTGCCATCACGTAGTCCTGCACCAGAGACAATACCAATAATTAGATGCTCATTAAGTGGGCTATTGATAGCTCGCTCGGGATACTGCGCGACCAGCGATGCAGTCGCACCAAAGACGCCGCCTTTTGGGCTACCTACGTCCTGTCCGTAGACAAAGAAGCCAGGATCACGCTGCGCCAGTTCAACAAGTGCCTCATTAATGGCTCTCAGCATGGTTACAGTACGTCTTGTACCACGTGGAATATTTTCACGCCATTTGGGCACGTTAATTACATGGTCCAAGACACGGTTGGGGCCGGGTTCGGGCTCTTTGAGCGTCTCTTGCTCAAGGCGCCCCAGTTCTGCTCGTATATCGTTGCGCATGCTTTGCAGATCTTCTTCCTGCATAAGCTCCTGCTCGACGAGCCAGCGGCCAAAATTTTTCACCGGGTCTTTTGTTGCCACCGTCAGTTTGATCTCTTCTTCGTTACGATAGGACTTGATATCGGTACTACTCGAATGGGCATCTAACAATCCCACATGTAAATGTAAAAGAGCAGGACCCTGACCAGTGCGAATATATCGGATAAGCCGACATGCGGCCTCATATGTTGCGATTACATCACTACCATCCACCTCTTCCGCATAGACATTACCACCTCTCGCCCATTCAACAAGCGATCCGCTCCATTGCACACCACCAGAGGTTGTAATCGCCCAATTATTATCTTCTACTACCATTAAAACTGGCAGTTGATGTACTCCAGCCTGACGAAACAAAACATTAAAATCATTTGTCGCCACCCCACCATCACCCGTTGAACACATAATCAATTCACTACTCTTATCTCTTTTCAGCGAAAAACCCACACCACCGGCGAACGGTGCCAGACCTGCAACCTCACTCACACCTGGTAGAATACGCTGTGCTTTACTTACATAATGTGAGGGCATATTACGGCCTGCACTCATAGGAGCTGTAGCACGTGAGAAAGCTTCACGTAAAGGAGCGGAGATATCGCCTGTGCGCTGTAACCAGGCCGCTAAATCTCGATAATAAAGGGCAAGCCAATCATCTTTATCTAGAGCTGCTACCACTGCTGCTATCGCTTCGTGACCAGCACAGCCAATATAGAAAGGGAACCGACCCTGCGTCTTACGGGTCTTCAATAGATCGTTTATTAGCCTTGCTGTTAGCATCGTTCGGTAGAGCGCAACTGCATCCAGCTTCTTTGCTGGCGACTCTGTCTCTATGGGGAGTTGTATATTTATTGTCATTTTTATCTTGCCTCCGTAAAATGTCTGCACTGACGATTTTGGCCTTCGATGCACATCGTTTGATAATTACAAAATCATTATAAGATCGCGTGTCGTGAAAAGCAATAAAAAGAGAAACCGCACAACTATTTGTCCCCTCTGCATACTAATGAAAAATTTGCAAACTCAACAACTCAACATCGCTCTCTAGACAGCACTGGAGGTTGGGCACTATAATGTGGCTAACTAGTAATAGGCAGCCAGAAACATCGCCTGATTATGGGCTCACCTCGCTCATCTGACCGCAAGGGTGTTTCCCTCGCAGAGAGCATATGAGCAAAAAATGATAGATGCTTTAGAAGCTAGCAAGCACACAACGAAATGTATCAATAAATGATGAGTACGGCTCTATCCCTTACAACTATACGTGATATTTACGCAAAGATGCTTTTAACACGCATTGTAGGTGATTATGCATGTAACCTCTATGAATGGGGTTATATTCAATCTGTTGCCACCTGTCACGGCCATGAAGCCGCTCAAGTAGGAAGCGCGGTCTGCATTGAAGTGGGCAAGGATTTCACGTTGCCCTATTATCGAGACTTAGGGGTCGTCCTGACTATTGGCATGACTCCCTATGAGGTTTTCCGCACTTACTTGCAAACACACCAACAGCCTGCAGAAGGAAATGAGGACGCTGGCAAGGACGGGATACTCAATACGCAACATTGGGGTTATCATAAACACAATACAATTACAGGCCCGACTCCTGTTGCAACACAACTTCTTCATGCCGCAGGCATCGCTTTTGCCAGTAAACTACGCAAAGCACTTGCCGTTACCGTTGCATATTGCGGTGACGAAGCAGCCACAGAGCCAGATTTTCTTGAAAGCCTGCGTTTCTCAGCACAGCACAAATTACCTGCTATCTTTGTTTGCGAGCGAAACTGTTACCCGCATAGCTCCAATCCATCCTCTGTGCCTTCATGCACACAATCTCTATCGCTTCCGGCTGACATTATTCATCAACATATCGATGGGACAGACGTTATCGCCGTCTATACCGCCATGTATACCGCTATGCAGCACGCACGTGCAGGTCACGGACCAACCCTTCTCGAAGTCTCTGTCATACGCTCACTTCCCGATTTACAGACGATACGGGCAGAAGATAGCATAATAGAAAACATTAGTTCACAACCAGCAGCTCCACAACGTGCTGACCCGCTCGTTCAATGCCAGCGTTATTTAAAAGAGCAAGGTGCCTGGGATGATGCATGGGCAATACAGCTATCTATACGCATTAAAGCTGAGGTTGAGCAAGCACTGCAAGACGCGTTGCGCGACACGCTTCAACCGGTCCATAAGTGAGAGCGATTTACTCTCATTGGCGATCTTAAAGCCAGCCGGCAAAGACTACTAGTAGACAGAGAGAGGACAATATCTATGCAATCTCCATTACCGGGGAAAATCCTATATGGTTGCGACTATAATCCAGAACAATGGTCGGAAGATATCTGGCAAGAAGATATGCGCTTGATGAGACTGGCCCACGTGAATATGGTCTCGATCAACATATTTTCCTGGGCACTCATTGAGCCAGAACCAGGTCACTATCATTTTGATCAGCTTGATCGCATCATGGACCTGCTACACAAAAACGGCATCACGGCTGATCTGGCAACCGCAACGGCCTCTCCACCGACGTGGATGAGCCGCCTCTATCCAACAATGCTCCCTGTCACACATGAGGGAGTACGAATGACTCATGGCTCACGGCAACATTACTGCCCAAATAGCCCTGACTTTCACCGAAAAACAGCAGAGTTGGTACAACACCTTGCGGAGCATTATGCCAATCATCCCGCGCTGAAAATGTGGCACCTGAATAATGAGTATGGCTGTCATATCGCTCAATGCTATTGCGATAATTGTGCCACAGCATTTCGTAGTTGGCTACAAGAACGCTATCACTCGCTTGCAAACCTGAACGATGCCTGGGGCACAAATTTCTGGAGTCAACACTACTATGACTGGGAGGATATCTTTCCACCACGCCTTAGCCCTACGTTCTCCAATCCTGGACAGTCACTCGACTACTGGCATTTTATGTCTGATTCACTGCTAGGCTGCTATCGTATCGAAGAGGATATTCTGCGCACAGCAACCCCCAGCATCCCACTTACAACCAATTTCATGGTCGCATTTAAACCTGTAGATGGCTACGAATGGGCCAAACACGTAGATATTGTCTCGTTCGATATGTACCCGCCTTACGGAACACCTGCGGCCTTCAATGCACTACACCACGATCTGATGCGTTCGCTCAAAAATGGTCAGCCCCACATGGTCATGGAACAGAGTCCTAGTGAGGTCAATTGGATGGCACAGAATCCACAAAAACGACCTGGCCAGATGCGTCTGCATACATTACAAGCTATCGCTCATGGCGCCGATGGTATGATGTTCTTCCAGTGGCGGCAGTCAAAAGCGGGTGCGGAAAAATATCATGCGGCAGTCGTTACACACGAGGGCAACGAACATAATCGTATCTTTCGTCAGTGCGCTCAGGTTGGCATAGAGCTAGAAAAGATTGCACCTGCAGTCGTCGGCACACGCGTCCATGCTGACGTGGCGATTGTTATGGATTGGGAAAACTGGTGGGCAGTTGAATACCGGCCAGCCCCCAGCGACCGTTTACACTACATGGAGTTTATCGATACATACTACCGCCCCTTCCATCAGCTAAATGTTGCAGTGGATATTGTAAACCCAGATAGCGATATTAGTAAGTATCGTGTCGTTGTCGCACCATTGCTCTATATGGTGAGTCCAGGAGTAGCAGCCAACCTGACACAGTTCGTCGAGCATGGTGGTACACTGCTCACAACGTTCTATAGCGGCATCGTCGATGAACACGATCATGTTGGTCTGGGCGGCTACCCCAGCGAGCTACGCAAGCTGCTAGGCATTCATATCGAAGAGCTTGATCCGTGGACGCCTGAGATGGCAAATGAGCTTGTAATCAAAGAGGGAGCGCTCACTGGTACGTACCCCTGCGATTTATGGGGCGAAGTGCTGCATCTTGAGGGCGCGCAGGCTATCGGTTCTTTTGCTCACGATTACTACGCGCACTCTCCTGCATTGACCGTTAATAAGTTCGGAGAGGGGCAAGCATACTATATCGCTACACAAAGCAGCAAGGAATTTACGGCGAAGCTCATAAAAGAGCTATGCCAGGAGGCTCAAGTTGCTGCGGTACTGCAAACTTCCGCGAATATTGAGGTGACGAAGCGCGTGCATGGCGATGGGCGCGAGATCTACTTCTTGCTTAATCATACATCGCAAGCACAGCAGACAAAACTACCTGCAGGCACATTCACATCGCTACTCGATGGCTCGCATATCACTGGTAATATAGAGATTCCAGCCATGGATGCAGCCATAATCCAGAAGCAGTAATGGAGCCAGAGTAGCCTCTGCAGATCAGTGAACCATTTTTATAGATATAAGCATAGGGGAGAGTGGCTTAAGACCAATTCTTGAGCCACTCTCCCTCTTTTTTTAGCAGAAAGTCTCTATCTGGCATTCTTTATCCGAATGCATTCAAAACCTATTCAAAAGAACCGAATAAGTTATTCAAAGATTCTGCTAACGTCGGGTGAGCAAAAACACCGTCGCGTAATACTGTATATGGCAATTTCCCCAGCATAGCAATCTGTAGCATAGACATAATCTCGCCACCCTCAAGGCCCAGGATGGCCGCACCTAAAATCTGATCATCATCGGCATCAACAATAACCTTCATCACCCCTCGGCTTTCATCTACCTCTAAGGCGCGTGCAACATAACTCATCGGCATTTTGGCGATTTTGATATGTTTGCCACGCTGACGGGCTTCTGCTTCGGTGAGCCCGACACGACCCAGTTGTGGATCGATAAAGACTGTATAGACGGTTTGACGGTCTTTGATGCTAGCGTGTCCATGTTCGATCAGATTGGTACGTAGAATGCGAAAATCATCATAAGAAATATGTGTAAAAGCAGGCCCACCCTTTACATCTCCAAGCGCATAGATACCAGGCACACCTGTCTCAAGCAGGTCATTGACGTGAATATACCCCTTTTCGTTCACGCGCACGCCAGCGACATCTAGATTTAGTCTGTCAGTATTAGGAACACGGCCGGCGGCAGAGAGCAGATGGGAGCCTGTAATAATACGTTCTCCTTCAGCAGATTGTACGGTGAGCTGAATATGACCTTCAGCAGATTGCGCAACACGTACAGCAGAGGTCTGGAGTAACACTTCAATGCCATCTTCACGCAGTATCTTATCAACTTCCTCAGCAATATCAGCATCTTCACGTGCCAGCAGTTGCTTACCGCGCTGTATAATCGTCACCTGGCTGCCGAAACGACGAAACATCTGTCCAAACTCTAAGCCAACGTAACCACCACCAAGCACGATAAGATGCTCTGGCACCGTATCCAGTTCCATAATCGAGGTAGAATTGAGACTAGAGACGTGATCGCTCCCCTCTATGCGCGGCTGAGCTGGACGCTCACCAGTATTCAGGCAAATAATGTCAGCTCTTAATTGGCGCACTTCGCCAGTGTTGAGGCGCACCTCCACGATCTTCGGGCCAATAAAAGAAGCCTCGCCCATCAACAGATCAACACCCTCAGTACCAGTGATACGCCGCTCACTACCACTACGAAAGCTAGTGACAATATCGCGTTTCCGCTTTCTCACCACAGACATATCTACACTTACGGGGCCAGTGTGAACGCCATAATCGGCCGCACGCTTTGTTAGATAGGCCACCCGCGCACTGGCAACCATCGTCTTGGTTGGAGTACATCCTTCATTGATACAGGTACCACCCACGTGTTCACGCTCAATGATGGCGGTCTTCTTGCCTGCCTGCGCAAATGCAGTTGAGAGAGGACCACCTGCCTGTCCAGAACCAATTATAATCGCATCATACTGCTCTATTGCTGACATACCGTCTCCTCTTATCCTAATACATACATTTCATACATCTGAATGGGTGCTTCTTCCTGGCCTCCATCTACCGTTCTAATTACACATAGGCAAATGACAGAAGATACAAAGAGATATGCTTGCTACGCTAGAGGATAACGCTGATCCTCTTCAGAACTGCTCAGTTGGTCGCGTAATATCGTACGCTCCTGATTCAACAAGGCATCTTCTATACGCTGACGATGTTTGGGAAGAACATTAGGGGGCAAGGCATCCGGGGCAAAGTAGCGACACTCTCTTGACTCTTCTGTCTCTGTAACTACACCGCCTATCTTACGGCAGCGAAAAGATAGCACAACCTCTTGCTTCTGGGGTTTCGAGTAGACGCCAACAAGCCCCTCCACCACAACCTCTAACCCGGTCTCCTCCCGTACCTCACGACAGATAGCTTCCTCTACTGTCTCACCTATCTCCATGCCCCCTCCTGGAAGGTTCCACCAGTCGATGTCGCTTCGATGCGCCAGTAGAATTTGTCCCCGCTCGAAAATGAGCGCACAAACTCCTATACGGAAGTTCCGCAGTAAGGTGGGTTCAGTCATCACACAATCTCCCAATCACATATTTCCCCATTGTCGCAATAATATATTACCACTCCAATAAAAAAATGTGACATTAGAATAACATTTCTTCCAAATATACGCAATGCAAAATAAAGTCTTAAAAATAGTATTGCGGCGAAGTAGCTCCCTTATTGCTATGACCAATAAAAACAGGTACTATCTTCTTTCTTGACAAAGCCGTATACTATCAGAGAAAAGACGATCAAAAAAAGGCATATGGTATGAGTATGAAACAGCAGAAAAAACAGATAATGAGCGGTAACGAAGAAGATTGTGGGAGAGTGCTATGCATGCATGCATGCTCCCATATGTATGGCAAGTGGCTCGGCACAGTTCAGCTATAATAACACGACATATGCAAGGACTCTATGAGTATTCTTAAAAATGAGAAACCGGCTGTTTCCGTTATCATTTGTGTATATACGGAAGAGCGCTGGTACGATATTATTGATGCAGTTGCATCGGTGCGCAGGCAAAGTACGCCATCGCTTGAAATCATTCTTGTCGTTGATCACAATGTACACTTGCTAGAGCGCGTGCGCAAACATCTCACTGACATAGTGATAGTTGAGAATAGTGAACCACCGGGGCTGTCAGGGGCACGAAATAGTGGCTTGATGGTTGCTCAGGGCACACTGATCGCTTTTCTGGACGACGATGCGATAGCAGAGCCAGATTGGCTGGAACATCTCTTAGTATGCTGCAATGACCCTCAGGTGCTGGGAGCTGGCGGTACGGTTGAACCAGATTGGCTGAGTGAGCGACCACTCTGGTTTCCAGAGGAGTTTTATTGGGTTGTTGGCTGCAGCTATCAAGAACGACCGGAAAAGCCTGTTGTTGTACGCAACCCCTATGGCGGCTGCACTTGCATCCGGCGCGAGGTATTTGATACCGTTGGAGGCTTTCGCAGTGGTATCGGGCGCGTTGGAAAACTTCCCATGGGATGTGAAGAGACTGAGCTGAGTATTCGAGCCAGACAACACTGGCCACACAAGTTTTTTCTCTATGAGCCACGCTCCGTCATCCATCATCGCATCACACCTGCTCGTGCAAACTGGCACTACTTCCGTTCACGCTGCTATGCTGAAGGCCTTTCAAAAGCAATTGTCTCTCAGTTTGTCGGGCCCAAAGACGCCCTTGCCTCAGAACGCACATATACACTGAAAACATTACCGCAAGGGATAATGCGCAACATTTTTCGTGGCATCATCTATTTTGATCTGGCCGCTTTCCTACGAGCAGGTGCTATTATCGTTGGACTGGCAATCACAATAACAGGCTATCTCGTAGGCATCATTTCCCTCAATTCTGTTGCCAAAAGAAGATTGATCTGATAAAGTTGAAAGGACAGAAGTTCCCTTTTCATT
>Ga0302321_100006397_pt1 | contig 10373 bp, 12 predicted proteins | sample Fen_T0_1_FD_202505 | JGI IMG/M metagenome (GOLD analysis project Ga0302321, IMG submission 202505) | Peat permafrost microbial communities from Stordalen Mire near Abisko, Sweden - Fen_T0_1 | ecosystem: Environmental > Terrestrial > Soil > Wetlands > Permafrost | place: Sweden: Abisko... | reverse complement strand
TATGGTAAATGACACCTATTTTACAAGTTTTGTACCATTTTTTGGTAAAAAGTTAAGTCTCATATAACGGTAACGTCGAGAGATGTTGCCTTGTTTACTCGGTAATTCCAGCGTTTGTGGTTGTCATTTATTATCTTATTCAGTGTCAGGATTCAATCAAAGCCTTTAATGCACTCAATACTGGATTTTCTTCTCCTTGAGGCGCTTCCTGAACGGCTCCAGGTCTATCATCTTCTTGTATAATATCAAGTTTTATACAATTCTTCTCTTCGCTCAAAATGTAATTCATCACAAAATAATTCTCAGGTTTATCTTCAAGGTCAGGTCTGGGTGCAAAAAGACTATATCTAATTAATTTTTGAGGAATAATCTCCAATATTTTACCCCATTGTTCAAAAATTTGACCTTCCCATTCTGTCTTAAATCTAATTTTGCTATCCACTTTCCAATCGGTAAATATGTCGCTTCCATATTGCCATTTTTTTATCAATTCAGGCTTTGTCAATGCATCCCAAATTTTATTTATTGGAGCGTTAAGCTTAATAGTTGAAATATTTTTTACCATATTCAAATTATATTTATTGTTTACATTATTGAGTCGATAACAAGCTACATTCTATTAAGTTTAAAATGTGTCAGCACACGATATTATACTTGCCGCTAATGGTCGAAGGCACGAAATGTAGCTGATTGCGGAGATGCGTCTGTATTCCACGTTACAAAAATTAATGTAGGCGATGTCCTCGAAAACCCACTGAACCCACTATATTTTTTACCTGTTGTGTGGTGTAGCATTTTATTGTCTAAAACAAATTTTAATATCATTTTATCAAAAATGCCGAATGCGAAGCTCGGACATTATATCTTTAACTTCTTGCATTTTTCCGTAATACTTATTTATTTTACTAAAGTCATGCCATTTTTCTTGCTGTTCAGCTAATTTAGTTGGGTTAACCAAAACCATGTCAAGCCAATCATAAACCAGTTCCTGTAAGGCCAATTGAGCTCCAATTTGGCAATGCGATGCTGACCATCCATCTTCGTATCCAAAGTCATGAAACCAAGCTGGGCTCTTTACATTTTTTAAAAATTTTGCAATTGAAAGTATCAATGGTCCGGCAGATTGTTCTGCATATTCGGCTTCACCTGCAATAAATAAAACCGGACAGGTTAATTTTTCGGCAAATTGACTGACATTGAAAGGTTTCCAAGCCTGTATCATCTCTGTTGGAGTATTAGCTCCAAGAAGTTCATAAAAGATGCTGGTAAGTGCTCTGACCTGAGAGCTCATTTTTTCTAATAAGTGAAAAACAAAATCAAAATGTTTTGGCTTTGCCTTTTGTAACCACTTTGGCCAAATTCCATACCAAGCTTCATATATATCAACTATCAACCCATTCGATATTGTGGCTGCTATTCGTTTATCTAATGCAGCGGCTCTTATTACTAAATTAGAAGATAATGACCATCCAAATAAAGCAATTTTATCTTTAGCAACCTCTGGTCGTGAATATAGCCAATCTACAACTGCACCATTAACCATTTCATAGTTTGGTTGTAAATGTAAGCCAGGGTTTAATTGCCTTGCTGTAGCTTGTCCTGGCCCTTCATACACAAGAAAATTCCAACCGCGTTCTATGGCAGTAAAGCCAAGTAAATTAAACATTTCTTCGTTCGTAGAATCACCACCATTTGCACCTATAAGAGTGGGTGTATTGGGTTTTCCTGTATTATAATAATAGGCAGGAAGTACATGGTCACCATAAGGTATCTTTACAAATTCAACTGACGAATTTATATGCTTTAATGCAACAATATAACTTTCCCGACTCTTTGTCATTAATTCATCAGCTAACTTTGATCTTGATGGGCATCGAATCATTGCTGTTCTATAATAATTTGAAGCCCTTAACATAGCATTTCTTCCTCTAATCATTCGTCCCTCATTCAAATATACTTCGGCTTTCCCTTGAAGTTCTTTAGCTTTATTCATCCATTCATTTACCCAACTCTTGTCATTGCTTTTCACACGTTCCAATATTTGTAAACATTCTGAAAGATCAGCAGCACCACTATTAATTGGCATAGCAGCTCGCATCCAAAGGAATGTTGGTGTTCCAATGGACATGCTTTTTTTATTAAAACTTAGTTTCATACTTGTGAATTTTAAAGATTGTATTTTGCTATTGGACTTTAATACTAGTATATTCTCCAAAAATCTCATCAATATCAGTAAGTATACTCATAAAGGCTTCTATTTCGGAAAAAGAATATTTATTTTCAAGGAGAACTAATTTTTGAATAATTGATTCGTTGTATTTGTCGTGGTATTTATTCGCAGATTTTCCTAAATCGGTCAATTCCAGAATAACTGTTTTGCTATTACTTTCTATTTTTTTTATATAACCATCATTTTGTAACTTGGAAACAACTTGAGAAACAGCCCCTTTGGTTATCATAAAGTAGTTACTTAAAGATGTAACAGTATTACCATATCCCTTTCCAATTGCTTCAATTGTATGAATATTAGAAGCATTGATTTTTATACCATTCCCAATATCTACAGGTCGTTTCCCAAGAATATCATATTTCATAAATATTCTGGTAATCACTTCAAACCCTTTCTGAATCAGTTTTGTTTGCTTTGTCTTTGTCATTTTAAGTTTAGTTACTAAACAATGATGCAAGTTTAGTAACTAAACTTAAAATGACCAAATTTAATTGATGAATTTCTTGCAATCTTAATATTAATGAAAATGATAAACTTATGGCATGCTAAGCCATAAGTGCAATATAAACAAAACGATTATTTTTCGATTGGTAGTTTGATAAAGTAAGCACTTTATCCATTACTTCCAAATGATTACGAATTGACCTTTTTAGAAAGAATGAAAAGTTTCACCAAACGGTTGGTATTTTGCACCAATTTTGTATGGTCAATGACACCAATTTTAGAAGTTTTGTAACATTTTTTGATAAAAAGTTAAGTCTCACAAAACGGTCATTTGGTGATTAAATGTTGCTAAATACCAATCAAATTACCCGGCAAAATAATTACCAAATTCAAATAGAACCCCTTGTAAAAGTTTTATATTTAAACTCTTATCATGCTACTTAGCAGCAGATGACACGGATGCTTCTACTAGTCCCATTAAAAGTTTTTGGTTACTTTATTCAACAAAAAAGTGAGGAAAGAGATAATTAAAACAAAAGGCCAAGTCCCCCAACTTGGCCTTTTTTAACAACAAATCCAAACTATCACTGAATCGCTAACTTAAAATTCCAACAATATAACGAGTATTATTTTTGTTTATTGTATGGTACCAAAAAAAAGGAAAGGCCAGTCCATCACGGAAGGGCCTTTCACTAACCAACAAATCCAAACTTATTATTTTAATAATTTCGAAGGTAAATAATAATGGCCTACCCCATTACAATTCACCAAAATATTAACCCCTTAAACTTCAGTCATGTCAATTAAGCCTTCCGGAACACCAACCGATGAAATTATGCCCAATCAAATTTCAATTATATTATTATACTATACCAATTTAGTTATTAACAAATTAGTTAAATTTTCCTTTGGAATTACGATTATTACTAATAAACAGACTTGTTGAATTATTTTCTAAACAAAAATTCTATATTTGCCTTAAATATCTAAAAAATAGGATCGTATGACAAAACAAGATTTAGTAAACGACATTTCCAAACAAACTGGAATTGAAAAGGTAGCCGTATCCAAAACAATTGAAGCTTTGATGGAGACAATTAAAGGTTCTATGGTAAAAAACCAGAACATCTTTTTAAGGGGTTTCGGAAGCTTTATTGTAAAGAAACGCGCTAAGAAAACTGCTCGGAATATCTCGAAAAACACAACCATGATTATTCCTGAGCATTTTATCCCGGCCTTCAAACCTGCAAAGGAATTTATGGTTAAAATCAAAAAAAAGAAAGTATAATAATTAAATAAGAACCCATTATTTTGAAAGGATATTTTACTGACTATGTCAATGCAATGCATTATCTTTCTGCTTATTAATAAAATATCATTTTTGGAGGGCTAGCCCTCCAAAATATTTTTTATGATTGTCGACATCTGTAGTTCCTTATTCTATAATCAAAGTCCTCCAATTTTTACCAAACTCGTTCTCGATATACCTTTCTAATGCCATATTTGCAAACTTGCTTTCACCTATTTTCTTTTTAAACTTCACATATTTAAACATTTCTGCAATTTCTGGTTTTAAATAAAGTGTTTTACGCTCCAATTTGTCAGAATCTAAATTATCAGTATTAATTGTAGATATTGACTTGTTGTTATGTTGCTTTGTTGTTATGTTGTCAATTGCTTTCACGTCACTTTCTTTAGCCTGGCTAAATGTTCTTTCAAATGCATTACCCATCTTAGTTGAATTTTTCAAGTCGTTTTAATAATTCCTTACTTAAATTATCCATGTCTTCACTTCCTCTTTTTTCAGAGAAATTCTTTTCGAAAGTAAATATATCCATTTGTTCTGCTTGTGCCTGTTTGAATTTTTCATTTGTCCGAATGGCTGTTTTAAATAGAACATTTCCAAAATGCTTGTTCAATGGCACTTGCATTTCCTTATTTATTTTTCGACCTTCATGTACTTGTGTTGTTATCACCCCAAGTACTTCAATGGTTTGGTTTACTTCTTTTGCTGAGTTGATATTGTCGTAAAGAACAGCTAACCCAATGGCAGAAAAAATATCGTATTCAACTGGTATAAGCACATAATTACTTGCGATAAGAGCATTAAAAGTTGGAATGTCAAGATTAGGTGCTGTGTCGATAAATATAAAGTCTAATGTATTTAGGCTCTTTAGCATATTTTTAAGAACGAACAATTGTTCTGTAGGATTCATTCGGCCAAACAAAGCACTATTTATATCTTTGTTATTAGGCAAGATGAATAAATTTTTATACTCGGTTAATGAAAAATCAGAAATCGATATTTGTTTTTTTTCAATAAGTAAAGTACCTAAATCTTTGTTTAATTTGTGTTTAATGGCATAACCCAAATTAGCCTGGGCGTCAAAATCTATTAAACCGACCCGGTATCCCTTTTTCGCCAAACTAATACCAAGATTCTGGGTTATTGTCGTTTTTCCGACTCCACCTTTGTTGTTAATTATACTTATAATATTCATAATTAAAGTTTTAATTTTTTATTTGTAGCTATAGCAACATGTTGACATGTTGCTTTGTATACAGTTATCCTCTCAACTAAAGACGATTGCAACTAAATTGAATTTCCCTTTTTCTTTTTCTTTGATTTTCCAGACAAATTAAGTTCTTCATCATCATGATTTTTGTTCATAATTGAAGCTACAGATGGGATTATATTATTGTGAACATAAATTGCATTTTCCTCAATCAATCCTTCAGTTGAGAAATTACCTTTTTCGTTTTTAAATTCTCTATCAATTGGAGCATTAGTTGTTTTCATTAATATGTTATTAAGGGTTTTATTATGTTTTTTTTCTATTTCATCGTTTACAATTGTATTTTCATGGAGGTCTTTATCAGATAAACGAAATCGCTCCTTTATTTGATCATAACGAAATCTAGCAGACAAATTTTTATCCTTTGTAAAAAATTGTTCAGTTATCATCCCATATTTAAAAAAAGGTCTTTGATTTTTGTCAATTAATCGCCTAACATAAACTCCTTGACGATTGCATTCCTTTAAAAAGTCATTGAATGTATTTGACTTGGAAAGAATTGAATCAAGTTTTTTGGATAACTCATCCTTAAATAAAGTAACAAAATATCCGTTTTTTTGTAGGTAACTGTATAATGAATCGAAACGATCTCTGCCTAATACAGATTGGATTTGATTTTGAGTCAATTCTTTCTTACCTAATAATGATTCTTTCTCTTTATGAGTTAAAAATGAATGAATATAAGCCTTGGAATTATGAGCTTTGGAAGCTTTTTTGATAGCTTGGAACATATAAAACCGTCTAAAATTAATCTCCGTTAAAGTTTTCCCTCTTGATTCAGCATTATATTCAGTCGTTTTTAGTGAATATTTTTTTTCAAGTTGACGAGTTATTAATTGACTTTTATAATGGTCCTTAAATTCTGGAATCTTTTTGCCATTATAATCAATGGTAGACACAACTATGTGGATATGCTCGTGAGAACTATCAGTATGTCTGTATATTAAATATGGACATTCGGCGTAACCCATTTCTTTCAAGTAGTCATTTGCAATAGATACAAATTGAAAATCCGACTGCTTTTCATCATTTGGTAAGGAAATTGCAATATGAGCAACTTTATTTCGCATATTTTCCTTTGCATATAATTGAAAAAGACCATCAAAACTTTTAACATATTCTCTATCTGGTGAAAATGTGCCATCAAATAGTAACCTTCCATTTCCTTCCCGCTCTTTTTTGAGGTGGTATTCTATTATAGTTTTATAATTAGATGTTTTTGAAATTGATGCAATCATTTATTTTATTATTAATTCATTTAATGCATGATTTAAAAGAGCGAGGATCTTCTTGAATTCCTCATTTAATAGATTATTATCTACTGATCCACCATGTTTCATTGTAAAATTTAGATAATGTGCAGTTTGATTAATGTTATTCCCAATTCTGCGAATTTCTGAAATAGCCAAAAAACGTATTTTGGGTAATCGGATATCATTTGATGATAAGGCAGTTTCTCTCATATAACGTGAAAGCGACATTTTTAAGTTCTTGCTTTTGGTCAGTATTTGAGAATATTCTTCTTCTGACAGATGCACATATGACCTTTTAAGTCTAATATTTTTTATGTTTTTCTTTGGTCTACCCATAATTAAGGAGGATATAATTTATTAATCGGTGCGAAGCTATTTCCTGTCGCTACGTCGGCAGGCAAGAGTAAAACCTATGTCAAAGGTTTTAAATTATAAAGTGGCAGTTTTCCGCCGCATTATAATCTACCTTGCTACTACTTATTGTACAGTTCATGTTCCCATAGAATCTATATTCTGTTTCAATGATCACTATCTAATAGAGTGTTTCTAAATCCTTCCCGATACCATTTAGCATTACATTCATCACATATTAAAATTTTCCCCCAATATCCATAAGGACTATAAAAGGACCCGTTCTCACAACATACAAATGATTTACAAGGCTGTCCGTTGAAATTCTTATCATTAAGAAAATGGGCTTTACGCGATATATTTTTGAAATCATTAATATTTTCTGCTATTCTTAATTTTTCACAATAGGTAAGCCTACATAATCGAGAGCAAAATTTTTTTCTTCGAAAACTCTTTATTATTTTATTGCAGCAAAGGCAGTTGTTCATAAATTTCAATTATTACATAGTTCAATTTTTATAAAGGCAAGAGGAAAAAAATAATGTAGTTTTTCCCCTTTTGCCTATTTATAAGAGTATTCCTTTGTTGGGAATCCTTTTATTAAAATTATGATGAGTTGATGAATAAAGAGCATATGTAATTGATATTAAATATATTGAACCTTCATCTTTTTTTCATCAAAAGTTCTTGGTCGTTTTCATTAAGATTTTCTTTGATGAGTAAATGATGAGACTTTGATGATATCATAGTTATTTAATATTTAATAGATTATATATTTATTTCATCAATTCATCATGTTTTTGGTCTATCCAATTCCTAGGAATTGAATAATACCTTCCAACAAAATTATATTCAGCTATTTGACCATCAGGCAGAATTCCATAAGTTGTATACGTTAAAGAATTGGGGGATGGTTGAAATCCCCATGTTTCTTGAAGAAGTCTACTGATTTTTACTCTTTCGATATTGAAATTGGTTTTTTGGAGGATCTTTAACAAATCCTTGTTTGCGAAATAGAAAGTATCGAGATTTGCCGCATCCATAATTTCTCTGATAGCGAAAAGAGTTTCAACCTCAAGTTTTCCGCGAAAATTGTTCATTATCCTAAACAATGCAGGCGTTTTTATTTGGTCAAACGAAAACCACATACGTGATACCTTTGGAGATTTTATTTCTCGACTGGATAAAAATTCAAGGAAAAATGGAATCTCATGAAACAGCTTGTCAAGAAATAATGGATCTTTTTCAGGTAAAGTTTTTATTTTTCTAACCCAATATCTTGTTTCTCCAGGTTGAATTACAATTCCGTTTTCTTCGTTATTGCTTGCAAGAACAAATTTCGCAAAGAACTCACACTCAATTTTATCAATCCCCTTTGATTCTGCTTTATAGGTTCGGGCAGTACTAAGATTTTTAATTTTCTCTGAATCTTCAACTCTTTCAAGTAAAACTTCATCTATTAAGATTAGTAACATATTAGTCCAGTGAGAGTTAAACGAAGAACGAAAGTCTTCGTTTGAGTTAAACGTTGCGTTACCACCAAAAATTTTCTTGAGCCAATTCAGGTATGTTGTTTTACTTGTCTCCCTTTCTTTTGAAACTAGCAGTTTGATTGGGAGTCTTTCCAAAGGATGCTTATAGATTATAGTCAAATAGTCAAGTTCAAGTTCGAATTGTTCCTCGAATAAATGTCTCAAAAATTTTTCAGTATATAGAATACTTCCTTTTCTTAACATATGTTCTATAGGTTGATAGCGGTTTAAATAATCGCCTATAGTTCTTTTGTAATTATTATGGGAAGGCGTGACGCAAAAGCCATTGTATTTGGGGATACTACTTATAAATGAAGCTCCCATATCGTGCCGTATGGTATCGTAATTCCAAGGTATCATTCTTTCAGTTAGGTCACCTGAAAGCAAAGGGAAACTTACAATTTTAAAATACTGTGTTCCTACTCTAATGTATTGACAATCATTCATAAAATAGTTTAATTAAAATAATTAATTTGTACTATGTTGCAGGAATGATTATCTTTGAACTGTCTAGGAATAAAGCATCATTTGCAACAAAAAAACAAAAGGAGTAAAGCTTATAGTTTTACTCCTTTTTTATTGGGGATTTTGATCTAGAAACTCATTCAACACATCTTTTTTAAAGTAGATTTGTTTTACTGGTTTTGAAAAAGCGATTTCCTTTTTTGAAGTTTTTTGGTAAAATTCTGATTTAGATATAGAGGTATAAATTGATGCCTCTTCAATATTGAGCCTTTCCTTAATTGCAATTAACAAGACTTTCCATAATTTTTCGGAATGTTCATTAAGTCTGTCAAGTTTGTTGGCTATTTCAGATAATATTTCAGATGAATTATTTTCCGAATTTGAAGTTCCCTTGGATGCCTTAATTCGCTCCACGAGATTAATCAGATGATCGATATCATTTTCTTTTTTCATAATTGCAGATGTTTAAATTTTCTACAATTATAATTGCAAATATTTGAATAATAATTAATTATACTTCAGAAAATTAAAGAACCTTGAAAATCTGAAGTAAAAAAAAATCTGGTAACATCGTAATATTTCTAAATCAATTTGATTTGAGAAATAATCTGATCTATATAATTATATGAAATTTTCCTATTTTTTGAGTAAATTCGAGACTTTTGGATATTGTTTTCGTTTATTACAGATCCATCTGGTCGTTGCAAAAACTTATAATAGCAAAATTTCGAATCGTTAATACTATATTTGAATACTTTATCAACCAGATAGACAAAATCGCCCAATTTATTTTTTTTGATTACAATTTTGGATTTAACCATTAAATAAATATTTCCACGGAATAAATTTTGAAAATCTTCCAATGTTGTTTCTTTAGAGAAAACAATATTGGACAGCGTCTTATATAATTGAATTATTTGAACTTCATTTAAGTTAGAATCAATTTTATAGTAATGTGGCCACCAATTTAACCCTCTATCAATCCGTTTTAATAATCTCTTTATAGAATCTCTCTCATAAGTATTTGCGTTATCTGTTCTTGCTTTTAGATGATTTGTAAAGGAATTCTTTAACATATCTGATATAATCAAACCATCAGCCATTTGGTCAAGAAATAAGTAAAACCGACTTTTTTTGATAATGCCATTATATTCAACTTGAGTTGTGTCAAAAGCTAGTATTTCATAAAATGATTCCAATATTTGTTCAGCACTAACAAAAATTAATAGGAATCGGAAGGGTTCATTATCTATGTAAAATTTTAAATAATCAGTCACATAATCAGATAGTCTCTTATATAGACTTATAATATTGTTTTTAATGTGATTCCGGTATTTTCTATTACTCTTTAGTTTCTCATTTGAATTAGAAATGGCATCAACTCCACTCTTATAGTAAAAGTTGCAAATATTAAGTACAAAACTTACAGGTTTAAAATCCAATTCTTTAACAATTTTGCGTGTGTAATTATCAAAATTGCTGATTTCATTGGGTACGCAAATCTGGTTGTTTTGCAAAAGTT
>Ga0302321_100006395_pt1 | contig 10374 bp, 1 predicted proteins | sample Fen_T0_1_FD_202505 | JGI IMG/M metagenome (GOLD analysis project Ga0302321, IMG submission 202505) | Peat permafrost microbial communities from Stordalen Mire near Abisko, Sweden - Fen_T0_1 | ecosystem: Environmental > Terrestrial > Soil > Wetlands > Permafrost | place: Sweden: Abisko... | reverse complement strand
GTTTTGATTGGTTCGAGGGTTTGCGTCCCTCCGGGCAGTCTCTGTGTCGACGTCAGCGAGCGGATCGGACAAATCTTAGTCCGTCTGTTCACAGGGTCTGGTTGCTCTGCCGACTACGCACTGGATGGTGATTGGGCCTGGGAGAAGTCTACGCATCCCAACAGTTGTTTTGATGTGTGGTGGTGTGATTGATCACAAATGCTAGTTATCGACGGACTTAGATCGGTCGCTCCGCTCGACAACAAGTTTCTCGAACGCATCGTGATCTATCTATATGTTGGCCCTCGCCGAGCCAGAAGAAGAGACTAATAGCACGTTGATTGTCGACGCGGTACTTGTGAAGACTGCGTCGGCTTAGAATAACTACAAATTGCTAAAACGTTTTTCCTAAAGAGATCTCCCATCGCCGACCGCGAGCGTGTGACTCGCTTATATAAAAACCGTTAAATAGATCTAAATGTGGTGGAGGCTTTTGCCTGTCTCAAATGGCGAGCGACTCTTGAACACAGGCCTAAACTCTCCTGAATAAGTAAAATATCTGGCTGCGATTAGCTCTACTATTCAATTTGGCGGTTTCTTGTAATGGTTTCCCTGAAATTGCGTGTGCGGTGAACAAAAAGGTTGCCAAGTGGTCTGTCGCCCTAAACCAATTCTCACCGCCATCCTGCGAAGAGGGGGCTTTCTAACCATGATCCGCTTCAGCTTTTTCCTAGCCGTAGTGTTTTCGTTTTTAACTGCTATCGCCTCGGCTGCGCCCAATGCGCCGACCGGCCTGACTTCGTCGAGCATTACGGTGACGTCGTTCACGCTCAAGTGGACGGCAGCGACGGGCGGCTCTGGCACAAAGACCTACCAGATTTTTAAAAATGGTACGCAGCTGGGGACTGCCACGACGACCTCCTACAATGCGAGCGGTCTCACTCCAAATACCAGTTACAGCATGACGGTAAAGGCGGTCGACACTTCGGGTACGTCCGTGGCCAGCAGCGCTCTCGCGGTTAAAACCTTAGCCGACACAACCGCGCCTGCCGCCCCTACGGCACTCGCTTCCGCTTCGATCACCGCCACGTCGTTTACCCTTAGCTGGACGGCGTCGACCGACGACGTTGCGGTCACTGGCTACGATATTTATAAAGCCGGAGTGCTGGCGGGCTCCTCTGCGACAACTTCCTTTGCGGTGACCGGGCTCTTGCCCGGTACAGCCTACAGCATGACGGTCAAAGCCAAAGACGCCGCAGGCAACATCTCCCCAGCCAGCACAGCTAAATCAGTTACGACTACAGCTGACACCACCGTGCCCAGCGCTCCGACCAACCTCGCATCCTCCGCGATTGCGGCCACCTCGTTCACGCTGACATGGACAGCCTCAACCGACAACATCGGCGTCACCAGTTACGTAATTTACAACGGAACCACGCAACTCGGCACTGCGACGACGGCTTCGTACAACGCCGCGGGATTGATCCCGAATACCACTTACAGTATCACGGTTAAAGCTAAGGATGCGGCTGGCAACACTTCGACCGCCAGTTCCACACTCTCCGTCAAAACTCTCGCCGATACAACGGCGCCTACCGCCCCGACCGCGCTGGCATCCTCGGCGATCGGTATGAACTCGTTCACGCTGACCTGGACGGCTTCATCCGATAACGTGGGCGTTGCCGGTTATACCATTTATAATGGTTCGACTCAACTTGGCACTGCTACCGCGAGCACGTTCAGTCCAACGGGCCTCGCGCCCAACACCACCTATAATATCACGGTGAAGGCGAAGGATGCCGCGGGCAATGTGTCGGCGGCAAGCACAGCACTCGCGGTCAAAACCTTGGCCGACACGGTTGCGCCTTCCGCGCCGACCGCACTGGCTTCCTCGGCCATCACGACGAATTCATTTACGCTCAAATGGACGGCTTCAACCGACAATGTAGGCGTGACTAGTTATACTATTTTTAATGGCACTGTCCAATTAGGCACCGCGACCGCGACTTCCTACAATGCAACCGGACTGACGCCGAATACAACCTACAGTGTCACCGTCAAAGCTAACGATGCTGCTGGGAATACCTCCGCTGCGAGCAGTGCCCTCGCAGTCACGACTTCGATGGTCGCGGCGGTAGCACCTTCGTTTAGCCCTGCCGCCGGAACCTATAGTCGCGCTCAGATCGTAACGATCTGTTCAACGACCGGGGGAGCCTCGATCGCTTACACGACGGACGGCACCGCGCCAACCGAAAGCGGCGGCGTGGTTACTCACGGCACTTTATACTCCGCGCCTATAACCATCAACGTGACGACGAACTTGAAAGCGATAGCGTTCAATACTGGTTATGCCGATAGCGCGCCGACGAGCGGCACTTACACGATCAAGGCCGCCACGCCCTTCTTCAGTCCTGGAGGTGGAACCTTCGCGTATATACCAACGGTGACGATCACCTCATCCACGACTGGAGCTAAAATTGCCTACACGACGGACGCCAGCACTCCCACGGAGATCGGTGGCGTTGTCACGCATGGGACGCTTTATACAGGGCCTATCGATATTGCTGTTACCACAACGCTGAAGGCGATCGCGTTCGCGAGTGGGTTGGCTGATAGCTCAGTGAAAACTAGCACTTATACGCTAAACCTGCCAGCCGCCGACGCTCCGATCCTGTTCCCTACGCCGGGCACTTTCGCCAACGCACAGACAGTCGCGATCGAGTCTCCTTCAGAAGCGTTGATCGCGTTCACGACTGACGATAGCACACCGACTGCGAGTGGGAACGCGATCACCCATGGCACGCAGTATACGGGACCTATTTCAGTAAGTACTACGACGACGATCAAAGCCATCTGTTTCAAGCTAGGGAACACTTCGAGCCCGGTCGTGAGTGGCGTTTATACCATCGCTGCTGCTGCTGCCGCGCCGATCTTCAGCCCCGCACCTGGAACTTATTCGAGTCCACAGAGCGTGAGTATTACCTCGGCGACGAGTGGCGCCACGATCATGTATACGACAGATGGAAGTACGCCGACCGAAACTCACGGGACGCTTTATACTAGTCCTCTGAGTCTAAATAACACGGTGATGTTAAAGGCGATTACTTACGTGAGTGGTTCGTCTGGCGACAGCACGGTCACCCGCGGTCTTTATGCAATTGGTGCACCTATTCCCGTCTTGGATGTTCTACATGACTTTACGCCTTCGGATCAAGAGGGCATCTATCCAACGGCGGGGATGGTGCAGGGTCCCGACGGCAACTTCTACGGAACGACCTCAGGCAGTCTTTACGGGACAATCTATAAAATTACTCCAAACGGTACCTTCACCACGCTAGTGACATTTAATGGCACCAATGGATCAAATCCTACTGGGGTTTTGACACTGGGGGACAACGGTGATTTCTATGGGATATCAGGCGGGGGTGGTCCGGGTGGGGGGACAATATTTAAAATGACTCAAGCAGGAGTCCTAACCAGCTTGTATCAGTTTTCTGCACCACCTGCCCCTAGTGGGCCTACAGGGCTTATAAAAGGCAATGATGGTAACTTTTATGGTACGACCCGTAACGGTGGTACGACAGTTACCTTTTCAGAAGGCCCTGGCACCCTGTTTAAGATGACGCCGTTGGGCGGTTTTACGGTCTTGTTAGATTTCAACTTAGTCTTCGTAAACGGTCCATGCGGCTTAATCCAAGCCAAGGATGGCTTGTTCTATGGAGCTCTTAATGGAGGTTTTTTTAAGACAACGCCTGAATGGAGTTTTAACTTCACTCCTGTGGCAGATATTAACTCAACCTTGGTGCAAGGAAGTAACGGTGGTCTGGATGGGACCACAATTTTGGGAGGGGATAATAGGTTTGGGACTGTTTTCTTAAATCTCGGTGGGGGCGTGGCACCTCCGCTTTCAGTCTATTTTTCGGAAATTGATGGCAAGTACCCCAATGGTCCCCTTTTTGAGGGTTCGAACGGCAATTTCTATGGAACGACAGAAGCTGGGGGCAATGGTGGTTTGGGAACTATTTTCAAAGTCACGCCTACAGGTAGCTTGACGTCCTTGTTTTCTTTTAATGGTCAAAATGGCTCTTGGCCTACTGGCTTAACCCAGGCTGCCGATGGTAGATACTATGGAGTGACTTATGTCGGCGGGATTTATAATAGAGGAACCGTTTTTCGGCTTCTGGTCCCTGCAGCTACAGCACCAGTCTTCAATCCTGCGCCGGATGTGTATCGTGCAAGCCCTCAGCTTGTCGCGATTAGTACAACGACACCTGGTGCATCGATTTATTATACGACGGACGGCACCACGCCCTCCGCCGGCTATGGGACGATTTATTCGGGACCAATCAGCCTAGATTCCAACGCCGTGTTAAAAGCCATAGCGTGTGCAGAGGGTTTGGATGACAGCCCTGTAACCAGCGGAAATTATAGCTTAATTCCACACGTTACAGCTCCCGTGTTTACCCCCGCCGCTGGAACTTTCTTTAACCCTCAAGTAGTATCCATTACATCGACTACTGGTGCGACTATTCGCTACACGACGGACGGCACTACCCCCACTGAGACTCATGGCACTATTTTTTCAGGATTATTGAATTTCACGGCCACCACAACATTAAGGGCCTTTGCCTATAAAGAAGGCTGTTCGGCGAGCTCTGTCACAACCGCCGTGTTCTTGATAAATGAGCCTCCGGTAGTCACGCCTGTAGCGGGTGTAAACGGATCGAGCTTTAGCACGAATGACCATGTAACCGTGAAATTCAACGCCCAAGACGGTGATGGTGCGGTTTCGAAGGTGGAGATCTATCGCGAAGGCACTTTAATCGCGACTCTCACGTCTCCCTCTGTTGCTTCCACTTGGAGCTTTACCGAAAGTTCGACTTTGCCCCGTGGTACTTATACCTATTCTGCGGTTGCTTACGATATTCAGGGTACCTCGACGACAAGTTCAAATGTTACAATTAATGTTGTTACGAAGCTACCCTATTTCACCGACTTTGAGAGCAGTGAGGGATATACTGTCGGCGCGCTCGATAACCAGCTCAGTTGGGAAGTGGCGGCAGGTACCGCCCAAATCACTGATTCTACTGCCGCCCATGAACACCAATCAGTGCTCCTAAATGCCGGAACCACGGCTGCTCAAGCCGAGCAGGTTTTCTCTATCAGGGGTATCACTGGGACAGTTTATGTCGATTTTTACGTCAAGCCTGTGGTCGGCACAGTCCTCGACTGCGATTTTGGTCGAGTGACTTTTGTGCAGGATGGCGCGGTGGGCCGCTTCATGGTCTTTCAGGGCAATCAACTCGGTGGCGGAGCTTGGAGATCGCTTCCTTTGGCCCCTACGGTTGCGCTCGATGCTAACCAGGTCGCCGCCACGTGGCAGCGCGTTACCTTGCGCTTTAATTCTTACGATTATTACGACGTGTATCTCAACGGCCATATGGTGGCGTACGACCTCCCGACCCGAATAAGCAGGACGTCCACCGACGTGCTGCGCTTTGTGGTGCATGGAGTATCAAATGCGAGCAGTGGTCTGGACGATTTGTTTGCCGGACAAGACTGCCCACTTTTTGTTGATACAAACGGCAATGGCATCGACGATGCTTGGGAAGTTGCTCATGGCTGGTCGATCAATTCGGACGGCTCGTTCAATCGCAGTCGGGGCGTGCAAGCATTTTGCTATGATTTGGACCCCGCGAAAGAGGATACCGATGGTGATGGGCTATCTGACAGCATTGAGATAAAATATGGCTTTAACCCTACCGTTCCTATCGACCAAGAACTTCCCCAAACTGGGCGTAAGCTTTGGTTGGACGCAGCGAGTTGTACGTCGGGCCCGATAAGCTCCTGGACAGATCGCGCTAACTCGACACTGAAAGCTCAACAAAGCGTGTCTGCAAAACAACCGACGGCTGTTGCGGCTGACGGGGTTAATTACTGCTCCGTGGTGCGTTTTGATGGCGTCGACGATTCGCTTACATTGTCCAACATTATGAGTGGAGCCTCAGCGGGCGAAATCCTTGGTGTAGTAAGGGTTAACCCTCTTTCGAGTTCTGTAGTCAACCGTCTTTGGTCATTCGGGATGGGATCGGGATCTTCATATTATAATGTCAGCCGATATGAAGATTTCGGAACGAACGAGGACAACCCGCACACGGCATCCCCCTGTTCTAGTTGGTATCATATTACAGACGTCTCTATAGCTAATAGCAACCTGACGGAACGCGTCAACGGCGTGGTCAATTGGAGCCGTGGCGGAGCCGCTATCGGCTTCAATCCCGCGCCGGTTATAGGAGCTTCGGCAGACAATCCGAATGTCGTTTTTAGTGGGGATATTGCTGAAATACTGATCTACAATCGGGAACTGACCCCGATTGAACGGTTGTTTATCAACCGGTACTTTGCTTTGAAATATAAGTTGGATGCCACCCCTGCAGCACCATCTCTTTCAGCTGAAGCAAATGATATTCCCCAAGTCTCATTGTCGTGGAGCGCCTCTTCTCCAACACTCTATACCACCACATTAATTGAACGACGCTTGAGTAATGGAGACTTTATTACGTTGGCCGAGGTGGAGCAGGGGACAACTTATATTGATTCGTCCGTGGTGAAAGGATGCTGCTATAGCTATCGGGTTAAGTCTAAAGGATTGTTGAGCGATTCCGGTTATAGTAATACGGTGTCGTTGATTGTTCCTGTCGCCACGGCGGTAATTTCAAGCGGAAACCTAAGCAGTATGTCGGTGGCCAGTGGCACTTGGGCGGTGGAGGGCTCAAGTTTGGTGGCAAAGAGTGTGCGGGGTGCGCTCGACTGCAACCTGCCAATCGATACGGCTGGCATTTATGCGCTCGATGTCACGGTTCGCGACGCCGTGCCCACAAACGGAAGCAGTACCTTTTCTTTGGAAATTTGGGCCGATGGAATTCAGCTAGGAACCCTTGATATTTTGGCGAGTGGCACGACGCCGGGGACGGGCCGTTTAATTCTACCGTGGCTTACTGCGGGCAATCACGTAATCAGACTAGTTTGGCACAACGGCAAATTAGGAACCTTCCTTTGCATCGACTCGCTAAAAATTGTGAGTTTGGACCCGACGGACTCCGATAGAAATGGCGAGCCCGATTGGATGGCGCCTTACTTCGCGAGCACGTTCTCGCTCGATGGGACGGCGGTTCAATCCTGTGTGTCGCCATACACGGTGGAGGGAGGATCTGCCTACCCCACATTTGTTCAATTGAACTATCTTTACCAGACGACGCCCGTTTCCGCCACGACGGCGGTGGCGGTACGACAGGGGCTTTCCAAGCAGTTCTTTGCTGATATTCCGCTCAATTCGTCTGCTCCCACCAAGGTAACTGCTATCGAGGCTAACGGTCTGAGAACGGCGACGAAGATCGTTACCTGGCAGCCGTTGAATCTGATCAGCCCCGGCTTAGCAACCAAGTCAGTGCGCACGGACAGTCGAATGTTGGTCACGGCAAATGATCCACTCGTTCCAGGGATTACCTATCAACTGAGGATCGTTTCACCCGACAGCGCAAGCTTGACGTCTAGTCTGGCGACCTCTCAGCAGCTTGAGCTGCTCTTCGACCAAGTGGGCGATTATCAACTCTACCTCACTCCGGCTGGCGGTATTGAATATAAGGCGCTGACTGTGTCGGCTCGACAGCTCTCTCTCTCTCCCGTTCCTGTCCTTTTTGTGGGAGGGGAACGGATCTTACAGTGGGGCAATTTGCCGCCCGAATCGGTCATTCAGAGTGACATCTTGAGGATTGTACCTTCTAGCCTACCGACGACGCCTCAAACGTTCTCGATTACTGCGAATGCGACCTCTGGTCGTGCCATTATCCGCCTAGACGGGACCACTGGCTTTATTGTCGATGCAGTCGCAGTCGAACCGATCCGTAGTTACAATGATGAGCTCTCCACTTCGCAAAAAGTTGCGACCCTCCCAGATGGCACAGGGATTTATCGTCTATCTCTCAGTTTCGAAGGGCCGATTCCCTCAGATCTACGGATTGTTCTAAGGCCCTTTACCGGCGCCACCTTTAGCGACGGCTCATTGGAGAAGATTATCACAGCAAGTGACATCGGAATCGACGGACGCTATGAATACTTTTTGTATGTGCAGAAGGGACGTACCTCAACGTGTCACAACGCCTCTCTTTATATTGGAAATGGAGATTTAATATATTCCTATTAAATGCGCCCGCCTTGTTGTTTAACCGAATCATACTTTTAAATGAGAACCCTCAAGATCGTTTTATTGTCGTTGTTGCTCCCGACTCTAATGCTGGGGGTGAACCCCACGCCAGGAAATGGAAGTGGTCCTGGAAGTAGTTCTGGAGGGGGTGGTGCTGGCCACAAGGGTCCGCCGGACGTTAATCCTAAGAAATGCAAGAAATGCGCTGAACTAGGGTCATTCATGTATTCCTTAGGCTGGGGGGGGATTCCGGCTCAGTCCGGGCTGACGCAGGGAAGTTTTATTATTCGTGAAAGCCTGCCTTCTCCGGCTATGTTCACCTCCAGCGTGGTGTATTATCAGCACCCCGCTGCGGTTAAACTGACCGAATTGACCGATACTGGAGGGCAAATCGCGGTCTCAATCATCGGATCGGATTCTTTGCCAGTCGATTTTACGGTTTCCTATGGTCAGTCGTGTGGTGCACCTACTGGTCAACGCGTGGCTAGCACGCAGAGGGTGGTGCTACTCGACGCGCTTAGACAGCCCCTCGTCGCCGCGTCCGGAGTGACACCAGCGAGCCTGCGTATCATCTATGAAGATACATCGTCGGTGGATATCGACGTGGTTTCTAAAGCAGCGACACGCTATCGGACTGCTACAGGTACTGAAGTTATATTCGCCAATTTACCGGTTTCGATCGCTCTTAATCTGATCTATAAAGACGGAGCCTTACGCCAAGTTCGAGCTGCCGCTGGCTTGGCTGATCTGGTTTCCCGCGGTGAATTGGGTTTTGAAATAAGACTCTACGGACCGGGGAGTGAAGGCACGTTGAATGCCACAACGGGTCTCTACGTTCCGGTGGGTGCTCCTTATCGTACCGTGTTCTTTGAAAACCCCAATGCGCCGTCAGAAGTATATGATTCGATTAAAATCACCGACACTTGGGGTTCTCTCGTGAAGGTTGATATCTTTGATTACAATACGGTGATTAGCGACTGGACACTTTCGCGACAGGGTCTTGGCCAGATGGCGGTGCGTCGTGAATCAAAAACAATGGTTCCCGGGCCCGGTGCTAATGAAATTACCTACCATATTTCCCTGATGGATGATGCGCAAAGGATTATTTCGCGCCGTGACGAAATCTTTCACAGCTATGCTTGGGGTAAGGAGAAGATCGCGGAGATCCTTGAGCCAAGTACGCTCAATTTAAAGACAACCTATGAGTTTAATACCGACTCGAATTTGCCGGGCTATGGAAAGCTGAACCACACCATCCGGCCCGATGAATCTTGGGAGGCCTACGAATATGATGCCGCTAATCGTGTGATGTCCAAGTCTACGGCTTGGAAGGACTCGGTGTATTCAGCGACGGCCACTGCTCAGCACAGGATTGTTGCTTACGATTATACTTCGCCTGATGGGGCTGACACAGTTACCGCGTCCGATTTCCGCCCGCGCACCGTTACGGAATCAATCGTACCGAGTGACGGTGCTACGCCGATCGTTGTCGGTCGTACGTACCATGTTTATAAAACCGATAGCTCGGGACAAGCAGTAGTAATCGAAGAGAAGGCGGCCTCTGCCTCCAGTACGTATGGTTCGGCCCTGAATCTACGTAACACATCCGTCTATTATACCAATGATTCAACTAAGCCTGGGTACAATGCGGTGGCAGCAGGAAGGCTCTATTACGAAGATTCGCCAGACGGAACTCGCACAACCTATTCCTACACCCAGGATCTCGCTAGCTCTGTGGCTGCGTTCACCACCACGGTGACCCGCGCCACGGCCGCTTCGCCTGCCGGAGTGGACGGTCTTTCGACCCGCACGGTCACCACGTATAATCTCCTCGGTCAGTTGGTGCGTACACAATCATACATCTATGCCAGCTCATCTTGGCAATCGATCACCGATACGGTAGAAACCGTTTCAACGGTAGGACAAACCACCGCGAGAACGGTGAATGGCCGCCAGGTGTATGCCGCTACGTATGATGGCGACCAGATGTCGTCTGAGACGGAAGAAAGTGGTGTGACGACAAGCTACCTCTATGACTCACTGGGTAAAGTCCTCTCGACGACTCGCGTGGGTGTGTCGGCCTCCGGCGCATATGCTGCGCAGCCAGACATTAAGACCGGTTACCAACGTAGTTTGGGCGGGTTGAGTTGCGGTTGCGATGGTGAATTAGTTACAACAGTATCCAGCGGCGG
>Ga0302321_100006394_pt1 | contig 10375 bp, 11 predicted proteins | sample Fen_T0_1_FD_202505 | JGI IMG/M metagenome (GOLD analysis project Ga0302321, IMG submission 202505) | Peat permafrost microbial communities from Stordalen Mire near Abisko, Sweden - Fen_T0_1 | ecosystem: Environmental > Terrestrial > Soil > Wetlands > Permafrost | place: Sweden: Abisko... | reverse complement strand
CCCCAGCGCCGCGGCGTACGCGCGCACATATCCCACCGCGTACGCGCGCGGAGGGAAGCGGTCCACCTCACCCGACTCGAGGGCCTCGACCACTGCCGGGGCGAGCCGCGTGGCGCGCACGACCTCGTCGCGCCGCTTCCCGCGCAGCTCGCGCTCCCGCGCCAGCCAGCGCCCGAACGCGGGCAGCTGGCCCTCGCCCCCGGTGTCGGCGCCGGAGGTCATTCCAGGAGGGACAGGCTCTTCCTGCACTCGACCCCCTCCGCCGTCTCGCCCGCCAGGTCGCGGCACCGCTCGAACGAGGCGCGCGCGCCGGCGATGTCCCCCACCCGCATCCGCACCAGGCCGAGCTGCAGGTGCGCGTCGCCCTGCCGCTCGCAGACGCGCGCGTAGGTGACGAACACGTCGAGCGCCTCCTTGAGGCGGTTGTCCTGCAGGAGCGCCCGCCCGAGCTCGCGGTGGCCGCTGCAGTACGCGGGCGCGGTGGCGATGCAGGCGCGGAGCTCGGAGAGCCCCTCTTCCTTCCGGCCCATGCGCGCCAGCGTGACCCCGCGGTTGCAGCGGGCGATGTAGGGCTCGCGGTAGTTCAGGTCCTCGAGCGCGGCGTCGAACTGGCCCAGCGCCTCGGAGTACCGCCCGGTCCTGGCGAGGAGCTGGCCCAGGTTGTTGTGGGCCTCCGGGTAGTCGGCGCGCAGGGCGAGGGCGCGGCGATACTCCCGCTCGGCGTCCTCGTTGCGACCGAACCCGAGCTCCAGCACCAGCCCGCGGCCGAGGTGTGCCTCCGGAAACCGCTCGTTGCGCTTGAGCGCCTCGTCGTACTCGCGCAGCGCCTCGATGGCGTGCCCGCTCCGCAGGGCCTCCACCGCCAGATCGTGGTGGATCTCGGCGCCGCGGCGCTCCTTGGAGGAGGGGCCGCAGGCCGCCAGGGCGACGGCGAGGGGAATGACGAGCGCACGGGTCATCGCGCCGACCCTAGACGAAGGCAGGCCCGCCGGCAATCGGCGGGGCGGGGCAGCATGCCCCGCTAGAACGACGCGAGCAGCCGGGCGAGCCGGCCCGTGTCGACGCCGGTGGACGCCGCGGCGGGTGCGCCGGCCGCGCCGGCGGGGGCCGGGGGGCGCGGCGGGTGGAAGATGGGAATGCTCTGGAAGGTCCGCTCCTGGACCTCCGGCGCGAGGTTCCGGAAGTTCAGGTTGTCGAGCATGAACCCCATCGACTCGAGGAAGTGCAGCCCCTCGATCTCGATGGTGCGGTACTCCTCGACGGTGAGCTGCCGCCGCTCGTGCACGTAGACGACGTTCTCCCCGGCGCGGGGCAGGTGCAACCCCACGTAGATCGAGAACGCCGCGTTGGTGCTGCGGACGCCGATGAGGTACCCGATCACCACCTGCGCCGACTTGCCCGGGATCGAGACCTGCGGCTGGTTGAGGCTCTGCACCACCGCGACCACCTGATCGCGCGAGAGCGGCAGATGGGTGATGGTGGGATCCGGGGTGAACACGGGACCGCTGTAACGCTGGTGAACGGGTGAGGTCAAGAAAGCTGCCGGACTCGGGGCCCGCGGAGATCGGAGCGCGAGCGCCTCACTGCAGCGCCGACGCCTCCGCGACGGCGAGCTTCGGCTCGCCCAGCCCGGCCGAGCGCCGCAGGCGGCGCAGCTCGGCGCGCACGCGCCGGGGGTAGACCTGGAACCGATCCGGGATCCCCCCTTCGCGGAGGTATCCCAGGATTCGGTTCGGCCCGGCGTTGTAGGCCATGAGCGCCACGTCCTCGCCGCGGAAGGCGTCCAGGAGGCGGCGCAGGTAGCGCACGCCCGCCTGCACGTTCACCGACGGATCCCGGGGATCGCCCGAGAGGCCGTGCCGCTCGAGCTCGCGGAAGAGCGTCGCGTCCCGGAGCTGCATCAGGCCTCGGGCGCCGGCGCCCGAGGTCGCGTCGAGATCGTAGGACGACTCCACCTCGATGAGCGCCAGCACCAGCAGCGGGTCGATGCGCGCCGCGTTCGACTCGAGCACCACCGTGGCGGCGAGGTGGGCGCGGACCGGCTGCGAGAGCCCAGGCGCCCGCTCGGCGAGGTGCGCCTCGATCCGCTGCGCCATGTCGGTGAGCGGCCCCTCCGGCACCGGCTCGTCGCGAGCCTGCCGCCCCAGCCCGGCCTCCAACGGCTGCTCGCGGGCCAACGACGTGGGGAAGACGCTGACAGCCGCCCACACGGCGGCGGACAGACCTATCCCTACGGTGGTCCTGGTCCCCAGGGCCAGCACCTAGTGCTGCCCCTTTTCACGCGAGAGCGCGTCGACCCGCTCGGTCACCGCGTCGAGGCGCTTCTGCAGCGCCTCCATGTCTTCCCGGCTCGGGAGCCGGAAGCGATTGGCAGCGCGGCGGGCGGCGTCGTCGATGGCGCGCTCCATCTCGCGCCGCTGCGAGCTGAGGCGCTCGCCGAGCTCGCGCGCCTGGCGACGCACGTCCTCGGGCGAGAGCCCGGCGGCGTCCGCGATGCGGGAGAGGACCTTCTCCGCCTCCTGCTCGGCAGCGTTCACGCCAGCCAGGGCGTTCGACCACGCCTCCCTGAACAGCGTCTGGATGTCGGGCATCTTCAGGCTCCTGCGGACGGCCGCGCCCCCTTCTTCACGGGGCGCTTCGTCCGATCGCTTCGCTCGATGCGCTTCGCGAGCCGATCCAGCTCCCGCGACAGCTCTTCCACCTGCTCCCGCGTGGCCACACCGAGGAACGCCACGGCACGGCTCTGCAGGTCGTTCATCCGCTCCAGCGCTTCCGTGCGGAAGCTCTCGGCCTTCCCTTTCCACTCCGCAGCGCGCTCGGCGCCCTGGACCCGCAGCTTCTCGAGCCGGCCCTTCATCTCCGGCAGGGTCCAGTCCTGCTTGGAGAGCTTGTGGACCATGTGCTCAATGTCCTTCCGCCCAGCACGTCCCTTCACCATGAGATCCTTCCAGACGCGCTGGGCCTCCTCCTCCAGAACCGCCAGGCGGGCCTGCGCTTCCCGGATCGGATCCTTCAGGAATTCCGGGACCTTCAACGACGGGTGCTGCTCCAGCTTTCGGGCTTCAGCCATGTGGGACCTCCGGCGGTTTGCCGCGCGCGGGCGGTTGACCAACCCAACGTTCCCCGATCCTAACGCGTTGCGTCAAGTCCGTAAAGGTCAACGCGCCGCGTCAGCCTGGAAGCCTTTCATGGATGGAGGCTGGACCCTCCGAGCGAAACCTCCCCTATGGGTCGATCGAGGCAGCGATCGGACGATTCCCGGTGCGGTGGTCGGCCCCCACGGCCGCCTCCACCGATTCGAAGCCGTCCCTGGCCAGGAGCCGGTCGAGCTGCGCGTGGACCTCCCGGACGAACCCGGGCCCTCCGAAGATGAACCCCGTGTACACCTGCACCAGCGACGCGCCGGCGCGGATCTGGGCGTAGGCATCCTCGGCGGACATCACTCCGCCGCAGCCCACGATGACGAGGCGTCCTGCGGCGCGCCCGTAGCAGCGCCGGATGGCCTCGACCGCCCGTGCGCCAAGGGGCGCGCCCGAGAGGCCGCCGGCCTCGGCCGCCCTGGGGTGTCCCTCCACGCCCTCGCGCGACAGGGTGGTGTTGGTGGCGATGATCCCCGCCGCGCCCGCCCCCACGGCGACGTCCACGGCCTCCTCGAGCGCCTCGGGCAGGAGATCGGGTGCCAGCTTCACCAGCAGCGGCTTCCCCGGCGCGAGCTCCGCCAGCCGCCGGACGCAGGCCGAGAGCAACCGCTCGAGCTGCGCCTTCTCCTGCAGCGCGCGCAGGCCCGGGGTGTTGGGCGAGGAGATGTTCACCACGAGGTAGTCGGCGAAGGCGTGGAGCCGCTCGATGCAGGCGAGGTAGTCGGCCTCGGCGGCGTCGTTCGGGGTCACCTTGTTCTTGCCGACGTTCACGCCAACCGGGCCGAGCCGCGCGCCGGGGCGCAGCGCGGCGAGGCGTGCGGCGCAGGCCTCGGCGCCGGCGTTGTTGAACCCCATGCGGTTGATGATGGCCCGGTGCTCGGGGAGCCGGAACAGACGAGGACGCTCGTTCCCGGGCTGCGGGCGCGGGGTGACGGTCCCGATCTCGACGTGCGAGAAGCCGACCGCGAAGAGCCCCGGGACGACCACCTCGCCCTTGTCGAACCCGGCGGCGAGCCCGATCGGCCCCTCGAAGCCCAGCCCCAGGCAGCGCACGCGCAGCGAGGCCGGGACGGCCGGCCGGAGGGACCGCGCCAGCCAGGTGGGGACGAGCCGCAGGGCCCACTCGGCGAGGTCGTGGATCCGCTCCGGGTCGAAGCGGAACAGCACGGAGCGGAGGAGGGGCCAGAGCATGGGGGCCGGTTGTCTACATCAGCGGAGGAGACCTGTCATGCGCGATGAGCGCGCGGGTGCGCGCTCGCGCCGCACCGCCCTTCACAGCTCCTTCACCATGACGATCGCGTCCTCGCCCTCGTCCGCGTAGTAGTTGGGCCGGATCCCGACCTGGCGGTAGTCGAGCGAGAGGTACAGCGCGATGGCCGGCGCGTTCGAGCGGCGCACCTCGAGGGTGGACAGCGCGGCGCCGCGCGCACGGGCGGCGGCCGAGGCCTCGAGCATCAGGGCGCGGCCGATGCCCCGGCGTCTCGCCTCCACGGCGCTGGCGATGTTCAGGATGTGGAGCTCGTCGTGGACGAGCCAGAACACCACGAAGCCCAGAATCCGCCCGGGGCTCGCCCCGGCAGCGCGTTCGCCGCCATCCCCCTCGTCGACGGCGAGCAGCACGGTCGACCAGGTGTGGGCGAGCTCACGCTCCAGGAGCTCGCGGGACCAGGGATGGCGAAACCCGTCCTTCTCGATCTCCACCACGCGCGTCAGGTCCTCCTGGCGCATCCGCCGGAACCGCAGGGTGCCGGGGCGCCCAGCGCCCTCGTCGATGGGCTGGCGCATCAGTCCGCCTCCGCCGGCGGGGCGAGGGCCGGGTCGAGCACGCGGACGTCGGCGCGTGAGCGCAGCTCCGCCAGCAGCGCGCGCACCTGCGCGTCCACCCTCCCCTGCGCGATGCGCGCCCGGACCGCCTCGCGCGCGGCGCGGGTCGTCGCCGCCAGCTCGTGATCGCGGACGTAGGCCTGGACCTCGTCGTCCGCCACCGCCGCCCCGCGCCCGATCCGGGTCTCGAGGTAGCGATCGACCCGGAGCGTGCGCAGCAGCACCGCCGCGACCTCCTCCTCCGACAGCTCGGCGGTGGCGAGGAAGCGGGCGTACGCGGAGGCGTCCGGGAAGCGCGCGCGGAAGCGGCGCAGCTCGGCCGCGGCCCCGTCCCGATCCACCTCGGCCACGCGGAGGCGCGCCGCGTCGTCCGAGAGCAGCGTCTGGTCGATGAGCCAGCCGAGCGTGGCCCGGAGCGCCGGGAGGTCGATCGCCTGGAAGGCGGCCTCGGCCGCACCGCGGGACACGAGCACGATGCGCGCCTCGTCGGTGAGCCGGGTGAGCGAGACCAGGCGGGGCGCTGCGCCAGGCGGGTTCCGCACCACGGCGACGATCTCCTCCGCCACCTCCCCGGCGGGCTCGACCGCCGCAGGCGCGGCCGGCTGAGCGGCGAGGGCGATGGTCAGGAGGGCGACGAGCACGAGTTCCATTCTAGCGGGTCATGGCGCCGGGCGGCGTGAAGGTCGGCCCCGCCGAGGGAGGCGCCCAGCGCGGCGGCCGCCCGTCACCGAACCGAATTTGACGAACCTGCCCCCGGCGTTACCTTGGTCCCGTGCCCCAGCGCGACCTCTACGAGATCCTTGGCGTTTCTCGCTCCGCGACCGCCGACGAGCTGAAGCGCGCCTACCGGAAGCTGGCCAGGAAGTATCACCCCGACGTGAACCCGGGGAACAAGGGCGCCGAGGAGAAGTTCAAGGAGCTCACGGCCGCCTTCGAGGTGCTCTCGGACGAGCAGCGCCGCAAGCTCTACGACGAGTTCGGGGCCGACGCCCTGCGCTCCGGGTTCGACGAGAAGCGCGCCGAGGAATACCGGCGCTGGAAGCGCCAGGGCGCCCCGTCGGGCGGCATGCCCTTCGACCTCGGAGACTACTCCTCGGTCGACATCGGCAACATGGGCCAGTTCGACTTCGGGAGCATCTTCGGCGACCTGTTCGGCGGTGCCGCGGCGCGCGGCCGCCGCGGTGGCGCGCCGGCGCCCACCTCCGGCGCCGACGCCGAGGCGGAGATCCAGATCGACCTGCGCGACGCGGTGCTCGGCGCCGAGCACGACATCCGGGTCGAGGGCCGGACGCTCCGGGTCACCATCCGCGCCGGCGTGGGCGACGGGTCGCGCATCCGCCTCTCCGGACAGGGCGGTCCCGGGGCCCGCGGCGGACGCGCCGGCGACCTCTACCTCATCGTGCGATTCCGCGAGCACGAGCACCTCCGGCGCGACGGGAAGGACCTGTACCTGGACCTCCCCGTCACCGTGCCGGAGGCGGTGCTGGGTGCGGACGTGCGCCTCCCCACGTTCGAGGGCCCGGTCGAGCTCCGCATCCCGCCGGGCACCCAGTCCGGCCGGCGGCTGCGGCTTCGCGGCAAGGGGCTGCCCGACGTGAAGGGTGGGACCCGGGGCGACCTCTACGCGGTGGTCCAGCTGGTGCTGCCGCCCGACAGCGAGGCGCTGAAGAAGGCCATCGGGGCGCTCGAGCCGCTCTACAAGGACGACCCGCGCCGGGGCATCTCGTTGTAGAACCCGGACTGCACGGGCGGCGAGCCGGGCGGGCGCACCCCGTCGGGCGAGGTGAGCTGCGCGCGGGCGGCCCGGCTTGGGAGGCGTGATGGCACTGTTCGGACTATTCGGCTCGAAGGAGGAGCGCGAGCAGAACGCGCTCAAGAAGCTCTCCCGCAAGGTGACCGAGAAGTTCGGGCCACCCGAGAACCGCCAGAAGGCCATCGACCAGCTGCGCGACCTGGGGACACCGGAGGCGCTCGGGACCCTGTGCCTGCGCTTCACCGTCCGCGCCGAGCCGGGCATCACCGACGACGAGGAGAAGGAGACCGTGCACCGCGCGCTGGTGGAGGCGGGCGCCGAGGCGGTCCTGCCGGTGCAGCGGTTCATCCGCGAGCAGGAGGAGGGGATCGCCTGGGGCCTTCGGGTCCTCGCCGAGCTCGTCCCGCCCGATCGCTCGCTGGACGTGGCGATGAAGGAGCTGGCGCGCCTCTCGGGCGAGTACAGCCGCGATCCGGAGAAGAAGCTGACGCTGCTCACCTGGGTCACCGAGCACCACGCCGATGCCCACCAGGCCGGGCTCGATCAGGCGCTGCTGCCGCTCCTCGAGGACTTCTCCGACGACGTCCGCAACGGCGCCACCCGCGCGCTGGCGGCCATGGCGCCGAGCGAGGCGGTGCGCGAGGGGCTCATCCAGCTGCTGCTGCGCGACAGCGAGAACGCCCGCGTCCGGGGCGAGGTGCTCGAGGCCCTGGTCCGGCTCGGCGCCGACGTGAAGGGCTACCGCCCCAGCGTCGAGGCGCTCCTCGTCGAACCGTTCTACCTGGACCGCGAGGGACAGGTGAAGAGGCGTGGCTCGACAGGCTCACCATGATGGTTCGACAGGCTCACCATGAGCGGCATCCGCTCACCCTGAGCTTGTCGAAGGGTCACCCTGAGCTTGTCGAAGGGCGCCCCTTCCTCGGTCCGATTCGTTACACTCCGGACCTGTGACCGACCCTCCGGACTCGCCCCGCGGTGAGGCGCCTTCCGCCCGTGCCGCCCGCCCGGTCCGCGCCCCCGTGCGGGGGTTCCTGGGGCGCTGGTTCGACCCGGTCAAGATCCCGCGCGACGCCAAGGAGACGCTGAGCGAGCTCGCGGCGCGGGGCAGCCTGGTCTTCGTGATGCGGTCGCCGGGCCTGCTCAACTTCCTCTACCTCCGCTGGTTCCTGGCGCGGCTGGGGCTCCCGCCGCTCCGCGTGGCGCAGAACTTCCCGGGCCCATTCGGCTGGCTGGCGCGCGTCCGGCGCACCCGACGGGCCCTGGAGGAGTCGGTCTCGAGCGGCAACTCCTCGCTGGTGTTCCTGGGGGCGCGCAGGCCGGAGCGGGATCCGTTCGCGACGCTGGTCCGGCTGCAGCGCGACCTCTTCCAGCCGGTGCTGCTCGTGCCGGTGCTGCTGGTGTGGAGTCCGCGCGCGCAGAAGCTGGAGGGCTCGATCTGGGACGTGCTCTACGGGTCGCCCGAGGCGCCCAGCATCTTCGCCAACGCCATCGCCTTCCTGCGCAACTTCCGGCGCGCCGTGTTCGACGTCGGACGGGCGGTCGATCTCAAGGCGTTCCTGGTCGATCGGCCCAGCGAGGCCGACGCGCTGGTGGCGCGCAAGGTGCGCGGCGCCCTGCACCAGCACCTCGCCCGCGAGTTCCGCACCGCGGTGGGCCCGCCGCTCAAGGCCCCCTCGCGCGTCCGCGAACGGGTCCTCCGCGATCGCACGCTCCGCGCGACGGTCGAGGAGGTGGCCCGGGAGACCGGCCGGAGCCCGTCGGCGGTATCGGCCGAGGCCGAGCACGACCTGAAGGAGATCGCCAGCCTCTACGATCCCACCTTCGTCCGGCTGATGCGGGTGGTGCTGGCCTGGGTCTTCCGCCGCCTCTACACCAGCGTGGAGGTGGACCTGGACGGGCTGGACCGCGTCCGCCGCGCCGCGTCCAGCGCGCCGCTGGTGCTCCTGCCCAGCCACAAGAGCTACGTCGACTTCCTGGTGCTCCCCTGGCTCCTCTACGAGCACGGGATGACGCCGCCGCACGTGGCCGCGGGGCTGAACCTCGCCTTCTGGCCCTTCGGCCGGATCGCGCGCTGGGGCGGCGCCTTCTTCATCCGCCGCAAGGTGAAGGGCGATCGCGTCTACACCGCCGTCCTGCGCGCGTACGTGAAGCACCTGCTCCGCGACCGGTTCCCGCAGGAGTTCTACCCCGAGGGCGGACGGAGCCGGAACGGCAAGCTCCTCTTCCCCAAGACGGGCCTCCTCTCCATGGAGGTCGACGCCTGGCTCGACGGCGCCGCCGAGGACGTCCTCTTCGTCCCCATCGCCATCGACTACGAGCGCCTCATCGAGGCGGGCAGCTACGCCGACGAGCTCTCCGGCGGGGAGAAGCAGAAGGAGAACCTGCGCGGGCTCCTCGGGATCGTCAAGATCCTCTTCCGCCGCTACGAGCGGCTCTACGTCCAGTTCGAGGAGCCCATCTCGCTCCGCGCCCTGGCCGAGGCGCGGCTCGGCTCCCGGGCCAGCGCGCTCACCCCCGACGACTCCTGGGAGGGCGACGCCTCGCGCTCCTCGACCGCCATCGTCCTCCCCGGCCTCCCGGCGGCCTCGGACTCGGCCAAGCGGCGCCTGGTGCAGGGGCTCGCCAACCGCGTCGCCTGGGGCATCAGCCGCGCCGTCACCGTCACCCCGGTCGGCCTGGTCGCCATCGCCCTCCTCTCCCACGTCCGGCGCGGCATCTCGGCGAGCGAGGTGGGCCGCCGCGTGGCCCTCCTCCGCGCCATGGCGACCGACGACGGCGCCCGGCTCGCGCGCGACCTCGCCGGCGCGCCCTCCGACCCCTCGCAGCCCGGCCCCATCGCCGATGCCCTGCGGCGGCTCGCTGCCGAGCGGAACGTGCGGGTGGAGACCGCGGCCAGCGAGATCATCTACCAGGTGCCCGAGGATCGCCGCACCCTGCTCGACTACCACCGGAACGCGGTCCTCCACCGCTACGTGGCGCCGTCGCTGGTGGCCGCCGCGGTGCGCGCCGCTGGCGGCGGCTCGAGCGGCGAGGCGGTGCGGGCCCGCGCCCTGTGGCTCTCGCGCCTCTTCAAGCTGGAGTTCATGTACCGGGTGGGCGCCACCTTCGACGAGATCTTCGCGCGCACCGCCGCCGATCTGATGAAGCTCGGCGCGGTGATCCGCGTCGACGAGGAGCTGCGCCCCGGTCCGGAGGCGGAGACGCTCACCTTCCTCGCCGAGCTCACCCGGCCCTACCTCGAGGCCTACCGCGTCGCCGCCGGGACCGCGCTGGCCGTCACCCGCCGCGCGGCGGTGGACCGGAAGGCCTTGCTCCGGGAGTCGCTGGAGCGCGGGCGCGCCTCGTTCCTCTCCGGTGAGATCCTGCTCCGCGAGTCGCTCTCCAAGGCGACCCTGGGGAACGCCTTCGACTGGCTGGTGAACCAGGGGCTGCTGGGGGAGCTCGAGGACGGGAAGCTCCGGCTGGCCGATCGCAGCGGCGCCGGGGTGCTGGAGGTGGTGGAGGGCATCGCGCGGTTCCTCGCGGCGTAAGTGAGGGTGGGCCCTTTCCCCGGCACCCTCCGCCATCCCCGCGCTAAGCTCCCCCCATGCCCGAGCTCGACCTGCAGCACGCGATGGACACCGCCCGTCGAGCCGCGGAGGCAGCCTCGGCGGCGGCG
>Ga0302321_100006392_pt1 | contig 10375 bp, 9 predicted proteins | sample Fen_T0_1_FD_202505 | JGI IMG/M metagenome (GOLD analysis project Ga0302321, IMG submission 202505) | Peat permafrost microbial communities from Stordalen Mire near Abisko, Sweden - Fen_T0_1 | ecosystem: Environmental > Terrestrial > Soil > Wetlands > Permafrost | place: Sweden: Abisko... | reverse complement strand
CCTGGGCGCCTACGCCTAGCATCGCGGTCTCGCCCTCAACAATAAAAACAATTCGCTCGCATATATTTGTGCTATGATCGCCAATCCGTTCTAGCTTATGTGCAATCCACAGCAGGTAAGTTGCACGTTGTAAAGCGAGCGTATCGTGCTGCAGAGCGGGAATAGCATGAACGCCAGACAACATCGCCATCAGGTCGTGACGCACCAGATGATAACGTACATCAACAACGTCGTCCTCTTCCCATATGTAGCGGGCGGCCTTCGCATCAAGGCTAGCAAAAGCCTTCATGGTGCCCTGCAAAACGCGTGAGGCCTCTTGCCCTAACTCTAAGATGCTACGAATAGCAGCCACTTCAGCAAATTGCGATTGATTTGAGGAGGGAAATTCACTATTAAAACATTTGATGCCTCCCTGCAAAGGCAGCATACGTAAAAGTATCTGTGCGATACCTTCGGCACCATCGCCAGAACGTTCTAGATCGCTCGCAATAGCCAGCGTCGATGTAAGATAGCGCAGATCACGTCCACCAAGAGGTTGCTGTAAAGTCAACAAACGGATAGTATGCTCTTCAACCTTTGTACGTAGATTATCAATAACCGTATCAGACTCAATAACCAGGCTAGCCGCTGCTAGATCGCCCATTTTCAGCGCATCAAGGGCCTTCCCTAGAGCTTCGGCGACCAGAGAACCTAACTGCTGTATCTGAACATTCAGTTCACGCAACTCTCTATCTAAAATCGATCGCGCCATGCACTCTTTCCTCCTTGAGGGTTATACTTAGAGGATCATATTCACCACCGCTATATCGGACCATATAAGGCGAACAAAAACGATATCTGTACAGGCAAACCCGCAGATTTGCCCTGCACTATAAATAGACATCTGCAATATAGAGCAAGCAAGTTTCCCTCTTATTGAGACATAGCGTAACATATTCATCACAGGAAAGATAGAGTGATACTTTAAATACTCATTCTATGCTTCAGGGATAGGTAATTTAAAAAACGCAGAATTGACAGCCATTCTTGCCACATGCTAAAGTAGCAGGGAGTTTCCGTAGCGAGACTAGACAGAACAGAAGGAACAAGAATAATGGCAGTAAGAAGACTACTTGGCGTCTTTGCACATCCCGACGACGAGGGATCAATCAGCGGTGCACTACTCCACTATCATATGCTGGGAGTCGAAACGGGTCTTGTCTACGCGACACGCGGGGAGGTCGGGGAGTCGTCAGATTCGGTGGTGGCAGCACCAGAAAACCAGGGCGAGTTAAGAGAAGAAGAGATGCACGAGGCGGCAGAGGTGCTCAACGTCCAGCGGCTATGGTTTCTGGGTTATCGCGACTCCGGGCTGCTTGGCACATCAGACAATCAACACCCACAAGCGCTTATGAGAGCCAGAGCAGCTGATGTGATAGGCAAGCTTGTCGCCATCATTCGTGAGTTTCGCCCCCAGGTTATGGTTACATTTGACGAATCCGGCGGCTTCCGACATCCTGATCACATTGCCATCTACAAATATGCCATAGGTGCCTTTCACGCCGCAGCCGATGGCGTGCTCTATCCGGAGTTAGGCCCGGCACATTCAACGGCCAAGCTCTATTATACATCGTTTGCCCGCCGCCAGATTCTCCTGATGTCAGAGTGGTTGCAGGATCAAGCATTTGACGATATCTTCCGTGATCTCGACCTTGAGCACTCTGGTCTGGCAGATGAGCAGATCAGCGTGATCTTAGATGTTGATCGCTGGCAAGAGCAAAAAGCCAGATCCTGGGCCATGCACCGCTCACAAATGAATCCTAGTCAGCCCATCGCACGCCTGCCAAAAGAGATGCTGCGTAAATGGCGCAGCAGCGAATACTTCCAATTGGCAACCTCGCGCGTAGGGCCTGACGTTATCGGAGAAAATGACTTATTTGCTCATGTCATCCAGTAAGCAGACGCTTTTCTACTTCTTTCCTAGCCTGGCCATAACCGCACCCTTGAGCATCGTAACCTCTTCGACTTTCAGCACAATGACGAGGGCAAAGTAGATAGCAGCCGCACAGCCACCAGCCACAATCACCGTCAACACAGAACCATAGAAAGTTGTTATAGAAAACAGGCTCACATGCGCCAGGGCCTGCTGCAATCCCCAGGCGACACAATACATTATAGCGGTCGCCAGCAGGATCTTCAGCAACGCAGGTAGAACGCCCGTCAGATTAAGCGAGCCAATTGCCATACGCAAGATAATCAGCAGAATAAACGCATGCAGAGTATTCTGTGCCGCATTAGCAAGAGCGAGTGCGGGCATGCCAATCGTATTCCAGAAGGGCAGTGCCACAGCTAGATAGCCAAGCACGCTTACCGCACCAACAGTTACCGGAATCAGCGTGTTCTTGCGTGCATAAAAAGCTGCAATTAGTAACTGGTCAATAGGTAGAAAAGGCAGTTGATAGGAATAGTTTTGCAGCGCAATACCGGTCAACAAAGCCTGATCGGAGGTAAAACTTCCATGATGGAACAGCAGATTCACGATAGGCACCTGCAAAACGATCAAACCTGCGGCGGCCGGAATCATTAGCAGTAGCCCCAGGCGAAAGCCCAGCAACAAAGTGCTCTTAAAGCGCTCTGGCTCATTCTCGCGAATATGCGTAGTCAGTGTAGGCAAGACGGCAAACGAGAGCGCCGAAGCAACCAATCCACCCGGAAATTGGATGAGCAGCGTGGCAAAGTTCATCGCCGAAAAGTTTACGTCGCCACAATGTAACGCATGATTCATAAAAGGTGCGCAGGGGGTCTGGGTCGCAAAGAACTGATCCAGAAAGCCAAAACACGCCGTCACAAAGAAGCTAAAGGCAACCGGAGCATAGAGTTTGAGCACCTTATGCAAGGCTGGATGCTTTAGATCCAGCACAAACATATACTTCAAATGCGTCCTGCGCATACCCGGTATGAGCAGAGCAACCTCGCCCACTGTACCCAGGATAACGCCGAAAGCAAGGCCATACTCACCAAAATAGAGCTTGCCAAAAAGAGACGTAACAATCGCACCAACAATAATACCTGCATGATACGCCGACGTGGCAACGGAGGTCCAACCGAACTCTTTTTGTGCATATAAAGCTGCCTGCAAAACCGCGAAGGGACCTAAGGCCAGCAAAGAGAAGAAGATAATACGCGTAAATTGTAAAGTCAGAGCTTGTTCAGCGGGTGAATACTGCGTTGCCAGTACAGAATTGACGAACCAGGGAGCAATAAAGAAATAGACGATTGAGGAGACACCCATAACGAGAAAGATGAGATTCACAATCGTAAAAACGAGTCGGCGCAATTCTTCCCGTTTCTCAGGGGCGGCATAATCATTAAAAGTCGGAATGAGTGCACCAGGTACAGCACCATTGATAATAAAGTCGTTAAACTTTTGCGCAGGTGAGATAGCAGACAGAAATGGACCAGAGATAGCAGCTCCCGTCGAGGCGATAAAAGATTGCCGAATCATGCCCAGCAAGCTACTACCCAGGTTGCCCAATGCGACGAGAGAAGCTGATTTCACTACCTCATGCCGCTCACCCGGCCTATCCGCACCCGATCTGACCTCCGGCTCCCCGCCAGTAGGAGGCATCTCTCCCCCCGTTTTCTCCTCTTCCAGCACCTCCAGCAACGGCTCAGAATTTGCAGCTCCATTGGCTATAGGAATAGCTACAACTTCTGCATCGTCATTCTCAGATGTAGGCAACGCAGTTTCATCTTCTACAGAATCTTTTGCCATACTTTTTGCTCCAATATATCATTGCTTACGCGTATTATCAGTTATCAGGGCAATTGCTTGATTTTTGCGATCAGCTCAGTTGTTGAGTGATGAGGCAGATAGGGAATAAGGCGGATCGTGCCCCCATAGGCCAGTACAAACTTTGCTTCAGGCAGGCGGTCTGTGTCGGGCAAGTTATCGTGTCCACCTGCATAATCGCCGCCCTTGACATAGATTGCTGGCTGTAGCGCTTCTATAAGATTACTGGCTGTCTTTTCTGGAAAGATGGTCACATAATCGATGCAGGTCAGGGCCGCCAGGATCTCCGCACGTTCCGCTTCAGGTACCAGGGGTCGCGCAGGGCCTTTGAGAATGCGCGTACTTTCATCACTATTCAGACCAAGCACCAGAAAGTCGCCCAGGGCACGCGCATCCTGTAAGTAACGTACATGACCCAGGTGCAGCAGATCAAAGCAACCGTTGGTAAAGACAGCACGTTCGCCTGCTTGCTGCCTACGCTGCACTTCAGCAGCCAGGGCAGCACGTGACATTATTTTTATATGATCTTGTAATGTATTCATAACTATTTATCTCAAGATATTCTTTAATTCTTCAGGTGTATTGCTGGCAGCACCAAGATGACGCACGGCCAGGGCTGCAGCAACATTGGCAAGGTAGGCAGCCTCGGGCATACTGGCACCTGCAGTCAAAGCAAGCGTAAAGGTTGCGGCAACGGTATCGCCAGCACCATTGGTATCGACAATCTCGCTCACATACGGAAGAGGATAGATGGGCAGATGCAGAGGAGCCTTCCCCGCTTCAAACAGGCTCATACCCTCGCTACCTCGCGTAATCAGCACTCCCTGGGCATTGCTGCCATCTAAGAGACGCTGCCCTGCGGCATCTAATTCGGCCTGATTCGTAATCGTTATGCCCAGCGACGACTCCGCCTCCGGCTGATTTGGCGTTAAGGCGGTAACACCCTGGAAACGGAAGAGCGATCCGTGCGAGTCTACCACAATTACTTTATTTAACGCACGCGCCGTAGGAATACACGTCTCAATAATGTCCGGGCTGATTACGCCATTTTCATAATCTGACAAAACCACAGCATCGACAGTCGGCAATTCTTGGCGAATATAATCGATAATCTGGCTCTTCGACGGCTCACCAATATCAGAAGTATCTACGCGATCCAGACGCACGATATGCTGCTGCACAATCTGTGGACTGCCGGCCATGATACGCGTCTTCGTCGAGGTAGGACGCGTCTTATCAGTAATGATGCCAGTCTGATGCATATGCAGCGTATCAATAGCGTAACGTAGTTTCTGACCTGGCAGATCATCGCCGACCACACCAGCGAGAAAGACCTCGGAGCCTAGCGAGCAGGCATTCACTGCGACATTGCTCGCACCACCGGGTATGGTTCGTTCTTCGTGCAATTCGAGAATAAGCACAGGAGCCTCACGCGATATACGCGTAGGGCGGCCAATAAGATATTCATCTGCCACCATATCGCCAATCACGAGCACGCGTTTGCCCTTAAACATCTCGATGAGAGCACATAAACGTGAGATTGCAGGTACAGAGGCAGGAGCATCAAGCATCATGGAAATTATGCCCTTTCAAAACAACCTGAATCATAAACTGGGGAAGTGCCAGCATACGACGCCAGCGCCACGGTTCACGATATAAGCGATAAAGCCATTCCAGGCCCATACGCTGCATAGCTTCAGGGGCGCGGCGCTGGCGACCCGCGAGAAAGTCAAAGGTGCCACCCACACCCATCGCCAGTGCCACCGGCAAGCGAGCGAGGTTGCGCGCAATCCAGAGATCCTGCGCGGGTGCACCATAAGCTACATAAAGTACGTCAGCCTGCGCAACTCGGATGCGCTCAATAAGTTCGTCTTCTTCAGATGGGGCAGGTGAACCAGCATAGGTGCCTACGATCTGTAACCCTGGTGCAAGCTCTTGCAGACGCGTAGCAGCGATCTCCGCCACACCAGGAGCTGCACCAAGCAGATAGAGACGGTAGTTTTGCAGGGCACAACGTCTGGCAAGAGCAACGGCAGTATCCACGCCAGCAACACGCTCAGGCGTTGGATGACGCAGATAACGCAATGCCAGCACGATTCCGATGCCATCAGGCACAACGAGCATAGCATGATTGATCGCTTGCAGAAAAGGGGCATTGTGCTGCGCCTGCATCACAAATTCAGGATTGACAGTAACGATCTGCTGACATATGCCTTGCTGGTCACTTGAACGCGCTCGCTCAAGTATATTCATAACGATATCAAGTACCTGGCTTTGCGTGAAACGATCCACACGCACTCCCAATAAATAGAAGGGTTGAGGTAAGCCAGACTGAGGATCAGTGAGAGTTTGTACCATAATACTTACCAATGCATTATTTCAATTTCAATATGCGATATAACCACGTCTGGTCGTGTTTCTTCGATATAGCGTTGTATATGCTTGAGTATTTCACTAGCATGTTGACTAGAATTACTTACGCAACTCACACCAAGAATCGCAATCTGCCAGCGGTCGTTTTCATCAACCTCGGCGATTGCAACCTCGAATTGATTGCGCACACGTGCCATAACAGATTTAATAACTTGCCGCTTATCTTTGAGAGAATGACTTTCCGGCAGATGTAATGTGATTTCACAAGCACCTATAACCATATGTGTATCACCTGCAGAGTGCGAAGCCACTAGACCTTCTTGCTTTTCTCACGCCTATTCCCATTGTGTAGATGGGAGCTAAAAGGTACCGACGATCCGCTGCCAGGTTACTGAAACAGTATAGCATATGTATGGGTGTATTTCCTTCAAGCTTGACCTATTGCCTATGAGCTCATTCTCACTAACAAAATAGGCCATGATCCCTCGACGCATGTAAGCAACTCTGATACAATTTCAAGGACAGTTTAAATGACAGTACTGAAGGGAAAAGAACATGATAGAAACAGGAAGACAAAGCGGGCAGGGTGAACAACCAAGATTGCCTATGCAAGGGGTCGTGCAGCCCACAAAAGCAGAGGTTACAAAGCTACCACATGTGCATATATCAAGCCACCCGGTCATGGCACATAAAGTTACGATGTTGCGTGACAAGCATACATCGACACCTCAGTTTTACCAGCTTGTAAAAGAGATTGGGGCATTGTTAGCCTATGAGGCAACATCCTCGCTGGCTTTAGAGACCAGTATTATCGAAACGCCGTTAGAAGCAACTACGGGATATAATCTGGCCGGCGGCATTGGGATAACGCCTATTCTACGTGCAGGGCTGGGGTTGGCCGAAGGCTTCCGCGAGGTTATCCCCGATGTGCAGGTCTGGCACCTGGGGCTGAGACGTGACGAGCGTACATTGCAAGCTCTCGAGTATTATAATCAGCTACCACATAAGGTGAATCTACAAGTCTGCTACGCCGTTGATCCCATGCTAGCAACCGGTGGTTCGGCAATCGATGCACTTAACATCCTGAAGACACGCAAAATTCCGCGCCTGTGTTACCTGGGCATCATTGCAGCACCCTATGGCATTTTACGGCTCTCACAGGCACACCCTGATATCGAGATCTACGTTGCGGCCCTTGATGAGACGCTCAATGACCGTGGCTATATTATGCCTGGCCTGGGTGATGCTGGCGATCGTCAATTTGGCACACTCTAAGGGATATCGGGCTACTATTTACGTCTTGCCGATAACTAGCACTATAAGGGATACAGTTTGTGTCTACATCATCAGATTCTTCCTCTGAGGAAGAGCGCGAGCACAGTGATTTTATAGAGGAAGAACCTGCCACACCCGATGCAGGGCAACCAATAAAGCAGCCGGAGGAACACGCACAGCCAGCTCCTGTCATCTCAACACTACCACCGGAAGCACAGGGCGAGGCAAATGGTGGACCTCTAGGCTGTTGCCTGGGAATTGTCGTTGGGCTCTTACTCAGCCTGAGCATAGCCGTGCTCAGCCGGTTTTACGCAGACCCTTTAGCACAGGTTTTTAGCTCCTGGCTGAGCCTGATAGTCCGCATCGTGATGATCTTCATCGCGCTTGTCGCTATCTGTGTCTGTGGCTATTTTGGATGGAAAATTGGAAGAAACGCGTATCGGGAATATGATCCACCAGTTGTCAAAGATAGAAGGGGAAAAAAGATACGTCCACAATCCCGGTCATAAGGGGTAACAGAAAACATATGCATATTATGCACGCTCATGCAGGCGAACAAGTGACATATGCGAACGCAAAGAATTAGTTAGATCGACAAGACGATTTGTCGTTTGCTGCATATCTTGCATATGACGGTTCGCATCGCCAGTCATACGCAGGACCTCGTTGATCGCGTTCATGACAGCCTGTGCCCCCTGAGACTGGTTCTCAGCCGTACTAAAGATGGCCTGAATTAGATTGGTCAGTTCATCCGTTACAATACCGATTGCCTCCAGGGCTACCCCAGACTGCGTCACCAACTCAGTCTGGATCACGACCTGTTGCGTGCTCTGCTCTACGCTCTGAGAGACTGTGGTTGTCTCTTGTTGGATCGTATGAATATAAGAACTCACCTTGCGCGCAGCCTCCGCACTCTGAATAGCAAGTGTACGAATCTCCTGCGCAATCGCAACAAAGCTCTGGCCCTGTTCCCCAGCTCGCGACGCCTCTATTGCTGCATTGAGGGCTAACAAGTGCATACGCGTCGTCAGATCGCTGCCAGTCGAAATTGTCGCGTTGATCTCCTGTCCGCTCTCGCTCAAATTTTTCATCGTGCGTGCGGATTGCGATATCGCTTCACGGACCATGCTCATGCCCTCGATTGCACGATCAGTTGTGCTTTGGGCCTCATTTTTCACTTCGACCGCCTCAAGAGCTTTATGAATTAAGCTCGCTGCCCGCTCTGATATCGAATTCATTATACGTGCAAACTCACTGATAATTTGCGAGATGCGATTCACCTGCGCTTCCTGTCGCCTGGCATCGTGAGCAAGTACTTCAGACTTACGCTGCACATTCTGTATAAATTCATCTACAGCGTGCGTCACGTTTTTCACCTCAAGGAAAATCATGCTGGTCTGCTCCGCATGCTTATTGATAGCATCGGCTACAGGCTGCAATTTGGAGTGCTTCACATGGGTGCGTACGCGCAAGTCGCCGCGGCTCATCTGCTCCAGATCTTCGCAAAGCGTCGTGATACTCTCGTCTAAAGAGACATATTCGGTCTCACGTTCCTGCGAGAAACGTGTATTATCGATTGCGACTGCAGCATTATTTGCAAATAGCTCGACGATACCCATGGTTTCTAGCGTTGGAATTTTCCCATTCTCAGGATCATCAAGCGAGAGACAACCAAGGATTCTTTGTTCGCGTGGGCTATACAAGGGCACGATCAACGTGTCCTCGACGTGCCAGCCACCCGCTTCACTTTCGTTATGATCTATACTACCATTTGTGCGCGCCGCAGCCACCTCATTAAATACATCGCTGCGATCATGAGGGATAAAATAACTCTGGCTAACACGAAACTCCTGGCCCATCATGCGCGACAGAGCTTCCACAGAAAAAGGATGTGCGTTCAACATACGCTGATCCTCTTCTGAAACTCCGGCAAAGGCGACCGGGCGCAGATATCTGGCTGTCTCATCCAGCAAGCTGACAACGATAATGCGGAAGCCGACATAAGCGGCCATAGAAGCTGCAATATGCTGCAAAGCTTCGTCAAGGCTGAGGTCGGTGCGTAACATTGCACTGAGGCGAAGCAACTCTCTGATCTGTTGCGTATGACGCTCTGATACCGAGGCATGCGAAAAGTCTGGAGCTCCCGCGGGCTGAGAACGAAGGGTATTTTCAGTAGCAGATCCAGATTGCTCACGTCCATTCTGTCCATGCTGGCTCAACTCATTTGATGGACGAATACGGACACGTAAAGGTAGATACCTTGTTTGCGTTCTTCGTTCTGACATCAGCTCTTCCACACCCTTTCGCTAAAAACCACAATAGCTACTTTCTGAGAATAGCATATTCGCAGCCTCATTCACAAGCTTGATAGCACTTCTTGGATGGCACTAACACTTCCTGGATTGCACTTTCAAGTATGCGCCTGATCACCTGATAAAGCAAGCAGAAAAATACAGTTCTGCCCCTCCCTGTGCAGGTGGGCAGAACTGCTTCACAGAATATCAGAGATTAGCAGCGGAGACGTAAGGAGCGTAGTAACCACGCAGCGACCGGGGAATACGACCGCGAATGAGTGTACCATCAACATTGTGCAGTTCCAGGTGCACGCGCCCACGGCGGTGGAACAGCTCAACCAGATCGCCTTTATTAAAAGGCAGCAGAACCCTCACCTCATCCATAGAGTCCGCCAACACCAGGGCAATCTTTTCACACAAGGCATCCAGACCCGTATGTTTTAGCGCAGAGACGGGAACAGCATTGGGATAGAGAGTCGTATCAACTTCATTTTCAGCATCACTCATCAGATCAATCTTATTCAGAGCTGTTACACGCGGCTTATCTAGCGCTTTCAAGTCACCAAGGATCTCGTTGACCGTCTCACTCTGCTCGATAGCATTCTCGTGGTTGACATCAACGACCTCCAATAACAGGTCAGCCTCAATCACTTCTTCAAGC
>Ga0302321_100006391_pt1 | contig 10375 bp, 11 predicted proteins | sample Fen_T0_1_FD_202505 | JGI IMG/M metagenome (GOLD analysis project Ga0302321, IMG submission 202505) | Peat permafrost microbial communities from Stordalen Mire near Abisko, Sweden - Fen_T0_1 | ecosystem: Environmental > Terrestrial > Soil > Wetlands > Permafrost | place: Sweden: Abisko... | reverse complement strand
CTCGGGGAGGTCGACGTAGGGCGGGGTGCTCACGGACGGCAGACTACGGACCGGGACCGGGTGCGTCGGCCCCGGGACCACGGGGAGGTGGCGAGCGCGTGACGCGGACGATCGCGGTGGCGAGCCAGAAGGGCGGCGTCGGCAAGACGACGACCGTGGCCTGCCTGGGTGTCGCCCTTGCCGAGCTCGGCCAGCAGGTCCTCCTCGTCGACCTCGACCCGCAGGCCTGCCTCACGTTCTCCCTCGGCATCGACCCCGAGGACCTCGTGCAGTCGGTGCACGACGTGCTCACCGGTGCGGCACGCATCCGCGACGTCGTGGTCGCCACGCAGGACGGCGTCGACCTCGTCCCCGCCAGCATCGAGCTGGCCCAGGTTGAGGCGTCGCTGCTCAGCCGCGGCGGCCGCGAGCACACGCTCGACGACGCCCTCGGCGACCTGCGCTCGCACTACGACTGGGTGATCCTGGACTGCCCGCCGACCCTCGGGATCCTCACGATCAACGCCCTGACGGCGGCCGACGAGGTCATCGTGCCGCTGCAGTGCGAGACGCTCGCGCACCGCGGCGTCGGGCAGCTCGTGGAGACCGTGCGCGACGTCGCCCGGATCACCAACCCGCGGCTGCGGATCAGCGGGATCCTGCCCACGATGTACGACGGGCGCACGACGCACGCCCGTGCCGTGCTCGCCGACATTGCGGAGCGCTACGACGTCCCCGTCCTCGATCCGCCGATCGCGCGGTCGGTCCGTTTCGCCGAGGCCCCCGCGCTCGGCCGCTCCGCCCTGTCGACGTCGCCGCACCTGCGCGGGGTGGAGGCCTATCGCGAGCACGCGGGCCACCTGCTCGCCGCGCGCGCAGCCGGTCACGCCTGAGCCGGTCGGCCCCCGCGCGCACTCGGTCCCGCGTGCACGCCGGGCCATCGAGGCTCCTGCCGGCCCGTAGTGGCTCGGCCGGCGGAAGGTCGACAGCGAGGCCGACAGCGAGGCCGACAGCGAGAAGGTCCCCTGCGGTCAGTCTTCGGGGCCGGCCGGGTGCGACGACTCGGACTCGCCCTCGCCGGCGGTGCCCTCGGGGCTGCGACCGCGACCGCGGCCGCCGCGACGACGACGACGGCGCGGCGCCGCGCCGTCGCCCGTCCCGGACGTGTCCGGCCCGGTGGAGGGTGCGGACGCGGCGGACGGCGCTGAACCCTCCGCCACGGCGACCGACGACGTCGACGCCGCCGAGCCGTCACCCGCCGTGCCACCACGCGTACGCCGGCGCTCTCGCGGCTGACGCGGTTCGCGCGGCGCTCGATCCTCGTCCTTCGGCGCGTCCGCGTGGTCCTTCGAGCCGGTGTGGTCCTTCGAGCCCTTGTGGTCCTTGTGGCCGTGCTCGTGCTTGTCCTTGTGGTGCTTGTCGGGCGTGTGCGTCTTGTTGCGCTTGCCCGCGGCGGCGCCGGTCTCGCCGAGGTCCTCGAGCACCTCCGCGTCGAGCCCGGCGCGCTGCTGCTTGCCCTTGGGCAGCCGGCCCTTCGTGCCCTCGGGGATGTTCAGGCCGGTGTAGATGTGCGGGCTCGAGGAGTAGGTCTCGATGGGCTCCTCGAAGGGGAGGCCGAGGGTCTGGGCGATCATCTTCCAGCGGTGCAGGTCGTCCCAGTCGACGAGCGTGAGCGCGACACCCGAGTTGCCCGCGCGGCCGGTGCGGCCGATGCGGTGCAAGTAGGTCTTGTCGTCCTCCGGGCACTCCCAGTTGATGACGTGGGTGACGTCGGCGACGTCGATGCCGCGCGCGGCGACGTCGGTGGCGACCAGGACGTCGACCTTGCCGTTGCGGAACGCCCGGAGCGCCTGCTCGCGGGCACCCTGACCGAGGTCGCCGTGCACGGCCGCGGCCGCGAAGCCGCGGTCGACGAGGTCGTCGGACACGCGCTGGGCGTTGCGCTTGGTGCGGCAGAAGATGATCGTGAGCCCACGGCCCTCGGCCTGCAGGACGCGCGCGATGATCTCCTGCTTGTCCATGCTGTGCGCGCGCCACACGTGCTGCTCGGTGGCGGCGACCAGGGTGCTGTCGTCGTTGGGGTTGATCGCGCGGATGTGCGTCGGCTGCGTCATGTAACGACGCGCCAGCGCGACGATCTGGCCCGGCATCGTGGCCGAGAACAGCATCGTCTGGCGCACCGGCGGGACGAGCGCCACGATGCGCTCGACGTCGGGCAGGAAGCCCATGTCGAGCATCTCGTCGGCCTCGTCGAGGACCAGCGTCTTGACGTTCTTGAGGTTGACGAGTCCCTGGCGCGCGAGGTCGATGAGACGTCCTGGAGTTCCGACGACGACCTCGATGCCCTTCTGCAACGCCTCGACCTGGGGCTCGTAGGCCCGGCCGCCGTAGACGCACAGGACACGGACTCCGCGCTTGCGACCGGCCTTCTGGAGGTCGCTCGCGACCTGGATGCCGAGCTCGCGGGTCGGCACGATGATGAGCGCCTGCGGCTTGCCCTTGACGGCGTCGGGCTGGTACTCGAAGCCCTCGTCGTCGGGGGCGATGAGGCGCTGGAGCGCCGGGATGCCGAAACCGAGGGTCTTGCCCGTGCCGGTCTTGGCCTGGCCGATGAGGTCGTTGCCCGCCAGGGCGAGGGGGAGGGTGAGCTCCTGGATCGGGAAGGCGGTGATGATGCCGTCCTCGGCGAGCGCCTCGACGGTCTTGGGGTGCACGCCCAGCTCCGCGAAGGTCTTCGGCTCGACGATCGGGGCGGACATCATGTCGACGTCGGGTGTCGCGTCGGTGTGCAGGTCGGTCTCGGTGCTCAGGGCGTGCTCCGTGGGTAGGCCGAGGCGCAGAGTCGTGACGCTGCGCACGCGCGTCCGAGGGTCTGCGGAGGGGTTCTGCGACTCCCAGGACTCGCCGTGCTCCCGTGAGGGCGCCGTCGGCGGGCTGGTCACGGAGGTGGTTGATGCGTCGGCCGTGACCGGTGATGACCGGTCTAGTCTACCGGGGATCGGCCCCGGCCCCCGCCGAGCGCGCCACGGGGGTCCCCACGGCTCGCCGATCGGGTGGTCCACCCGCCTTCAGGCGTGGGACGCCGTACGCTCCGGACCCGTGAGCGACACCCCGCACGGCCACGGTCACCCTGACGCGCCGCAGCCCTCCGACCTCGTCGACGACGAGGGTTACCGGCTCGCCGTCGTCGACCTGCTCGGCGTCCTCGCCTACACCGAGCTCGTCGCCTTCGAGCGCCTCGCCGCGGACGCGTCCCTGGCCCCGTCGATCTCGGACGAGGCGGCGCTCGCGCTCATGGCCACCGCCGAGATCCGCCACTTCACCCGCCTCGCCGAGCGGCTCGCGGAGCTCGGCGCCGATCCGGCGACCGCCATGGAGCCGTTCGTGGAGGCGATCGCGGAGTTCCACGCCAAGACCGCCCCGGGCGACTGGCTGGAGAGCCTGGTCAAGGCCTACGTCGGCGACGGGATCGCCTCCGACTTCTACCGCGAGGTCGCCGCGCAGGTCGATCCGGAGACCCGCGCCCTGGTCCTCGAGGTGTGCAGCGACACCGGCCACGCGAACTTCGCCGTCGCGACCGTGCGCGCCGCCATTGACGCGGACCCCCGGATCGGCGGGCGGCTGGCGCTGTGGGGGCGCCGCCTGGTCGGCGAGGCGATGTCGCAGGCGCAGCACGTCGCCGCCGAGCGCGACGGCCTCGCCTCGCTGGTCGTCGGCGGCGTCGACCGCCCTGGCATGGGGCTCGCCGAGCTCGGCGAGATGTTCCACCGCCTCACCGAGGCGCACACCCGAAGAATGCAGACGCTCGGACTCCAGGCCTGAGATGGCTCTGCACGGCTGGGCCCCCGCTGAGCCGCAGGCTCAGTAGGGGAGCAGACGCTCGGACTCCAGGCCTGATTGCCTTCGCCGCCAGGCAGGCCGCCCAGGGGGCGGCCTGCGTCGGCCCCGCCTCCGCGCCCCGGCCTGGTCGGCGGCCTTCGGCCGCCTCCCGCTCGCCCTCGCGGACCCCCTGCGGGGGCCCGCTCCGGGCTCGGGCCGGGGTGCTTCGGCGTAGTGCCTGCGCCTCCAGGCAGGCCGCCCTTCGGGCCGCCTGCGTCGGCGCCCGCCTCCGCGCCTCGGGCCTGGGTGCTTCGGTGTGCTGCTGTCGGCTCAGGCCTGGACGGTGATGGTGGTTCCGGACACGGTGACCGGGATCGGGGCGAGGGGGGCGGGGGCCGGGCCTGCCTGGACGCTGCCGTCGGCGGCGCTGAACGTGCTGCCGTGGCACGGGCAGGTGATCGTGCCGTTGGCCACCGAGGCGACGGTGCAGCCCTGGTGGGTGCAGACCGCGGTGAACGCCTTGTAGGTGCCCGCGGTCGGCTGGGTCACGACGATCTTCTGGTCGGCCAGGATCGTGCCGCCTCCGACCGGGACGGCCGAGGTCGCGACCATGACGCCGGCGGCGGCCGGGGAGCTCGCCGCAGCCGTGGAGCCTCCGGCGGGGGACGACGCGTCCGCGGGGTTCGTCGTCGCCGCTGCCGAACCGGCGCTGCCGCCGGAGGACGACCCGCAGGCCGCGGTGACCGCCGCGGCGGCCGCCACGACGCCACCGGTGACCAGCACGCGCCGACGGCTCGGCCGGGTCGCCTCGACGATCTCGTCCACGCTGGCGGGGGTGGGGGCGAGCTCGGTCATGGGTGCTCCTCGTGAGGATGGGCGGCGCCCGTCGCGCCGGTGGGGGTCGGTCTCACCCTGTACTACGACTGACGGTGGCAGAAGGTTCAACCATCGCCCGGGTCGACCTCCAGCCCGTCCGGTGCGGCGCGGATCGCCGGACGGGATGAACGAACGATGAGTGCGGTACGTCTAGTGGTCATGGGAGCGCCCGATCGTTCGGAGGACCGCCTGCGGCGGATCTATGTCGAGCACGGGGCCGCGCTCCTCGCGTTCGCGACCCGGGCGTGCGGTGGCGACCGGCAACGGGCGGAGGACGTCGTGCAGGAGGTGCTCGTGCGCGCCTGGAGGCACCCGGAGGTGTCCGACTCAGGACCGTCAGGCGAGCGCGCCTGGCTCGTCACGGTCACCCGCAACGTCGCCATCGACCATTTCCGGGCCCAGCGCTCCCGCCCGATCGAGGTCGGCGGGGATGCTCTCGAGGCCGTCGCGGCGCGCCCGGGCGACGACGAGCTCGACCGCGCGGTGGAGGCATGGACCGTGGCCGCCGCCCTCGAGGCATTGCCGGCGCACCACCGCGACGTCCTCGTCGAGACCTTCTTCCGCGGCCGTTCCGTGGCCGAGACCGCCGCGGCGCTGGGCATCCCGGCGGGCACGGTGAAGTCGCGGGCGTTCCACGGTCTGCGCTCCCTGCGTCGGATCCTTGTCGAGGGAGGTGCGCACGCATGACCGCACCGACCCCGCTGACCTGCGACGTCGCCGAGGAGTCCCTCGGGGCCTTCGTCCTCGGGGCCCTCGAGCCCGTCGAGCGCGAGCAGGTCGAGGCGCATCTGCGGGCCTGTCCGCCGTGCTCGGCCGTGGCGGCCGAGCTCGCCCCCCTCCCGGGGCTCCTGCACCGCGCGGATCTCGCCGCTCACGAGGCGGCACCGCCCCCCGAGCTGCTGGAGCGAGCTATCGCCGAGGCACGAGCGCGCGACGGCGTCCCCGTCCGGGCGCGACGGCCCTGGACCGCGCTCGGCCTGGCTGCGGCGGGGGTCGCGGCTGCCGCGTTGCTCGTCGCCGCCATGCTCGTGTCGACCCGTCCGACCCCGCTCGTGCTCACCGCGACCACCGCCGCCCCCGGGGTCGGCGCCCAGGTGGTCGTGACGCCGACCGACAGCGGCACCGAGCTCGCCCTGCGCCTCGACGGCGTCGAGGCCGGTCAGCACTGCGAGCTGCTCGTGATCGCGAAGGACGGCGGCCGCGAGGTGGCCGCGACCTGGATCGCGAACTATGAGGGCGAGGCGGTCGTCACGGGCACGACGTCGGTGCCGCGCGCTGAGCTCGCCCGCCTCGTCGTGACAACTCCGGACGGCACGATGCTGGCGGAGCTGCCGGTGCCGGCGTAGGGATCCGGCCGGCGGACCGCCCGGAGTCAGGCCGGGGCGCGGCTGCGCGGACCGGCCGGGGCCGGGTCATCAGGAGGGCAGCGTCAGGTGGGGACGGGGTCAGGACGAGGGCTGGCTGAAGCCGAGGCGGCCGCGTTCGCCGGCGCCGACCTCGACGTAGGCGATCTTGTCGCCCGGGACGACGACCGTGCGGCCCTTGTCGTCGCCGAGGGTCAGGGGCGTGCCGTCCTTGATGGCGGAGGACACGAGGGCCACGACCTCGTCGGGGGTCTGTGCGCTCTCGAGCACGACCTCACGGGCCGCCTGCTGCACACCGATCTTGACCTCCACGCCGATCCTTCCCTGACGCCGCTGGGCGTCGCCGCTCTCGTTGCGTGCCGACCTTGCTGGCTCAACCTAACCGCCACAGTCCCGCGCTGCTTCCCCGGGACACGCAGGTACGCCCTCGGCGTAGCCGCTCAGGCCGGGGGGTGCGAGAGCGGGATGCGCGAGATGCCGCGCCAGCTCAGCGTGCTGACCAGGCGGGCGGCGTCCGCCTTGGGGATGGAGCTTCCCTCGCGCAGCCAGTGCCGCGCGGCCGTCTGGGCCTGCCCGGTGAGGCCGGCGGCGAGCAGCATGGCCTCGCCCTCGGTGAGCCCGGTGTCCTCGGCGATGACCCGGCTGACGAGCCGGGCGCACGCGTCGTTGGTGCGGTCGACACGCTCGCGCACGGCGACCTCGTTGGTGAGGTCGGACTCGAAGATCAGCCGGAACGCGCCACCCGGGTCGTCGACGAAGTCGAAGTAGGCCTGCACGGTGGCCTGGACGCGGAGCTTGTTGTCGCTGGTCTCCGCGAGGGCGGCCTCGACCGCGGCGACCAGGGCGTCCGAGGAGGAGTCGAGCAGCGCGAGGTAGAGGTCGAGCTTGCCGGGGAAGTGCTGGTAGAGCACCGGCTTGCTGACCCCGGCGGCCTCGGCGATGTCGTCCATCGCCGCCGCGTGGTAGCCCTGGGCGACGAACACCTCGCGGGCGGCGTCGAGCAGCTGGGCTCGGCGCTCCCGGCGCGGGAGGCGCTGGCCGCGCGCCGCGTTGCGGCCCGCCTCGGACACGACAGACATGCGCGCACCTTACCCGGCGGTAATCCGGGGAGCGCGCTCCTCAGGCCTCGTGGTCGTGGCTGTCGTCGAAGCCGACCTCGCGGATCTGGTCGAGGGCGTCGGCCTGGTCGCTCTCCCAGGCCAGCTCCACCGGGGCGTCGAGCGGGTCGACGGCGTCGTCCTCGACGGCGGGGGAGGACACGAGGTCCGGGGCGTCCTCCGGGCTGAGCTCGGTGGGTGACGGGACGTCGCCCTGGACCGGTACGTGCTCGATCGCGTTCATGGTGCCCCCTCGGATCGTCGCCTGCGGGACACCTCCACGCTACGCCGCACCGCAGGACGGACACCTGTCGCACACCGTCACGGCTCACTGGGCATCGTCGCGCCGTGGCTCGTACCGTGGACGCGTGGCCAGCGAACGCTCCCCCCTCGCGACGCCGCCCGACTCAGCGCAGGTCGAGGCGGCGCTCGGCGTCCTCCCTGGGGTGGCGCGTGCGGTGGTCGTCCCGGACGCGGACGGCGGTCCCGGCGTGCTCCGGCTCTCGCTGACGCCGGACGGCGACGAGGTCGTCGTGGCACGCGCGGTCCACCGGATCCTGCGGCTGCAGTTCGGTGTGGGGCTCGACCCCGGCCGCCTCGAGGTCGTCGTCCTCCCGCCGCCGGATGCGCCCACCCTGCCCTCGCCCCGGCTGCACGTGGTGGAGGAGAACTACGACGGCGTGCTCGAGCTCGGCGCCGAGCTCGACGCCCTGCTCGCGAGCCTCGACGAGGACAGGGGGCCGGGGCCGCGCTTCCACCCCGAGGTGCTCGCCTCGGCAGCCCGTCACCCCGCCGGCTCCGGACCGGCCCTCGCCGCCGACGGCGCCGCCCCGGTCGAGCTCGAGGACGAGGACGTCGATCCGCGACTGGGCATCACCCGCCTGACCCTCACGGCCGACGGGCTCGGGATGCGGGCCACGGTCACGCTGCGTCGCGGTGATCACGAGCACTCGGGCTCGGTGGACGGCCCGTCGTCGCCGGCCTCCGTGCACCGGATCGTGGCCGCGGCCACGCTCGCCGCGCTCGCGGACGTGCTCGGTCCCGAGCACCGGGTCGACGTCGAGGCGGTCACCGTGACGCCGATGGGAGACGGGATGGTGGCCGTCGTCCAGGTGCTGTGGGCCACCGTCGACGGCAGCGAGCGGCTGACCGGCGCCTCGGAGGTCCGGGACGACCCGCGCCAAGCGGTGATCCGTGCCACCCTCGACGCTGTGAACCGACGCCTCGCCCCGCACCTCGACGTCTGATGGGCGCCGACCCGATCTCGCGCACCACCGACGAGCTCCTCGCGGCCCTGCCCTCGCCGTGGCCGCGTGCCGACGTCGTGGTGCCGAACGGCACGCTGTCGATCCGCGAGGCCGGACCGCTCGACCCCGACACCGCGGAGCCCGCCCTGTTCGTCCACGGCCTGGGTGGCAACGCGACCAACTGGACCGACCTGATGGCGCTGCTGCGCGACCGGGTCGACGGTGTCGCGGTCGACCTGCCCGGCTTCGGCTGGTCACCGCCGCCGCGCGACGGCGACTTCACCCCGCGGCGGTCGGCGGCGTCGCTCGCCGACCTCGTGGCGGCGCGGTTCGACGGACGACCCGTGCACCTGTTCGGCAACTCGATGGGCGGTGCGATCGCGGTCCAGCTCGCCGCTCGTCACCCGCACCTGGTCCGCACCCTGACGCTCGTGAGCCCCGCCCTGCCGAAGGTGGGTCTACGCCGCTCCAACGTGCACCTGCCGGTGATCGCCGCCCCGGGCCTCGGCACCACGCTCATGCGGCGCTACCTCACCCTCGACGCGGCCACGCGGGCCCGGGCCACAGTCGACATCTGCTTCGCCGACCCGGCGTCGGTCCCGCTGGACCGGATGAACGAGGCGGTGCAGGAGGTACGCCGTCGCGACGCGTTGCCCTACGTCGGCGATGCCTTCGTCCAGTCCCTGCGTGGCCTGCTCGCGACCTACCTCGACCGCAGCGACGAGCGCCCGTGGCGGCTGGCCGAGAGGATCACCTGCCCGACGTTGCTCGTCTACGGTCGGGCCGACAAGCTCGTGGACCCGATCCATGCCCACACCAAGGCGTTCCCGGACGTCCGCGTCCTCGTGCTCCCGCACGCCGGTCACGTGTCGCAGATCGAGCAGCCCCTGCTCGTGTCCGACGCGTGGCGCGACCTGCTGCGGAGCGGCGCGACCCGGTGACCGGTCGCGCCCCTCGGTAATGGTCTAGACCGTTCTGGGTGCCGATCGGGGTATCCACCGATACCGTGTCCGCGTGACCGAGCCGGTGTCCCGCGCCCTCCCGTCCCGTGCCCGCGTCGTCGTGGTCGGCGGGGGTGTGGGCGGCACGTCGGTGGCCTACCACCTCGCCCTCGCCGGCGAGCGAGACGTCGTCCTCGTCGACCGCGACGAGCTGACGAGCGGGTCGACGTTCCACTCGGCAGGGCTCGTGGGACAGCTGCGCTCGGACCCGACGCTCACGGCGATGAACCGGTACTCCGTCGAGCTCTACCGCTCGCTGCAGCAGGGTGAGAACCCGCCGGGCTGGGTCGAGTGCGGCAGCATCCGGCTCGCCTCGACGCAGGAGCGCTGGGAGGAGATCCGTCGACAGGACGGCTGGGCCGCCTCGAGCGGGCTGGAGATGGCGCTCATCTCCGCGGCCGAGGCGCAGGAGCTCTTCCCGCTCATGGCGACCGACGGCGTCGTGGGTGCCTGCTTCCTGCCCACCGACGGGCAGGTCGACCCGTCGCAGCTGACCTACTCGCTGGCGGCGGGTGCCCGGGCGATGGGCGTGCAGATCCACCCGCACACCCGTGTCCTGGGCATCGACACCGAGGGGGAGGGTCTGCGCCGCCGCGTGACGCGCGTGCGCACGGACAAGGGCGACATCGAGTGCGAGCTCGTCGTCGACTGCGGCGGCATGTTCGCCGCGGAGATTGCGCGGATGGTCGGCGTACGCGTCCCGATCGTCCCGATGTCCCACCAGTACGTCGTGACCGAGGCGATGTTCGAGCACCGCGAGACTCCGCTGCCGTCGCTGCGCGACCCGGACAACCTCGTGTACTACCGCCAGGAGGTCGACGGCCTCGTCATGGGCGGCTACGAGCGCCAGTCGCTGCCATGGACGGCGTCGTCGTCGTCGTACGACCGGATCCCCGCGGACTTCAACGGCCGCCTGCTGCAGCCCGACCTCGACCGCTTCGCCGAGATCAGCGAGAACGCCGCGATCCGGGTGCCCTCGATCGCCGACGTCG
>Ga0302321_100006389_pt1 | contig 10376 bp, 10 predicted proteins | sample Fen_T0_1_FD_202505 | JGI IMG/M metagenome (GOLD analysis project Ga0302321, IMG submission 202505) | Peat permafrost microbial communities from Stordalen Mire near Abisko, Sweden - Fen_T0_1 | ecosystem: Environmental > Terrestrial > Soil > Wetlands > Permafrost | place: Sweden: Abisko... | reverse complement strand
CAAGGACGGTCGTCCGGCCACCGATGCAGGGGGTGGGTCCGGGTCGGTTCCGGTGACCGAGAGGGGAGACACCGTGGCGTCATGGCGCTGGACCGTGGGACGCAAGGTGACCGCGGTGTCCGTAGCGGGGTTGTCGGTCGCGACCGTGATCGGCGGGATCAGCGTCCTCGGCGTCCGGCAGATCGGTGCGGTGACGGACGAGCGGAACCGGATCGTCGCGGCGGACCAGGCCGTGACCCGGCTGGACACCAAGCTGAGCGACGTCTCCGTCGACGAGCGGGACGCCATCCTGTCCTACTCCCCGGACACCGCGGCCGAAGTCAGTCAGCAGTACGACGGCGACGTCCAGGACATCTCGCGGACCATGGCCCAGGTGGCGCAGGCGAGGCTCTCCCCCGCCCTGACCGAGCGCCTCGCCGGTCTCCGCCGGTCCTACCTGGCCTACGTCGACCAGACGACGCAGAAGCTGCCCGCACTGCTCGCGCTGCCGCCCTCGTCCGCGGCCTCCACGGCGGCCGTCGCGAGCGAGGGCGAGCGGTCGGCCGGCCTGATGACCCAGATCGACGACGCGCGGCAGACGCTCGGTCAGGCGTCGGCGAGCAGCGAGGACGCGCTCACCGCCCAGATCCGGACCGTCGAGGTCACGGTCGTCGTCGCGCTCGTCACGGGTCTGATCAGTCTCGTCCTGCTGTCCACCTGGATCACCCGGTTGATCACCGGGCCGATCTCGGAGATGGTCGTGGCGCTGCGCCGGCTCGCGGACCGGGACGTGACCGTCCAGGTCCGGACCCGGGGCCGCGACGAGGTCGCGGAGATGTCGATCACCCTGAACCGCGCGGTGAGCAGCGTGCGGGAGACCGTCACGACGCTCGCCGACAGTTCGGCGACGCTCACCAGCGCGTCGCAGCAGCTCGCGGGCGTGTCCACGACGATGGGGATCAGCGCGGGGCGCACCGCCGACCAGACCGACACGATCTCCGCGACGGCGCGGGAGGTGGCCGATTCGGCCGGATCGATGTCCGCGGCCACCGAGCAGATGACCGCGTCGATCGGCGAGATCGCCGGCCAGGCGACCCGGGCCTCGGCCGTGGCCGGCGAGGCCGTCCGGACCGTTCACGAGACCTCGCAGGCCGTCCGGCAGCTCGGCCAGGCGAGCTCGGAGATCGGCGAGATCGTCAAGGTCATCACCTCGATCGCCGAGCAGACCAATCTCCTGGCCCTGAACGCCACGATCGAGGCGGCCCGGGCCGGTGAGGCCGGCAAGGGGTTCGCCGTCGTGGCGACCGAGGTGAAGGAGCTCGCCCAGGAGACGTCCCGGGCCACCGACGACATCACCTCGAAGATCGCAGGCATCCAGTCGACGACGACGCAGGCCATCGAGGCGATCGAGCGCATCAGTCACGTGATCGACCAGATCAACGAGAACCAGACGACCATCGCCGCGGCCGTGGAGGAGCAGACCGCCACGACGTCCGACATCTCGCGCAGCGTCAGTGCCGTCTCCTCCGGATCGACGAACATCGCCGGGCTGATCGGCGGGGTCGCCGAGAGCGCGGCGAGCACGTCCTCGGGCGCCGGGGCGACCCAGCGGTCCGCCGACGAGCTGGCGCAGCTGTCGGAGAAGATCCAGGACCTGGTCCGCCTGTTCACCTACTGACCCGCCGCCCTGATCGCCGCCCACCCGGGACCCTGGCGTCGGGAGATCGTTAGGCTGGCCCGGTGCATGGACCGTTCCGGGTCGCCGTCCTCGCCTCGCACTCGGGCAGCAACCTGCAGGCGCTGCTGGACGACGCCCAGGACCCGGGGTCCGGGTACGCGGTCGTCCTCGTGATCTCGAACAACCGGGACGCCGCGGCCCTGGACCGGGCACGGGCCGCGCGGATCCCGGCGGTCCACCTTTCCCGCCAGGTCCATCCCGATCCCGACCGGCTCGACGCCGCCGTCGTCGAGACCCTGTCCGCCCACCGGGTCGACCTCGTGATCACCGCGGGCTACCTGCGCAAGGTCGGCCCGCGGACCCTGACCGCCTACCGGGACCGCGTCGTCAACATCCATCCGGCGCTCCTCCCGCGTCACGGCGGGCCCGGCATGTACGGGCGGGCGGTCCACGTGGCGGTGCTGGCCTGCGGGGACACGACGTCCGGCGCGTCCGTCCACGTCGTCACCGCCGACTACGACGACGGCCCGGTGATCGCCTCGCGGACCGTCCCCGTCGTGCCGGGCGACACCCCCGAGACCCTCGCCGCCCGCGTGCTGCAGGCCGAGCACCTCCTCCTGCCCGCCACCGTGCGGTCCCTGGCCGCCCGGCACGACCCGCACCCGGCGGGAGACCGGGCGTCGGCCTGATCGAGGACCACGTCCGGACGGCACTCGCCTGGGCCGCAGCCCTGAACCGCTGACGGGCGGACCAGGGCGAGCCGGACCGTCTCCTAGCGGAGGAGGTCCAGCCGCTCCTCGCCGGGTCGACGCAGTTCGGCACCGACGAGGTGGTCAGCCAGGTCCGGCACCGCATGCGCGATGACGACCTCCTTGACCGGCCTCCGGGGGTCATGCCGGTCGACGCTGCGGTAGGTGTCGTCGCCCCGGGGCTGAGCGGCGTACCGGGTCGCCCCCGTGTTGATGGAAGCGATCTTGAGCCAGACGTCGTACTCGGCGAGCAGCGAGCTGGTCCGGAGCGTGAGGATCAGCAGGTCATCATCACCATACGTCGCGATCACCTTGTCCCGTGCCGTGGCGTCCGGGAACAGGAACACGAAGTCGTTCAGCTGGCGGATCCACCGCTCCACGGACCAGCCGTCCGTGAGGGCGGCGGCGAGTTTCTTCTCGTTCAACGGCCCCTGGTCCCTGAGCGTGGCCCGCCCGTGCTCCGGGTGCTCCAGGACGACCCGCTCCGGCCGGCGGCGCGCCAGGATCTGTTCGGCGTCATCGCGTTCGAACAGCTCGACCAGGCGCGCCGCGCTGAGCAAGCCGTGACGCCTGATGGCCGGCCAGCCGCCGCCGTCGGCGACGTGCCACAGCCGCGGGTACTTTCCCAGGAAGTCGGAGCGGTTCACCGCAGACATGATCCGGCATCCCCCGGCGCGGGAGAATGGGGCGATGGAGGTCACCGTGTCCCGCCGGCTCTGGACGCTGCTCGAACCGCTGCATGCGGTCGTCTACTTCACCGCGCCGTCCCGGCAGGCGTTCGAGGACGCCGGGTACCGCGGCTTCTGGCGCGGCTACTTCGCGGGACGCGCGGCGCCCCTGGGCCCGGTGGGTGCGGCGCCGGTGACGGCGCTGTTCTACGGGTTCGCCCCGCGGATGGTCGCCCGCGCGCTGCCCGCGGTGTGGGACCTGGCCCCACCCGCCGCGGCCCTGGCGGCACGGCAGGCCGGGGCCGTGACCGCGCTGCGGCAGGGCTTCACCGCGCAGCAGGTCGCCGCGGACGACGACCTGCTGACCGCCGTCACCGGGCTGCTGCGCCGCGCCGTCGACGGCGCCGATCCGGGCGGGCGGCCCCTGGGAGCGGCCAACGCGGCGCTGCCCTGGCCGGACGAGCCGCTCGCCGCGCTCTGGCACGGCGCTACCGTGGTGCGCGAGCTGCGCGGCGACGGGCATGTGGCCGCCCTGCTCACGGCGGGGATCACCGGGGTGGAGTCGTTGGTCCTGCGGTCCGGGCGCGACCTCGACCGCGCCACCGTGCAGGCCGCCCGCGGCTGGACCGACCCGGAGTGGCAGGCCACCGCCGACGGCCTGTGCGCCCGCGGGTTGGTCGACGTCCACGACCGCATCACGGCGCGTGGCGAGGCCCTGCTGGACGACGTCGAGGCGGTCACCGACACGCTCGCCGCGCAGCCCTGGCACGCCCTCGGCGCCGGGGCGGTCGGCGACCTGGTCGAGCTGCTGGAACCGCTCGCCCGCGCGGCGTCCACGCTCCTGCCCGCCGGCACACCGATCGGCCTGCCGCCCTCCCGGTGACCCGGCGTCACTGCTCCGGCTCGCGCAGGCGGTCGATCGCCCGCCGGAGGCCTGCGACCGAGGTACCCCCTGCTGTACCCGCGCCCTCCCGTTAGCCGCGCTCCGGCTCGGCAGCGGGCGGGAATGTGGCGTCCCGGTACGGAATGGGAGGTTCGAGCCATGACGATGACGAACCTTCCCACCCGCCGTCCCGGCCGTCGCACCGTCGCGGCCCTGGTGTGCGCCACGGTGCTCGCAGGCTCCACGGCCGCGGCCCTGGCGACGTCCGCGTCCGCCCAGGGACCGGCGGCGACCCACCGGCCCGACCCCGCCGTCCAGCAGGTCACCCGCGCGGTCCTCGCCGCGGGGGCCAGCGGCTACCTGACCCGTATCGACGACGGCCGGCACGTGCAGACCTCGGCCGCCGGCCTCGCCGACCGCGCCACAGGACGCGCGCTGCGGACCACCGACCAGTTCGAGATCGGCAGCAACACCAAGACGTTCGTCTCCACGCTCACCCTCCAGGAGGTGGCCCGCGGTCACCTGTCCCTGGAGGACCGGCTGGAGAGGTACCTCCCCGGGATCGTCCCGAACAGCAGGAAGATCACCCTGCGCCAGTTGCTCCAGCACACCAGCGGCGTGTTCAGCTACACCGCCGACCCGGCGTTCTTCGAGCAGATGGAGAAGAGCCCGCAGCACGTGTTCACGCCCCGCGAGCTGATCGCCGTCGCGAACCGCCACCGGCCCGATTTCGCCCCGGGCGCCGGCTGGAACTACTCCAACACCAACTACGTCCTGATCGGGATGATCCTCCAGAAGGTGACGGGCCGTTCCGTCGCCGACCTGGTCCAGCAGCGGATCGCCGGCCCGCTCGGCCTGCGGCACACCTACTACGCCGACCCGCGGGCGCACGACACCGGCCCCGGATACGCCCACCCCTACGTCGCCCACCTCACCGGCCCGACGCCGACCTACCAGGACATGTCCGCCCGGCCGATCGGCGGCTGGGCCGACGCCGCGGGCGCGGTCATCTCGACGTCGGACGAGCTCGCCCGGTTCTTCTCCGCCCTGCTCGGCGGAAAGCTCGTGCCGCCCGCCCAGCTCGCGCAGATGAAGACGACCGTCCCGCTGCCGAAGGCGTTCCCGATCCCCGGCGGGTACGGGCTCGGCCTCTTCCGCAAGGACACCCCCTGCGGCAGCGTCTGGGGGCACGGCGGCGACACCCTCGGCCACCACACCACCGCCGAGGTCACCGACGACGGGCGGCGCACGGCCGTCACGGACACCAACACCGAGCCGAGCGAGACCGATGGGCTGGTCCCCGGCACCCAGCGGTTCGCGCGGGTCGCCTTCGCCGCCGAGTACGCGAGCGTGTGCCGGATGCTCGACAAGCCCCTCCCTGCCTCCGTCGTGAACGACCTGCGCTGACGGCGACGAGCCGCCGGGCATGCCGGGCAGGTGCTGCGCTGCCGCTGCACCGGGCGGGGGCGGCCGCTCAGCGCAGCCCCTCCCAGCGGTCCAGCAGGAGCGGGACGGCGACGTCGCGCCAGAACGCCGGGGCGACGAACCCGCCCGACATGCCCGACGTCCCGAAGCGCGGCACCCGCACCGGGTCGTCGCCCGCCGCCTCGACGCCGCCCAGCCGGCGCAACCGGTCGGCCAGCAGCGCCGCCATCGCCTGACGAGAACCGGGCGGGGTCGGGACGGCGCGCAGCTCCGCGTGCAGGTCGGCCCACAGGTGCGGGTCGCCGCGCAGGCCCCAGCGCGCCGGGGGCACGGCGAACAGCGCGTCGGCCCAGGAGACCTCGGGGTCGAGGAGGGTGCGGAGCGCCGGCTGCGGGGCGCCGTAGCTGACGACCCGGACGTCGAGAGCGCTGGTCCGGTGCAGCCGCACCGCGCGCCGCAACGCCTCCACCACCCACCCCACGGGATTCCCGAAGGCGCCCGCCCCCAGCAGGGTCAGGTACACCGTGCGGTTCCCGGTCCGGGCGGCGACGGGGACCGCGGCGGCCAGGGTCGCCTCGTAGGCGGCGTCCAGCACCAGCCGGGCGAGCGGCTCCCAGCGCCGCGGGTCGCCACCGGCGTAGGCGAGGGGCAGCGCCGAGCAGAACACCTGCGTCACCGCGTGCCCAGCGTCCTTCCAGGTGACCTCCGCGTCCGACTGGACACCCACCTGCAGCAGTCCGGCCAGGTCGTCCCGTTGCGGCCCGGTCAGGCCGTCGAGGTACCCGCCGACCCGGTCCAGCTCGGGCGCCGCCACGAAGGCGTACCCGTTGCGCATGTCGACGGCGAGGCCCAGGGCCGCGGCGAGGTCGGCGAAACCGTCCAGCTGGCGACCGGCCGTCTGGCCGCGAGGGGCGTCCGGGCCCGACCCGAACGGCACCAGGTAGTTGCGGTGGATCGTGGCGGCGCCGCAGGCGATCGCGCAGGCGGGTCCCTGGGTCCGGTCCAGCTCGTAGCGGTCGACGCCGTCGTCGGGTGTGATGCCGGGACCGGTCATCTCGAGCAGGTTGAACTGCGAGGCGACCTGGAAGACCGCACCGGCCGACGCCGGGTCGGCGTGCAGGTCGCGCACGTCGGCGACGACCTCGCGCACGCTCGTCGCCCGCCCCGTGCCCGGCCCCGTGCCCGGCCCCGTGCCCGGCCCCCACGGCGGGACGGTCCCGGCCTGCTCGCGAGCCGTCCGCAGCGCCTCCAGGCTGACGACGGCGAGCTCACCCCGCCGCATCCGTCGCCCGGTGACGGTCGACTCCAGGAACGGGCCGTCCTCGCGCAGATGCGCCAGGACCTGGGCGCGACCGGCCTCGCGGAACCCGGTCAGCTGCTCGAACCACATCCGTCCGTCCTCCCCGCGGCCGCCCCGCAAGTCCTACCACGACGAGGCCACCCGGCCGCGGGCCAGGACCGACCGCCGTACCGGAGCCGGCCCCCGCCGGTCCCGGTACGGCTCCCGTCACGGCACCCGTTGCAGGAGGAGGACCGGGATCCGGCGCACGATTCCGGCCTGGTACCTGCCGACCGCGGGCGCGGCCGCGACCAGGTCGGGCCACACGGCGTCCCGGGCGGAGCCGTCGAGCTCGACGGCGTCAGCGGCGAAGGTCTCGCCGCCCAGCTCCACCACGACCCGGGGGTGGGCCTTCAGGTTGTGGTACCAGGCCGGATGGGCCGGCGAGCCTGCGTTCGACGCGACGACCACGATGCCGTCCGGCAGCAGGGTCCAGGCCAACGGCGTCACCCGCTCGATCCCCGACCGGGCTCCGACGTGGTGCAGCAGCAACAGCGGTGTGTCCCGCAACGGGCCGCCGACGCGTCCGGCGTTCGCCCGGAACTCCTCGACGACCCGGGCGTCGAGATCGCTCACCCCGCCGAACCGTAGACGAGGCGCACCAGGCCGTCCGGCAGTTGCTCGACCTTCAGCAGGTCCAGCCCGTGCCGCTGCTGCGTCCCCGGGAAGAGCGGCGTCCCCGGCCCGGCGATCAGCGGGTAGACGATGAGGCGCAGCTCGTCCACCAGCCCGGCGTCGATCAGGCCGGCGGTGAGCTGGGCGCCGCCCATCAGGTAGATGTCCTTGCCGGGCCGTTCCTTGAGCGCGGCGATCTCGTCGAGGCCGCGCAGGAACGAGGTGTTCGACCACTCCGCCGATCGCAGGGTGCTCGACACCACGTAGTGCGGGGTCCGCTCCGCGAAGCGGGCCCAGTCCAGCTCACCGGCCGTGGGCGGCCGGCCGGTGATCCAGTGGATCCCCTCGGGCTCGTTCCGGACGGCGGTCCAGTACGGCTCGTACCCCGCGTACATCCCCGCGCCGAGCAGGCACGCGTCCACCTGCGCGGTCAGGTCGTAGTCGTCGGACCAGGCGGCCACCCAGTCCGCGTAGCCCTCCGGGCCCTCCGTCCTGCCGTCGAGGGAGATCTTCATCGCTGCGATGATCTTGCGCATGGGACGCCTCCTGGCGTTCGTCGGTGGTCGCCCCACCGACGAACGGGCCCCGGCGTCCTCGACAGCCCGCGGCAGGAGAGTCAGCCGACCCCGAGCTCGGCCAGCCGGCGCGACAGGAAGCGCCGCTCGCTGTCCGTGGTCGCCAGGTGCAACGCCTGGCGGTAGGACACCGCGGCCTCCGCGCCACGCTCCAGGCGACGCAGCAGGTCGGCCCGCGCCGCCGGCAACAGGTGGTAGCCGGCCAGCGCCCCCGAGGCGTACAGCTCGTCGACGAGCTCGAGACCGGCCGCCGGACCGCGCGCCATGGCGATCGCGACCGCCCGGTTGAGCCGGACCACCGGCGAGGGCAGCAGCGCCGCCAGATGCTCGTACAGCCCGACGACCTGCTCCCAGTCGGTGTCCGAGGCGTCCGCCGCCGTGGCGTGACAGGCCACGATGGCCGCCTGGAGCCGGTAAGGCCCCGGCTGCCCGCGCCGCAGGGCCGTCTTCAGCAGCTCGACGCCTTCGGCGATGGCCGCGGCGTCCCAGAGGGTGCGGTCCTGCTCCTCCAGGGTGACCAGGTCTCCCGCACCGTCCAGGCGGGCGGCACGCCGGGCGTCGTGCAGCAGCATCAGGGCCAGGAGTCCGGCGACCTCGCCGTCGTGCGGCAGCAGCCGGGCCTGCAGACGCGCCAACCGCACCGCCTCGGCGGTCAGCCCCTGCCGCACCAGGTCCGCACCGCCGGTCGCGGCGTACCCCTCGTTGAACAGCAGGTAGAGCACGCCGAGGACGCCGGCGGTCCGCTCCTCGAGCAGGTGGGCCGGCGGCACCCGGTACGGGATGCCCGCGTTACGGATCTTGCGCTGGGCGCGGACCAGGCGCTGGGCCATCGTCGGTTCGGACACCAGGAAGGCCCGGGCGATCTCGGACGTCGTCAGACCCGCCAGCGTCCGCAGCGTCAGCGCGACCCTGGCCTCCAGGGCCAGCGCCGGATGGCAGCACGTGAAGATCAGTCGCAGCCTGCCGTCGGGGACGCCGCTGACCTCGGCCTCCTCGGCGTCCCGGCTGTCCCCGACGTCGGCCGGTACCCCGCGGGACGTCGTCGCCAGCTCGCGGAGCTTCGCCGCACCGACGGCGTCCCGGCGCAGCCGGTCGATGGCGCGGTTGCGGGCCGTGGTGGTGAGCCAGGCCCCCGGCCGGTCGGGGACGCCGTCGCGCGGCCACCGCTCCAACGCCAGCGCGAAGGCGTCCTGCGCGCACTCCTCGGCGAGATCCCAGTCACCGGTGATCCCGATCAGGGTCGCGACGATCTGCGCCCGGTCCCGGTGGAACGCCGTGACGAGCGCCTCGTCGACCGGGCCGCTCACCCTTCCCAGACCGGCCTGATCTCGATCACGCCGTGCGCGGCCCACGGGTGCCGGGCGGCGACCTCGATCGCCTGGTCGAGGTCGGTGCACTCGATCAGGGCGAAACCGCCGAGCTGCTCCTTGGTCTCCGCGAACGGCCCGTCACTGATCAGCACGTCCCCGTCGCGGGCCCGGACGCTCGTGGCGTCGCCGCTGGGCCGCAGGCGCTCGCCGGCGAGCAGCGTCACGCCGTCGGTGCGCAGGAAGTCGAGCCAGGCGACGTGGTCCGGCCGGGCCGCGATCTCCTCCGGGCCCTGCGGATCGGACTCGTCGTCGCAGATCACCAGCAGGTACCTCACCGGCACAGCCGCCTCTCCCCAGGGGTCACCGCGGTCAGCCTCCCCGACGGACCCGCCCCGGACAAGCTGCCCGGCACCACCGTCCGGCCCGAACCGACGACCTCCTGGTCGACGGCTGCCCGTCGGTGCGCGCCTTCGGGCAGCTCACCCCGGGTGCTCGCTCCCGATCTGCCCGCTCTGCTACTTTCACGAAGAATCCATCTTCTTGAGGGGAATTGCTATGACGCAGCGGACGACGGTGTCCATCAGAAGGTCTCTCGCAGCGGCGGCGGCGGTGCTGATCGCCCTCACGGTGGGCGGGACCGCCGCAGCGGCCCCAGCGCAGGCCGCGGATTCCTGCACGGTGAAGTTCCACCCCCTTACCTGGACGGTCGACGCTCAGGACAACTCGAACTACGTCTGGGACGCCGACGGCAACCTGGTCTGGACCGGTCAGCCGACCGTGGGGATCGGGTTCCAGGGCTTCTTCGACGTGACCAACAACGGCGCCCCGATCGACTCGTGGTCGGTGCGGTGGCGCACCCCCCGCGCGACGCACCTGGCGGGTGCAGGCGTCTTCAACGCCACCTACCAGGGCAGTATCAACATCCTGACCGAAGTCCTCTGGCTGGCCAAAGCGCCCGTCTGGAGCACCAGCCTCGCCACCGGCCAACACGCGTCCTTCGGTTTCCAGGGAGTGCTCCGCGACCCCGCGGCCACCTGGTCGAGCATCGTCACCCGGTTCAGCCTGTCCGGGAACGCGTGCACGATCCTGAACTGACCGGCGTCGTCACCCGGCGTCGTCACCCTCGGGTGACGACGCCGCGGCCGGACCACCGAC
>Ga0302321_100006386_pt1 | contig 10379 bp, 9 predicted proteins | sample Fen_T0_1_FD_202505 | JGI IMG/M metagenome (GOLD analysis project Ga0302321, IMG submission 202505) | Peat permafrost microbial communities from Stordalen Mire near Abisko, Sweden - Fen_T0_1 | ecosystem: Environmental > Terrestrial > Soil > Wetlands > Permafrost | place: Sweden: Abisko... | reverse complement strand
GGCCCTGCATCAGCACGTCGAGCGCTGCCTGCACCTGACGCTCGGACTCCGAGTCCAGTGAGGAAGTCGCCTCGTCGAGAATCAGGATCGGCGCGTCCTTGAGAATGGCCCGCGCGATCGCGATCCGCTGCCGTTGTCCGCCGGACATCCGCATTCCGTTTTCGCCGACACGGGTATCGAAACCCTGCGGTGTGGCGCGGATGAATTCGAGGGCGTTCGCAGCGGCCGCCGCGCGCTCCACCTCGTCACGAGAAACGCCGGCCATTGCGCCGTACGCGATATTCGCGGCGATGGTGTCGTCGAACAGCAGGACATCTTGCGACACCAGCGCGATCTGTGCGCGCAGGCTGGCGAGCGTCAGCGTCGTGATGTCATGGCCGTCGATGAACAGCCTGCCCGCCGAGGGTTCGTAGAAGCGGGGGATGACGTTTACGAGCGAGGTCTTGCCGGCGCCGCTGCTGCCCACGAGTGCCACGGTCTCGCCCGGCCGGATCATCAGCGAAACGTCCGTCAGTGCGTCGCGTTCGCTGCCGGCGTACTTGAGCGAGACGCGGTCGAAGCGCAGCTCGCCTCGAGCGCGGTCGATCCTGACCGTGCCGTTGTCCGGTTCGTCCTCGAGGTCGAGCATGGCGAAGATCGACTCGGCCGCGGCCATTCCCCGCTGAATCGACGCGTTGATCCCGGACAGTGCCTTCAGTCGCTCGAGCAACGTGAGCAGGGCCGCCGTGTATGCCAGGAAAATCGGCAGGTCGAGCTTGCCGTCCTCGCTCTGGCCGAGCGCAATCCAGATGATGACTGCCACGGCCAGCACCGCGAGGATCTGCGTGATCGGCGAACTCGCCGCGCTGGCCGACGATTGCTTCGACATCGAGTTGCGCAGCGCATTGGCGGCGCCGACCGCGCGCTCCCGCTCATAGGTTTCGCCGCCGAAGATCCTGACGATGCGATGGCCGCCGATCATTTCCACCAGCACATGCGTCAGCGCGGCGGTCCGCGTCTGGACGTCGCGGGCGATGCGCCGCAAGCGGCGGCTGAAATAACGGATGACCACGGCGACCACCGGCAGGATCACGAACGTCCAGAGTGTCAGCCGCCAGTTGAAATACATCAGCAACCCGAAGCTCGCCAGGATCGTCATCGTGCTGCGGATCGCGGTCGTGATCGTATTGGATGCGGCCGAGGCGAGCTGGTGTGCGTCGAAGGTAAGCTTCGATTGCACGACACCGCCGGGTGTGATGTCGTAATAGGGCGTGGGCAGCTTCAGGAGCTTGTCGACCAGCGCACGGCGCAGGTCGTAGACCACCCGGAAGCCGGTGTAGGCCATTCCGTAGTCGGAAACATAGGAGCCGATGCCGCGCAGGACGAACACGCCGACGATCGCGAGCGGCAGCCACTTGGTCTTCTGCGGGTCCGGGTTCTGGAAACTCTGGACGATCGGAACGACCATGTAGGTCATGATCGTGTCACCGGCGGCGACGACGACCATGCCGACAACCGCGAGAGCGAACGCCCACCAATAGGGGCGAACGTAGCGCAGCAAGCGCGAATACAGATGGAGTCCGGTAGTCATCAAGGAGGGGAAAACCGCGGCGCGTCCGAGGGGCGGCGCTGCGGCCAAGCCTCGGGTGGGCCCGAATTATAGCAAAGGACGTTGGTCGTCCGCGGCGGGCGGCGCCGGCAACGATTCGCTCGCGAGTCCGTCCTCGCCGTGCAGTGGCGGCGCTTCTCTGGCAGATTCGGTCGCCGCCGACTTGGCCGTGGTCGGCGGCTCTGCATGCGGAGTCTTGGGCTGTGCCCGGTGCGCGACGCTCGCTTCCAGCAGTTCCTTGTATATCAGAACGAGTTGCAACGTCATGGCCGAGGGCGTCAGCGGTTCGATCGCGCGGCGCGCGTTGGTGCCGAGCCGGTTCCGCGTTTGTGCATCAAGCAGAGTGCGCATGTGCGCGGCGAGGCCGGCCACGTCGCGCGACGGACACACCAGTCCGGCGTCATTTTCGGTGACGAGTTCGGCGGCGCCTGACTTGGGGCTGGTGATGACCGGCAGCGCGCAGGCCATCGCTTCGAGCGCGGCGTTCGGAAACGGATCGTAGATGGTTGGCAGGACGAAGACATCGGCGGCGCCGTAATAGGGCTTCACGTCCATCTGTTGGCCCGCAAACGCAATTCTGTTGTGGACGCCCAGGGAGTGCGCCAGGCGTTCGTAGCGGTTGATGTGCTTTTCGCGGCCGACGACCATTAGGTGGGCGGAAGCGGGCAATTCCGCCAGTGCGGCAATCGCCGTTGCGACACCCTTGCGCTCGTAACCGGAGCCAACCAGCAGGAATACCGTCGCCTCGGCGGGAATCTTGTAGCGCGCGCGCAGCCATTCACGATGTTCGGAGAGCCCCGGATGGAACGCGATGGAATCCACGGCGTTGTAGACCACCGGCAGACGGTCGTCGGGGAGGCCGAAGCGCGCCTTGATCTCGTCACGCACCATTTTCGAATTGCAGATCACGGCGCGCAGCCAAGGACTCGCAAAGAGCTTCTTCTCCATGCGGAGCGTGTAGTGGTGCCAGGGATTCAGCATGACACCCAATCGCGACAGAGCCGACGCGCCGCGCAATCGTTCCTCGAGCCATACTGCGTGGACGCCGTCGCCGGCACGATAGATGTCGCAGCACAGCAAGCGTTCGTGCGATTGCACGAGGTTGGCCTTGGTGGTGCCGACCGCGCGGCTTACGGCGCGCGCGAATCCCCAGTCTCGCCACAGGTTGCCCAGGTAGAACGGATCGCAGATATGCGGCTCGATCAGGTGCAGATTCGTCTGCGGCCACTCGCGCGTGTAGAGCGTAATGGCCACATTGCGCTCGAGCAGGGCCTCCAGCGCGCCTTCGATGAAACGCTCGGCGCCGCCGTAGGGCGTATATCGCTGGCGGATCAGCGCAAGACGCATCAGGCGGTCTCGCGTCCGGTTTCCGCGAGCAGTGAACGCAAACCCTCGTGCACGCGGTCGACCGACAACGTCGTAAGGCAATCGGACACCTTGCTGCCGCCGCAGCCATCGAGGCCGCACGGACGACATGGGTGCGAGTCGGACGCAATGACTCGCGCCGGCACCCCCCACGGTCCCCACTGCATTTCGCCCGACGGCCCGAACAGGGCGACGGCGGGCGTGCCCATCGCGGCCGCGATGTGCATCGGGGCCGAATCCACGCCGACGAAGGCGCGTGCCCGGCTGGCAATCACCGCGAGTTCGGATAGCGTCAACTGCGCAGTCAGGTCGACGGTACGTTCGCGTGTGGCCGGTTTGATGGCCGCCGCAATGGCTGCGACCAACGCGCGCTCGCGCTCGTCGTCGGCGCCGGTGACCACGACGGCGAAGCCGTCCTCGACAATGCGGTCGAGCAGTGCGGCGGTATGCGCCGCCGGCCAGCACTTGAACAGCCAGCGTGAACCGGGGTGCACGTGGATGAAAGTGCGCGCGGCGACGCGGTGTTGCGCGAGCAGCGCGGCGACCCGGGACTGCGCCTGCGCGCCGGGCACCATGACCAGTTGCTTGTCGGCGGGATCAGGATAGATTCCGATGCGTCGCAGCGCGTCGAGGTTGGCTTCGACCGTGTGCCGTCGCGCGGCTTCCGGCTGGCGATAGAAATGCGTGAACTGCCGTCGCCACAGGCGCGCGCGCGTCACGCGTTCGCGGGTAACGGACCAGCGCGGGCGCAACAGGCGCACCAGGTGCAGTCCTCGCGAATGCTCGGTGAGATGGATCAGCAGATCGAAGCGCCGTGCCCGCAGGCGCCGCAACAACCGCCATTCCTCGCCGACCTGGACCACGATGCCCTGCCGCTTCCAGTTGCGGTCGATGGTGTGCACCTGCGCGATAGCCGGATGGCCGGCTAACATCGGCTCCGTGCCGCGATAGACCAGCGCGTCGATTTCCGCCCCTGGAATGGCGCGGGCGAGGGTGGTGAACACTGGCGAGCTCAGCAGCACGTCGCCATGGTGGCGCAGCTTGGTCACGAGCACGCGATGGATTTCGGGCAGGGGAACGGGATCCGAGAGCGGGCTCGCCATGGTGGATAACGATACCAAAATCCGCGCCTCTCCGCCTGCGCGAGCGCGAACCGCGGCGTCAGCGCTCACTTGTCGTGGAGGGCCCGGTCACGATGGATCGGCGCCGATAGGGGTACAATTCGCGCAGGTCCCGGCCCGATTCATCCGCCCGACCGGACCGACCAACGACCCCGACACGCCCCATGTCCCTTGACGTCGTTAACACCGCGCTGAAGGCGCAAATCCTCGCGGAAGCGCTGCCGTATATCCGGCGCTTTCACGACAAGACGATCATCATCAAGTATGGCGGCAACGCGATGACCGAGCCCGCGCTGAAAGAAGGTTTTGCGCGCGACGTCGTGATGCTGAAGCTGGTGGGGATGAATCCGGTGATCGTCCATGGCGGCGGTCCGCAGATCGGCGACCTCCTGAAGAAAATGGGCATCCAGAGCGAATTCCGCCAGGGTATGCGTGTCACCGACGAAAAGGTGATGAACGTGGTGGAAATGGTCCTGGGCGAGCTGAACCAGGAAATCGTGGGCCTCATCAACCAGCACGGCGGCAAGGCGGTCGGGCTGACCGGGCAGGACGGCGCTTTCATCCACGCGCGGAAGATGCTGCTAAAGTCCGAGACGACCGAAGGCCAGTTCGTCGACATCGGCCTCGTCGGCGAGATCGAGCGCATCGACCCGGAATTGATCCAGTTGCTCGACTCGCGCGACTTCATTCCGGTGATCGCACCGATCGGCGTCGGTCCCGAGGGCGAGGCATACAACATCAACGCCGACCTGGTGGCAGGCAAGCTGGCCGAGACGCTGCAGGCTGAAAAACTCGTATTGATGACCAACACGGTCGGCGTGCTGGACAAAGACGGCACGCTGCTGACGGGACTCACCGCGACCGAGATCGACGCGCTGTTTGCCGACGGCACCATTTCGGGCGGCATGCTGCCCAAGATCGGCTCCGCGCTCGAGGCCGTGAAGAACGGCGTCAAGAGTTCGCACATCATCGATGGCCGCGTCGAACACGCGCTGCTGTTGGAAGTGCTGACCAACGAGGGCGTGGGGACGATGATCCGCGCCGACAACACGCCGCCGCGATACACGGCCTGATGCTCCCCAGCGGAGAAATGTCATGGCGATGAAACCCGGCGAACGGCGGCTGTCGATCCTGCAGATGCTGGCCTCGATGCTGGAAAATCCGCGCAGCGAGAAGGTGACGACCGCGGCCCTTGCCGCAAAGCTCGACGTTTCCGAGGCTGCCCTTTATCGCCACTTCGCGAGCAAGGCGCAGATGTACGAAGGGCTGATCGAGTTCATCGAAACGACGCTGTTTTCGTTCATCAACAAGATCCAGACAGAAACCACCGAGGGCGTGGCGCAAGCGGAGCAGACGGTGGTGATGCTGCTGTCGTTCGCGGAAAAGAATCCTGGCATGACCCGCGTGCTGATCGGCGAAGCGCTGGTGCACGAGGACGAGCGGCTGCAGGCGCGGATCAACCAGTTGACCGACAAGCTCGAAGCAGCACTCCGTCAGTCGCTGCGGATTGCGCAGGCGGCCAACGGCTGGCACGGCGACGCGCAGGCCGACGCCGCCGTGCTCATTGCCTATGTGCTTGGTCGCTGGCAGCTGTTTGCCAAGAGCGGCTTCAAGCGCACGCCGCAGGATGGCTGGGCGTTGCAGAGAAAATTCCTGTTCGGTTAGGGCCTGTTAACGCTATGGACACAAACGCGTTGCAGGGCCGAAAACGCTCAACGCAAGGCGCGGAGGCGAAGACGGGTTGGGTACCCGGCGAGCCTTCGCAACGCAGCGATGGGCGTTTTCGGCCTCAGTTGACCAAACTGCGCGAAGGGAACGGGCGTCCTGGGGCGCCACTCTTTGTTGCTGTCCTCGCCAAGACCGCTAGTCTTGGCTTCCTCATTTGCCAACTGAGCTGCCGCGATTGGCGCCCCATGCCACCCGTTCGCGTTTGCGCCCATAGCGTTAACAGGCCCTTGCCGGATTCGATTCGCATGTCCACGACACGTCGCGCCATGGTTTGGGCAAGTACCAGCGTTGCCGCCTGCGTCTTGCTGTTCGCCGTTGCGGGTGGCGCGCCGGTTCGAGCACAGCAACTACCGCCTCCCACCTCAACTTCCGATGTGCCGCCATCGCGCTGGCAGGCACAAGTCGACGGCCTCGACGAAGCGTTTCGTGCGCGAATGCTGACCGCGACTGATCCGCGGTCGAACTGGATCGCCGGGCAGCTTGATCGCGGTGACATCGAGTCGCAGGTCCGTCACTTCACGGCGGCGCGTGTGGCCGCTCCGGACAACAAGCTGTATCTGACCACCCTCGCGACGGCCTGCCTGGAACCCGTGCAGCCGCGGCTGCCGGAATGCGAAGCGGTCGACCGCCTCGCCGATTGGGCGACTCGGGACGCGGACAACGGGTGGCCTTCGCTGTTGCTCGCCGAGCGGGCGCGGCAGCACCGGAACCAGGAGGCGATGCTGGCGGACTTGCTGCATGCGGCGGCGCAGCCGCGATTCGCGGAATATTGGGAGGCCGGCTCGCTGGAATTCTGGGAGGCCGTGCGCGCGATACCTGTCGATGGCGAAGACGCGGCCAAGCTTGAGCTTGCCGTGATGTACGCCATGACGCGCTCGCTCGCGTGGCCCAATGCGGCTCGCGCGACTTGCCTGGAAACCGCCGGACGTACGGACGCCGTGCGGGCCGCGTGCGCGCAGCTAGGCGCGGCAATGCGGGAACGCGGCTCGACCTGGATGTCGCGCCTGATCGGCGGCCGGCTGGTTCAGAACAACGCCGGATCTGCGGACGCGAAGGCCGCCGCCGAGAAAAGCCTCGCGTCCATTCGCGCGCAGATCGTTGCCTGCAGTCGGGCGACCGGACCGATCCTGGAAGGCCTGCAGGCAACCGACGGAACGACGCGCGCAAAGGCGGTCGCCGAATGGGACCGGTGGCTCCGGCGCGAAGCCGCGATAGGCGAGGCGCAGGCCTGCGAGGAGCGGATCGCGGCTACGTCGCCTGCGCGGTCGACGGTGCGATGACGCAACCCGCGATGCGCCAGACCCCGTCCTTCTGCTTCTCCATCCGGTAGAGCGCGACCACCACGCTGTTGTCCGGCAACACCAGCTGCAGCGGCTGAATCGTGATGCCGTCGACCACCGCGCCATCGAGAAACGTGCTGTTCCGAGCGTCGAGCAGTGCGCCATAACCTTCGCGCACCATCCGCAGGAATCGCTCCGGCGTCCGGAACTGTTGGCGAATTCCCGGTACGGAATAGGTCATCGCCTTGGTGCCGTCACCGGCTTTCAGCGCCTTCAACTGGTCGCCGATCACCAGCTGGATGGACTTCCATTCGGCAGGATGCAATTTCCCCTGTCCCTCGGGCGGCGCCGCAAAGGTCGTCGGTGCGCTGGCCGCAAGCACCATTCCCACGAGTACGCTGGTCGCAAGCACAATCTTCGCAATGCGCATCATGCGGGCCGCCGGCTGCATACCGGACACTCGGGGTCGCGCGGAACGCGCATCTCGCGCCAGTGCATCGCCAGCGCGTCCAGCAGGAGCAGCCGGCCGGCGAGCGATTCGCCGGTACCCGCGATGAGTTTCAGCGCTTCGGCGGCCTGCGTTGCTCCAACGATGCCGGTCAGGGGAGCGAAGACGCCCATCGTCGCGCAGCGAGTCTCCTCGATGTCCTCGTTTTCGCCGAACAGGCAGTGGTAGCAGGGCGATTGCGCATCGCGCGAATCGAATACGGCGATCTGGCCGTCGAAGCGGATCGCGGCGCCGGAAACCAGCGGCTTGGCCAAGGCGACGCAGGCGCGGTTCACCGCGTGGCGCGTCGCAAAGTTGTCGCAGCAATCGAGCACGACATCCGCGGCCGCGACCAGCGGGAACAGGGTATCGGGCACGACGCGGGCGGGCACGCGTGTGACCCGCACCTCCGGATTGATCGCCGCGAGCCGCTGCGCAGCCGCATCGACCTTGCGCGCGCCGATGTCCGCGGTAGCATAGAGAATCTGTCGTTGCAGATTGGTGAGATCGACGTGGTCGGCATCGCAGATCGTGATGGTGCCCACGCCGGCGGCGGCGAGAAAATGTGCCGCGGGCGTGCCCAGGCCACCCATGCCGACGATGAGCGCGTTGGCCGCTGTGAATTTCTGCTGAGCATCCGGCCCGAGTTCGTCGAGCAGGATATGTCGGCTGTAGCGAAGGAGCTGCGCGTCATCCATGGGACGCTACTTTACCGCCGAAACGGAATTGCCTGCCAATGCACGCCATTCCGCTCGCGCCGTGCTGCAGGCCCCATCGGTCGAGTTCAGCCAGCACCGCCCCATCGGCAGCCATTTCCACCCTGGCTTGCCCGATACTGTCGGTGTCTCCCTACACGTGGGCTGCAATGCTCCACCTGGTGGGTACGTTGCCCGCATGGTTCAAACTGAGCGAGCTCGCTGACCTGGCGCCGACGGACTTCATGGGAGCACGAACTTGACGGAATTGGAAAACCTGCGTGAGCAATTGAGGGATTTCGCCGCTGCGCGCGAATGGGACCCGTTTCATTCGCCCAAGAACCTCGCCATGGCCTTGTCGGCCGAGGCGGGTGAATTGCTCGAGACATTTCAATGGCTCACTGACGAGCAGAGCCGGAGGCTGACGCCCGAGGCGCTTGCGGCGGCAAGCGATGAGGTCGCGGATGTTCTGCTGTACCTGATTCGGCTGGCCGACAAGTTGGGTATCGATCCGATCGCCGCGGCGAACCGGAAGCTCGTCGCTAACGCCGGCAAATATCCGGCGGACAGGGCGCGCGGGAACAGCAGGAAATACAACGAGCTCTAGTGTCCTGTCCCATTGATTTTCTCGATGGTTCCCGGCACTCATCTGCCAGGATGCGCGGGCGCCATGCTGCATTATTCGGCCTCAAAGTAGCACGTGCTACGCAATCGGCCTCGCGCCTTGCCTGACACCCGATTTCGTTCGCTGCTTTTCGTTTGGAACCAATGAAAGAGGACACTAGCGTGGACGTGCATCCGGTCGTGCACTGGACCGAAGACAGCGCCGCGCGCTCCGCGCGCTGGCGCTCGGAGCGCGGCTCGCCGCCCCCAAGGTGCGTGGTCATCGCCGACGACCGCATGACGGCCGATGCCGCATATGGCCTTGCGTGCCAGGGTACCGCACTGCTCTGGCGGGGCGACTTCCAGAACGCGCGCCAGATGCTGCTTGGGCTGGCGAATCGCGCCGACCGCCATCCGCGCAAGCCGAAAGAGTCGGCCGCATCCACGACGCCCGCGTCGCCTGTCGAAGTCTTCAATCTCCTTCGCCAGGCCCGGTCCCAGCGTGCGCGCACGTTGGGCATGCTGCTGGTGCCGCTCGACGCGAATTTCGGCATTCCGTTGCGGCGTGCGCCCGACATCCGGCAAGCCTGCGCCGAAGCCTACGGCCCGGGAGAAGGGCCGTCGGTCGCTTCGCTGCGCGAGTTGCTTGGCCTCATCGGCGCGCACGAGTGGCGCATCAAGGGAATTGAAATACCGGCGATCGGCGGCCGAATCCATCCGCACTACGGAGTGTTCGCGCCCGTTCGTCGCGAATACGTCGAACTGGTCGCCAATGCGCCTCTGCCGGCATTGACGTCATCGAACAGCCCGGCCTTCGACATCGGCACCGGGACGGGCATTCTGGCCGCCGTGCTTGCGCGGCGCGGTTTCAGGCGTGTAATCGCCACCGATGTCGATCCCCGCGCGCTGGCGTGCGCGCGCGAGAACCTCGAGCGTCTCGGGTTGGCCAGGCAAGTGGAGGTTGTGCAGGCGGATCTCTTTCCCGAAGGGCGCGCCGCGCTCGCCGTATGCAATCCGCCCTGGATTCCGGCGCGGCCGAGCTCTCCCATCGAGCATGGGATCTACGACCCCGCGAGCCGCATGTTGCGTGGGTTCCTGGGCGCGCTGCCCATGCACCTTGCGCCTGGGGGAGAGGGTTGGCTGATCCTCTCGGATCTCGCGGAGCACCTCGGCCTGCGGACGCGGTCGGAGCTGCTCGCTGCGTTCGACGCGGCGGGGTTGAAGGTTCTGGAGCGAAGCGATGTGCGGCCGAAGCATCCGCGGGTGTCCGACCAAACCGACCCGCTTCACGCGGCGCGCGCAGCCGAGGTGACATCGCTCTGGCGCCTCGCCGTGCGCTGATTTCGAGCTCTGTCGACCGACTCCGGCTGTTGACGGGACTGAGATAAACGTCGGGAAAACTTACAGTTGCCGGTTGCCAGAGCCGGCGATAACGCGGGACTATCGCCCAAGCCTCTGTATACATGTTTCTTTGAATTCTTCGGCACAAAAAGTGCCTGACAACCCTTCCGC
>Ga0302321_100006384_pt1 | contig 10380 bp, 6 predicted proteins | sample Fen_T0_1_FD_202505 | JGI IMG/M metagenome (GOLD analysis project Ga0302321, IMG submission 202505) | Peat permafrost microbial communities from Stordalen Mire near Abisko, Sweden - Fen_T0_1 | ecosystem: Environmental > Terrestrial > Soil > Wetlands > Permafrost | place: Sweden: Abisko... | reverse complement strand
GGGCTCGCGATCCGCGTGTGGTTCGCCACCGTGGTGGTTCCCCACACGTCGCTTCCCGGGGACCCGCGGACCTACCACTACCTCGGCACCAACCTCGCCGATGGGCTCGGCTACGTGCGGCCCGCCCAGATCAACCTGCCGGCCGCCGCGCTGACCCCGACCGCCGAGTTCCCGCCCGGGCTCCCGGGCCTGATCGCGGTGGCCACGAAGCTCGGCGCTCGCTCGCCCGAGCGCCAGGCGCTCCTCACGTCGTTCCTCGGCGCGGGCACCGTGGCGATGGTCGGGCTCCTGGCCCGGCGCGTGGCCGGGTCCGGCGCGGGTCTCGTCGCCGCGGCGATCGTGGCGATCCACCCGCTGTTCTTCCAGCCGGACACGATCCTCATGTCCGAGGGCCCGTACTACTTCATGGTCAGCGCGGTGCTGCTGGGCGCGTTCGCCGTGTGGGACCACGCCGAGCAGTGGTGGCGCTGGGCCGTGCTCGGCGCACTCATCGGGCTGGGGGCACTCGTCCGGCCCGAGGCGCTGCTGTTCGTCCCGCTCCTCGCGCTCCCGATCGCGATCGCGCGGCGGAAGGCGGCGTGGCACCTCCTCGGCGGGTTCGCGGTCGCGTTCGGGGTGGTCGCGGTGGTGGTGGCGCCGTGGATCGCCCGCAACGCTGCAGCGTTCGACACGGTCGTGCCGATCGCCAGCAACGGCGGGGTGGTCGTCCTCGGGTCGAACTGCGACGCGACCTACTCCGGCCGCGCCATCGGCTCGTGGGACTTCGGCTGTGTGGCGGTGATCGCCGCGGTGGACCCGGACCGGAGCCAGATCGAGCGGGACGGCCCGAACGAGGTCGAGGTCTACGACTACTGGCGCTCCAAGGGGCTCGAGTACATGGGCGACCACCTCGGCTCGCTCCCCAAGGTGGTGCCGGCGCGGGTGCTGCGGACGCTCGGCCTGTGGGACCCGTCGGCCCAGCTCGACTTCGACGTGCCCGAGGGTCGCAACCGGACGGCCCAGGCCGTCGGGTACGGGATCCACTGGGTGCTGCTGCCCTTCGCGGTGGCCGGGGCGATCTGGGCGTGGCGCCGCCGCCGGGGGCTGACGGCCATCCTGCTCGTCCCGATCGCGGTCGCGGTCCTCGACTCGGCGATCTTCTACGGCAGCACGAAGATGCGGGCCGCGGCGGACCCGAGCATTGCCGTGCTCGCGGCCGTGGGCATGGTGGCCGCGGTGGCGTGGGCGCGCGCCCGTAGAGTGCCCGTTTCACCCGGGGCCGAGAGGAGTGAGCGCTCGTGAGCGACGTCGCGATCGTGGGCGGGTGCGGGCATGTCGGACTTCCGCTCGCGCTGGTCCTCGCGCACACCGGCCTCGATGTCGTGTGCTCGGACATCGACGAGGCGGCCGTCGCGCGGGTCAACGGCGGCGAGATGCCGTTCACCGAACCGGGTGCGTCCGAGCTGCTCGCGGAGGTCCTGGCCGCCGGCTCGCTGTGTGCGACCAGTGACCCCGCCGTGGTGACCGCCGCAGACACCGTGATCATCGTGATCGGGACTCCGATCGACGAGCACCTCAATCCCGACCTCGGGGCGGTGCAGCGTGCGGTCGAGGAGGTGGCGGCCCATCTGGTGCACGGGCAGCTGCTGGTGCTGCGCAGCACCGTCTACCCGGGCGTGACCGCGATGGTCGAGCGACACATCGCCCGCATCGGACTCGACGTGGACGTCGCGTTCTGCCCGGAGCGGATCGCCGAGGGCCACGCGCTGCGGGAGCTCTCGGCCCTGCCCCAGATCGTCGCGGCGCGCTCCGAGCGCGCCGTCGAGCGGGCCACGAAGCTCTTCCAGCGCCTCACCGACCAGATCGTCTACCTCGAGCCCGAAGAGGCCGAGCTGGCCAAGCTGTTCACCAACACCTGGCGGTACATCAAGTTCGCAACGGCGAACCAGCTCTTCATGATGGCGAACGACTTCGGGCTCGACTACGAGCGAATCCGTGACGCCGTGGTGTTCGACTACCCGCGTGCCGCCGACCTCCCGAGCGCGGGCTTCGCTGCGGGACCGTGCCTGTTGAAGGACACGATGCAGCTGGCCGCGTTCAACAACAACAACTTCCAGCTCGGTCAGGCCGCGGTGATGATCAACGAGGGCCTGCCCCTCTACGTCGTGGCGCGGCTGGCCCAGCAGCACGACCTCGCCGCGATCACCGTGGGGATCCTGGGCATGGCATTCAAGCCCGGGTCCGACGACACACGGTCGAGCCTGAGCTACAAGCTGAAGCGGATCCTCCGGTTCCGGTGCGCCGGCGTGCTGACCCACGATCCACACGTGACCGGCGACCCCGACCTCGTGCCGCTCGAACGGGTCCTCGCCGAAGCCGACCTCCTCGTGATCGCTACGCCGCACGGCGAGTACCGCGACCTGCGGACCGATCTGCCCGTTGTCGACCTCGCCAACCTGCACGGGCACGGGGTGATCGTGTGACCGTGTCCGTCGAGCCGCGCGTCACGATCGTGATCCCGGTGCGCGACGAGGGCCCGGCGATCCGCGCCGTGCTCGACCGGATCCTCGAGAGCGTGACCCTCTCGTGCGAGGTGCTCGTGGTGTTCGACTCCCCGGGCGACAGCACGGTGCCGGTACTGCGCGACTACGTGCAACGCGACCACCGCGTGGTGCCCACGCTCAACACCGATGGCCCCGGCCCGGCCCGGGCGATCCGGTACGGGATCGCGCACGCTACCGCGCCGGTGGCGGTGGTGACGATGGCCGACGGCAGCGACGACCCCGAGCAGATCGACGACCTGTGCAAGCTGGTCGAGCGCGGCGTGGTGATCGCGTGTGCATCGCGATACATGAGCGGCGGGCAGCAGATCGGCGGCCCGTTCCCGAAGCGCCTGCTCTCGCACCTCGCCGGGCTGTCGCTGTTCTGGTTCGCCCGCGTCGGGACGCGTGACGCGACGAACTCCTACAAGGCCTACGCCACTGATTTCGTCCGCGATGTGGGGATCGATTCCGACGCCGGCTTCGAGATCGGGCTCGAGCTCGTGGCGAAGGCGCGCCGACTCCGCCAGCCGGTGGCCGAGATCCCCACCATCTGGCTGGAGCGCCTGCACGGCGTGTCGAGCTTCGAGATCGTCAAGTGGCTGCCCCGTTACCTCCGTTGGTACCGGTTCGCCTTCGGCCCGCGGCTCTCGCTCGAACAGCTGCGGGACCCTCAGGCCGCGGTCCGCGGGCTCACCTCCGAACCCGACACGAATCCCGAGAGGAGCTCGTAGGCGATGGCGCGTGTCTTGGTCACCGGGTCGGCAGGGTTCATCGGCGGATACGTGGTCGAGGAGCTGCTCGGGCGCGGGCACGAGGTGGTCGGTCTCGACGACTACTCGAAGTACGGCCCGGTCGCGAAGTCCTACGACGACAACCCGCGTTACCGGCTCCACATCGGCGATGCGCGCGACAGCGAGCTCGTGCGCGTGTTGCTCGACGGCTGCGACCACTTCATCGCCGGCGCGGCGTTGATCGGCGGGATCAGCTACTTCCACGCCTTTGCCTACGACCTCCTCGCCACGAACGAGCGGATCATGGCTGCCTCGTGCGACGCCGCGATCGAGGCGTTCCGCAACGGCTCGCTCCAGAAGGTCACGTACGTGAGCTCGTCGATGGTGTTCGAGGCGGCGTCGACGTTCCCGTCGTACGAGGGCCAGCAGCACGAGATCCCGCCGCCGCACTCGTCGTACGGGTTCCAGAAGCTCGCGGTGGAGTACTTCGCGCGGGCCGCTCACCAGCAGTACGGGCTCCCGTACACGATCGTGCGGCCGTTCAACTGCGTCGGCGTGGGCGAGATGCGCTCGCGGTCCGAGGTCGAGATCCTGAGCGGCAACGTGAAGCTCGCGATGAGCCACGTGGTGCCCGACCTCGTGCAGAAGCTCGTGAAGGGCCAGGACCCACTCCACATCCTCGGCTCGGGGGAGCAGGTGCGCCACTACACCTACGGCGGCGACCTGGCTCGGGGCATCGTCACCGCCATGGAGCACCCGGCCGCGACCAACGAGGACTTCAACCTCTCCACGGCCGCGGCCACCACGGTCCTCGAGCTCGCCGAGGCGATCTGGCGGCGGCTTCGCCCGACGGAGCCCTTCCGGTGGGTCAGCGACGACCCCTTCGAGCACGACGTGCAGCGCCGGGTCCCCTCGGTGGACAAGGCTCGCGACGCCCTTGGCTTCGAGGCCACCACCACATTGGACGAGATGCTCGACGAGGTCGTGCCCTGGGTGGTGGAGGCCGTGGACCGCGGCCTGCTGTAGGCCCGCCACTACGATGGATGGGGTGAGTGGAGACAAGCGGATCGGCATCCTCGTCGTGGCCTACAACGCCGCCTCGACGCTGGCGCACGTGCTCGACCGGATCCCGCCGGACTTCCGGGCGAAGATCACCACGGTGCTCGTGGCCGACGACGCGAGCCAGGACGCGACCCACCTGGTAGCCCTCGGCTACCAGCAGCGGGGCACCGACCTCCCGCTCGAGATCGTGCGGCACCCGAAGAACCTCGGGTACGGCGGCAACCAGAAGGCCGGCTACCTGCGCGCCATCGAGGAGGACCTCGACATCGTCGTGCTCCTCCACGGCGACGGGCAGTACGCGCCCGAGCTGCTCCCGGAGATGGTGGCGCCGCTGATCAACGACGAAGCCGACGCGGTGTTCGGGTCGCGCATGCTCGAGCCGGGCCGGGCACGCGAGGGCGGCATGCCCGCCTACAAGTACTTCGGCAACAAGATCCTCACCCGGGTGGAGAACGGGCTCGCGGGGATGGAGCTCTCGGAGTGGCACTCCGGCTACCGCGCCTACAGCGTCGCCGCGCTGCGCGACCTGCCGTTCGAACGCAACTCCGACGACTTCGACTTCGACACCGAGATCATCCTCCAGCTCAAGGAGGCGGGGAAGCGCATTGCCGAGATCCCGATCCCAACCTATTACGGGGACGAGATCTGCTACGTCAACGGCATGAAGTACGCGAAGGACATCCTCGTGGACGTCGGCCGCTACCGCGCCCACAAGATGGGCTTCGGCAGCGGCGAGATGGCCTTCGCCACCCAGGGCTACGAGCTCAAGGACGGCGACTTCGACAGCTCCCACCAGCGGATCCTCACCTGGCTGCGATCGCGGCCGGCGGGCCGTGTGCTCGACCTCGGCTGCTCCGACGGCCGGTTCTCGGAGCGGGTGCGCGCGCTCGGGTTCGAGGTCACCGGCGTCGACGTCGAGAAGCTCGACGGCGTGGGCGGCCGGGTCGACCAGTTCGTGGAGGCCGACCTCGACCAGGGCATCCCGCCCGAGGTGGGGGGCAACTACGACATCGTCCTCGCGGCCGACGTGCTCGAGCACGTGCGCAAGCCCGAGGTGCTGCTCAAGAGCGCCCGTGAGCACCTGCGACCTGGCGGCTCGGTGATCGTGAGCGTGCCCAACTTCGGCAACTGGTACCCCCGCGTGCGGGTCGCGCTCGGCATGTTCGACTACGACCGGCGCGGCATCCTCGACAACGGCCACCTCCGGTTCTTCACGCGGCGCAGCTTCCGCAACCTCGTGCACCGCAACGGGCTCATGGTCCGGCGCATCGAGGCGGTCGGTCCACCGTCCGAGATCGTGCAGCGCGGCGCGGCGGGCGAAGAGGTCACGAACGGCGGCATCGGCTGGGTGCTCGACCGCATCTCCAAGCTGGGCGTGAACCTCTGGCCGACGATGTTCGCCTACCAGTTCCTCTTCGAGCTCGAGCACGACCCCGACCGAATCTGAGCGAGCGGCGCCGCGGCGCCGCGGCGATCAGCCCGACGACGGGGTCGTGGCCGGTCCGGTCGGGCTCGGGTCCTCGCTCGTGAGCTCGCCCAGGAGCGTTCGGGCGAGGAGCGCGGCCGCGGGCGGGGAGTAGTGGAACCCGTCGACCCGGAACGGGCTGTCGCCGATCGTCTCCCGGCAGGTGCCGTTGGGGCACACGATCGACGCGAGATCGATGGTGGACACCCGCGAGCTGGTGCGGGCGATCTTCTTGTGCACGTCGTTGATGCAGCCGATGCGGTCGTTGGCGTAGCCGGGGATCCAGGTGCCCTCGATCGCGGGGATCAGCGCGAGGGAGACGGTCGCGTCGGGGCTCATCTGGTCGATGAGGTCGCGCAGCGTGCGTTCGTACCAGGCCTTGTACGGCGCGTCGCACGCGCCGACCCACTGCCCGTCGATCTGGAGGTCGGTGAAGCCGGCCGCGGTGCCGTAGACGAGCAGGATCTTCCCCGGGTCGAGCGTGCGACTCCCCTCGAGCCAGATGGGCGCGCACGGGTTGAACTGGATCTCCTGCGTGCGGAGGTTGATCGTGGTGCGCGCGGCGGTGACGCCCGGAAGCACGCACCCGGGTGAGGTGGCGTCGCCCACCTGCACGCCGTACTCGGTCTGGAGCAGCTGGGACGCGGTTGCGAGGTTGCCGCCCACGGAGTCGCCGACCACGAGGATCCGGCGCGCCCTGGACGCGGCTCCTTGCGTGGTGTCTCCCTGGTTCACCCGCGGCTTGCCGTGGCTCTCCGTGGCGAGTGGGCTGCTCCCCGCGTCCACCGCGTTCGCGGTCGAGAAGTAGATCGCGCCGATGCACGCGAAGACGGCGAGGGGGACGACGACGAGGTTGACCCGGCGGGGGAGCGGGTGGTGGCGGATCGGCCGTTCGACGAGCCAGAAGCTGGCGATGGCGATCGCGAAGCTCGCGGTGATCTGCAGGGCGAGGAGCCGGTTGCCGCCGAGGCCGGTGCGGTCCTGGTTCAGCACGAGGTAGACGGGCCAGTGCCAGAGGTAGAGGCCGTAGCTGATCAGGCCGATGGCCACGAGCGGCTTCCAGGCGAGCACGCGGGCGATGGGGCCTCGGCTCGGGTGCGCGGCCGCGGCAACGACGACGAGCACGGCGACCCCACAGAGGATCAAGCCGCCGTGGTACAGGAACCTGCTCTGACCGTCGAGATGGGACCACTCGAACGCCAAGAACGCGATCGCCCCGACGGCGGCGATCTCGAGCAGCACCCGCGCGACGCGGCTGCGCACGGGTCCGCGCCACACGGTCCACGCGGCGAGGGCGGCACCGAGGAGGATGGCGGCGACGCGGGTGTCGGTGCCGAAGTACGAGCGGGAGGTGTCCGTGGGGTCGTAGAGCACGATGCACAGGGTGGCGCTCACGGCCGCGGCGACGAGGGCGACGAAGAAGACGACGGGCGCGATCGGCGCCGCACGGTTGCGGCGGCGGGCGATCGTCACGGCGAGCACGGTGAGGCCGGTCATCACGAGGGGCCACAGGAGGTAGAACTGCTCCTCGATCGCGAGCGACCACATGTGGTCGAGCGGGGAGGGGGCCGAGAAGAGGTCCCAGTAGCCGTGGCCGGCGAAGATCGAATGCCAGTTCGCGACGTAGAGCATGGTGGCGAAGGCATCGCCCCGGATGCGCTTCAGCTCGGTGCGGTCGGCGAACACGGCGGCGTACACAGCCACCGCGAGGAGCAGGAGGAACAGCGCGGGCAGGAGCCGGCGGGCGCGGCGGGCCCAGAAGCGCTTGAGGTCGAGCCGGCCCTGCTGGTGAACCTCCTGGACGATCAGCGAGGTGATGAGGAACCCGGAGAGCACGAAGAACGCGTCGACGCCGAGGTAGCCGCCGGTGAGCACGCCGCCGTGGAACAGCAGCACGGCGACCACCGCGAAGGCGCGGATGCCGTCCAGTGCGGGGTTGTAGCCGAAGGACGCCGACCGCGCCGGCGGCTCGGCGGGCGGGTCCAGGCGCACGGGGTCCGGCGGCGCCTGTACTCGCACCCTTCAATGCTACGGGCGGTTCGCCGACGCGGCAGTTCGGGCGATCACGGCGAGCAGCGCGGCCGCGCCGAGCAGGAGCACCAGTGACGGCACCGGGGGATCCCATCGCGCCTCGGGGAAGAACCACACTGCGCCGCGCGAGCCGACCGAGTAGCGGCGGAGCACCTGGGCCAGGGCGAGCCACTGGGCCGCGCACAGCGCCGTGGCCACCGTCGCCACCACCAACGGCTCACGGCGTGACCGCCGGGTCCCATGGGCGGCGCCGATCCCCGCGAGGACGGGCAGCCCCGCGGCGAACGGGAGCAGGTAGCGACCCTGCCAGAAGTAGCCCACGGTGTCGGCCAGGCGCAGCTGGAAGGCGACGGGCACCAGCGCGCACGCCGCCAGCACCAGCCCGGTGCCGATCGCCGCGCGGCGAGGCGCGCCGACCAGCGCGAAGCCGAGCAGGATCGCGAGGCCGGCGATCCAGACCACCAGCACTGCGGTGGGTGCCCGGGTGTCGAGCCACCCGAACACGCCGACCATCTCGCGCAGCCAACGGAACTCCCGGCCGAACGACCGCGCCACGTCCTCGCGGAAGGGTGCGTCGATCGGCACCGCGATGAAGGCGCGGCGGACGTCGAGCGTGTCGGCGTACGCGAACCACGCCAGCTGGACGACGGCCGCGGCTGCCGCCCCGGCGGCCCAGATCCGAGCCCGGGTCCACCGCCACCACGAGGCCACGGTGGCGCGCCCGGCCACCAGGGCGAGGATGCCCACAGCGAGGATCAGCCACAGCACCGACCCGGGCCGGCTGAGCACGAGCACCACGGCGGCGATCCCGAATCGGTCGAGCACGCGCCCGTCGTGTTCGTCGGGCTTCGATGTCGCGAGGACGGCGCCGTGCACCCACATCGCGATCCCGGCCGCGATCTCGATCGAGTTCGCGTTCACTGTGCCGAACAGGAACAACGTCATCGGGGTGATCGCTGCGACCAGCCCGAGGCGCGCGACGGGGCGGCTCGTCCGGGTGAGCACGGTGACCACGGCGGACGCGACGAGCGCCGCGCACAGGAGCGCCGACAGGATCCGCATCGCGTACACCTGGGAATCCCCGGGGTGCGTGAGCCACGAGACCGCGCCAGTGACGAGGTAGTAGGCCGGCGGGTACCGGCCGACGTTGGTGAGTGCGCGTCGGTCGCCGGACGGGCCCGTCAGGTGGAGGCAGTCGGCGGTGGCCTGCGCGTTCCACGCGAACACGATGCAGTCGACGTTGCCCCACTGGCGGTACACGCCGGGGACCCGGACCGCGAGCCCCGACTTCCAGGGCTCCTTGTCGACGGGCACCGGGTAGGGCGGCACGGTGGCCGGTCCGAACTCGTCCCCCAGGATCTGGCCGTGCGCCGCCGCCACCGCGCGGATCACGTGGGCGGGCTCGTCGGGCGCCGCGAACACCGGGATGGCGAACGCCCAGATGACACCGAGCAACGCGACGACCGCGAACGCACCCCACCAGCGGCGCCGGTTCCCGGCGTCGCGATCAGCCACCGGGCGGCCGGGCGTGCTGGAGCAGCCAGCGGGCGACGTAGTCGGCGGGGGTTCCCACGTCGAAGTGGAGACCGTCGGAACGCAGGGTCACGCCATCGAGGTCGGTGCGGCACTTGCCGTCGGGGCAGATCAGGCCGGCGAGGTCGAGCACCTCGACGCCGGACTCCTCGCTCGCCACCTTGGCGTGCACCGCGTTGACGCAGTCGATGCTGGCGTGCGCGGAGTCGGGCATGAAGTCGGCGACGGGGTAGGGCAGCCGCAGCAGCTGCACGCGGGTCGCGCCGTCGGCCTTGAGCTCGGTGATCGTGTCTTGGAGCTGCTTCGCGTACCAGGACTGGTACGCGGACGTGCACGCGTCCACCCATTTCCCGTTGATCTGCACGTCGAGGAAGCTCGCCCCCGTGCCGTAGACCAGGACCACCGTCTCGGCCCGGAACTGGCGGGCGGTGGAGAACCAACCGCCGGTGCACTCGTGGAGCTCGGGGACGACGAAGGTGCGGTCCTTGGTGGTGGCCTCGTAGCCGCCGACCCCGGTGGTCAGCACGCAGCCGGGGATGGCTCCGGCGACGACCGCGGTGTCGGTCCCCTGCGCCAGCGTGGTGGCGGCCGCGCCGACGTTGACGCCTACGGAGTCGCCGAGAACGAGCACGCGCGCCTGCCCGGCTGCGGCGGCCCGGCGGGCGGCCTCCCGCACGTTGGTCCGGGTCGCGGCGTCGGCGGTGGCGATGAACTTCGACCCGGCGGCGGGCAGCGCCTGGCCGCCGGCGGTGGCCACGAGCACGGCGGCGACGCAGATCGCGGCGGCGACCGGCACCGTGAACAGCACCTGGCGACCGGTGGGCCGGCGATGGCGGATGGGCTTCTCGATGAGGAAGTACGACGCGATCCCGAACGCCACGCTGACCGCGATGCGGAGCGAGAGCAGGGTCCAGCCGTCGAGGCCGGTGCGAGCGGGGGTGAGGGTGACGTACACGGGCCAGTGCCACAGGTAGAGCCCGTAGCTGATGAGCCCGAGCGCCATGATCGGGCGCCAGGAGAACATCCGGGTCACGAC